>Ga0073934_10000566_pt1 | contig 104002 bp, 97 predicted proteins | sample LarsenN4metaG_FD_76834 | JGI IMG/M metagenome (GOLD analysis project Ga0073934, IMG submission 76834) | Hot spring sediment bacterial and archeal communities from British Columbia, Canada, to study Microbial Dark Matter (Phase II) - Larsen... ...
AATCCCTTTTTCTTTAGGTCAACATTTCTTCCTAAAGACGTGTTCTGATATAGACGTGCTGTAGTTGTCTTAATCCCTTTTTCTTTAGGTCAACATTTCTTCCCATGCCAACAGCAAATAACCGTAGCACGGGCAACGTCTTAATCCCTTTTTCTTTAGGTCAACATTTCTTCGGCTGGTATGGCGAGGGTTGGCTAAGCCTGATTTAGGTCTTAATCCCTTTTTCTTTAGGTCAACATTTCTTCCAGCCGGCGAAGCGATTCTAGCGCCGCTCGTGCGTCTTAATCCCTTTTTCTTTAGGTCAACATTTCTTCGACAACACTCTCAGCTTTGATACAAAACAGTAAAGTCTTAATCCCTTTTTCTTTAGGTCAACATTTCTTCCCCACGCGGCGGCGAAATTCCTTAGCCGCGCGCGTCTTAATCCCTTTTTCTTTAGGTCAACATTTCTTCCATTTGCTGCACGTCGAACGTTTTTACTTCAGAAGTCTTAATCCCTTTTTCTTTAGGTCAACATTTCTTCCTTATCGCGACTACGAAACCGACCGCGTTGTGCGTCTTAATCCCTTTTTCTTTAGGTCAACATTTCTTCATACACCGGTTAGCGCTAAGCTCAGCGAGGAAGTCTTAATCCCTTTTTCTTTAGGTCAACATTTCTTCCATATGCGGCGGATGGCTTAACGGCCATGTAGCGTCTTAATCCCTTTTTCTTTAGGTCAACATTTCTTCGATTGTCCTAAGTGTAAGGATGAGCATCGCCATGTCTTAATCCCTTTTTCTTTAGGTCAACATTTCTTCCGCTGGGACGTTAACTACAACGCTGCCGAGCAGGTCTTAATCCCTTTTTCTTTAGGTCAACATTTCTTCACATGTTCTGTCATAGGTACTACCTTAGCTGACGTCTTAATCCCTTTTTCTTTAGGTCAACATTTCTTCCCGAGAGAAGGTCAGAAGCTCTCGGCTGTCATAGGTCTTAATCCCTTTTTCTTTAGGTCAACATTTCTTCGTTACCTTCGGAAGATCGTTTCGCGGGAATATGGGAGTCTTAATCCCTTTTTCTTTAGGTCAACATTTCTTCCTAACAGCTAAAGCAATCCATAGCTAAGGAGGCAGTCTTAATCCCTTTTTCTTTAGGTCAACATTTCTTCCGCTGGCGTGCGTCGCTATATAGAAGAGGTACTGACCGTCTTAATCCCTTTTTCTTTAGGTCAACATTTCTTCGGCACCCGTCCGGTTTTTCTCGCGCTTACCCATATTTGAAGGCTCCGTTGTGCAGGATTGTCGATCTTGCTTGTGGAACATCGGCTGCATCGTCCAAATTTCATCGGTTTCCTCCTCTCTATCCTTGTCGCTTCAGAATCTGCTGGTTGCCTGTGATTTCCACCACCACGCGTAGATTAGTGAGCTCCCGTTTTCGTTCCAATAGCTGCTTGCGTTGTTGCTCCGTTAACGTCATGAGAAAATTGTCTGCGTCTTTGCCGCGTGCTAGCGCCCGGTTCTGGCCCTCTACGGCTATGATCTCACGCGGACCAGGGTTCCAAACTATCGTCGCGTGATCCCACCTTCTTTCTTCCTTAGCCGCAACGCTATCATTTTGAGGACGGGGCAACGGCTCTTCCGTAAGCCTTCTCACTGCCTCCTCAATCTGAGTTGCGGCTGCCGGCGTGACGCTCATGGCTCCGTATCCCACCGCTGTCTTCGCGCCGAATCCGAGCCAATCGAAAGCGTGTTCGAACGCCGCGCGTAGGAGATCACGCCAACGTGCTTTCAAGTCAGGGAGCAAGTACCGCTCGCGTGGACAATCGACGACGAACGTAAATTTCGATCCTGGCGGAACAACCAAAAAGAAAATGGGCACAGGGCTGCCAGCGTCATGTGGAAATGAATGGCCTTTATAATACTGACCATAATGGGGATTCATGATGTCCACGCCCATGTTGTTTCCGTCAAGTTCAGGGATAACATCGAAGAAACGTAGCGCGCCTCGACTCCCTTCGTCTTCCTCGGGCGGCGGACCGAACAGCGCCTCGATCGCCTCGTCAGTCCAACCGCCAGTCGCTGAGCCGCCTTCAGCCGCGAGTTTCCTTGCGGCTTGTCTGATGACGCCCTTTACGCCGCTTCCTGCCAAGTAGGGGAGGCCGTACGGCTGGAGAAATGCAAAACCGTTTTCATTCGGATGTTCCCACCCCAATCCGGTCGCAAATGGAGATGTGCTTGTTGCCGAAAACACTTCAGCATCAATAGAGTTCCCAATTTCGTACTGGCGCTGTGCCAGCGCTCGCATCAGTATGACTGCGTATTCGGGAAGAACACCGATGCTTCTGAGGATTCTCTGTTTCCCCTCCTTTACAGCGCTCCAGTCATTTCGCCAGAACGGCAGGTAGGCTAGGTAACGATGCCCTGGCGGAGCATATTCGAAGGTTTGCCCCAAATACCACGGAACGGCCGCTTGCTCCGGCTCCGCGCTTTGGGGCCGTTCACCACCGCCGGATGGTCCTCCGTCCCCGCCCCCGCGTGACGAACCCTGACGTCTTCCGCGGTCGTTCTGGTTCGGAAAATTTCGAGAATTTCGCCGAAAATTTTCTGCCATTGTGCGACTGTCCTTACCGTCCTGTGGCCGCTGCGAATTGGCGAATCCAGCGCAGAATAGAAAGCGCTTCCTCCGTCGCCATGCGGTAAAACTGCGCGTGTTCAGCGGCATTGCTCTGACTGTTTCCCATCAGCGCTTTCATCACCTCCTCGAAAGTTGATCTTGGAATTTGTGTTGGGAAGCGCTCTTGAAGCCAGAGGCAAATATGTTCGAGCAAGGCACCATGATGGGGTTGTTTCCGCTTTTCGTTGTAGAAAGCGAGCACGGGCATCAGTCCGCTCTGCATGATCAGGGCAGGGGCACCTTTGGCAAGGTTCGTATACTCGCTGTCGGAACGCGGCACCTTTTCCCACGCGAACCGCGCCCGTTTCTGATCGAGACTCTCCATCATTTTTGACCTCCCCCGGCCAGTCGCAGCATCACAAGTCCCCGACCCGTAGTAGCATCGCCGCCGAACTGCCATACGCTCCGTGCGCTCAGAGCACCCGTCAGATTGTCAATCACCTGCTTCGCGCTTATTGTTTTTCCGTTCCGCGTGTCGCTTGCCATAGCCAATGTCACCAGTAGGGATTCCGGGGGCAGGTTCTCCGTGTAGAAGAGGCCGCCATCTTTTGCCGTGCCGCTGCTCTCTTCGATACGGACGTGCGGTTCGACGAGTGTGCTGTTTCGGACAAAATGTGTGAAGTCAGTATCGGGAAGGATCACGAGATCGGTTCTGAGTTTATCGGCAAAAAATCCGGCCGGTATCGCGCTGCTCGCGAGCCATCCAGAAATTTCCTCGGCGGATTTATCCATGCGCGGGTCGTATGCCAGAGCTTCAAGGATGAGGCGATTGTCCTGCAACAAACCGGAGTTGCCTATGAGAGCTTCCGTCTCTTCAAAATCGGGCACGACCCACGACTTACCAAGCAATCGTCCAAGGCGCGCGATGGCTGTCGGGCAGGTCGCATACACATAAGCGCGCTTGAGCGAGCGCACAGGAAAACATATTAGTTGGGCGTCCGTAAAGGATAAGGCACCAGCGTGAAGATCGGCACTTGACTCTGGAGCCGGCCCGAAGATCGCCGTCAACAGATCCTTTTGCCAACCTTGCTCGCCATTAAGCGCATGCCGGATGGCGCCCTTGATCCCGGAACCTGCCATTGAAGGCCAGCCGGTATGAACTTCCCGCTGAATCGGATTATCGATCACACCCACCGTCGTGCCCGCGCCCATGTGCAACGGGCTGACAGAATAGATAAACAGTGGTCGCTGTTCGGTAAACAAGGTGAACCCTCCTTTTACACGGCTGGCCAGTTACCAACCATCACATTGTTGAAACCTTCGGCAATTCTCGGTTTGTCCGGGTATTGGCTGAGGCAAGCGAGGCCCTCGGCGACCAGCGTTTTCAGCGCGCCAACAAGAGCTTGCCCGTCGATTTCGGGCGCCTCGAACCAGTAAACGCTCCCCGGGGGCGCAGCGCGGAGGGCTGGCTTTGGCTTCCATTGCGCAAGGTCCCATCCAGAGACAATCTGCGGGCGGGGCACGGCCGCGCTGGCTAGCCTGGCACTCAAGCCAGCGGGGCCGCTCCACACGCCATTTTCATCGAGACCCGGAAGACGCCAGCCATTTTCGAAAAGTCCCGGCGTCGCCAGAATTATCCGAAAGCGCTTCTCGCGCCCGATCCGATCCCAATCGGGCTCCGGAAATTTTGTTTGGCATGTCCAGATCCGCGCACCTCGGCCGTCGCCGCCGATTCGGATCATTCCTGATTTCGGCACCAGCTTATCGGCGCCATTGACAATGATAAGAAACCCGACACCGTCACATGGCGCTATTCCTTCGCTCGTATAAATCCGGCCCTCCTGCGCCGCGTGTTTTTTCGGATCGAGTGCGATTCCAAGCCGCGGGTCGCTTCTCCATAATTGCGATGTGGAGGTTGCGTGCTCCCGCTTTTGCAGCGGCTCCCCTCGAAGATAGGAATCCAGTCCAGCGGCAGTGAGCCACAGACCACCTTCGGGTTTGCCGTCCTTATCCCGGCACAGCACGGCGGGCTGAGGGGTCGAATGGCTCGCGTGAAGGCGCGCAGGTAATACGCGGGGATTGAGGTAGAGCAAATCTTCATCATCTGGATTGGCAATCACATCCGCAGGCAAAGGAATCAGAGGCTCGACCTCGCTGCCGCTTTCGTGAGCCATCGAAAACCATGCGATTCGAAAGGAGCCCGGCTCTTTGGGTGTGCCAAGCACTTCACCCAGTCGTCCTGCCGGTTTTTCGCCATCGGCGAAGTGACCCAGTTCAATGTTGTTCTTCGCGAGCATAAGCGAGCGGATCGCGCCTGCGGCAACCGAAGGCCACGGCGGCATCTGCGCCTCGCTGTGCTGCCCAGCATCGCCGAACAGGCGATTGCCGCGCGGGAAAAGCACATCAAGCGCAGTGACGAAACGAGTTTCAGCCATTGGCAGCCTCCTTTGTGCGTGGGGTGCCCATCAGCGTATCGTAGCCCCGCGCCTCGCGCGCCAGAAATTCGGCCGTGGAGAGCATGCCCTTGACGATCTCATAGGCCGTGTGAGCGAGAGACGGTTTTTCGAGAGTCTTCGTTGGTTGCAATCTGCGCTGCGCTTCCGCAACTGCAATTGTTGCGACTGCTGCGGCGTTATCGCGTGTAAGCTTAACGTGCTCACGCGCCTTTCGTTTGAATTGGTAGTGGACATTCTCAGTGATGAGCGCGCGTACCTGGCTTGCGTCTTCTAACAGAGGGAAACTGCGCATCCACTCCTCTACTTGATAAGCTGCCCGGCGAGAGATATCGCTCGCAATCGCTTGGCGTAACGCTTCCATTGCGTGCATGGTTGACGCGACGCTTTCGCTATCACCGAGCCACCATGGAAGCGTAAGATCCTGTCGCCCGCCCGAACGTTTCAGAGTACGAATCGAAAAGGCGTTGCGGCCTCCTTGGTGCTTGGCTTCCGCTTCCGCTTCGCGCAGGTTGCGAAGTGCGGCTCCAAGCGGCGCCGTGTGATGTGCGATCACGGCGCCGACCGATGCCGTGGCGCGTTCGCCCATAACTCGATAGAGGCGGTTGCGCCACATGACGAAGCCGCGCCGAATAGCGAGGTCGTGATCAAATAACAGAGTTCCCGCCTCTCCCGGCATGCCACCTGAGTACACCAACCGAAGCAACCACATCGCTCTCGGCAGATCACGAACGCAGACCATCGCCATCACGTCATCGCCACCGGAGTAGAGGAGTTTTCCCAGGCAGAGATCCTCGACGACGTGACGAACGAGATCGAGTGAGAAACCGTTAAGCGCCGCAGAAATCGCCATGTGCCGAGCGGGAGACGTCGGGCGATCCAGATCGAGATAGTCGCGCAGCCGGAGGTCATTATAGCGCCCCATGCCCTCTAACACTTTCTTGTGAAAGGTTTGACGAAATTTTAGAGGCTGTTCGCGGCCAGAGAGCCAGGCGCCAAGTTTGTCACCGTCGAAGAGGATCAGACCGTAATAGTTCTCGGCGCTTTCACCAATTGCTTTTTTTATCGTTCCACGAATTTGTTCAATCTGCTTGTCTTCTTCTTCGTCCTTCGACTGTTCGCGCAATTCCTCGATTAAACTTGGCAGCCTACTGGCAACGTTCCACCAGTTTTTATCTTTTCGGAACTCCTGAGACATCAGCTTCCGCGGCAACGCTGCGCGCTCGACGCCTCGAGTTGTGGGTAAAAGCCGGCGGAATTCGTCCTCGTCGGCCGGTCCGTTCTGCATAAGCTTTTCCAAAGAAGGTGCAAGCGCCATGACGTGAGTGGAGATGACATACCTCCTACCCAAATCGGGTTTTTCATCCAGGCTTTGGTACCACTTACTTTCTTTAATCAACTCCAGGAAGCGAGTCGGCCACAGACGTTTGATGAGGCCGAAGGCAGAAAGATGCTCGCCCTTTTTGGCCCATGACGGTTTGCGATCAGCCACACGAGCCCAAAGGGTTTTCGTTCGGTGACCCGGGGGAAGCAGGAGCTCGGTTTCATCCAGGGTCAACCATTCGTATTCGCCGGTAAGTGAGTCTCGGTAACCCCTTTGTTCAAGTTGTTTGAACGGGCGAACTGACTTGGCGACAGCGAGAAGCTGCTCCGCGCTGTCGTGGACGGCGGGATAGAGCGCACCGTCGTTTGGCTCCCAAAATTTCCAGCTCACTTCCGGCGCGATAGGTTCCTTTAAGGTTTTCCAAACTGTCGAGAAGAAGTGCGGTTCCTTGCCTTTCGGTTGGAACGTTGTAAGCGCGTTCTTGATATTGGCATCGCCTAACCACGGCACCACGGACCAGTGGACTTCAGGAAAATTTTTCAACTGAGCTTTAAGCTGTTGGAAACAGTGCTGATCGCCTGACGCTTCACCAATTACCTTGAGGATTGTGTCTAGCATGGCGCGCGCTTCAAATTGCACCCAATCACGCACGCGTTGCGCGATCGACGCTGCTAACCCCTTCGCTTCGTGTTCCGGCACGATGGCCACGAATTTATTTGGAAGCGCCGCGCCAAAAAGCGGGTTATAGTCGGTGGAGCGCTCGGTCCACTCGGCGCCGTAATTGTCGAAGAGTTCGGGCGTGACGCCTTGTTCAATGAGCCAGATGTCCACGATCGGAACACCTCGAAGTTGCGGGAACAGAATCGCGTCCGGACCAAGTTCTTCTGCGATGACTTTCATTGCCTGCCATGCAAGTGTAGAGAGAAAGTGTGAGCCAGCCCACAAATCAGAGGTGGAACGGCTGGCCGCAATAAATTCCTGAACGGGCCCGATAGAAACTGTCAGTAACGCAGCCTCGCTCCCGTTCGCCATCGCCCCGGCAAGAGCGGAAGTTAAATCAAGATGCTGCCAGATCGTGTGATCGGGGATGCGGGTATCGGCAGGCAACAGACTCCACAAATGGCCGATCCCCTTGAGCTTACGCCCCAACTCGGGCCCGAAACGCCAGAAGGCTAGCAGGGTCTTGCGATGATTAGCGGATCCATCCGGGTTACAGTGGATGAGAGTTTTGAAGATATTTTCGCTCGCTTCGGTAATGTCTTCCACTAGAACCTGCTCGGCGACATTACCCAACGGATAATCCTGCCCTGTGAGTGGATGGATGAGCAGCCCTTCTTGCGCGAAACGTACCTGAGCCCAGGATGGATACCGCTCGTTGGTGTAGCGCGGGAACTGTGGCCGGTCGGCAGCGGAAGCCCAATGATCCGCGCGTTTCATAACCTCTTCGGTGGCTTCATCGAAATCGAGCTTTTCGTATTCTAGAGTTGAACTGTCACCCGATCGTCGCGTGACCGGCCGTGTCGCGAATCCGAGCGCCTTGCCGACACCTACAATGGAGCCGCCTTCGTGCCCTGACGGATCGCGGTAAAGGACCAGTGCCTTTTCCGCTGGATCGTGGATTCGGGCGGCGAGCTTGACTTTCCAGTGATCGGTCTTCATTGGAGTCTCACCGCCTCTTTGTCGAGAACGTTGTGAACGGATTGCCAGATAGACAGTTCATTATTGCGAATAAATTGTTGGTCCGTTGGCGAAACTTTATTGACCAACTCATCAGGCATCTTGCAGGGAAGGTGAAAGATAATTCCCTCGAGTCCGCCGCTTTGGTGTGTGCTAACCTTAAAGCGAAGCTGGTTCCCTAAACGCGCCTGACCGCCCCAGCCGTTCACTGAATGATTCGTGATTGGGTATGCGAGGACGTGTCGCTTTGATACCGAAGATCCACTTGAGGGAAACGCAAACTGGGTTCGAAACTGGATCTTAATTCGTGCCAATTCGTCTATGATCAGGTGCCAATTAGGAGCATGCATTTTCGTTTTCCAAACCAAAGGCCCTTTCGCGTCCGTCCCAATGGCGTGCGGCCATTCGAGCTTCAAGCAGTCCGCGAGAGAGCGGCCTACGTTCAACTTTTCTAAATTGTTTCGGTTGAGAGTTGATAGACCCGGCTCTCTTCCAATAGGACGCATATCCAATGATCCCCAACCGTTGCGCGACCGCGAACCGATCGTGCCGAAAGAGGCGATTAGCTGCACAACTTTTTCGAGCGCTGCGCAATGCTCATCCGGGACACCCAAAATAAAATGAGAAACATCTATTTTGGCACCGATTGCTGTTCTTTGGACACCCGTCCCTCTCACAGTGCTAAAGGCAGTCCCTCGGACGAAAGTTAACGGCCCATATCCGAGGTACAAGTCGGTACCAATCTCGCGACCGCCGTTACCAACTTCGCGATGAAAGACTCTGCCGCCGGATTGCCATTGATCGAGGCCCCCGGGTTTCCAAGAACTCAACCTAACAACGACACGAGACCGCTCTGAGGAAGATCCATCGGTATCAGAAGCTGAACCGAACAGACTGGCTTCTTTCGTTCTTAGCGCGGCTATCTCATAAGCAACGCTATGGGCAGTCGCGATACGCCACCACTGGCGAATCAAAGCTTTAAATGGTGGTGTTCGCCATTGCGCCTGCTGTTCGGCGTTGCCGAGAAATGCCGGAGTGTTGAAGCTAACCGTGTATTCGAGTTTCTTCATGCGGTGCTCCTTGCCACTCGCCTCGTTGATTTTTGCTCAGTCATGATTCCGCGCCTTCAGATCCCGCGATCGCTTCCAGATCCAACGCCGGGATCTCCGGCAGCTTGGCGCCGATGATGCCGCGGATGGAGCCGTACATTCCGACCGTGTTTGTCACTAACCGTTCGATCTGTTTTTCCCGTTCTTTCCAGAGCTTTTCCATGGCCCGGCGCTCCCGGGCGAGTTGATCCTGCATGGCGCGGAAGGTGTCGATGTTGGCTTCGACCCGCTGGCGGAACTCGTCGCCGGAAAGATAACGGTAGAGCGATTCCATCTTTTCGTGCATGCCCTCGGCCGCTTTGCGGGCGAAAGCAACCCGGATCAGCTGCTCCCGGAGAGCCGCCGCAAGCGGCACCAGGCAGCCGATGCTCACGACCCACACGCCATTGACCAGCCCGAACGAGTCGATTCCGTCCGGCAGCGAAACCGAGACCAGCACGGCCACGCTCGCGCCCGCCGCGCGCTGGTCATCCTTAAGTTTGTCGATCCAGTTTGCGCTCCATTGCCGGGTATTTTTGCTCTCCTAGATAATCGCGCCGCACGGCTGCAGCGCTCCGTCGCGCACTTCGTGGAGCAGATCGGCGCCACGCATGCCTTTCGGCACAGGCCGGATCTCATCGTGGGGAAAAGCGCGCTCGAGTGTTTCTTCAAGATCCATCTCAAGTACTTCGCCTTGCCGCTCCTGCGATCCTTGCTCGCTCTTGCGCCGGGCTTCTTCGAGCAGGGCTTTGAGGTCGTCAATCTGCGAATCTTTCTCCTTAATTTTGAGGGAGTATTGCTCGGCCGAAACGCGCCGCAGCTCTGCTTCGATCTGCTTCTTCTCGGCGTCAACGCGGCGGGCGACCTCCAAATCCAGCTCGCCTTGCCGCTCCTCCAGCTCCCGCGCCCGCTTTAGCAGGGCCAGCTCGCGCTTTTGTGCGTCGTCCGCCCTGCGGCGCTGCTCAACAATTTGATTGAGGAGATCGGCGACCGCCCGGTCATGTTCCTCGCGGCTTTCTGCCCGCGCCTGCTGGACAGCAGCGCGCAGGCGCCGTTCGTATTCCTCGTGCAGAGCCGTCTCCACTTCCGCGTGGATCCGCGAAGCGATGGCTTCGGACACAGGGATCGAGGTTCCGCAGGCAGGGCATTGGATGATCGGATCGGCGAGGGAGATGCCGGCAGGCTGCTTTCCGCTTTGGTCGAGCGGTTTTCTTTGGACTCGAATATTTTCCATGCAAGCGGTTTAACATGGGCCATAGTATTGCAATAGTGTTTTGCGCGCGCAGAAATATTTCCGTCCGGCTCACCGCCATAGCCCGGTTGATTGTTCATTGAGCAGCGTCTTGCACTCTAGTCTTCCCGAAGTTTCAAGATTCGACGCGAAGGAGCGTCTTATCGACCGCGAGGCCGTAGCACGTCTCGCCGCGTAGCCCATCCGACCTGATATGATAGCGTTCCGCGAGCTGTTTCGATTTAAATCCCTTCACGAGCGCCTGATTGGTTTTGCTAATGAGGGTGCGGAATCGGGCTGGAGCGATACCGGGATCTTGAGAATCCGCCGCCCAGAGGAAGCGATCACCGGCGATATTCTCCAGTTGCTCCCGCACTGCGTCCCAGTTTGCTTTCGTAACCGCTGCGTAACATTTGGTACAGTCGTCGCAACTTGTGCGCGCCGGCTCGACGCACTTTTCGGTTTTGATACGCGCAAAAGCAGTATATAGCCGAAATTGCGCCGGGCTGAATTTGACCTCTGTTTCGCCGATGAGCAGGCGACCAGAGGAAATATCGATTCTGACCGACTCCAATCGCTCCAAGGCGCGCAGGTGTTTCTGGGCCCGTGCGACAAGTTCGGTAAATGATAATGCTTGCTTGAGGAGATCGTTCGGGAGATAAGCTCGCAGGCGGACGTAAGGAATTTCGGCAAGCTCGATCCGGGCGTTTACCGTATCGAGGAATTTCCTGTTCCGAATTGCGAGCAGGCGAGGCCGTTTGGGGATGTAAAAAAACTCGGGTTGCGATTCGAACTCCGGCGAGACCAGCACATGATAGAGCCGATCCTCGGGGCGACCATAAACCTGCAGTACGGCTGCGAGAATCACGCCCATGGTTTTGCGGCCGCCCGCGACCGAACAGTGCAATCGCGTGTTCGGAATTGCGGTCAAGTCTCGGATAAAGGCTGCGAGCTGATCGGCGACCGCGAGATTGTCCCTCTGCGTGCGGAGATCTTCAACCGGATTTCCGTCGGAGCCTCTTAAAATGATGACGTTGCGCGGACCGCATCGGATACTCTGCGTGGAGCGGTATTCCCGCTGATAAGAGTACAGTTTTCCCCTTTTTCCGAAGAGAAGGCGTTCGCAGGCCTTGCTTCCGGATTGGGTTGTCACAATGAAGATTTTGTCGGGAATGACAGAGGGGCGCTGTTGATTTAAAGCCCACAACGTCTCGGTAATCACCTGTGGCGTTAATCCGCACAGCGCAACGAGCAGATCCCGCATATCGATAGAGCAGTTTGCGATGCGATTATATGCCGCACAATTCGACCGCGAACCCGCGTTCGATCAGTTCTATTGAGGATTGCTTTATAATAAGGCTTGTAGCGCAGAGATCCGAAATCCTCAAGCGTTTTTTTGGCCTTGACCTTCCACACTTTGCGGCGTTGGCAACTCATGTGCCAGTTGTCTTTAGCAGTGCTCTATACCGTCCAGACCCTGTATATTGCAAGAAACACCGCAATGGTGCGAAAACCAGGCTCCCGCTGTACTCCATTCAAAAGTGGCAATCAGCGGCAAAAGACTTTTTTATGCGCTGACGATTATCAATATTATTTGCAGAAATTGGCGCAGTACCGGGGAAAAATTTGACGTGACCCTGTTCGGCTAGTGCTTGATGGGGGAATTCATCGCAGAGGACTCCAACCCAATTGTTTGGACTGCAAGGCCTATCCCCTTGTTTCGACTTGTTTTCGGGACGACAGCGGATTGACTATTGCGATTTCTTGCGGCGCGGATCCGCGGGTGTTTCCTGTTCTATGCCGAGCGCTTGCAGGATGTCCTTGAGAGAAGCGTTGAGGACTTGCCAGCGGGTTTCATTGTCTCCATTATTCAGGGCAATACGGAATTGCTCAAAAGGCGCTTTTGCGGCGGCACGGTAGGCGAGAAAGTCGAGCGCGTGCTGGACCTCGTGAGTGCGAATGTCCTCGTTGCGGCATCGCGCTACCGCGCGGGCGAGAACTTCAACATTGTGCACCTCGGCGAGCTTGACGGTCAGTCGCGCCACTTCGTCCTGTTCGCGCGGGTCGTGCGTCTGGGCGAATCTTAAAGCGGCGTCTTCGATCAGTTTTTCCAGTTCCTGGCGCGTCATATTAAATCAAAAAACACCGGCATCGCCCGTTCGGCAATACCCTTTTATAAACGTCATCGATCCAATCTTGGATTGCACCTCTAGCAAAAAAATTTTCCGCGTCGGGATCATGATCGTATTTTTTGCTTTCCTTGCCAATCCGGCGGCAGGGTTTTAGCGTTTATTCTCGTGTCGGCGCACCACGAAATCGCGCTGTCTGGCCGGATCAGCTTAGGATAAGTTCCCGCCTCTTGACAGACAGAATCGCCACCGGCATAGATTTTTGGTTGTGGGTGCGCCGGATACAAAGACGCTCGGGGATATTCTCTATGGTGATGAGCCGAAGGCTAGCGTCTCCGAGGATGAGTGGCTACAGCTCGTCCGCGCCGTCGCCGGCGGTGACCAGCGCGCGCTGCATTGCCTTTATGAGCGCACGCATCGGATCGTTTTTACGTTGATCGCGCGGATAACCGCGAACCGGGAAACCGCCGAAGAAGTGACGCTCGATCTATTCTTCGACGTCTGGCGAAAAGCCTCGACGTATGATCCCGCCAACGGGTCGGTCGTCGGCTGGATCATGAATCAGGCACGCAGCAGGGCAATTGATCGGCTGCGCTTCGATCAGAGAAAAAAACGAGTGAATACCTATCCGCACAGCTTGCGTGCGACAACGGACATTGTCGATCCTCAGCAAGCCTGTCTTTTTCAGGAGCAGAGCCGGCTGTTGCAAGATGCGCTTCAGCTCCTGACTCGAGAAGAACGAAGTTCTATTGAAACGGCGTTTTTTTCTGAATTGACTTATGAAGAAACGGCAAGAAAGCTGAATCAGCCTCTGGGAACCGTGAAGACGCGAATCCGCTCCGGGCTCGGAAAGCTTCGAGAAGCGCTGGGGAGAAAATTAAAAATCTGATGAACTCAAAGCCGGGCGCACACAATCAGCAGCATCTGGATCTCGTGTGCCTGTTGGCATTGCGGGCGCTTCCTCCACACGAGACCGCTTCGGTTGAGGCTCAACTCTCCTTATGCGCGGATTGCCGGCAGGAAATCGAGATGCTCCGGCCTATCATCCGTTCGTTTGTCGGCTGGCCCACCGATGTGTTACGCCCCGCGGAATCTCTATGGGAGCGGCTCGCGAAGCGAATCGCTAGCGAAACAGCCACGCCGCCGTTCGTGCCGCCGATGGAACGGCCGGTCAAACCAGAGTGGGAGGAAGCTGCGCCAGGCATTCACGTCAAAATACTCGCACGGAACGAGGCTAACGACAGCGTGAGCATGTTGGTCCGGCTTGATTCGGGAACCGACTATCCCGGACATACCCATGCGGGCATCGAGGAACTGCATCTTCTCCACGGCATATTGAAGGTCGATGACAGAATACTCTATCCCGGCGATTTCATCCACGCCGAAGCGGGCAGCGTCGATCACCGCGTGTGGAGTGAAACCGGCTGCACCTGCTTTCTGGTGACCTCGCTGAAAGACACCCTTCTCTGACGAGGGGTCCATTGGCCAGCTCGCGAGCGCCGGCCTTTCCAGAAGCTCGCCGCCGTCCGCTATTTTCCTTCGAGTAAACTAAAATTTGTCTTTCTTGAACGATTTGAGCGACGATGGGCGGTCGCGCAGGGCGTCGTCTTTGGTCACGCGGTCGAACACGTGGACGCCGCGATTGTGCAGCAGGGTCGGTTGCGAAACGGTACGCCTGGCAGGGGCGGCGCAGCGCTCACAGCGCTTGAGCGGCGGGTCGGAGATTTTTTCGAGCGCTTCGAAACGGTGGCCTTTAGCGCATTGGTACTCGTAGAGCGGCATGAGCGGTTGCTACCATAAGGCGATTCCCGTCTCAATCCTGTCGTTCTTGCCGGCAAAATTTTTTCCTGGTATAAGACTTCATGGTTGCACTGAAAGCTCATGAACACACGAAACCCAGGCCTCGGTCTGGGTTTTTTTTAGCCTCCCGCGGAGGTGACTCATGTTGGAACAGGAAGTCCTGCCGGTCGGATTAACTTTCGATGATGTTCTGTTGATTCCTGCGGAATCTGCGGTGCTGCCGCGCGAGATCAACGTCTCGACTCGGCTCACCGAACGCATCACCCTCAACATTCCGCTGGTCAGCGCCGCGATGGATACCGTCACCGAAGCGAGAACCGCCATCGCCATGGCGCAAGAGGGCGGCATCGGCATCATCCATCGCAATCTGACGGTGCCGGCGCAAGCGGGCGAGGTCGAGCGAGTAAAAAAATACGAGAGCGGCATGATCTCCGATCCGATCACGATTTCGCCGGAGCAGCGAATCGCGGATGCGCAGGAAATCATGAACAAGTTCGGCATCTCCGGCCTGCCGGTGACGCAAAACGGCAAATTGGTCGGCATTTTGACCCATCGCGATCTACGCTTTGAAAAAAGGCTTGACCGGCGCGTCGCCGACGTGATGACCAAAGACCGTCTCGTGACGGTAAAACCCGGCGTCGATCTCGACAGCGCAAAAGAACTGCTGCATCGGCATCGGATCGAAAAACTTTTGGTGGTGGACGACCATTTCGAGCTGAAGGGACTGATCACGGTCAAGGACATCGAGAAGACGCTGCAATACCCCAACGCCTGCAAAGACGGACGCGGTCGCTTGCGAGTCGGCGCGGCGGTGGGTGTCGGTGCCGACTGGGAAGAACGCGTCGAGTGCCTGGTTCGCGCCGGGGCCGACTTGATCGCGGTGGACACTGCGCACGGCCACTCGAAAAATGTCCTCGACGTGGTGGGCCAGATCCGCCGCCGCTACCCCGACCTGGACTTGGCCGGTGGCAACGTGGCCACCGCGGAAGGCGCCGCGGCGCTGATCGAAGCGGGCGTCAACGTCGTTAAGGTGGGCGTGGGGCCGGGATCGATTTGCACGACGCGCATCATCTCCGGCGTCGGCGTGCCGCAGATCACGGCCATCGGCAGCTGCGCCAAGGCAGCGGCGAAGCACAACGTGCCGGTGATCGCCGACGGCGGCATCAAGTATTCCGGCGACATCACCAAGGCGTTGGCGGCCGGTGCGGCATCGGTGATGATCGGCAGCTTGTTCGCGGGCACCGAAGAAAGCCCGGGGGAAACCATTCTGTACCAAGGGCGAACGTATAAGTCCTATCGCGGCATGGGCTCGATCGGCGCCATGGGGCAGGGTAGCCGCGATCGCTACGGCCAAACCGAAGTGATGGACTCCAACAAGCTCGTCCCCGAAGGCATCGAAGGCCAGGTGCCGTATAAAGGCTCGCTTTCGGCCAACATCCATCAACTCGTCGGCGGGCTGCGCGCCGGCATGGGTTATCTCGGTTGTAAGGATATCGGCGCGTTGCATCGCAATGCCAAATTCATGCAGATTACCTCAGCCGGTTTGCGCGAGGGCCACGTGCACGATGTCTTTATCACCAAGGAAGCGCCCAATTATCGGGTCGAATGATCATGTTGCGGTCACTTTTTCTCTATCGTTCTTCGGGCCCATCTAGTCAAGTAGACGAACCACGCGTCCTGCAATGATCCTGGTTCTCGATTTTGGTTCGCAGTACACGCAGCTGATCGCGCGGCGCATCCGGGAAGCGAAAGTATACTGCGAGATTCATCCGTTTAACCTCGCCGTGGAAAAGGTGCGCGCGCTGGCCCCCGAGGGCATTGTCCTGTCCGGCGGTCCGGCGAGCGTTTATCAGGACGGCGCACCGAAGGTCGATCGCGGCCTGTTTGAATTGCCGGTGCCGATTCTCGGCATCTGCTACGGCATGGGCATCGTCAATCTCCATTTCGGCGGGGCGGCCGCGCGCGCCGATCGGCGCGAATACGGTCCGGCCGATCTGGTGGTCGACAACGATGCCGATCTATTCCATGGCTTCGCGCCGCGCCAGGCGACTCGGGTCTGGATGAGCCACGGCGATCAAATGATCTCTCTGCCCCAAGGCTGGCGCATCCTCGCCCACAGCGCCAACTCGCCCATCGGCGCCTTTGCCGATCCGACCGGACAATTCTTCGGCGTGCAGTTTCATCCCGAAGTGGCACACACCGAGCGCGGGCGGGAGGTGCTCGACAATTTCGTCTTGCGCGTCTGCCGGGCTCAGCCCAACTGGACCATGGAGCGTTTCATCGAGAACTCGGTGCAGAAGATCCGCGAACAAGTCGGCGCCGGTCGGGTGCTCTGCGCGCTCAGCGGCGGGGTCGACTCGGCGGTTGCCGCGACCCTGATTCACCGGGCCATCAAGGATCGGCTGATCTGCGTCTTTGTCAATAATGGCCTGCTGAGAAAAAACGAAGCCGAGCAGGTTTGCAGTCTTTTTGTCGAACGCTTCGGCGCGAGTTTTCGCTACGTCGATGCCAGCGCAGCGTTTCTGGCGGATCTTTACGCGGTGGAAGATCCCGAGGTGAAACGCAAGCGCATCGGGCACAGGTTCATCGAAGTTTTCGAAACGGAGGCGCGCCGGCTCGGCGCGATAGAATTTCTTGCTCAAGGAACCCTTTATCCCGACGTCATCGAGTCGGTTTCGGTGCTCGGCCCCTCGGCGACGATCAAATCGCACCACAACGTCGGCGGTCTGCCCAGCCGAATGCAGTTCAAATTGGTCGAGCCGCTCCGCGAACTTTTCAAGGACGAGGTGCGCGCGCTCGGTAAAGAACTCGGCTTGCCCAATGAAATGATTCAACGCCAGCCGTTTCCCGGCCCCGGTTTGGCGATCCGTGTGCTCGGCGAGGTCAGCGAAGAGCGGCTCAAGGTGTTACGCGAAGCCGACGTCATCGTGCTCGATGAAATCAAAGCCGCCGGACTTTATGAAAAAGTGTGGCAGTCCTTCGCCGTGCTCTTGCCGATCAAAACCGTCGGCGTGGTCGGCGATGAGCGCAGTTATGAGAACGTCGTTGCGTTGCGCGTCGTCGACAGCCAAGACGGCATGACCGCCCACTGGGTGGCTCTGCCCGCCAACCTGCTCGGCAGGATTTCCAACCGCATTCTCAATGAAGTGCGGGGCGTCAACCGGGTCGTTTACGATATTTCCTCCAAGCCGCCTGCCACGATCGAGTGGGAGTGATCCTCTACTTTGCCGGGCCGATGCCGTATAATTGAGCCGTATTCGTCGCGCGCAGGGCGTTGCCGGTGAAGAGCGAAAACAACGAGATCATTGCGATCGACGGCTGGGGTGTGACTCCGGGCGCGCCCGAGGTGGTGCGGTTCCTCGAAGGCCCGCAGCGTCGCTTGCACGAGCTCGGGCGAGCGATGCGAATTTTTTGCGAGTTCATACGCGGCTTCCGCGTGCTGCACTTTGCCGGTCCCTGCGTGACGGTATTCGGCTCGGCCCGTTTCACCGAAATTCACCCCTACTACCGGATGGCCCGCATGGTCGGCGCCGAGCTGGCGCGCGCCGGTTTCACCGTGATGACCGGCGGCGGTCCCGGTATTATGGAAGCCGCCAACCGGGGCGCCAAGGACGTCGGCGGCCGCTCGATCGGATGCAATATCGTCTTGCCAAAAGAGCAGCAGCCCAACGCCTATCTCGATCAGTGGATTACGTTCCGCTACTTCTTCGTGCGCAAAGTGATGCTGGTTAAGTATTCCTATGCGTTTGTCGCTCTACCGGGCGGTTTCGGCACTCTCGATGAGGTCTTCGAGACCGCGACCTTGATTCAGACCGGGAAAATCCGCGAATTTCCCCTGGTGCTGATGGGAAAGGAATTCTGGGCGCCGCTGTTGCAATTCATGTCCGAGCGGTTGGTGAAAGCGCGCACGATCGACGCGGAAGATTTGGCGCGCATCATCGTCACCGATTCCGCCGAAGAAGCGGCCCGGGCGATTACCGAGGTGGCGAAACGGAAATTTAACCTGACTTACGGCTCGCGCATCAAGCGGCGCAGGCTCTTCGGTGAAAGCGAGCCGGTTTCCGGCCTGTCGCGAGACGTAGGCGATTAGAATATTCGGATTCCATGGCGCACCCGGGAGCAGCTTCGTGCCCTTAGGCGGTTCCTGATTCAAAGAGTCTTTTCCATGCCCGGCGTATGAAGCAGATCGCGCAGATTCTTCTCTTCGACCGCGATGATCGTCTGATCATTTACCTGCGCGACGACAATGCCGCGATCCCTTTCCCCGATCATTGGGACCTCATCGGCGGCCATGTGGAGGAAGGAGAGACGCCCGAGCAGGCGCTGGTGCGCGAGGCCAAGGAAGAAATCGGCCTTGAGTTGCAACAGCCTCGATTCTTCCGCCGCTACGACTGCTTCGGCGGCGACGCCTTTCCGAACATCAAATTTATCTATTACGGGCGCACCGAACGGCGCGCCGCGGAGTTGCCGCTGTATGAGGGCCAACGCCTGACCGGCATCGAGCCGCAGCAAAGAGGCGAATTTCGCTTCGCCAATATTTTGGCGACCGTGATCGATGATTTCGTCGCCGCTCGCCTGTGGCCCTGTGGATAACTTTTTCAGCCAAAGGCGGCGCGGTTTAATTGTCGAGCCGGCCTCTTTGTGCTAGAAAATTCACGACAATGGATCATTCGGGGTTCGTTCACCTACACTGCCATACCGAATACAGCCTGCTCGACGGCGCCAATAAAGTAGACAAGATGTTCGGCCGCATCCAAGCCCTGGGTCAACCAGCGGTGGCGATGACGGACCACGGCAATATGTTCGGCGCCATTGAATTTTACCGCGAGGCCAAAAGCCACGGCATCAAGCCGATCATCGGTTGCGAAATTTACGTCGCCCCGACCAGCCGGTTCGAAAGAAAAGGGGTCGATAGGGGACCCAAGGAATACAACAACCATTTGATTCTGCTGGCGATGAACAACCAGGGCTACCGAAATCTCTGTAAGCTCGTTTCCCTGGGCTACATGGAAGGGTTCTACTACAAGCCGCGCATCGACAAGGATTTGCTGCGCGAACTGAACGGCGGCCTGATCGCTCTGAGCGCCTGCCTACAGGGCGAGGTCGCGCAGGCTTTGAGTTACGGCAATTATGAAAAGGCCAAGGCGGCGGCGGAGCAATATGCGTCGATCTTCGGCGACCGCTACTACATCGAGATCCAGGACAACAAGCTTCCCGAACAGGAAAAGGTCAACCGTTTGCTGGTCGAATTGGCGCGCGACATATCGGTTCCGGTGGTCGCCACCAACGATTGTCATTACGGCGCGCGCGACGATTTTTATGCGCATGATGTCCTGCTCTGCGTCCAGACCGGCAAAACCCTGGATGATGACAACCGGCTCAAGCTTGAAACGGACGAACTCTTCATCAAGTCCGCGGAGGAGATGGCCAAGGGCTTCGATTGGTGCCCCGGCGCCGTGGAGCGCACCCTCGAAATTGCCGAGCGCTGCAATGTCGAGATCGAATTCGGCAGGTATCACTTCCCGAATTTTACCCCGCCCAAGGAAATCTCGCTCGACGACTATTTGGACGAGCTCGCCCACAAAGGTCTGGACGAGCGGCTTGAAGGCGTCACCGACCCGGTGCTGCGCGCCACCTACCTCGAACGGCTCAATTACGAGCTCGGCGTGATCAAGGACATGCAGTTTCCGGGCTATTTTCTGGTGGTCGCCGATTTCATTAACTATGCCAAGGAGCACGGCATTCCGGTCGGGCCGGGGCGCGGTTCGTCAGCCGGCAGTCTGGTGGCGTATGCGCTGCGGATTACCGATCTGGATCCGATTCGCCACGTCTTGTTATTCGAACGCTTTCTCAATCCCGAGCGCAAATCGATGCCCGACATCGACGTCGATTTTTGCATCCGGGGGCGCGCCCAGGTCATTCAGTACGTCAAGGAAAAGTACGGTGCCGATCGGGTGGCGCAAATCGCCACCTTTGGAACCATGAAAGCGAAGGCCGCGATCAAGGACGTCGGTCGCGCGCTAGGCTTGTCGTTCGCGGAAACCGACGCGATTGCCAAGCTGATCCCGGCGCCCAAGCAGGGGTTTGACTACCCGCTGACCGAGGCGATGAAGATGGAGCCGCGCTTGCCGGAGCTGATGAAAAACGATGCGCGGGTCAAAACCCTCATGGATCATGCGTTGCGGCTCGAAGGATTGGTGCGCCATGCGTCGACCCACGCGGCCGGCGTCGTGCTGTCGAATCTGCCGCTGGTCGATCATTGCCCGCTATTTGTCGACAAAGAAGGCGGCATCGTAACTCAATACGAGATGAGCTGGGTGGAGAAAATCGGTTTGGTGAAGTTCGATTTCCTCGGTCTCAAGACGCTTACCTTATTACACGACTGTCTCAAGCTCATCGAGGGGAGCCGCGGCGAAAAGATTGATCTCAATCGGCTGCCGCTGGATGACCCGAAAACTTATCGCACGCTCTGCAACGGCAACACCACCGGCGTCTTCCAACTGGAAAGCACCGGGATTCGCGACATGACCGTGCGCATCCGGCCCAATTGCTTCGAAGATCTGGTGGCGATTCTGGCGCTCTATCGCCCCGGCCCGCTCGATAGCGGCATGGCCGAAGATTACATCAAGCGCAAGAGCGGCAAGGAAAAAATCAAGTACCTGCACCCGCTCCTCGAAGGGATTCTCAAAGACACCTATGGCGTGATCGTGTACCAAGAACAGGTGATGCAGACGGCGCAGATCCTCGCCGGCTACACTATGGGCGACGCCGACATTCTGCGCCGCGCGATGGGCAAGAAAGACCCGGAAGAAATGGCCGCGCAGCGCGAGCGCTTTGTGAGCGGCGCCAAAGCCAAGAAAATCGACGAAAAAAAAGCCGGGGAAATCTTCGATCAGATGGAAACGTTCGCGCGCTACGGTTTCAACAAATCCCATTCGGCCGCTTACGCTTTGGTTTCCTATCAGACCGCCTACCTCAAGACCCATTATCCCGTCGAGTTTATGGCGGCGCTGATGACTTCGGAGATGGGCGACACGGACAAGGTGATCAAAAATCTTGCCGAGTGCCGCGACAAGAACATCGTCGTGCTCCCTCCCGACATCAACGAGAGCCTGTCCGACTTCACGCCCGTGGGAGAGAAGATTCGCTTTGGCTTGGCGGCGGTCAAAAATGTCGGTGAGAAAGCGGTCGAAGTGATCCTGCAGAGCCGCAATCGCGAAGGACCTTTTGAATCGCTGTTCGACTTTTGCCGCCGCGTCGACATGACGGCTGTGAACCGCCGCGTGATCGAGAGTTTGATCAAATGCGGCGCCTTCGATTCGACCGGGGTATCGCGGTCGCGCATGTTCGGTGCTCTGGAGGACGCCATGAGGACGGGACAGAATCACCAGCGCGATCAGGCAAGCAATCAGATCGATATTTTTGCCATTCTCGGCGGTCCAGCTAAAGGCGCCAAGAAGCCGGGCGATGTTTATGCGCCGACGAAGGAGTGGTCGGCACAAGAATTGCTCTCTTTCGAAAAGGAAGCGCTGGGCTTCTACATCACCGGGCACCCGCTGGATAAGTACGAGCGCGCTCTCAAACGGATCACCAGCGGCACGATCGCCGCCGTCAAGGAGCGGGCGCTCACCGGCGAAGTGCGATTGGGCGGAGTGGTATCGGCCTTGCGCTTGCGCAACACTAAAAAGGGCGATCGATACGGCAGTTTCAATCTTGAAGACAAGAGCGGTTTCGTCGAGGTTCTTGCCTGGCCGGATACGTACAAAAAATGCGCCGAGCTGCTGGCCGGCGACGATCCGATCTATGTGAAGGGGCGACTGGAGATCGGCGACGAACGCATGCAGTTGATCGCCAGTGAAATCATCGCACTTGCCGAGGCGGCGAAGCATCCTAAGAGTGGCGCCGCCAACGGTACAGCTAACGAGCACGAAAACCGGGTCCATCTTTATTTTCGCGAAAGCGATCTGTCCGCCGATGAATTGGTGCGGCTGCGCGACACGCTGCTCGATTATCCTGGACCGGCAACGGTCTTTTTACATCTTATGGCCGAAGCCGAGACTGTCATTGAACTGCCCGAGCAGGTGCGCATCGCGTCCTCGCCGCAACTGCAAAATACCGTGACGAAGCTATTCGGCGCGCGCGTCAGTTTTCAGCCGCTCGAGTCTTGAAGCCCCTGATCTCCACCCGGCGAGTCAAAGAAAAAGCCCTACTGGTGGGCATCGAACTGCCTTCCCGGCAGCATTCTGTTCCGCTGGCGTACAGCCTCGAGGAGCTCGAGCGTTTGGCGGAAACTGCTGGCGCGGCGGTGCTCGGCAAGCATGCCCAGCAGGTGCGCAGCGTCACCCCTTCCACGTTGATCGGCCGCGGCAAAGTCGATGAGATTCATGCTAGCGTCGAGCGATTGGACGCCAATCTCGTCATCATCGATGAGGACTTGACGCCCGCCCAGCAGCGCAACCTGGAAAGCGCCCTCAAATGCCGCGTCATCGACCGCAGCCAGCTGATTCTCGACATTTTCGCGCAGCGCGCGCGCAGCAACGAAGGCAAGCTGCAGGTCGAGCTGGCACAATTGGAGTACTTGCTGCCGCGCTTGACACGGCAGTGGACCCACCTGTCGCGCCTCGGTGGTGGGATCGGCACGCGCGGACCCGGCGAGACCCAGCTCGAAGTGGATCGCCGGCGCATTCGCGAGCGCATCGGCCATCTCAAACGGCGCTTGGAAACGGTCGAGCGGACTCGCACGCTGCAGCGCAAGGAGCGCGATGAAGTGCCCTTCGCAACCGTTGCGCTGGTGGGATATACCAATGCCGGCAAATCGACGCTGATGAATACTCTCACCCGCGCGGGGGTCTTTGTCGAAGACAAGTTGTTCGCCACCCTCGATCCGACGACGCGCGCCCTGCGTCTGCCGAGCGGCGACAAGGTGATGCTGGTGGATACCGTCGGATTCATCAACAAGATCCCGCCCTCCCTGATCGAGGCGTTCAAGAGTACGTTGGAAGAGGTGAGCCGAGCCGAATTGTTGCTCCACGTGCTCGATATCGCCAATCCGTTGTACCAAGAGCAGATCCAGATCGTCGAAACGGTCTTGTGCGAGATCGGCGCCGGCGCAATCCCAACGCTTCTGGTGCCCAACAAAATGGATATCGCCGAGGAGCTGGCGCTGGCGGATCTGAAGAGAAAAGACGTTCTCGGCGTTTGTCCGATTTCAGCCTTGAGCGGGGCCGGGGTAGCGCAGTTGTTGGAAACGATCGGCGGGATCCTGGAGCGAAAAAAGCAGCTGTTCGAAGCGAGCTTCAGTGTTGCCCAAGGCCGGCTTATCGCGCTTTTGCGCGAGCGCGGGCGAATCGTCAATGAGCGCTACGACGGCGAGCGGGTGCAAATCACCGCGCTGGTGAGCGCAAAATTAGCCGGCCAGCTGGAAAAAATCTTGAACGCCAACGGCGCACGAGCAAAGCTTTCCGGCTGAGGCTCGGATGCTCAACCTGCCAAATACCCTCACTCTCATACGGATCTTGACCGTGCCCGTATTCCTCGAATGTCTGGCTTATCATCTCTATTTGGAGGCGCTGGTGGTGTTTGCCATCGGCGGTTTTACTGATTTTTTGGACGGGCTGGCCGCACGTTGGATGAACCAGCAGACTTCGCTCGGCGCTTATTTGGATCCGGTGGCGGACAAGCTGCTGGTGGTCAGCTCCTACATAATGCTGGGTGCCATCGGCGGGCTGCCGGTATGGCTCGCCGTCGTCGTGGTGGCGCGCGACGGCATCATCCTTATCGGTTACAGCGTTGTTTATTTACTGGTGGAAGAGCGCTGGCAAGTTCAGCCGAGCCGAATCGGCAAATGGAGCACCACGTTCCAGTTGCTGACTTTGGCCCTGGCCTTGGCCAAGCTGCACGACGAAAAAATGTTCAGCGCCGAGATCTTTAGCTTTTTTGTCGTGGTGACGGCGGCTATTACCGTGCTGTCCGGCTGCCAATACCTTTACCGCGGCCTCGTATGGCTTCAGGAAAAACTTCCGCCGGGCTCTGGACCGGCCTCGGACGGTTGACAGTCAAGTGAAAAATTGGTAATAAAATCGATCTCTTGCGCCGATTGAGCCAATTGCAATTGGAGCGGCGGCCAAGCTAGAGAATGGGCCAGCAGAATGCTTTCGAATTTGCGCGTAGTGAGCCATAATGAGTCTTCCGGCCGGGCAGTAGAGGCACGTAGCTCAGTGGGAGAGCGCTTCCTTGACACGGAAGAGGTCGGCAGTTCAATCCTGCCCGTGCCTACCATTGTTTAATTCGCAGGATGGGTAGTATTCACGTCACCTTCGCTGACGGAAACGTCGTCGAAGTTCGCCCCGGTGTTCGGGTGGTCGAACTCGCCGCCTCCGCCGGCGCGAAAAATCTTATTGCGGCGAAAATCGACGGCCAAGCGGTGGATTTAAACCGGCGGCTGGAGAAGGACTGTTCGGTCGCATGGATCACTGCGGACAGCGCCGAGGGGCTCGACATCATCCGTCACTCGACCGCCCATTTGATGGCGCAGGCGGTGCAAAGTCTTTTTCCCGGCACCCAAGTCACCATTGGCCCGACGATTGAAGACGGCTTCTATTATGATTTCAAGCGTACCGAACCGTTCTCGCCGGAGGATCTCCAAGGGATCGAGAAGCGCATGCAGGAACTGGTCAAGGCCAATCTCAAAATCAGCCGGGAGGAGATGCCGCGGGAGCAGGCGATCGAGCTGTTCCGCTCCATGGGCGAGGACTACAAGGTCGAGATCATTCAAGGCATCGCCGATCCGGTGGTATCGCTGTACCGGCAGGGCGACTGGGTCGATCTCTGCCGCGGCCCCCATGTGCCATCCACCGGCGCGCTCAAGGCCTTCAAGCTGACCAGCATCGCCGGAGCGTATTGGCGCGGCGATTCGCGCAACGAACAGCTGCAGCGAATCTACGGTACCGCCTGGGCCAGCCGAGCGGATCTGGACGCCTATCTCAAGCGCGTCGAAGAGGCGAAACAGCGCGATCACCGGCGTCTCGGGCCGGCCCTGGATTTGTTTTCGCTTCATCCGATCGCTCCGGGCGCGCCATTTTTTCATCCCAAAGGAACGGTGGTCTACAATCTTCTGGTTCAATACATACGCGAGCTCTATCTGCGCTACGGCTATGCCGAGGTCGTGACCCCTTTGATTTACAAGACCGATCTATGGAAAACTTCCGGGCATTACGACGCTTTCCGCGACGATATGTTTTTGATGAACGTGCATGACGGCGAGTATGGCGTGAAGCCGATGAACTGTCCCGGACACTGCTATCTGTTCGCCACGCGCAAGTATTCCTATCGCGATCTGCCGATCCGTTACGCGGACTTCAGCCGCCTGCACCGCTTCGAGCAGTCGGGAGTATTGTCGGGTCTAACCCGGGTTCGCTCCTTTACCCAGGACGATGCTCATATTTACTGTACTCCGGATCAACTCGACGACGAGCTGGACCGCTTCGTTGCGATGACCCGAGAGGTGTACAAAGTTTTTGGCTTCGATCGCATCGCCGTGACCCTGCAAACTCGGCCGGAGAAGTTTCTCGGCGCCATCGAGCTGTGGGACGGCGCCGAAGCAGCGCTTCGACGCAGCCTGGAGAGGGCCGGCTTTCCGGTCAAGGTGCTCCCGGGCGAGGGCGCTTTTTACGGCCCCAAGATCGGCTTTGATTTTCGCGATGTGCTCGAACGGACGTGGACCTTGGCGACGGTCCAGATCGACTGCGCCATGCCGGAGAGGTTTCAGCTGAAGTACATTACTTCGCAGGGAACTGAAAGCACGCCGGTGATGCTGCATCGGGCTGTCTTGGGCTCGATCGAGCGCTTCATCGCCATCTTGCTGGAACACTGCGCCGGCGCTTTGCCGCTTTGGCTCGCGCCCGTGCAGGTGAAGATTTTGACCGTTACCGACGAGCAAAAGGGGTATGCTACAAGGGTCTTTGAGCAGTTGCGCGACAGCGGGTGGCGCGTTGAGTTCGACGGCCGCAACGAAAAACTCGGTTACAAAATTCGCGAAGCGCAGCTGGCGAAGATTCCCTACGCGGTGGTGATCGGCGATAAAGAAGTAGCCGCGCAAATGGTTGCACCGCGCCGGCGCGGCGGGGAAAACCTGGCACCGCTGCCCGTCGGGGAGTTCATCGAACGGCTTCGCTCCGAGGTTGCACTGGAAGTGGGACCGTCATAAAAGATAAGGGGATAAGAATCGGAGGTGTCCTATAGCTAGGGAAGCGAGAATCAATCATCAAATCCGCGCCCGCGAAGTTCGCATCATCGGCGCCAAAGGCGAACAATTGGGCGTCATGCCGCTGCATGAGGCGCTCAAACAGGTCGAAGCGCTGGATCTCGACCTAGTGGAAGTCGCGCCGGATGCCCAGCCGCCGGTGTGCCGTATGATGGACTACGGCAAATTTCGCTACGAGCAGAAGAAAAAGCAGCATGGACCGCACAAACACAGCATGGTCGAAATCAAGGAAGTCAAGATGGGTTCGCGCACGGACGCCCACGACGTCGAGCACAAGGTTAAGAATATTCGAAAATTCATCGGCGAAGGCCAACGCGTGAAGGTTTCCGTGTTTTTTCGCGGTCGGGAAATTACCCACCCGGAATTGGGCCGGCAAATGCTGAGAAGCGTCGTCAATTTGGTTCAGGACGTCGCCAAAGTCGATATCGAGCCGCGTCTCGAAGGACGCAGCATGGCGATGTTGTTGACGCCCAAGTGAACGGTTGCACGGCGAAGCTAAGACAAGGAGTCAAACGTGCCAAAACTAAAAACCAACCGCTCGGCCGCCAAGCGATTTCGCGTGACCGGCAGCGGCAAGATCAAACGAAACAAAGCCTACAAACGCCATATTCTTTCGAATAAAGGTAAAAAACAGAAACGTCATCTGCGCAAGGCGACGACAGTGGCGGCGGTCGAGACTGCGAACATCCGCAAACTGATACCGTACAAGTAGAAGCGCTGAGCGCTGGAGACGACGCGTGCCGATGAACGGGCCGGACAGCGCGATGTCCCGTTCATCGCGGTCAGCCCATTGAGGGAAGGAGTGTTATCGTGCCTAGAGCTAAAGGTGGGAGTAAGTCGCGGCAGAGACGGAAAAAGATCATGAAGCTGGCGAAAGGCTATGTCGGTGGCCGCGGCCGGTTGTATCGCTCGGCGCGGGAGACGGTCGAGCGCGGATTGGCTTTCGCTTATCGGGACCGGCGAGTCAAGAAGCGCACCTTTCGCGGCTTGTGGATCACGCGCATCAGCGCGGCGGCCAAGATTTGCGGCATTTCTTATAGTCAACTCATCAAAGGCCTTAAACAAGCCGGAGTGGAGTTGGATCGTAAGATCCTGGCCGAAATCGCCGTTGCCGATATGGGAGCGTTCGGCCAGCTGGCGCAAACCGCCAAGTCTCACCTAAGCGCCTGACGCCCTGCTTTCAGACTGATGAACGATCCTCTGGAAACTCTCCGCGGAGAGCTTCTGGACCGCATCCAGCAAGCCGACTCGGAGAGAGATCTCGAGCAGTTACGGGTCGAAGCCCTCGGCCGAAGCGGCAAGGTCACCCTGCTGTTGCGCGGCTTAAAGGACCTGCCCGCCGAAGAACGGCCACGCGCCGGTGAAGCGCTCAATCAGTTGCGGCGTGAGCTCGAGGCCAGTCTCGAGGCGCAAGTCGCCACGGTCAAAAGTCAGGCGAAGGAGCGCTCGCTCAGGGAAGAACGCGTCGATATTACCTTGCCCGGAACGCGCTGGCAGCGCGGCGGCGCTCATCCGCTGGCTCTGGTGGTCGATGAAATCGTCGAAATTTTCGCTCGGATGGGCTTCGAAATCGCGCGCGGGCCCGACATCGAAGACGACTATCATAACTTCGAGGCGCTGAACATTCCCAAGGATCACCCAGCGCGCGACATGCAGGATACATTTTTTGTCAGCGGCGGGCGTTTGCTGCGCACGCATACCTCGCCGGTGCAGATTCGCACGATGGAATCGCGCAAACCGCCCATGCAGGTCATCGTGCCGGGGGCGGTTTATCGCCACGACGACGACGCGACGCATTCGCCGATGTTCCATCAAGTTGAAGGATTCATGGTGGACGAGGGCATCGCTTTTTCCGACTTGAAAGGAGTGCTCACCCATTTTTTGCGGCAGATCTTCGCGGCCGATGCCGGTGTGCGCTTTCGGCCGAGTTTTTTTCCGTTTACCGAACCCAGCGCCGAGATCGACATTCAATGCGTGCTTTGCGGCGGCAGCGGAACGCTCAAAGGCGGCCAGGCTTGTCGCGTCTGCAAAGCCAGCGGTTGGCTGGAAATACTCGGCGCCGGAATGATCGATCCAGCCGTGTTTGGCTTCGTCGGCTATGACCCGGAGAAAGTATCCGGCTTCGCTTTCGGCATGGGCGTGGAGCGCATCGCGATGCTCAAATACGGCATCGATGACATTAGGATGTTTTTTCACAATGATTTACGGTTCCTGCGGCAATTCAGCTGACGCGAATGGAAGGGTGGAGTACTGGAGAGATGGAGGAGTGGGCTTCGGAACCACCACTCCAATACTCCATGACGCCGATACTCCAATTTTATGAGGTTCACTCTTAGCTGGCTGAAAGAATTCGTTGACTTTACCGGCGCGCCCGAGGAGTTGGCAGACCTGCTCACGATGGCGGGGCTCGAAGTCGAATCGGCGACGCGTGTCGAAGTCGAAGGCGGCAGCGATGAGCTGTTCGAAATCGGCGTCACGCCTAACCGCGGCGACTGCCTCGGCATCGCCGGCATCGCCCGCGAAGTGGCCGCCCTCACCGGCGCGGGTTTGAGAAGGCCGCCCAGCAGCGAAGCGAAAAGAAGCTCCGCGATTCATCGCCGCGTCAACTTGGCCATCGAAAAAGCCGAGCTCTGCGCGCGCTATTCGGCGCGCATCGTGGACGATCTCCGCGTCGCGCCGTCGCCCGCGTGGTTGCGCGCGCGACTCGAAGCTTGCGGCATTCGCGCCATCAACAATGTTGTCGACATTACCAACTACGTGATGATGGAGACCGGTCAGCCGCTCCACGCGTTCGATCTTGATCGGCTGCCGCATAGACGGATCGTCGTGCGCACCGCCAAGGAGTTGGGCAAGTTTACGACTCTGGACGGGGTCGAACGCAGTCTGGCGCACGAGGATCTTTTGATTTGCGACGACGATCAAGCGATAGCCTTGGCCGGAATCATGGGCGGCATGAACTCGGAAGTGGCCGCTTCAACGCGCTCGGTTTTGATCGAGAGCGCGAATTTCTCGCCTGCGTCGGTCCGCCGCACTGCCAAACGGCTGGGCTTACATAGCGAAGCGTCGCATCGTTTTGAGCGCGGCGTGGATCCCGAAGGAACTCTTGCGGCGGCGAACCGGGCGGTCTACCTGCTCGGCCAAATTGCCGGCGGCAAACCCATGGCCGGAAGCGCCGACAGTTATCCCGGAAAAACCCGCAGGCCGGCTATCATGCTTCGCGAAGAGCGCGTCGAGAAGTTGCTAGGTCTCAGGTTGGACGGCAAACGCGCCGAAACCTTGCTCCGTTCTATCGGCATGACGACGGCCCGTCAGGCCAGGAGCCGGAGCCTCAAGGTGACACCGCCGAGCAGCCGGCCGGATGTTTGCCGCGAGGCCGATTTGATCGAGGAACTGGCGCGCTTGCACGGCTACGACCGGATCCCGTCGACTTTGCCGGCGCTGAGATTTAGCGGCGCGCCGTACGATCACCTTCTTCATTGGGAGCGGCGGCTGCGCTGCTTCATGGCCGGCGAAGGCTTGTTGGAAGCGATCAATTTGCCGTTCACTCCGAACCTCATGAACGAGCTATTTACCGGTCTTTGGCGCGGCCCCGAAGCGGTCTCGGTGTTGAATCCACTGGCGAAGGATGCCGCCGCGTTGCGTCACAGTCTGCTCCCCGGGCTGATTGAAAACCTCAAGCTTAATCTGGCGCAGCGGTCGGCGTATTTTGCAGCTTACCATCTGGGCAAGACCTTCGCGCTGTCGCCAGGCGGCGAGCCGGTCGAGCGCCATGGCGTCGCGGCGCTCCTCTATGGCGAGCGGCCGCGCTTCGGACTGAAGCAGCACGAGATCCGTCCCGTGGAGTTCCTCGACTGCAAGGGTCTGGTCGAAGCCTTATTGGATTTGTTTCGCCTGTCGGCATCCGCCGGCTGGTCGGTGCTGCAATCTCCGGTGCTTCATCCAGGACAGTCGGCCCGCCTAGAGTTGAACGGCGAGCCGGCCGGTTACCTGGGCCAACTCCACCCCGACATTTGCGAGCGGCTTGAGATACCGCGCTGCTTGGCGGTCGAACTTGACTTCGAAAAATTGCTTGAGTATGCTCCGCGGCGAATCGCGGTTCATGCTTTGCCGCGGTTTCCAGCCGTCGAACGAGATGTCGCCATTGTTGTCGATCGGGATTTTTCCGCTCATCAAGTGATCGGTTGGATCGAAAGCCTGCGGGAACCGCTGATCGAGCAGGTGAAAGTTTTCGATCAGTACGCGGGCGCGCCAATTCCCGAAGGTAAAAAGAGCTTGGCGTATAGAGTCTCCTACCGTGCCGACGACCGAACCCTGACGGATACCGAGATCAACGCTTTGCACCAGAGCCTAGTCGATCGCCTCGGCACAAGGTTCGGCGCCGAGCGGCGCGCTTAGCAATTCGGACAAGGAGGAAAAGAACTCCCATGACAAAAGCTGAAATCATCACTCGGATTTATGAGAAGGTGGGTTTCTCCAAAAAGGACGCCACCGACGTCGTCGAAGCGACCTTCGATATCATCAAGAACTGTTTGGAAAAAGGCGAGAAGGTCAAGATCTCGGGATTCGGCAATTTCGTGGTCAACACCAAGCGCCCGCGCAAGGGGAGAAATCCGCAAACCGGCGATGAGATCATTATCGTCGGGCGCAAGGTCTTAACCTTCAAGGCGAGCCAGATCATGAAGAAGAGCTTGAACGGAATGGCGGCTCCCGGCTCGGCGCCATCGACTTCCGAGGCCGCCGAGTAGGCATCACAGATGGCGCAGCGTTTGCCGGAAAAGATCTATTTCAAGATCGGCGAAGTGAGCGAGATTGTCGGTGTCGAGCCCTACGTGCTGCGTTACTGGGAGACTGAGTTTGAGGTGCTCAAACCATCCAAAGCACCGTCGCGGCACCGGCTTTACAAGAAGCGCGACGTCGAATTGCTGCTGGAGATCAAGCGGCTGCTCTATAGCGAAGGCTTCACCATCGAAGGAGCGCGTAAGAAGCTCAAGGAAACCAAAAAAGACGAAAAGAGCCAGCTCAAGCTGCCGCTTAGCGAACAACGGTATAAGAGTGCCCTCGCGAAGCTCAAAAAAGAGCTGGAATCGTTGCGCCGCTTGGTTTCGTAGGTTTTTTGTGGGTTGGACGGTCGGGTGCGCCGATTAAATTGCTCTGCTCCTGCGACCGTGTTAGATTCGCGCCCAAGAGTTCTGATCGGGGCGTGGCGCAGCCTGGTAGCGCGCACGCTTGGGGTGCGTGAGGTCGCCGGTTCAAATCCGGCCGCCCCGACCATTTGCAGCATTTCCTCATCCTGAGCGCTCGCTCAGGGGTCGCGTTAGCGACGTCGATAAAGTTTGCTTTAGCTTACAGCACTGCTTTCGCGATTTGGCTGTTGCCCGGTTTTTCCCGGCGTGGTAGAAGCCGAACTGTTGTGCAAATCTCCGCTAAAGGAAAACCATTCATTTATCAAGGAGAGATCGATGGCGCAGTCGAACGATAATCGAAACTGGGACCTAACCGCCGATGTGGTTGTGGTCGGCTCTGGCGCGGCGGGCATGGCCGCAGCGAACAAGGCCGCCGATGGCGGCGCGTCAGTCATCGTGGTGGAAGCGAACTACGATGTTGGCGGCCACGCGATCATCAGCGGCGGCAACGTGCCGCTCGGCGGCGGCACCAGCGCACAAAAAAAATACGGTATCGAAGACTCGCCGGATCTGGTGTTTTCCGATCTCACGGATTGGACCATCGTGCAGAACAACGGCTGGCCCGATTATCGTTATAATGACCGCGAGGTCATGCGCGCCTTCGCCGATCATTGCGCGCCGACCTTCGAGTTTTTGCTGCAAAACGGCGTTGAATTTAAAGAGATCGCGCCGGACAACCAGGGTGGCCACAATCTGGGCAACTCCGCGCCGCGGGAGAATCATTGCTTTTGGACCAAAGGTGCGGGTTATGAGAGTCCGAACAACCGTCCTGGAACCGGCTTGATCCGGCCCCTGGAAAACAGCGCGCGCGCTAAAGGCGTGCGATTCTTATTGAACCATAAAATGACCGGCCTGGTGCGCGAGGGACAGCAAAGCGGCCGGGTGATCGGCATAACCACCGATTACACTCCGCGAATCCTGCCGGGCCAATCAACGCCGCTCAAGAGTTTTCGCTCCGACGGCAATATCGAGAACACCGCCAACGTGAGTGTCCGTGCTCTGAAAGCCGTGATTGTCGCGACCGGCGGCATGACCAGCGACGTCAATTTTCGCCGCATGTTCGATCCGCGCTTGACCGCAGTGCTCACGGTGGCCGGCGAACCGTACAGCTTTCAGGATGCCAGCGGAGAACGCGCCGCGATGGCCATTGGCGCTTCGCTTTGGGGACTGGCCAACCAGATCCTGGAGAACGGCGACAATATTCGCACCCAGCGCGTGCTCGGGACGAAATGGAATTATATGACTTGGGAGTTCGAGTTTCCGCTCTTTCCGCTGGTCAAGGCGAGCGGGCTACAGACCAAGGATTGGCATGACGTGATTCTCGTTAATCAAGCGGGCAAACGGTTTTATGACGAGACCAAAGGCGATTATCCGCACGGCAATGTCTATAAGGAAGTCGATCCCTACACGCCCAACGATTACCGCAATAACGAGAATATTCATTTCAGTCCGAGCAAGTATAACTTCTTCAACGCGGCGGTGGCGATGAACGAGTATTCCGAACCACCTGAATACTCTGCAGGACCCGTCTGGGCGATTTTTGACTCCGAAGCGGTTAAACGCAACGACTGGAAAGTGGAGCCGCCCTACGTCGATCCGGACGGCTATTTCTTCAGCGCCGACACTCTGCGCGAGCTCGCCCCCAAGATCAAGAATGAATACCAAGCCAAACCCATGAAAGGCGAGGTGCTGGAAGCGACCGTGGCGCGCTATAACTCATTCGTCGAAAAGGGCCAAGACGACGACTTCGGCAAGCCCAAGCCGAAATACAAGATTGAAAAGCCGCCGTTCTATGCCGCCTGGGGAACCCCCAACGTACATGACACCCGCTCGGGTTTGCGCATCAATGGCAAGTGCCAGGTGCTCGATATGAACGGCCAGCTCATCGGCGGGCTTTACTGCGCCGGGGAGAGCGCGGGCGGCTTCAATCAGCATGGCCTCGGCCGGTGCACGACCCAGGGATTCATCGCGGGAAAGAACGCGGCGGCGGAATAGCGGCCCGAGTTCATCGTCCTGATTGTCCGGGCTGGACCCAACGGCCGCGTACCTGCTTGTCGCGCGCCGCTCGAAGCAGCTGTCGATGAGCCACCTGACCCTGCTCGCGGAACCCTGGTGGGTCAATCTGTTCATTTTCGTTCCGTTCACGGCTCTCTTTCTTTGGCGTAAGTACCGACTGTCGGTGGCCGCTTCGACGCTCTTGGCGTGCGCCTTTTTCGGCGCGGCGTTCGGCTTCGTCGAAGCGGCGGTGGTGGTCTACCTGCGCGCCGCCGTCGGACTGCTGCCGGGTTACGGCGGAACACGCGCCGATGTCGTTCGGCTCTCCTCCGAGCTTTACCAAAAAGCCTTGATCCACGGCGATCTGCCGGAGAGTTTGTGGACCGTGGAAATTTTCCGCGAGGCCGCGACGATGGTCATGTTGTTGAGCATCGCAGTTCTCGGCGCTCGCCGGCTGAGCGGGCGCGCGGCGGTCTTTCTTTGGACCTTTGCCATTTGGGATATCTGCTACTATCTCGGCTTATATCTGACCATCGGCTGGCCGAGCTCGTGGTTGAGCCCTGACGTGCTTTTCTTAATCCCCGTGCCTTGGCTTGCTCAGGTGTGGTTTCCGATACTCGTGAGCGTGCTGACGCTTGCCGCTGTCTTGCTGGCGAGAAATCCCATCGGCCGGGCGCGAGCGGAGTGAAAACGAACCGTCGGCAGCGCCCGCCTTGACACTGGTGGAAAATTTTTTGTACATGTCACCACGTCCAGTCATGTTCAGCTGTACAGGTTGGAGGGCTCTATGGGGGAGCAGCCGATCGCTTGGACGCGGGCTCTAGTTTCGTTTGCCTTTATCATAGCCGGTCTAAATGGCGCGGCCCACGCGCAGACAGGGCCGCGTTCGGTCACCATCGGCTCCAATCCACCGGGCACGGTTTTTTACGCGCTCGCCAGCGGGCTCGCCAAAGTCGCCAGTGAGAACTCGGCCTTCCAAATGGCGGTTCAGCCGTTTAGCGGCACGAGCACGTTCTTGCCGTTGCTCGACTCCGGCGAGATCGATTTTGGCATCAATAATGCCGTTGACATGGCGCTGTCCTATCAAGGCCCGGAGCGCCTGAAGATCGGCGGCAGAAATCCCTTTCAGCATACCCCGAACGTCCGTCTGGTGATGCGCGGCGCGATTTTAATGACGGCGTTCTTGGTGCGCAAAGACGCACCGATCAAAACCATTCACGACATTCGCGGCAAACGCGTGACCGGCGAATATCCGGCTCAGCTCGCCAATTGGTACAATGTCTTCGGCTTCCTCGCCGGCGCGGGGATCAAGTTCGAAGAGGTGAAAATCGTCCCGGTGCCGGGCGCCAACGAGGGAGTCGACGCGCTGATGCAAGGACGCGCGGATGTAGCGCTGCACGCCATCAACTCGGCAAAGGTCAAAGAAGCCGACGCGGCGGTCGGCATCCGCCATCTTTCTCTGGACTGTTCGGCGCAGGGCGAAAAACGGCTCAGAACCGCGGTGCCGGGCTATTATCCCCTTTGGCTCACGCGCGGACAGGCGGCGGGCATCGCCGATGATACCTGCGTGAACGCCTACGATATTTACCTGACGAGCCACCAAAAAGCGCCCGATCAGATGGTCGGAACCGTTCTCAAGCGTCTTTGGGACCATGTCGATAAACTCGCACCGCTCCATCCGAGCTTTAGAGACTGGACGCGACAGCGCGCCGTCGACGCCGATGTCACCATACCCTATCATGCCGCGGCGGTGCAGTTTTTTAGGGAACGCGGCGCCTGGCCTGCGGCCGTGGATGAAGCGCAACGCCGGCTGACGAGTCTGAATCCATAGGTCTATTCATGAATGCCGGGAGGGTGCAAGGAAAACGCTCGAAAGCCGTGCTCGCGGCTATTTGTTGGCTCATCAGCGCGAGCGCGTTTGCGGGCGACCACGAGTTTTACCGCGGCAAGACGATTCGTCTGGTGGTCGGCTATGCGCCCGGCGGCGGCTACGATTTTTACGCGCGTGCGGTGGCCCGCTACATGGGGAAATATATTCCCGGCAATCCCGCCTTGGTGGTTGACAACATGCCGGGCGCGGGCAGTTTGGCGTCGGCGAATCATCTCTATCGAGTGGCCAAGCCTGACGGCTTGACAGTCGGCCATTTCAGCGGTTCGTTGTTCCAGCTGCAGGCGATGGGGCAAAAGGAGATCAGCTTCGATGCGGCGAGATTCGAATACGTGGGCGCCGTCGCCAAGGTAGAGATCGTCTGCGGCTTTCCAAAGTCCGGCGGCATTGACACAGTCGAAAAATGGCTGGCAACGAAAACCCCGCCCCGATTGGGCGGCACGGCGCCGGGGACCGGCGGCCACGACACGTCGCGATTGCTCGCGGCGACGATTGGCGTGCCGCTCCAACTGGTGCTCGGCTACAAGAGCACCGGCGACATGCGGCTGGCCATCGAACGCGGCGAATTGACCGGACTGTGCACGGGCTGGGAAAGCTTTCGCTCTTTGTGGCGAAAACAGATCGACAGTGGTGAATTCGTCGTCGTTCTTCAAGCGCTGCCGAAGCCGCACCCTGATTTGCCGAAGGTGCCATTGGCCGTGAGTTATGCGAAAAGCGACGAAGCGCGGCAGCTCTTGGAGGTGGGAGCCCACAACGTGGCTGCGATCGCCCGGCCCTTTGTCATGGCGCCGGGCACGCCGAAGGCGCGCGTGCAGATGCTGCGCAGCGCATTCACCGCGACCATGAGCGATCCCGGTTTTTTAGCCGATGCTGAGCGCGCCAATCTCGACATCGCGCCGCTTACGGGCGAGGAACTCGCGAAAACCGTGTTCGATGTCCTCAAGACGCCGCCGGCGCTTTTGGCGAAGCTGAAGCAGATCATTGCGCCGCAGTGAGGCGTCGGGCGATGCGCATTCGTAAACCCAGCGAATGGCGATTGCCAGGAATGCCTGAGGCGCATTTCCCGGCGGAACTCTTGAATAATTTCCCGTCCGAATTTATAACTCGGCGATCACGGCGGTCTGGACCTTCCGAGAGTGATAAACCCACCAAAAACTCTTAAATCCGAACGAATACGATTGAGAAAAGTAAAACTAGCCGATGCGGAGGCGATCTTTCGCGAATACGCGCAGGATCCCGAAGTGACACAATACGTAAGTTGGCGCGCGCACCGGAGCCTGGACGAAACCCGCGAGTACGTGCGTATGTGCCTGCTGGCGTGGGATGTCGGCAAAGCTTTTCACTGGGTGATCGAAAAAGCTGAGGACAAACGCGTGATCGGCATGATCATCGCCCGGGTCAACGCCGAAAAATGGGAACTGGGCTTCGTGCTCGCCCGCCCCTACTGGCGCCAGGGCTATATGACCGAAGCTCTCAAAGCGCTCATCGGCTGGGCGCTCAAACAAAAGGGGATTCACCGCGTGTGGGCGGTGTGCGACGTCGATAACATCGCTTCCGCGCGGGTCATGGAAAAAGTTGGCATGCAGCGCGAAGGTACGCTCAAACGCTGGTCGGTGCATCCGAACATCAGCGAAGAACCGCGCGATTCGTTTTGCTATGCAATTACGAAGTAGCCCAACGGGCGGAAATCGGCGCTGGAACGTCGGTCAATGACCGATGCGCCGGCGGATCACAGGCGTCTTTCCTAAACCGAGAAACGTATCAATCCGATGACTCGTATCTCAATCGACAGTGGAGGTGGTTTGTGGCATATCGCACCATCGGTAAAACGCTACCGCGAGTAGAAGGTTACGGCAAAGTCACGGGCCAGACGAAGTACGCGGCGGATTTGCCGTTTGAAGGGCTGTTGTGGGCGAAAGTACTGCGGGCTTCGGTGCCCCATGCGCGCATTGTCAAACTCGACGCATCCAGAGCGAAGGCGGTGAGCGGCGTGCGCGCTGTGATTACCGGCGCGGACGTCAAAGACATCTACGTCGGAAGTCGAGTCAAGGACCAGCCGGTGTTGGCCCATGATAAGGTGCGCATGGCCGGCGATGCGCTCGCCGCAGTAGCGGCGGAGAGCGAAGCGATCGCCGAAGAAGCTATTGGCCTGATCGATTTCGAACACGAAGAGCTTCCCTACGTCGTCGATCCCGTGGAGGCGCTCAAGCCGAGCGCGCCGCTGATTCATGAAGAGCGAAACAAATATAAAAACATGCCCAAACTGCCCGAAGGAATTTCGGGCCATAACTTGCAGTCTTACGTGCAATGGAAAAACGGCGATGTCGAAGCCGGCTTCGCCAGGGCGGCGCGCATTTTCGAACACACCTTCCGTACGCCCTTGTCCCATCACGGCTACCTCGAACCGTGCGCCTGCACGGTGCAGGTTCATGCCGACGGACGCGTCGAGGTGTGGGCGTCGAACAAGGGACCGTGGGGCTTGCGCGAGCAGATGGCGGAAGATTTCGGTATTCCGCAAGAGAAAATAAAGGTTCACATCGTCCACGTCGGCGGTGACTTTGGCGCAAAGGCGTCGCTCATTGACGTGCCGATCGCATACCATCTGTCGAAGGCCGCGGGCGGCAAGCCGGTCAAGTTGGTTTTTGATTACACCGATGAGATCTTGGTTGGCGGCCATCGCCATCCCTCCGTGATTCGACTAAAGACGGGAGTGGCGGCGGACGGCACGTTGACGGCGGTCAAAGGAGACATCTACTTTAGCGGCGGCGCCTACGGCTCGCAAAAGGCCAATCCGCAGGTGACCGTGCTCGGCGGGCGGCGCCTGGCCAGCATGTACCGCTGCCCGGCCATCGATGTACAGACTTACTGCGCTTACACCAATCAGGTTCCCTGTACCCAGACGCGCACGCCGGGGAGTCCGCAGGTGGTCTTCGCGTTCGAATCGCAGATGGACATCATCGCCAAAGAGATGGGCATCGATCCGCTCGACCTGCGACGAAGAAATATTCTTCATGACGGCGACGCCAACCCAATGGGTGAAAAGTGGAGCGATATTCTCATCGGCGAGGTACTGGACCGAGTTGTCAAGGCTTCCGGCTGGAAGAAAGGAAGGGTGAAAAAAAATCGCGGCTGGGGCATGGCGCTGTACGATCGAGGCACCCCGGAAGGCAAAGCGAGCTCGGCGTTAATTTTACACGCGGATGGCAAGGTCAACATTCTCACGGGTGTGCCCGATGTCGGCCCGGGTTACTATACGATCAGTCAGCAAATGGTTTGTGAGGCGCTCGGCCTGCCGCCGGAAAAGGTCGGCGTCGTTTTCAAGGACACGGACAGCCTGCCCTTCGATCCGGGAACCGGCGGGAGCAAACAGACCAATACCTCCGGTCACGCCGTCAATCTTTCGGCGCGGCAGGTGCGCGAAAAACTGATCGCCCTTGCGGCGCGGGAACTGGGCTGCGCGCCGGATGAAGTCGAGCAACAAGGCGGCAGACTGACGGGACCCAACCATAAATCGACCACGACGGAAGACATGATCAAGCTCGCGGTGAAAGAAAACGGCGGCCCGGTCTTTCATCTCGCCAACTTCGTTCCCAAGGACATGCCAAAAGTCACCGGCTTCGCTGCGCAAGTCGCCGAAGTCGAAGTCGATCCGACAACCGGAACGGTGAAGGTATTGAAGCTGACGACGGCGCACGATACCGGCACGGTACTGAACCATCTGACGCTTACGGGTCAGATCGACGGCGGCGTGGTAACCGGCTTTGGTTTTGCGACCATGGAAGAAAACCCGATGGCCGACGGCAAGATCGTTACGCTGACATTGGGTGAATCCAAGCTCCCGTGCATGGCCGATGTACCGCCGTTGAAAACAGTCCTGGTCGAAAGTCCGACCGGACCGACTCCGTTCGGCGGTAAGGCGATTGCCGAGAATCCGAATGTGCCGACGGCGGCGGCGATCGCCAATGCCATCGCGGACGCCTGCGGCGTGCGTCTATTCGAACTGCCGCTGACGGCGGAAAAAATCTACCAAGCGTCGCAGCGACGATAGATACGTGCCTGCTGAGCGCGCGGTCGGCTGAGAAGCGATTGCAACCGGAGAGAACGCAAACGACGCCAAAGAATTCTTCAACCTAGGTTTCCGCTGGCGAGCAGGAGCGATCGCAGCGCTTCAAGAAAGACAAAAAATTGGCTTTCAGCTCATCGATTCTTAACCGGGAGTTTGGACATGATTATCCTCGTTAATACTCTGGCTGTGACCGGCAATCTAAAAGCCAACCCCCAAAATCTTAAATGGCTGTGGTTGGCGGGCGTTTTGGCTCTAGTTGGCACGTTACAGGCGGGAGAGGCGACAAAGTGGCAAGCCGAGTGGGAGAGAACGATCCGTGCGGCTGAGCAGGAAGGCCAGGTAATGGTTTCCATCGGCGGTTACGGCGCGATCATCGACTCCGGGGTATTTCAAAAAACGTATCCTAAGATCAAGATAACTCACATGACCGGCGCCGGAACCGACCTCACGCAGCGCATTTCGGCGGAGCGGCGTGCCGGCAAATATCTGGTTGACGTTTACAACGGCGGTGGCAATTCGCTGTTCCAAGTTCTTTATCAGGGCAAAATGCTCGACCCGATCAAGTCGGCGTTGATCCTGCCGGAAGTCACCGACCCGACGAAGTGGTGGGAGGGAAAACACAAGTACGCGGACAAAGAAGGTCAGTATATTTTCGTCTATGAGGGCAATGTATCGGCCGGCGGAGGCGCGTCTTACAACACACAATTGCTCGAGCCGCGCGAGTACCGCAGTTATTGGGATTTGCTCACTCCCAAACTCAAGGGAAAGATTCTGTCCACCGACATCCGCAAGGTGCGCGGTGCAGGCATTCCGTGGCAGTTTCTTTACTATCACGCGGAGCTCGGACCAAAATATCTCCGCCGCCTGTTCGGCGAGATGGATGTCACGATGACCGCTGATCTCCGTCAAGGAGTCGACTGGCTCGCTACCGGCAAATTCGCCGTAGCCATGCCGATACAAGGCGGCACGGTTTATAAAGCCAAAAACCAAGGTTTGCCGGTGGACGAGTTCAGTCCGTACCACTTCAAGGAAGGGGTCAATCTGTCATCGGCATTCGGTTCCCTTGCCGTAATGAATCGCGCGCCTCATCCAAACGCGGCCAAGGTTTTTATCAACTGGCTGCTGTCCCGGGATGGACAGGCGCTGTTTCAAAAAGTGATCAGCACCCCGGGGGATGCACGCAACTCGCGGCGCATCGATGTGCCGAAAGATCACATTCCCGGCGACGAACAGCGGCGCGACAAGATGAGCTACTTTGATACAGACGATCCGGAAACGAAAGATTTGACCCCGCTGATGAAGCTGTTGGATGAGATCTTGGGGGGCAAGAAGTAGCTGTTGGGGCCTGAGAACTTGCCGGCGAGAACGCTCCGAAAAGTCAGAGCGCCTTGGCCAAGGTTGGAGCCTTGCGCCTTAACGGAGAAATGCCGTGGATGCGATGCTAAACACCCTGGGCTTTTCTTTTCTTGGTTCCTCGAATTGAGCTCAAAGCGTCAACCGCGGCGATCCGGCCGATCGGGCCGGTAGCAAAGCAGGCTTGGAGCACCTGCCGATTTGCGTCGAGAGTAAAATTGGTTGCGTGAAAGATGCCACGGCGCTCTTCCCAGTAAGCGCCGACCTTGTCGGCGTCCTCTGGGACCTTCAAGCCGTAGCCGATGGGGAAGGTAGCGCCGCTTTTCGCGGCCATTTCCTTCGCCCTGTCGAGCGGATCGACGGATAAAGCGACGATGTCGGTATTTTCAATTTTGAATTCTTCAAGATGGGCTTGGTAATCGGCTAACTGCCGAACGCAGTAGGGTCACCACGCGCCGCGGTAGAAGATGATGACGGCGTATTCGCCGGTGAGATCGGCGGGAAGATTTAGGTTTCCTCCATTTACGGTCGGGACGACAAAATCTGGAAACTTGTCTCCGGGATTGAGTTGCTTGGCCATCCGAGGGTTCCTTGCCGTACCGTTAGATGAGCACTGGCGCGGTTTGGTTGCGCGCCGTTTATCCCGCCAACCCTAACAGCTTCGCGGCGTTGCCGCCGAGGATTTTTTGTTTATCCTCATCGGATATCTTTAACTGCTTTACCGTATCGACGGCGCGGATCAGCGCGATAGGCACCGGCGGCGTGTCGCTGCCGAAGACCACTTGGTCAACGCCGGCCGTGTCGATGGCGCACTGCACGGCGGGCGGATGATAGCAGACGGTGTCGTAGAAAAGCTGTTTCATGTAACTCGCCGGCGGTCGGGTCATGACGTCGGGCTCCCAAGGGCCGAAGCTATCGTCTTTGCGCAGCTCGTAGCCGAAGCCGTAGCGGCCCGGGAGCATCGGCAATGCACCGCCCACGTGGGCGAGGACCATCTTCAGCTTCGGATGTTTTTCGAAACCGCCGGTGAAAATGAAACGCGTCAATGACAATGTGGTGTCGAAGGGCCGGCCGAGCATTTCCGGCAAGCGGAACATCTCCATCTTCTCATTGCCGATGGTGAACTTAGGGGGGTGAACGAATAGCGGTACGTTCAGTTCGCTGACCAATTCGAAGAAAGGCGTCGCGCGCGGCGAATCAAGATACTCGCCATCCGTGCTTGAGTTGATCATGATGCCCTTGAGCTTGTATTCGCGAACTGCCTGCTCGGTTTCCTTGAGAATTTTATCGTTATCATAAGGCACCGAGCAGGCAAGGCCGAGCAGGCGCTTGGGGTATTTCGCGGTGAGCTCAGCGGCGTGCCGATTAAACTCCCGCACGACTTTCAACGGATCGTAGCCTTGCGGCGAGCGAATCCAGTTGTTGCCGAACACCGTCATGTCGACGCCGGCCTTATCCTGCTCATCGAACAGGCGCGGCAAATCGAACATCCACGGGGGCGACTTCGGGTGATGCCAGCTCTGCGGCATCAGATGTGAATGGCAATCGATGATCATGATCGTCACCTCGCAGGCACCTTACGGGCGAGTCCTACAAAAGTCAAATTTCTCGCGCTCAGCTTTGGTTGGGGCGCTCTTCGTGTTACAAACGCGTGCATGGCTCGATCCGAGATTGAACTGAGCCGCCTGATTCGGGGCGCTCTCGGCGAGATCAAAGCCGATTTGATCATCAGGGGCGGCAGGCTCGTCAACGTCTACTCGGGCGAAATCCTCGATGGATTCGAAATCGCGGTCATCGACGGCCGCATCTGTTATCTCGGGCCGAGCGCCGGTCACGCCCGCGGCGACGCCACAGAGGTGTTCGACGCCTCGGGCTATTATATCGCGCCCGGATTTGTCGACGGTCATACGCATATCGGCCATTACGCGCGGCCGTTCGAACAGTTGCAGGCTTTTCTGCCGCACGGGACGACTGCGCTGGTCGCTTCCTGCGACGAATTGGCAACCGTATTTGGCTTTCGCGGCCTCGAATATTTTCTCGACGAGGTCGAACAGCATCCGTTGCGGGTTTACACGATGGTTTCGATGGTCGCGCCGCAGGACCCGCTCTTATGCAGCACCGCGACGCTCGGGCCGAGCGACATCGAAAGGGCGCTGGCCGATGCGCGTGTTCTCGGCATGGGCGAGATCGTTTCCTGGCTGCGGTTGTTGCAATGCGATCCGCTGATCCTGGACAGCTTGGCGAGCGCGCATCGCAACAGGCGAATCATCCATGGCCACACGGCCGGCGCGCGCGATCAAAAACTCTGCGCCGTCGCCGCTGCAGGTGTTTCTTCCTGCCACGAGCCGATCCGTTTCGAAGACGCCCTGGAGCGGCTGCGGCTCGGCTACTGGACGATGCTCCGCGAAGGCTCGCTGCGCCAGGATCTGGCTGAGACGTTGCCGAAACTGGCGCGCGCGGCCGTCGATCTGCGCCGGCTCATTCTCGTGACGGACAGCATGACGCCCGACGATGTCAGCGAACTCGGCCACATGGACAACGTGGTGCGGCGGGCGATTGCGTTGGGTTTGTCACCGCTGCAGGCGATCCAGGCGGTGACGCTCGCGCCAGCCATTTACTCAGGGTTGGAGCATGACATCGGCGGCATTGCACCGGGAAGGCATGCGGATATTCTCCTGATCGATGATCTCGAGCGCTGTCACGTGAGCGAAGTGCTGATCGGTGGCAAACGGGTAGCCGCCAGGGGATGTTCGGAAGTTGTCCACCTGCCGGCGCCGCCGCCGCCGGAGTTCCTGGATGCGCTTCATTTAAAGCTCGAGATCAACGCGGAAGTCTTGAAAATTCCGGCGCCGAGCGAGACACCGAAGGTGCGCGTCATGGAACTGCTCAACCAGACGATTACCGCCGAGCGGCTGATTGAATTCAAGGCGGTTTGCGGTTCGGTCGGCGCCGACCTCGAGCGGGATCTTCTAAAGGTTGCGATGTTCGACCGACATGGCCGGAGCGCGCAAGCTGCGTTCGGTTTTCTCAAAGGCTTCGGCGCCAAAGTGGGCGCGGTGGGCTTAACGACGAATTTGGACGAAAACACCCTGATGATTGTCGGCAGCGACGATCATGACATGGCGCTCTGCGCCGATACACTGCTAGGAGCGGGCGGCGGCGTGGCCGTCGTTCACGGCGGCACCGTGATCGAAAAGCTCGAGCTTCCGGTTGGAGGAATTTTCTCGTTGCTGCCTTGGCAGGAAGTAGGCGTCGGGCTGCAGCGGGTGCAAGACTGTTTGCGAGCAATGGGCTCACCTTTCGAGAAACCCATTTTCGCCTTAAGTTTTTTGCCGTTCGTGACCCTGCCGGCGCTGCGTATTACGGCGCGCGGCCTCATCCATGCCAAGGAGCGGCGAATCGTTTCGCTGTTCGCCGATTAAGCCGTTGCGCCTTCTTTCTTGAGGTCCTGCCGCAGCGGCAGCACCCGACCCTCGCTTTTTTTCATGGATATATGGCCTTCGAGTATTGCCCCGTCGCCGATCACGAGGCTGAGCGTGCTGACATCGCCGACCACCGAGCCGGGCGGTTGGATTTCGAGTTTTTTCTCCGCCACCACGTCAGCCATCACTTTACCCTGAACGAGTATCGATTGCGCGGTGAGTTTACCTTTGACCGTAGCTTGTTGTCCTACGGTAATATGGGCTTGAGCGACGATCTCCCCGTCCACTTCGCCGTCGATCGTTGCCGGTCCGTCAAAGTGGAGTTTGCCGTTGATCTTGGTGCCGGCGCCGAGATAAGCGCCGAGGTCCGCGGCCACCGCGCTGGGTCGATTGGATTCTGCCATGAATACCTCCCTTTCGTCTGAAGACTGAAATATAAATCACCGGGCAAAATTTGTCTATGAAAATTCACACGACCCGCGGCGATTTCCCTCGCGCACACGCATCTGGTATAGATGATGCGACGGTGTCATTCCTAATTGCCTTCTTTTCATTTTGATCCGCTAGGAGAGCGCGCCCATGCATAGTGAGGATCTACGGGATTGGCTCGATATCCTTGAAGAGTATCAAGAAGTGCAGCGCATCGAACCTGAGGTCGATTGGAACCTCGAAATGGGCGCGATCACGCGGCGAGTTTACGATCTGGGCGCGCCGGCGGCGTTGTTTGAGAACGTCAAAGGTTATCCGAAGGGGTTTCGCGCTCTCGGTGCCCCGCTGGGCGCGAGCAGACACCCCGGCCACGGGCTATTCGCACGTACGGCGTTGGCGATGAATATGTCGCCGGCGTCTTCGGCGCAGCAAATCATGGCGACCTATCTTGAGCGCAAGGAAAAGCTCATCCCTCCGGTGACGGTGAAAACCGGACCCTGCAAGGAAAATATCGATCTGGGCGATGCCGTCGACGTGTTGAAGTTTCCCATTCCGCTTATTCATGGCGGCGATGGCGGCCGGTATATCGGTACTTGGCACACGGTGATCACGAAGGACCCGGATAGCTCATGGGTCAACTGGGGCATGTATCGACTCATGGTCCATGATCGCAATACGCTCGGCTGTTTGTTTCCCATGCAGCAGCATATCGGGCAGATGTACCAGAAGTATGAAGCGATGAATAAGCCGATGCCGGTTGCGGTGGCGATCGGCGGTCAGCCGGTGATTCCGTTGGTGAGTTGCGTCATGCTGCCGCCGTACGTCAATGAGGCTGACGTGGCAGGGGCGCTGCAGGGCGCACCGATTCCACTCGTCAAGTGCGAAACCGTTGATCTTCACGTTCCGGCATCGGCGGAGATCGTCATCGAAGGCGAGGTCTTGCCGCACGAGCGCCGCGTCGAAGGACCGTTCGGCGAGTACATGGGTTACGAAGCCGGCAAATCATCGCCCAAGCCGATCCTGAAAATCCGCGCGATCACTTACCGCAATGATCCGATTTTGCCGTTTTCCAACATGGGCATGCCGATCCATGAAGGGCAGACGGCGACTGCGCTGATCAAAGGCGCGGAGATTTACGCCGAACTCAAAAAGCTCGGCTTGCCAATCAAAGCCGTCTATTGCCCGCCGTTTGGCGTCGGTCACATGTGCGTCGTATCCACCGAGGTGCCGTTTGTCAACTTCGCGCGCCGCGTCGCGCATGCCGTCTGGGCCACCAAACCGGGGCTGTTCGTCTATTACATGGTGATCGTGGAATCCGACGTCGACCCGACCAACATGGACGAAGTGTTGCACGCGATTACCACCAAGTGTCATCCAGTGAATGGCATTCACCCGGTGCCGCATATCCCAGGTTTTCCCGTGTTGCTGCCGTTCTTGCCGCCGAAGGAACGGCTGATCGGCGATGCCGCCGGCGTGATCTTCGACTGTACTTGGCCCAAGGACTGGCCCAAGGAGAGTATTCCCGAAAAGGCCACATTTGAAAATCTCTGGCCGAAAGATATCCAGGACAAGGTATTACGGGACTGGGAAGACTACGGCTTCAAGAGCATTAAAATAAACAGTTCGCGCTGAGAGAAGAAGCGGAGAAGAAGAGTTCGGTCGGACGCGCTGTTTCGAGTGACGGCTATCGAGTCGGGGATGCGGGGAAATTTATCGAAGGGGCCTGGTGAGAGTCAAATCGGCAGGCTTAGCTGGCTTTGGGCCTGAGCTGCTCTTCTTCTTCCACCCATTCCTGAAAACGGCTTTCCAGGATACGCCATTGACCGCCGACCTTGAACGCCGGGATTTGCCGATGCTGGATCATACGGTGCAGAGTGCGCTTGGAAATCTTCAAAATCGAGGCCGCTTCGGCCAGGGTTAAGAGTCTAATCGCGTTATCGGGCTTTTTCATATTTCGCCGCTCCGGTGCCGTACGATTTGAGCAAGGCCTATGCCATCAAATGCAGTGACCAGAAGCCCTGAATCTGACGAACTTTAGGAGAAACGAGCGGACGGCGAGGCCATCGATGTGGACCAAAAATCGCCAGGGGTTAACTCACGGTGACAAAAGCTCGGGGTTTCTTGGCAAACCCTGTCGAAAACAGCGTAACTGCTCGCCGCCGGCGACTTCAGCGAGCCCTGCGGTTTGGGCGCATCACCGGGGTCTTTGAGGAACAACGCTAGGAGCGGCGCACATGCGCGCGATTGATCCGTCACTGAAACACGCGACTCGAGTCCCCGAAGCGAAAGTACGGCCTATGTCTCCAGTCAACGCGACAGCGACGAACGCGAACAGAAGATCGCGGCGCTGTTCACTTTGATGTCGCGGAAACCACAACTGTGAATAGACGATAACGCCACTTTCAAGCCGTGACTGGCGCAGCTATATCCCCCGCGGCCGGGCGCCGTCAAGCGCTTGCGGCTCGCTGTCCATCGCGGACGTAAACGTTCGCAAGCTGCGCAAACGTTTCTCTACTGGAATCACATCAACTTTGATGGAATGATTTTGGTATAGCTGCTGCGGCAAGTTCGCGGCCAGCGCTGGGTCGGGTGTTTCTAACCGGGCTTCCTCACGTTCGGGAGACTAGACCCATGAAGACGCTGTTTCATGTCGTTATCGCGACCGTCACTTTTCTCGTATTCTTTTATTCCACCACGATAGCCTTGAGTCTGATCTATCCTTTGGACAACGCGGCGCTGAATTTTTGAACCCGTCCGTTTGACTCATTCTTTCGGCCGCTAAAGACTGTCGCCGTGGGGCGAGTGAATGAGGTCTTTCTTAGGTCGATAAACCGATCAGAGTAGGCCGCAGGCTGCTGTGATTATTGGAGGGGTGATTACAAAACGCGCTCGGAGCTTGCCAAGTCACAGCCAACCGCTCCGCTATCTCGACCCTCACAAGAGGCGCAACTGCGCGCCAGATGTCTGACCCGCTAGCGGCTGAATGCAAGCTGGACTATCGTTTTCGGGGCAATTGACCAGAGGAGGTACCTCCCAAGCTTCCAAAAGATCGGCAGAGCAAGGACGCAGGGCGGCGCGCAAAGCCGTTGCGGAATCAAAACGGCGCTCTAACCAGCCCCAGCCCATTTCCAAATCGTAGATCACCGGCATCCGATCGTGAATCGGCCGGAGCAATGCGTTCGGCTCGGTGGTGATGATTGTGAAGCTGTTGAGGACATCGGCTGAATTCGCACCCCGCCAGGTGTCCCAAAGACCGGCGAATACAAACGGTTCCTTATTCTTGAAATGAATCCAGATCGGGACCTTCCGCTTGCCATCGCGTTGCCACTCGTAAAAGCCGTCTGCCGGAACAAGGCAGCGGCGGCGCCTTAACAGTTCGCGAAACGACGGCTTTTGCAGGAGCGTTTCGGCGCGGGCGTTAATCATCCGCGGACCCACGCTTGGATCGGATGCCCAAGAAGGCACCAAGCCCCACTTCATGAGCTTAGCTTCTTTTCCATCCCCATGGTGAACGATCACCGGCACCGACTGCGAAGGCGCGATGTTGTAGCGGGGCTCAAAGGAGAAACCACCCTGCAGATGCCAGCGAACTTTGATATCGCGGAACGTAAATGAGCTAAAGCGGCCACACATAATCAAACATCGGCTCCGGTTGCGGCGATGTTCGGGGGCAACCCGGCTCGGGCGCAACGCCGATGCCTGTGTCCCTTCGAGGACCTCGAAATCTTAGCCGGACGCCAGGGTAGAAGGCTCATGAAGCGGAGTTAAGCAACGCTCGAACCGTCGCTAACAAGGCGGACGGTCTGACGGGTTTGGGCAAGAATTTGGCCCCTTTTCCGGACGCGGCGAGAAACGCATCGCCGGTCCGCTGAGACAGATAACCCGAGATAAGAATAATCGGCATCCTCGCGCTTCGCTGGTGAATCAGATCCATAAACTTGAGACCGTCCAGGTCCGGCAAAACGAAATCGGTTACAACAAGCCTGACAGGATTGGCCTCCAACAAAGCCAAGGCTTCAGCCGCAGTCCCTGCTTCCAAAACCTCCTGGCCGGAGGTGCGCAAGGCCTCGGCCAACGCTGTACGCGTAATAGCGTTGTCCTCAACCAAAAGAAGCATGCCACACAACAGTATCACGCCCCGGGACTCCGTTTAAGATAGAATATTTCTCTCAGGCGACCCATAGAGCTTGCCTCCCAATGCACAAACCCTCGGTGACAACACTGCGTCACGGGTTCCGTATTGCGTCACCTCTCACGGCAAGTTCGTGTATTCGGGGGAAGATCTCGGCCCTGCCCGAGCTGGCCTTGGGATTGCTCACCGATCCTGTATTGAATTGCGTCGAGGAGGATCCTGCAAAATGGAAACCTGGACATACAAAGGGCACTTGGTTACCCAGAGAAACCGCCAGCGGGATGGACGCTGGCTCTCTTCTGCAAAGTTCCGAACGAAACAAGGGGAGATGGATCTGACCGCGTACCCGCCAAACTTCGAAGGCTACGACAGTGAAGCCAAGGCGAAGGAAGCAACGGCCAGGTTCGTGCGAGACCAGATCGATAAATCGCGTCTTGCCAACCCCCAACCGTTCGCGTTTAACTGAACCCAACGTCCGACGAAGTTGGAGGTGATCATCACCTCGTCGAGGGGGCGCATCTTTAGCGAAATTTAGGACATTCGAGCAGGCATGCTGAAAAAATTGCCATTGGTCGGGTTGGTGCGAGGAGCGGGATTTGAACCCGCACGCCGTTTCCGGCACTAGCCCCTCAAACTAGCGCGTCTGCCGATTCCGCCACCCTCGCAAATCCCCTACATTTATTAATTTTATTTCGCCGTCGGCGCGCCCTCGGTTTTGGCGGGCGCGTCGGTTTGGCCGCCGGCGGGCGGAGCGCTCTGCGGCTGCGCGGGAGCCGCGGACTTTGCTGGCGCGCTTGGTTCCGCCACCGGAGCACGGTTGTCGAAAATCGTCGCCGTCGGCTTTTTGCCGGCGAAGTAGCCGAGGGCCAACGAGGTCATCATGAAAACGATGGCCATCCCGGTGGTAAGTCGGGTGAGAAAATTGCCGGCGCCGCTACTGCCGAAAATGGTCGAACTCGAGCCGCCAAAAACCGCCCCGACTTCGGCGCCTTTGCCGGTTTGTAGCAGCACGATCAAGATCAAGCCGATGCTCACGATGACGTGAAGAATAGTAATGGCTATTAGCATATTCGACCTGTTTCTAATTGACCGTCGGCGAAAAACTCGCGACGATCTTAACAAACGATTCGGCGTTCAGGCTCGCGCCTCCGACGAGCAAACCGTTGACGGTCGCGATCCGAGCCAGCATGGAGGCGTTGTCCGGCTTGACGCTGCCGCCATAGAGAACCCGCACCGACTCGCCCGCGGAGCTGCCGAAATTGTTCTTTAAATACTCTCGGATGCTGTTGTGAACCTGATCGATTTGCTCCGCCGTGGCGTTTTGCCCGGTACCAATGGCCCACACCGGTTCATAGGCGATTTCGAGCTTGTCTATAGCACCTTTCGCCAATCCCTTCAACGCAGCATCAAGCTGCGCGCCGATTACTTTCAGAGTCTCATTACGATGGCGCTGGCTCAAAGTTTCACCGATGCAGAGAATAGGCCGAAGATCGTGCTTCAGAGCGGCCATCAGTTTGCGGGCAATCATATCGTCGCTCTCGTACAACTGATGACGCCGCTCGGAATGACCCACGATGACAAAATGACAACCGATGTCCCTGAGCATCGGCGCGCTGATTTCTCCGGTGAAAGCGCCGCTTTCCTCCCAGTGGCAATTCTGCGCGGCGAGCTTAATGTCACTCGCGATCAAAATGTTTTTTACCGAGCCGAGCGCGGTGAAAGGCGGAGCGAGCGCGACCATCGCACGGCTGTTTTGCCGGCTCAGAAGATCGGCGGTCGCGTGCGCAAGATCGGCACAGGCGGCCAAGCCGCCATTCATTTTCCAATTGCCGACAACCAGGGGTATGGTCACGGATTGTCCTCGAGCGCTTTGATCCCTGGCAGGGTGCGCCCTTCAAGAAACTCCAGTGTGGCGCCGCCGCCTGTAGACAGATGAGTAATCTTGTCCGCCACGCCGGCAGCGTTGACGGCAGCCACGGTATCGCCGCCCGCAATGACGCTAATAAGCCGCGCATGGTTATCGGCCAGTGTTCGAGCGAGGCTTCGGCTGCCGTGATCGTAAGGGGGTACCTCGAACAGGCCAACCGGACCGTTCCATAGAACCATTTTCGCCGCGGCAATTTCAGCGCCAAAGCAGGCGATGGTTTGGGGTCCAATGTCGAGGCCGATACGCTCGTCCGGTATTTGGCTGCCCGTGGTGGTCTCGGGATTTTTCTTCTCCTGGTCGCCAGTGACGTGGTCGACGGGTAAAATCAGGCGCGCCTGATGCGAAGCGGCTTCGTTCATCAATTCGGCGGCAAGAGCGATCTTGTCATGCTCGACCAACGATCGACCGACTTCGATGCCTTTGGATTTGAGAAAGGTGTAAGCCATACCGCCGCCGATCAGCAGCGTGTTGACTTTGGGAAGCAAATTTCTGATCACAGCGATCTTGTCCGACACCTTGGCGCCGCCCAAAATCGTGACGAATGGTTTGGGCGGATCGGCCAAGATCGGCGATAAGTAATCGAGCTCCCTTTGCAGCAGCAGTCCAGCCGCCTTGAGTTTAAAAAATTCGGCGATCGCGGCGATGGAAGCGTGTGCGCGGTGGGCGGCGCCGAAGGCATCATTAACGTAAACATCGGCGAGCGCCGCTAGCGACTGAGCGAACTGACGGTCGTTTTTTTCTTCTTCTTTGTGAAAGCGTAAGTTTTCGAGCAGCACGACTCGATGGGCCGGGTCGCGCACCCATTGTTCGGTTTCGGAGCCCACACAATCCGGCGCGAGCACGACCGGTTGCCCGAGCATTTTTTCCAACTGTTCGCGCACGGGAGCGAGACTGTATTGGGCGACGGCCTTGCCGTCGGGGCGCCCCAAGTGGGATGCGATGATCAGCTTTCTCGCGCGTGACAAGATCCAACGAATGGTCGGCAGAGCGCTTTCGATACGATGCGGTTCGGTGACCTTGCCCTGATCGATCGGAACATTGAAATCGACACGAAGAAAAACCGCTGTGTTCTGGAGATTCAACTCGGCGAGCTTTCGAATCATGAGCCTCTCCGCGATGAGATTCTTGCGAACATGTTATCTACTTAATTGACTAATGAAAAGGCTTGTAATATTTGTTTTTAAATAGTCGCCCGCTGGTATGTGATGTTTTCTTCCTGGTTCCCGCAAATACTCCTGCAGAACGGACTGCCGACGCCTCCACCCCAGAGCATTCTCGATCTCGTGCGCGGATCGGGCCTGGTCGTTCAGAGCATTCTCTATCTGTTGATCTTATTTTCCGTGTTGAGCTGGGGCATTATCGCGCAGAAATTCCGCCAGATTCGGCGCGCCAAAATCGAATCGGAAAAATTCATCGAAATTTTTTGGGAACGGCGCAATCTTTCAGCGATTCACGAGGCCAGCCGCGAGTTAACCGCCAGCCCGGTCGGTCAAGTTTTTCGCTCGGGTTACGAAGAATTGATTCGGGTCTCGCGGTCGAAAAAGGAGCAAAGCGCAAGTGAGGGCCTGACCACCGAGCTTGGCGGCGTCGAGAATGTTTCGCGTGCGATGAAGCGGGCCACCAGCGTCGAGATCACCAAACTGGAGAAGCATTGCTCGTTTCTTGCCACCACGGCGAGTTCGGCGCCGTTCGTCGGTCTGTTCGGCACGGTGTGGGGTATTATGGATGCGTTTCGCGGCTTGAGCGTTACCCATTCGTCGAGCATCCAGGCGGTGGCTCCGGGTATTGCCGAAGCTCTGATCGCCACTGCGGTAGGCTTGGCCGCGGCAATTCCGGCGTTAATGGCTTACAACTATTTCGTTCAACAGATCAAGGTCCTCGCGGTCGAGATGGACAACTTCTGTCAAGAATTTCTCAATATCGCCGAGCGGCACTTCTTCAAGTAATTAAATAAAAGCGTATAATTGGGGCACTACCGTCGTGCGGTTCGGTGGGTGTCGCGATCGGGGGATCGCGGCGTGGAGCGCTGCATGACTCTTGGGACAGGGTACCGCGCATACAGAGGGGCATTGATTCGCGCCCGGTCAATTTAGAACATATTGAGAGGTCTTCATGGCTTTGGACGCCTCATCCCAACGCGAAGGGACGACCATCGCGCAGATCAACGTCACACCGCTTGTGGACGTCATGCTGGTTCTGCTGGTCATTTTTATGGTGACCGCGCCGATCATCCAACAAGGCGTTCAGGTGAACTTGCCGCAGGTGAGAACCAGCGCCATTCCCGGCACGGAGGAGCCTTTGGTTGTCACGGTGGCAAAAAACGGCCGAATTTATCTTAACGATAATGCTGTCAGCTTGACCGAGTTAGGGCAAAAGCTGCGCGCCATAAGGAAGCTCCAGGCCGATAAACAGGTGAGTTTGCGGGCCGATCAAGACGTGCGCTACGGCGTGGTCATGCAAACCATCGCAGAAATTAAGCAAGCGGGGATCGAACGGTTGGGAATGGTGACTCGTCCCCCTGCCGAAGAAAGATAGCCCTCCATGGCTGACGGGGTGTCATCGCCGACCATCAGCTTGCGTGAGCGAACACGCGCGCTTGTCGGGGCGGAAGATCATCTGCCCAGATGGGTGACCCTGTCGTTTGTTTTGCACGGCGTCCTCATCGGGCTGATGCTGGCCGTTTCGATTATGCCGAGCGCGACGCCGCCCGCGCCACCAGTCTATGTGGTCGATCTGGTCGGGGGCGAGCGCGTCGGGCGTAGCAATCTCGGCACGGAAATCGCTCCTGTGCAAAAACAACCGACCCAGCGCTCGGATGTCGAGGAGCGCCCGGCGCCGGTAAAAAGCAAAGAGAAGGGTGAAGTCGTCAAAGAAAAAAGCGAACGCATCAAGATCAGCGAAAAGAAAACGCCGGCCGAAGAATCGATCGCGCTGAAAGAAAGAACCGTCAAGGAGAAAACCAAAGCCGAGGTGACGAAAGCTCAAAAAAGCGAGTCCAGCGCCGAACCCTCGGCGGACAGCGTGCGCGAGCGCCTGATCCAGGCTGCGGCAGAACGCGCCAGGACGCGCACGGAGAGCGCGCCGAAGCCTGCGAAAGCGGAGCCACTCAGCGCCGGCAGCGGCGAAGGAGACGGCGCGGCCGCGCTGGGAGCCGGCGGACGGGGCGGTCCAGGCATCGTCAAGGGTTTAGATTTTATCATTTACCAGAACCGAATCACGAACACGATCAAGGCCAATTGGGTGTGGGTCGGGCAGCGCTCCGACCTGAAAGTCGTTGTGCAGTTCGGCATCAAAGACAACGGCGAGATTACCGGCATCAAGATCGTCCAAGCGTCGGGCGATGCCACCTATGACGAGTCGGTTTTACGGGCGGTCAAAAAATCGAGCCCGCTACCGTCGCCACCCGCCGTCTATCGCAAGGATTTTTCTGAAGTTGTCTACACCTTTAGGCCAAGCGATTTGGGGGCATAAGCACACCATGCGAAATTTACTTTTTATCTTGGTTTTGGCGTTGACAGCGCTGCGCGCTCAAGGGGTCGCCGCGGCCGTCGTCGGCGAAATCGTCGGTCAGGGCGGCCAAAAGTTTCCCATCGCCGTTTCCCCGCTCAAAATCATGAGTTCGGTCTCCAGCGAGGTGGCGCGGCTCTCTACCGGGATCGCCGATGCGATGGTGCATGATTTGGAACTCTCCGGTTGGTTCAAAGTTCTCGATCGCAGCGCCTATATCGAAGACGCGCAAAAGACCGGCATCACCCTCGGGACTTTCGATTTCAAAGACTGGTCGACGATCGGCGCGGAAGGTTTGGTGAAAGGCGGTTTCTCGGTGCAGGGAGAAGAGATCACCGTGGAACTCCGCCTGTTTGACGTCTATCAGAATAAGGAACGCATCGGCAAACGGTACAGCGGTCGGCTGCGCGATTACCGGCGCATCGCGCATAAGTTCGTCGATGAGATAATCCATCAGTTCACGGGCATCCCGGGCGTTTTTAACACGCGCATTGCTTATGTCTCCAACAGCGGCGGCCGCTTCAAGGAAATTTTCGTCTCACACTTGGACGGCAGCGAGAAGTTTCAGGTGACAAATAATCACACCATCAACCTATCGCCGTCGTGGAGTTCCGACGGGCGCTCGATTCTTTATTCCTCGTTCAAGGATCGCAATCAGGCGCTCTATTTATTCGAACTGTTCAGCGGCAAAGAGGTCAAATTCACGCCCAAGGGACCGGCAAGATATCTGAGCGGCAAACTGTCGCCGGACGGCCAGACGGTGGTGGCCACTCTGGAAAACGCGGGCAACAGCAATCTCTATCTTTTGGATCGAAGCGGGAACGTGATCCGGCGTTTGACCGACTCGCCGGGCATCGAAGTGTCGCCCTCTTGGTCGCCCGACGGAAAACAGATCGTATTCGTGTCGGATCGCAGCGGCTCGCCGCAAATTTATATCCTCGAGGTGGCGAGCGGCAAATCGCGCCGGCTCACTTACAACGGCAACTACAACACTTCGCCCGAATGGTCGCCGACCGGAGAACGAATTGTTTACACGGGTAGGGTGGGCAGCCGCTTCGCCATTTTTTCGATTCCTGTCGAAGGGGGCGAACCGCGCAAGCTCACTTCGGAATCCGCCGACAGCGAAGACCCGACTTGGTCGCCGGACGGGAGATTCATCGCTTTCTCATCGAATCGCGCCGGCCGTTATCATCTTTACGTCATGCAAGCGAGCGGCGAAAATCAACGGCGATTGACAGGTTCCGGAGGGGATGATACAAAACCAAGCTGGTCCCCTCGACTGGATTAAGCTTCTTTCAATTCATGCCCGGTTCGTCGTCTCTGGAAAGTAAACGCCGGAGGAAATCATGAAAACTCAGGCTCAACCTGCCGTGATCGCGATGCTATGCGGCTTGGCCGCGCTGTTGGCACAGGCCTGCGCGCCCTCGACGACCGCCAAACCGGCCAGTTCGTTGCCCCCGGCGCCCGCGGCGGACAGCGCGCGCTCGGGCAGCGCGGGCGAAGGGCAACGCGGTGCCACCAAGGAATCGCCCACCGGGAGATCGAGTCTCGATGATTTGAAGAGCGGCAAGGCGCCCGTGACCTCGGCGGTGAGTCCTTTGAAGGACGTTTTTTTCGACTTCGATCGCTATGATCTCTCCGCCGAGGCGCGCTCGGCGTTGCGTGTCAATGCCGACTGGCTGAAGCAAAATCCCGCCGCCCGCGTCGAAATCGAGGGGCATTGCGATGAGCGCGGCACTAACGAATACAATTTGGCGCTTGGCGCCAAACGCGCCCAAGCGGCGCGCGAGTATCTGGTTACGTTGGGGGTTGCGGCCGAACGGCTATCCACCACCAGTTTCGGCGAAGAAATTCCTGTCTGTAGAGATGCCAATGAGAGCTGTTGGAAGCAGAACCGGCGCGCGCGCTTCGTGATTGCGCCGAGCCGTCCTGCCTCATAAGTCGAGGGTTCCGTCGTGAAGTACCAAAGGCCAAAGCGGGTTTTTTCCATTGCCGTCTTGTTGACGGTTGCGGGATGGTTTTCGGCGTGCGTCAACCCACAACAGGTCGACTTGCTGGAGCGCGATCAGCGACGCCTGCGCGCCGACATGGGTGTTTTGCAAAAAGACGTCGATGGCTTTCGCGCCACCCTTGCGGATACTCAGGCCAATATACAGCAGATTCAGCGTGATCTCAGCGCTATCAGGGAACGCATTGATGAAACCCGTGTGCAGGTCGGCCGCCAAATCGGCCAGACCAGCAGGGATGGCGATCAACGGGTCAAGAGCTTGGAATCGCGTCTTGCCAAACTGGAGGAGGACGCGAAAACCCAAGCGCAACTGCTCAAGCTCAGGGAAGATGAGTTGAAACAACTGCGCGACGCCGCGACCGCCGCGGAGCAGCGGCCGCTCGTCTACGACGGGTTTGCCGATGTTGCGCTGGGCGAGACCGAGGCGGTCAGAAAAGAATACGAGAACGCCTGGGTAGCTTTCGAGAAAAAGGATTATGCTGCGGCAGCCAGCCGCTTCCGCGACTTTGTCAAGAGACACCCCAAGAGCCGGTTGAGCGCCGCCGCCCAATTTTGGCTCGGTGAAAGCCACTTCGCGATGAAGGAGTACGAAAAAGCGATCGTGGCGTACGACGAGGTGCGGCGTTATCCGCAGACCGACAAGATCGCCGCGGCGCTGTTCCGCCAAGGTTTGGCCTTTGCCGAATTGGGCGAAAAGCTCAATGCGCGTTTGGTTTTGCAGGAGCTAGTCGAAAAGTTCCCTCAGTCCGCTGAAGCGCCCCGGGCCAAGCATCGGCTCAAGGCTCTTGAATCATAAGCGTCCCTCCGCGTCGCTTTTGAATTCCGACTGTAGCACTGATAGAGCCGTAGGGAGCGGCGCTGCGGCGTAGCGCCGCCGGGGACGCCTCTTATCTGACCTGATGCAGATCGTTCGTCATAGCGATGATCCGAGTTTCTCGTTGGCCGCTTCGGTCGTCACCCTGGGCAACTTCGATGGCGTGCACCTGGGCCACCAGGCATTGATCGGCGGGGCCGTCGCCGAGGCCAGGAAATTGACAGTTCCTTCAGTGGTGCTCACTTTTGAGCCGCACCCGCTCAGGGTTCTGGCGCCGGAACGGGCGCCGAAGATTTTGCTCGCGCACAAAGATAAAATGCGACTTTTGCAAGCGCTCGGTGCGGATATCGTGGTGATTCAACCATTCGATCTGCCGTTCGCCAGTCTGCGCGCCGACGAATTCGTTCGACGCATTCTGATTGACCGGTTGAAAGCGCGCAAGGTCTGGGTTGGTCGCGATCTACGTTTCGGCCATCGGCGCCAAGGGAACGTTGCCGATCTCGAGCGCTGGGGAAACGAGCAGGGGTTCGGCGTGACTACCGTCGATGCCATCGTGGTCGATGGCGAACGGGTCAGCAGCTCGCGCATCCGGCGTTTGGTCACGGAAGGTCAAGTGGAGGCTGTGAAACCGCTGCTCGGCCGTTACCACTTCGTTTCCGGCCGAGTGGTGCCAGGCAGCCGCCGGGGCCGCGAGCTCGGCTTCCCAACGGCGAATATCTTCGCCTGCACCGAAGTACTGCCGCGGGATGGCATCTATGCGACGCTATTTCAACTGGGCGAACGACAACTGCCAAGTGTGAGCAGCATCGGAGTCAACCCCACCTTCGGCGAGGGACCCCGCACCGTGGAGAGCTATATCTTTAACTTTAACGAGAACATCTACGGCGAAGCGGTGCAGTTATCATTCGTGCGCAGAATTCGCGATGAGATGAAGTTCGCTTCCGTTGATGCGTTGGCGGCGCAAATCAGACAAGACGTCGGCAACGCCAAAACGATTCTTGATGAGCTCCGATTGGTCCGGTAACCGCTGCTTCCCATGGCGATGATCGAAGCCCTATCGATCGACCCAAGCTGCGCCGGAATGAGGCTTGACCTTTTTCTCACCAACAGGTTTGCCAAAGGCGAGCCTGAAAAGGCGCTCAGCCGGGCCGAGATCCAGCGTCTTATTTCGAAGGGATTGGTCAAACTCAACGGCGCCGTGGCGAAGCGCAGCGTTCGGGTGCAAGTCAACGATCGCATCGAGATTCAGGCCCCCCCCAAGCCGACCTCAACTCTCGATGCGCAGCCATTGCCCATTGAGATCCTCTATGAGGATGCGGACTGCCTGGTGGTCAACAAAGCGCCGGGCATGGTGGTTCATCCAGCTGCCGGACAGTCGCGCGACACATTAGTCAATGCGCTGCTGCATCATTGCAAGGATTTGGCCAGAGTCGGCAGTGAGCGGCGACCCGGAATCGTTCATCGCCTGGACAAAGATACCTCCGGAGTGATGGTCGTGGCCAAGAATCCTTGGGCTTATCACCAGCTAGTGGCGCAGTTTAAAAATCGTCAGGTACGCAAGGAGTATTTGGCCTTAGTGCATGGAAAGATGGTACCGGCCATGGGTCGAATCGACCGACCTATTGGCCGCCATCGTGCGGACCGCAAGCGCATGTCGAGCCTCTATCGCCTCAACCACGGGCGCCCGGCGCTAACCGAATGGCGGGTGCTGGAGCATCTCTCCATCGGACACGATCACGCGCGCGGGACCATAACTCTCGTCAGATTGCTGCCGCGCACTGGTCGGACGCATCAATTGCGCGTCCACCTCGCCGATATGGGCTTTCCGATCGTTGGTGACAAAGTGTATGGCCGCAGGCGGAACAAGGGCGAGCGTACCCCGGCCGATGGACTGCTTCAGGCATTTCCGCGTCAAGCGCTGCACGCCGAATTGCTCGCCATCCATGACGTGCGCAGCGGTAAGATCATTGAGTTCCACGCGCCTTTGGCAAGAGACATGGATGAACTTTTGCATCAATTGCGCCTCGTTCACCCGGATAAAAGCGCCCGGCGGCAATAGCGGAGTGGAGGGGTTGACAAGGTCACGTGGTTAAAATACTATTGGTTCAAGACAAGATTCATTCAGCAGAATCTTTGAACCAATCCCCGCACTAAAAACGAAGTCACACAACATCAAGCATTCAAATAATTGGCTCGTCTTGCGAAAGATAAAGTTATCTCAGCGTCTTAATGCTCGTCGCATGGACCAGGTGGTTTGTCGAGGCGCGCTCAGGCGCGCAGCTGCAGCACCGGCCGAAACCGCGGCTTGATACGGCGCAGCTGAACTGACTCATCTTTCCATGCACGACGCAAAATCACCGTGGAGTGAGCAAAGGGCTGTTTAGCGAAAGGAGAGGCATAGGGTATGGTTCGTGGCAGAACTCGCACCGCCGAGCCGGAGGCGGTCGAAGATAACGGGTTAAATCTCAAGGCGCTCAAGGAGAAGAAGATCAGCGATCTTGCGCTGATCGGCAAGAACTTCAATATCGAAGGCGCCGCTAACATGCGCAAGCAAGAACTGATCTTCGCCATTCTGCAGGCGCAGACCGAACAAAACGGTCATATTTACGGCGAAGGGGTTTTGGAGACGTTGCCCGACGGGTTTGGCTTTCTGCGCGCGCCGGATTACAACTACTTACCCGGACCGGACGACATCTATGTTTCGCCGAGCCAAATCCGGCGCTTTAATCTGCGCACCGGCGATATCATTTCCGGTCATATCCGCCCCCCTAAGGAAGGCGAACGGTATTTTGCGTTGCTCAAGGTCGAAACCATCAACTATGAGGACCCTGAGCGTGCGCGCGAGAAAATTCTGTTCGACAACCTCACGCCGCTTTATCCGAATGAGCGTTTGCGGCTCGAAGCCCAGCCGGACGACTACACCAATCGAATCGTCGATCTCTTGACGCCCATCGGCAAAGGTCAGCGCGGTCTCATCGTTGCCGCACCGCGCACGGGCAAGACGATGATGCTGCAACACATCGCCAAGGCCATTGCGCATAACCATCAAGAAGTCATCCTGATCGTGCTGTTGATCGATGAGCGCCCCGAGGAAGTGACCGACATGCAGCGCTCGGTGGACGGTGAGGTCATCAGCTCGACCTTCGATGAACCGGCGACGCGCCACGTGCAAGTCGCCGAAATGGTCATCGAAAAAGCCAAGCGCCTGGTCGAGCACGGCAAAGACGTGGTCATCTTGCTCGACAGCATCACCCGGCTAGCGCGAGCTTATAACACGGTGGTGCCGCCAAGCGGCAAAATTCTCTCCGGCGGCGTCGATTCCAACGCCTTGCACAAGCCGAAGAAATTTTTCGGCGCGGCGCGCAACATCGAAGACGGCGGCAGTCTCACCATCATCGCCACCGCTCTGATCGATACCGGTAGCCGGATGGACGAAGTCATCTTCGAAGAATTTAAAGGCACCGGCAACATGGAAGTCCACCTGGACCGGCGCTTGATGGACAAACGAGTGTTCCCGGCCATTGACATCAACAAGTCGGGCACCCGAAAAGAAGAGCTGCTGATTCCGCGGGAGGATTTGAACCGGATCTGGATCCTGCGCAAGGTGCTCTCGCAATTGAGCGTCGTCGAGGCCATGGAATTTCTGCTCGATAAGATGCGCGGGACCAAGACCAATAAGGAATTCCTCGAATCAATGAACCAGTAAGCGTCCGCAATTCCCCAAACTTGCGTCATCCGGAGATCTCTGTTAATACGCAAGGTCAAAGAAGTCAGCCGAGGCTTGGGTCTTAGCGCGCATCTTCCGCTTCGGCCGGCGCGCAAAGGCGCGCTTTCATTCTAAAAATTACACACCCTTTCTGATTCCCGCCGGGGTGCCTTCGGGCCCGTCGGGAAGGCGACGATTGGGGAGGAAAAACCAAAAAGGAGAGAAGCATGGGCGAAATTTCAATGAAACAACTGTTGGAAGCGGGTGTTCACTTTGGCCATCAAACCAGCCGCTGGAACCCGAAGATGAAGCCGTACATTTTCGGTGCGCGTAACGGCATTCATATCATCGATTTGCAGCAGACGGTGACAATGTTCAAAGACCTGGAGGGGGTGGTGCGGGACCTTGCGGCGAGCGGCGGCCATATTCTGTTTGTGGGAACCAAAAAGCAGGCCCAAGATGCCATTAAAGATGAAGCTACAAGGTGCGGCATGTTTCATGTCCACAATCGATGGCTGGGCGGCACATTGACGAATTTTGCCACTATCCGCCAGAGCATCGATCGGCTACGCCGTATTGAGGAGATGGAAAACGATCCGAAAATCGTCGAGGCGCTGACTAAGAAAGAAATGCTCGGCCTCAGGCGCGAGAAAGAGAAACTGGAACAGTCCCTGGGCGGCATCAAGACCATGCGCAAACTGCCCGACGCCATCTTTGTGATCGATCCGAAACAAGAGGAGATCGCAGTCAAAGAAGCGCGCAAACTGGGGATTCCGGTGATCGCCGTCATCGATAGCAATTGCGATCCCGATATGGTGGACTATAAGGTGCCAGGGAACGACGACGCGATTCGGGCGATTCGGCTATTCTGTTCCGCGATTGCCGACGCGGTGATCGAAGGAAAAATGCTCTATGAGCAGTCCCTGGCCAAAGGCAAGGAGGACGAGAAGCCTGCGCCGTCAGGCGCTCCGGAGGCCAGCGAAGCCGCGGCGGCGGGAGTTTAGCGTTCATGGAAGTCACCGCAAGCATGGTTAAAGAGCTCCGGGAGAAGTCCGGAGCGGGCATGATGGATTGTAAGAAAGCACTCGCCGAAGCCGCGGGCGATCCCCAGAAGGCGTACGATCTGTTGCGCCAGAAAGGTTTGGCCGCGGCGGCGAAGAAGGCCGACCGGGTGGCCAGCGACGGGTCCGTGGGGGCCTACGTCCACGCTGGCGGCAAGATCGGCGTCTTGGTCGAGATCAACTGTGAAACCGATTTCGTCGCTCGCACCACGGAATTTCAAACGCTGCTCAAAGACATCGCCATGCAGATCGCGGCCGCCAACCCGCGCTGTGTTCGGCGCGAAGAGGTAAACACCGCCGACTTGGAAAAGGAAAAAGCGATCTATCGCCAGCAAGCCCTGGAATCCGGCAAACCGGAAAAGGTGGTCGATAAGATCGTCGAAGGTAAAATTGAAAAATTTTTCTCCGAGGTGTGTTTGCTCGAGCAGGCTTTCATCAAAGATCAGGACCGGAAAGTCGCCGATGTGATCAATGACGCCATTGCGCGGCTGGGCGAGAATATTCAGGTGCGCCGCTTTGCGCGTTATACCCTTGGCGAAGGCGCGAAAGAGTAGCCCCAAGCCGGATGCGATGAATAACGGAGCGCCCAAGTACAAACGCATCTTGCTCAAAGTGACCGGTGAAGTCTTCGCCGGCGCACAAAGCTTCGGGATCGACGCCGCTACGGTCAAGGCGTTCGCCCAGGAGATCAAAGAAGTCAAAGAAATGGGTTGCGAACTCGCGATGGTGGTTGGAGGGGGCAATATTTTTCGCGGCGCCGTCGCGAGCGAAATCGGCATGGACCGGGCGAGCGCGGATACGATGGGTATGTTGGCTACCGTTATCAACAGCCTCGCACTGCAGGACGCGCTCGAGCACTTGGGCGTTTCGACGCGGGTGCTGTCCGCCATCGAAATGCGCCAGGTTGCGGAACCGTATATCCGGAGGCGCGCGACGCGGCACTTGGAAAAGGGGCGCGTGGTGATTTTCGCCGGCGGCACCGGCAACCCCTATTTTACGACCGATACCACCGCAAGCCTGCGTGCCATGGAAGTCGGCGCGGAGGTGATCCTCAAAGCCACCAAGGTTGAAGGGGTCTTCGATGCCGACCCCTTCCAGCACGCCGACGCCACCAAATTTGAGGAGCTGACTTACATCGAGGTCCTCAACCGCGAGCTCAAAGTGATGGACTCGACGGCGATCTCGCTGTGCATGGACAATCACCTGCCGATCATTGTTTTCAATCTCATGGTGAAGGGCAATATCAAACGCGTAGTTTCGGGCGAATCAATCGGCACTCTCGTCAGCGGAGGAAAGCGATGAACGATGCGATTTTCACCCAACTGCAAAAGGATATGGATGGCTCGGTCGGGGCCTTGCGAAAAGAGCTGGCGAAACTGCGCACGGGACGGGCATCGACTGCCTTGCTGGAAAATATCATGGTGGATTACTACGGCGCGACCACGCCGCTCAACCAATTGTCGACCTTGAGCGCGCCGGAACCCAGATTGCTGGTCATCCAGCCCTTCGACCGCAGCGCCATGGGTGAAATCGAGAAAGCGATTCTCAGATCCGATCTCGGGCTGACGCCGAACAACGACGGCAAAGTGATTCGGATTCCGATCCCGCAGCTCACCGAGGAACGGCGCAAGGAGCTGGTCAAACACGTCAAAAAAGTTGCCGAAGAATACCGCGTTTCGGTGCGCAATCATCGGCGCGTCGCGATCGAACATTTGAAGGAAGCGGAAAAGAAAAAAGAGATTACCGCCGACGACGCCAAACACGGCCAGGAACGGGTGCAGAAAATCACCGACGATTTCATCGGCCGGATCGATAAGATTATCAAGGCGAAAGAAGAAGAGGTCATGGAGGTTTAAAAACGGTTTTGACGATTGACGCTCGTTCCCGCTGCTCCTGTCCTGACGGCTCGTTCTCTCACCGTGTCCCGGCATTGTTCCATTCCCTATGAAATAAGAATCGTTACAGCGCGATGGAGTTAGACGGTTTAGACAAAGCCCGCTTGCCGCAACACGTAGCGATCATCATGGACGGCAACGGCCGCTGGGCGACGGCGCGCGGCAAGAGCCGCATCGAGGGGCACCGCCGCGGCAAGACCTCCGTGCGGGTGATCGTCGAGATGAGCCGCCGGATCGGCATCCGCTATTTGTCCTTGTACGCATTTTCAACGGAAAATTGGTTTCGGCCGGATGCCGAAGTCGGCGCATTAATGGCGCTATTGGAGCATTACCTCGCCGCCGAACAAGGCAAAATGATGCGTTACGGCATCCGGCTGCTGGCCGTCGGAGATCGCGATCGCTTGCCGCCCCATGTCCGCTCCGCCTTGGAACACGTTATCGATCTTACCCGGAATAACCGGCGCATGACTGTCGTGCTCGCGCTCAGTTACAGCGGCCGGGACGAGATCCTGCGGATGGTGAAGCGACTGGCGGAGGAAGTGCGCGCGCGCCGCTGCACCCCTGAGAAGATCGACCAGCAAACCATCGCGGATCATCTGGATACGGCCGGGATTCCTGATCCGGACTTGCTGATCCGCACCAGCGGTGAAATGCGCGTGAGCAATTTTTTTCTGTGGCAGATTGCTTACAGCGAGCTCTATATAACGCCGACGCTGTGGCCTGAGTTTCGCGAGAAGGAATATTTGCAAGCGCTCCTTGAATACCAACGGCGCCGGCGCCGCTTCGGGCGCACCGACGAGCAACTCGATCAACTGGCCGAAAGCGCGGTGGTGGCCGGTGAACGGCAACCTTAAGGCGCGGATCGCGACCGCGGCCGTCGGCCTACCGCTGCTTGTCTGGCTGATCGCGGCCAGTCCGCCGTGGCTGTTCGCGGCCTTTTTTTTTGTGCTTACGGTGGGCGCCTTGCACGAATACTTCGCGATGACGTTCCCTCGAGACAGGGGACAGAGGTTTGCCGGCACTCTCCTCGGCGTGATTGTCGCGCTAGCGGTGATTGCCGCGGGGCCATCGGCGCCGGTCGAATACTTTGGAGCGGTATTGGTACTCGGGTTTTCCGCGAGCTTGTGTTTTCGGCATAAGCTAGCCGGCAGGCTCCATCCGCTTCTGCTCATGCTTACCGGTGCCTTTTACGTCGGGTATCTAACGCCGTTTGGGGTGCTGTTGTTGCACCGACCGGACGGGCGGGTGTGGCTGGCGTGGCTGTTGTTTGTCATCATGGCGGGTGACACGGCCGCCTACTTTGTCGGTCGCCGTTTCGGTAAACGCAAACTCGCCCCGGCGCTCAGTCCAGGGAAGACCGTAGCGGGTGCCTGGGGTTACGTTTTCGGCTCGCTAGGGGTTGGACTCGCCGGCGCTGGTTTGCTCTGGCATCATTTTTCGTGGCCGGAGATGATCGCGCTGTCTTTATTACTGGCGACCTTGGGACAGCTGGGCGATCTGTTTGAGTCCTGGATCAAGCGGATTGCCGCCGTCAAGGATTCCGGCAACCTGCTGCCCGGTCACGGCGGCTTGCTCGATCGCATGGACAGCCTCGTTTTTCCGGTGGCGTTCACGACGGCTTATCTTAGGATGTTCCATTCATGAGGACGATCGCCTTACTGGGTTCGACCGGTTCCATCGGGGTCAGTACGTTGCGTCTGGTGCGCGAGTTTCCCGACAAGTTTCGCATCCATGGCATGGCGGCGGGCAAGAACCTTCGTCGCTTGGCTGGGCAGATCAAAGCTTTTCGCCCCAAAGTTGTTGCCATTCAGCATGAAGGCGACGTGCCGCGACTACGCCGGCTTATCGGCGCAATCAAAGTGGAGATCCTGCACGGCGAAGAGGGCGCCGCTGCAGTGGCGACGGCCGCAGAGGTCGATGTCGTGTTGGCGGCCATCGTCGGCGGGGCCGGGCTGGTGCCGACCCTCAAAGGCGTGCTTGCGGGCAAAGAGATCGCCTTGGCGAATAAGGAAGCTCTGGTCATGGCGGGAGAAATTTTCGTCAAGACGGCAGAGCAAAAAGGCGTTCGTCTCTTGCCTGTCGACAGCGAGCACAGCGCGATTTTTCAATGCCTCCAGGGTAATCAGCGCAGCGAAGTCGACAAGATCATCCTCACGGCCTCCGGAGGCCCGTTTCTGCGCGTGCCCCTCGCCAAGCTCGAAAGAGCGACGGTCGCAGAGGCTCTCAAGCACCCCAATTGGAAAATGGGCCAAAAGATTACCATCGATTCGGCGACGATGATGAACAAGGGACTCGAAGTGATCGAAGCCCACTGGGAGTTTGGCATGGCGCCGAGCGCCATCGAGGTCGTCATCCATCCGCAAAGCGTGGTCCACTCCATGGTGCGCTATCAAGACGGCGCGGTGATGGCCCAGTTGGGCATTGCCGATATGCGCATTCCCATCGCCTATGCGTTGGCCTACCCACATCGGCTGGACGGCAGTTGGCCGCCGCTGGATCTGACCGCGCACGGCGCGTTGAATTTTTTGCCGGTGGAACGAAAACGCTTTCCGGCCCTGGGGTTGGCGTATGCGGCGCTGCGCGAAGGCGGCACTATGCCAACCGTATTGAACGGCGCCAACGAGGTTGCCGTGGCCGCTTTTTTAGGCGGCAGGATAGGATTTCGCGAAATACATCGTATAATTGAGCGGACGATGTATTGTCACCGTAACCGCCGGGCAAGAGATATCGAAGCCGTGCTCGAAGTCGATAGCTGGGCGCGGCACAAGGCTGCTTCACTAGTATGACTTAATCGGCGCGCTTTGCCGAGGAGATTTACAAATGGAAAATGTCGCCTATTCAATAGTCGCAGCGATCATTGGTCTTGGAATCTTGATCGTGTTCCATGAGTTCGGCCATTTCCTGTTGGCAAAGCTTTCCGGCGTCGGCGTTTTAACTTTTTCCGTTGGCTTTGGCCCCAAGCTCTGGGTTAAAAAGCGCGGCGAAACCGAGTATGCGCTGAGCGCCTTTCCGCTCGGCGGCTACGTCAAAATGGTCGGCGAAAATCCCGACGAAGAAGTGCCGGCCGTCGATATCCAGAAATCGTTCGCCCATAAAAGTCTAACTAAACGCGTCGCCATCGTAGTTGCCGGCCCGGGCTTCAATCTGCTTTTGGCGGTATTCCTGTTTGTGCTGGTGTTTACGTTTTACGGCGTGCCGGTTCTATCGACTCTGGTGAGCAATGTATCGCCAGGCTCGCCGGCGGAGAAGGCCGGAATTCTCAAGGGGGATAGGATCGTTGCCATCGAGGGCCGCGGCGTCAGCGAGTGGGGCGAGCTTTCGGAAGCGATCAAAAGCAGCGGCGGCAAGCCCTTGACCGTAGAGCTGCAGCGCGGCACGGAGAAGCTTAGTTTGACCGTGCAGCCCAACCGCGTAGAAGGGAAAAACGTATTCGGCGAACGGCGCGACGAATGGCTGATCGGCATCAGCAGTCAGGTGACCATCGAAAAGGGCACCCCGGGGCGATCGATCGCGCGCGCGTTTTATCAAACGTACGACATTTCCAAGCTGACCCTGCAGGCGTTCTACAAAATGCTGCTCGGCGACGTTTCGCCGCGCAATATCGGCGGACCGATCATGATTGCCCAGATGGCCGGTCAACAGGCGCAGGAAGGCCTCGGCAGCTTTCTTGCGTTCCTGGCGGTTCTCAGCATCAATCTGGGCGTGCTCAACTTGCTGCCTGTACCGGTTTTGGACGGAGGTCATCTGATGTTTTTCATGGTCGAGGCGGTGATTCGCCGGCCCGTATCGATCAAATATCGCGAGATGGCGCAACAGGTCGGCATTTGCCTGCTCGCGCTCTTGATGGTTTACGCGTTCTACAACGATATCGTGAGATTTTTCGAAAAACAGGTCGGTGGATGATCATCCTGGGTATCGATAGCGCAACACCCAACGCGAGCGTCGCCCTGGTCGAAGATGAGAAACTGATCGCTGACGAAATCTCCAGCGGGAGCAGCCAAGGATCGACGCTTTCCCGCGCGCAGCCGAAGGGCAATCATGCCGAGATTGTTCTCCCGCTAATACAAAAAGTCCTCGCACAAAGTCATACCTCCCTCGAAGCCGTGTCCGGTCTCGCCGTATCGATCGGCCCGGGTTCGTTCACCGGACTGCGAGTCGCGCTGGCGACGGTGAAGGGGCTTGCCTATGAGTGGGGCGTGCCGGTAGTCGGCGTTTCGACGCTGCTCGCCAACGCAGCTCGCGTCAGGGATCATGAGGGCGTCATTGGTTCGCTGATGGACGCGCGCAAGCGCGAGGTTTACGCGGGCATCTATCGTCGCCAGGGAGAGCTTTTGAGCTGTATCGCAGACGAACGCGTGTGCTCTGTGGCGGCGGCAATGGATTTGCTGCGCGACGCGGGTGCGACCGGCGCCGTGATCGTCGGCGACGGGGCCAGCGCCTACGAAGCGTGGCTGGCGCAAGCGTTCGGCGAGTCGGCCCGCATCAGCGCGGGCGATGAATTCGGCTCGGTGGCGGCGCAAGTCGCGGCGCTGGCACGGGCGCGCTTGAGCGCCGGGCAGGGCGATGACCTGGCTCATTTGACGCCCCGCTATTTGCGTTCGTCGGAAGCGGAAAAAAATTTCGCTTCCCGAGTCTAACCTCTTGAAAAGAGGCGCAAACTGCGTTGACAAAGGAGTGACCGTACGTTACATTGACGACGCCAAAAATCCCCACAAAGAGGAGGCCATTGTTTATGGAAAGTCGCGAAGAACAGGCGATTGTCTCCCTATTGGACAAGGATCCGGAACTAAGAAAATACTACGAAGAGCATCAGGAGCTGGAAAAAAAGCTCGCGGTTTACCAGCATAAACACCGCCTCTCAGCCGATGAAGAGATGGAAATGAAGCGGATTCAGAAACTCAAGCTGGTCGGCAAAGACCGGATGATGGAGATCATCGGACGATATCGCTGATTCGCCGGCCGAAGTCTGGAGTGATCATGAAACTTACTGGGGCCGAAATTTTCTGTGAGTCGCTGAGACGCGAGGGGGTAAAAATTATTTTCGGCCTTCCCGGCGGCGTCGTACTGAAGATTTTCGATGTGCTTTGTCAACGAAAGGATATCGATTTTGTTTTAACACGGCACGAGCAGGGCGCCGCCCACATGGCCGAGGGATACGCCAAGGCAACCGGAAAAGCCGGCGTCGTATTGGTGACCTCCGGTCCAGGCATGACGAACATCGTCACCGGATTGGCCGACGCTTACATGGATTCGGTTCCGCTGGTGGCGTTCACGGGCCAGGTTTCGACGGATTTGATCGGCAATGACGCGTTTCAAGAGGCGGACAACGTCGGCATCAGCCGTCCCTGTACCAAGCACAACGTGCTGGTGAAGGACGTGAACGATCTCGCGCAGATCATCAAGGAAGCCTTTTACATCGCCACGAGCGGCCGGCCGGGCCCGGTGCTGGTGGATATTCCGAAAGACGTGAGCATCGCGAAAGCTGAATTTAGATATCCCGATAAGGTGAATCTGCGCGGCTATAATCCGATCGTCAGCGGCAATAAACAGTGTATCCGCCAAGCCGCCGAAGAGATCATGAAAGCGAAAAAGCCGATGATCTACGTCGGCGGAGGCGCAGTGTTTGCGGATGCCTCCGAAGAGATCCGCGAACTCGCCGAAGTCACGCAGATTCCAGTGACCATGACGCTGATGGGCCTCGGCAGTTTTCCCGGCCATCATCCCCTGTCGCTGGGGATGCTCGGCATGCACGGCGGGTACTGGACCAATATGGCGATGCATCATTCGGATCTGTTGATCGCCGTTGGCGCCCGCTTCGATGATCGCGTGACGGGCAAGCTCTCCGAGTTTTGTCCGGAGGCGCGGGTCATCCACATCGATATCGATCCGACTTCGATCAAAAAGACCTTCCACGCCCATATTCCCATCGTCGGCGACGTCAAGGCGGTTCTGCGGCAGTTGAACGTGATGCTCCGGTCGATGGACGGCAATCCGGCGAAGATGCGAGGCTTGCGGGCGCCCTGGTTGAAGCAAGTGGATGATTGGAAGAAAAGCCATCCGCTCACTTATAGGCAGGATGACAAGATTGCCAAACCGCAATACGTGATAGAGACGCTCTACGGTTTGGCTAAACCGGACGCGATCATCGCCACCGACGTCGGGCAGCACCAGATGTTTGCGGCTCAGTACTTTAAGGGTCACAAACCGCGCACTTGGTTGACGTCCGGAGGTCTGGGCACGATGGGTTTCGGTTTCCCCGCGGCTTTAGGAGCGCAGTTTGCGTACCCCGACCGGCAAGTGCTCTGCATTACCAGCGAGGGTAGCTTTCAGATGAATCTGCAGGAGCTGGTCGTGGCGCAGATTCACAAGATGCCGGTCAAGATCGTTCTGCTCAACAATGGTGTGCACGGCATGGTGCGCCAGTGGCAGGATTTATTTTATGAAGGACGTTACTCGGCCAGTGTACTGGGCGATATGCCGGATTACGTGAAGCTCGCCGATGCCTACGGAATCATGGGACTACGCGCGCTTAAACCGAGCGAAGTTGAACCGGTGCTGAAGGAGGGGCTCAGACATAAGGGTCCGGTTCTGCTGGACATTCATACCGATCCGTACGAAAACTGCTACCCGATGATTCCCGCCGGCGGAGCGCAACATCAGATGATGCTGGAGGATCCGCCGGAGCTCAAGTTGGCGAAAAAGGGCGGAGCCCACAAAAGAAAGGTGGATGAGGGCGAAGGTGAGCTTCCTGCCTGATTTTTTCCCGAATGGAACACATCATTTCGGTTCTTGTAGAGAACAAGTTCGGCGTCTTGGCGAGAGTGGCCGGTTTGTTCAGCGCGCGCGGCTATAACATCGAAAGCTTGTCGGTGGCGCCGACGCTGGATCCGACCACCTCGATGATCACGATCGTTACCGTGGGCGACGACCGCATCATCGAGCAGATTATGAAGCAGCTCAATAAAGTCGTCGAGGTGCTCAAGGTTGTCGATCTGACCGAAACGCATTTTCTCGACCGCGAGACCGCGCTGATCAAAGTCCACACCAAGCCCGAGCATCGCGACGAGGCAATCCGTCTCGCGGCGATCTTCCGCGCCAATATCGTCGATTCATCGCCGACGACTTATACCATCGAGATCACCGGCGACGTTGAAAAAGTCGAAGCGATGATCAATATGCTCAAGCCTCTGGGCATCAAAGAGCTGATCCGCACGGGCCGGATCGCCATCTCGCGGGAAACCACCCGCACCGCCTCGCCAAGGCGCGAGCCGGCGTTGTTGAAAACCTGATCATCCTGCGAGTGCCGGGTTCAACTACCGCTACTTGGTTCTGTAAACCTTATCGAAGAACCCCTCGTCGTCGAGCTTTTTCAACCAACTGGCATCAACGATGCGCTCGGCCTTGAGCGCAGCGACTTTGGGATTTTGTTCGGCAACGAATTTGATGACCGTCTGGGTTCCCGGCACGGTAGGATACGGTTTGCGGTCCAATTCTTCTTGAGCTTCGATGTAAAAGTCTTCCGCGGCTTCGACATTGGGCAAGCGAAGATTTTTCGCGATCACTTCTTTGACGGCCTGCTTATTTTCTTTGTTGAAAACATAAGCGTAACCTTCGACGATCGCGCGCACGAGGCTATCATAGGTCTTCGCGTGGGCGGCCATGTAGTCGCGCCGCGAGGCCAGCACGGTATTTTGATACGGAATTTTTGCTTGATTGAGATTGAGAATCTGCGAGTAGCCCTTGGCGAGCATGGTTTTGGTAGCGAGCCGTTGCAGCATGGCGCCATCGAGTCCTTTATGCTCGAGGGCGGCCATTCGTTCGGGATCCAAACCGGTCTGCAGCAAAACGATGCCGTCCCGCTTCAGATCGAGACCCAGGTGATCGAAAGCGATTAGCGCCGACACGTGCGACGAGCCACCAAAACGGGCCGTGCCGATACGTTTTCCTTTGAGCTGGGCCGCCGCCTTGATATGGGGCTGGGCAATCAGGGTAAACGGCGAGGTGTTGCTGATGCCAAGAAACGCCGCGATGTCGGTGCCCCCCGCGATCAAGCTCAGCAAGGCTGCGGGCGCGTTGGCCGCTACCTGAATCTCGCCGGCGGCCAACATTTGACTCACGAGCGCGCCGCCCATGACAAAAATCATTTGCACATCAACGCCGTACTTGTCGAAGAGTCTTTTGTCTTTAGCCACCCACAGGGGCGTGTTGTGCGGCGTCGCCGTCGAGACCGCCAGGCGGAGCTGCGAAGGCTTCGAAGGCTGAGCCGAGGAAGAGGCCGCCAATGCGAGGGTGAGTAACAGGGCAAGGGCCGTTACGGTCTTGAAGCGAAAATACATTGATTTCTCCAATCCAACAGGGTGGCGTTCATGATTTTCCCATTCCCGGCTGAGTTGCCGCGAGCGCGGCGGGTTTCAATTTCCATTCGAGCGCGACGATGCCCAGAGCAACCGCGAGACCGGCAAGATTGGTCGCGAGCCAGAGCGGCGTGACGGCGGAGGGGATGAGCGCGACGCCGGCGAGAATCATGATGCCGCGCTTAACCCAGCCGATGGGCCGAAAGAGGAAACCCGCGACTCCAATGCCGAGGAAAATGACTCCCATGACGGCACTGGCGATGGCGCCGCCGATGTCCAAAAAACTCCCCTTGAACAACAGCGCGGGATGAAAGACGAAGACGAACGGAACGATGTAGGCGACGATGCCGAGCCGCATGCCGGTCCAACCGGCTTTCCAGAAATCGGCTCTGGCGATGGAAGCGGCGGCGTACGTGGCGATGCAATCGGGCGGCGTGATCAGCGAGAGCATGCCAAAATAGAAAAAGAACAGGTGCGCGGCCAGGGGCGGGATGCCGACTTGCACGAGCGCGGGTCCGACAAGCACGGCGAGCATGATGTAGACGACCGTGGTCGGCAACGACATACCGAGAAGGATCGACACGATGGCCGTGAGAAGCAATAATGCGATCGTGCTTCCTCCCGCCATATTGACCAAGAGCAGGGCGAATTTGAAGGTTAAACCGGAAAGCTGAAAGGCGCCAATGACCAGTCCGGCCAAGGATGTGACCACGACGATGTCCAGAAGAATGCGGCCGGTTTCTTCGACGCTATGGAGTATGCCCTTGAAGGTCGGCCGGGTCTCCTTCTGCAAGGCGCCGACGAGAAAGGTGGCAATCACCGCGGCCATCCCCGCTTTCCCGGCTTCCCAGAATGCGAACATGAGCGTGTAGACCAACACGCCGAGAGGTACGAGGAAAGTCCAACCCCGTTGGATCACGTCGCGAAATTTGGGAATCTCGCTCTCCGGCATGCCTTGGAGTCCGAGCTTGGCAGCCTCAAGATCGATTTGCGTGAATAAGGCGATGTAATAGAGGCATGCCGGGATCGCCGCAGCAAGGGCGACTTCGCCGTAGGAAATGTTCAAGAACTCCGCCATCAAAAAAGCTGCCACACCCATGACAGGCGGCATGATTTGACCGCCGTTGGAAGATACCGCCTCGATGGCGGCAGCCGTATGGGGCGGGTAGCCGCTCTTCTTCATCATGGGTATGGTAATCGCGCCATCGACAACGACATTGGCGACCGCGCTGCCGGAAACCGTGCCGAACAAAGTCGACGAAACCACCGCCACCTTGGCCGTGCCGCCGCGATAACGACCCATCAACACCAGCGCGATATCGGTAAGGAACTTGTCGCCGCCGACGGCGTACAAAGCTTGGCCAAAAAGAATGAAAGCGACAACGATGCCGGCGGCGACGTCGAGCGGCAGCCCGAAGATACCGCTCGAGTCGAGATACAAATAGGCCGCGATGCGCTGCCAGGAAGAGCCCTTTGCGTTCAAAATGCCGGGCAAAAGATAGGCGAGGTTGGCGTAAAGAATGATCGGCACGGTGATCCACACCAGCGCCCAGCCGACCAACCGCCGGGTGGCTTCGAGGATCAAAAGAATGGCCGCGCCGCCGAGCAGCCAACGTTCAGGCGAGAGCACCGCCAGCCGATAGGCGATGCTCGGATACATCACCGTGACGAATCCGCCGACGATCAAACTCGCCAGAGCGAGCAGCCAGTCAAACCAAGGAATGACAGCGTCGGCATCCCGGCTGCGCGCTTTGACGTTGATAAAGATGCTGGTCATCGCCAGAGCGAAAAACAAGCCGAGATATTGCTCTTTAAAAAACGTCCACTGCATCCATTCGTGGATGTCGAGCGCCCAAAACGCGCCGAGGATCGTCAGAGCGCAGAGCAGCACCCGCGCAAGCAGCGCTCTGGCGCCGCTCAGGCTGCGAAAGCGAGTGGTCGGGGCGAGGTCGTCGCTCATGACTTCAGTGTCGAGGATCTGGCGTTTAGGGTTGTTCGAAAACAACGCTAGACTCTACACGGGAGACGCCAAACCTCGGACTCACGGATTGACCGCAAGCAGGCGCTTTTGCGTTTCGTCCATTTTTGCGTCCCACAGTTTCTTCTCCCTATAAAACTGCACGGCGGCGGGATGGTAGGCGACGGTGACGTCGGCCGAGGCAGCGCGCTCGCGCGTCCAGTCTTGAAATTGCGCGTGCAGCGGCGGCAGCTTGTCGACATTATCCCAAACTGCCCTGAGCGCCGCGGTGACCACGTCGTTTGAAAGAGACTTGTGGCCGAGCATGTAAATGTCGAAAGTGAGCACGCAAGTGTCGGCGATAATACCGGTGGAGAATCCTGCTTTGAGACTGGTCGTGGAGTAGCCCGGCACGGCTTTTCTCACCCGGGCGTCGCCCTGACTCGAGCAATCGATGGGAATGTGTTTCACGCCGACGGATGCGTCGGCCTCCTTGACCTTCGCCGCTCCGATCGCATGAATGGCAACATCGGCACGCCCCTGCACGAGAGCATCGATGCCGTCGTTGACCGCCGGGACGGGGACGACCTTGACGTCTTCCCAGCCGAGTCCCGCGCTCGCCAGGGCGGCAAGGCCGTGATACCAGATCGCGATATTGGCGGGATACTCGCCGGTAACCCGCTTGCTCTTGATTTCCTGGATGCCTTTTACGCCATCCTTCTTGGCGACGAGTCCGATGTAGAGGGGCGAGCCGCGCATGATCAATCGTGCGTTCGGCACATGGGGCAGGGGATTTTTACCGCCGATCTTGAGCTTGGCCGGGCCTTGATAAGCCAGATTGGATTCCACTGCATTAATGATTGCGAAATCCAGCTCGCCGCTGTTGAGCAGCGGCAACAAAGTGCTCGTCCCGGTATAGGGCTGAACCACAGACTGCATCGGTCCAGCGCCGCTGATCACCTTGGCGAGTCCCGCGCCGACCGAGTAAAAAACCGTGCCAGCCGGATTGGTTCCGATCGTCGTTGAAGCGGGAAGTTTCTGTGACCAGGTACTGCGAGTATGCCCGAATCCGATCAGTGCTACGATCAAGACCGCTGTGCATAGTTTTATCATGTCAATCCTTTCGTGAGGTTGTTTGCAGGGTCGAGAGTCTAAAGTGTTACGGCTTTCTCCGAGACGCTAAATCCGAAACTCTAAACGCGAAACGATTTTCATGATTTCGACGCCAGCAGTTTCTTTTGCGCTTCATCCATCTTTGCTGTCCACGCCCCGGCGTCTTTGAAGTGGCGCACGGCCGCCGGATGATACGGGATTGTCACCTCTGGATCGACAGCGCGGGCTTTCGTCCACTCGGCGAAACCGGGATGAAACTGCGGCAGCTTGTCGATGTTTACCCAAATCGCCTGCAGCACGCTTCGCACCACCGTGTCTGCCAGCTTGGCATGGCCGACGAGATAAATGTCATAGGTGTAGGCGCAGATGTCTTCGAGGATGCCGGACGACGAGCCGCCTTTCACGATCGACAGGTAGTAACCAGGAATCGCTTTTTTGATGCGCTGTTCGCCAACTTTTGAACAATCGAGGGAAAGGAAACGAATGCCGACGGCAGCGTCGGCTTCCTTTAGCTTGGCAGAGCCAATGGCGTGAGTGGTTACATCGGCGCGGCCCTGAATGAGCGCATCGACGCCTTCATTGACGGCCGGCACCGGCACGACCTTAACATCGTTCCAGGTAAGCCCCGCGTTAGAGAGGGCGCCGTACATGTTGTACCAGACCGCAAGCTGGGCAGGATACTCACCGGTGGCGCGCTTGCCCTTGACGTCGGCGAGGGTTTTGATCGGAGAATCCTTGCGCACGACGAAACTGCTCCGCAACGGCGAGCCGCGCATGATCAAACGAGACGCAGCGACATGAGGGAACGGGTTTTTGCCGCCAATTTTGTAATTGGAACCGCGATAGACCATGCTCATGTCAACGGCGTTGACGACGCCCAGATCGAGTTCGCCGCTGTCGAACAGCGGAACAAAGGTGCTGGTGCCGGCAAACGGTTGTACTTGCGCCTGAATCGCCGCCGAATCGCTGATCACTTTGGCGAGACCGCTGGCGAGCGCATAGAAAAGCGTACCGGGCGGATTGGAACCGATGTTGATAGACTTGGGCAGCTGCTGGGCAAGTGCCGCGCAAGCGCTGAATAGCAAAGCTGCAGTTACGGTCACCAAAACATTGGCGCGTCGCATGAAACCTCCTTGAACAGTTGGCGCACAATGTAGTTCCATCGGAGGACAGCGTCAATGGGTTGGCGGCACTCTTCGCGCCGGACCGCCGGACTATCGAAGCGGCGCAGCGGACAGATGCCGGGCGAGAAAATCGCCGATCGCGGGGCGGTAGCGGAACGGCATGTTGTTGCAAACGTGATTGCCGCCTTGGAGCAACAGCCACTCTTTCGGTCCCGCGGCCTCGTCATAAATTCGCTTCGCCTGCTCCACCGGCACGAAGTCTTTGTCGCCGTGGACGACCAAAAGGGGACAGCGGATTTTTTGCGCCAAGCCCGCGAGGGTGCAGCGGCTGTGCAGCTCAACCAACTCTTGTTTGTCGTAGATTTTCCAGATATGGGCGATGCGCGCGAATTCAAAAGGATCGTCGAGACGATTGAGCACACGGGTACGATCGTACATGCCGCCGGCAAAAGCGCAGGCTTTGATCCGCTCATCGCATGCGGCCGAGCGCGAGGCGAGATAACCACCCATGCTCGGCCCGAAGACGCCGACGCGATCGGCATCGAGCGCGGATAATTTCTCCAGATAATCGATCACGGCCGAAGTGGCGCGCTCGAACTCGACGATCAATCCGCCTTCAAACCAGCTCTCTCCCTGTCCGGGTCCATCAAACGCGAAAGTCGCCATCCCGCGCCGGAGAAAGACGTCTTCCATCGTACGAGCTTCTTCCTTGGTCGATTCCAAGCCCGAGATAATCACGACAACGGGCGGATTTTTGATTGCCGCCGGCAGGCGAAGATAGGAAGCCATGCGGCAATTTTCAAACGGCACTTCGTGGCGCTCGGCTGGCGGACTTAGATAGGGTGCGGCTTTGGCATAACATTCGACCCGCTTCTTGGCCGCAGGGATATACGCATCCAGGTTTTGCGGCGAATTGTTGCAGCCGAAATGATATGCCATGGAGGCCAGCAGAAACGCTTCGGTGGCGCTTTGCCGGTTGCCAGCGGCTTCGGCCTGGCGCGCAAACTCTTCATGCCCAGCGGCGGTGATACACCACTCGCGACACCAGTCATTCCAAGTGCGGATGCGCACAGCGGTCGTCATCAGATCGTTATAGTCGATCCCCTGCACGATCATGCGCGGCGCCCAGGTTTTCAAAACATGATCGACCGTAGGATCAGCATGTTGCGCGAGCATATTTCTGACCGCTGTCCATCCGCCACCACCGCTGACGCGCGGGGTGAGCAAAAAAGACGTACGTTGGGCTGATTAGATTCGAAATTCCTTTCGCCGATATTCAGCGGGCGACCGGCGTCGACGAGCAGGCATAGGCCGCTTCTTCCCGCCCCAATTTCTTGCATGGCCTGATCATCGATCCCGGCAGCTACTTGGCTTCCGGAATCTCCAGTTTGCCAATGCGCTTGATGGCGCCCGCCAACATCTTGGCATCCTTATCCCAAAATTTTTGAAACTCAGGTGCGTCGAGATAGGCGATGGGGGTCTGGATCTTCTCCATAGCCGTTTTGAACTCGGCGGTCTCGACCGCTTGTTTCACCGACTCGCGGATCGTTTTCATTACGGCAGGCGGCGTGCCGCGCGGCGCGAATAGTCCGGCCCAAATATAAAATTCGATATCGTGTCCCAGTTCTTTGAAAGTAGCGACCTCCGGCAGCGATGCGACGCGTCTGGCGCCCCAACCCGCGATAGGTCTCAGTTTTCCCGCTTTGATGTGCGGGATCACCACAGCGGGTCCCGATGCCAGCGTGTCGACATGGCCGCCAAGAAGCGCAGTGAGCGCCGGGCCGGCGCCGGAGTAGGGCACATGCTTGAGGTTGATGCCGGCACTGTACGTGAGCATCTCCATGGCCATATGCAACGTGCCGTAGACACCCGAGGAGGAATAGGATATTTCTCCAGGGCGCTTCTTGGCGTCATCGATAAGCTCTTTCAAGTTCTTCCACGGCCGGCTCGCGTTGACGACAAAGATGGTCGGATCCGCCGAGATCAAGGCGATTGGAACGAGCTGATCCATGGTATAGGCGGGTTTGCGATCGAAAAGCTTGTCCGCTTCCGGAATGATCGAGATGCTGGACAGCGCCATCAACAAATTGTATCCGTCCGGCTTGCTGTTGGCCACAAACGCCATACCGACCGCGCCAGCGGCCCCGGTCCGGTTCACCACCACGACCGGATTTTTTAACACCTTCTCCAATGCGGCGGCGACCGGCCGGGCGGTGAGATCGGCAACGCCGCCGGGCGGGAACGGCGCCACGATCGTAATCGGCCGGTCAGGATATTTTTCCTGCCCAAAAGCCGCGACTGCTACAATGAGGCTGATCGAGACGAACAAAAAGGCATGCGATTTATATGAGCGCACGGTTTACCTCCCATCGAGCGTTGTTCTTATTATTCGGCCAACGAGCAATGCACACTATTCCGCTACGGTTTTTCTCCTTCGCTCGCGGTCTCGATGCCGAGCCGTTCACGCCAGTCGACCGCTTTCGCAAGAAATGGCACGAGACTTAAAAGCAGCAACGCCAGCCCGGCTAGCAGCATCGTCATCGCGATCGGACGAGTAACGAAAATCGCATAATTGCCGGAAGACATCGCCAGCGATTGGCGAAAGCTCATTTCGATCAGCGGCGCCAGTATGAGCCCCAATACTACCGGGGCGGTCTCAAAGTCAAACTTGCGCAGGAGGTATCCGAGCGCGCCCATCGCCGTCATAATGCCGATGTCAACGGTGCTGCCGTTGACGGCATAGACGCCGAGAATGCAAAAGGCCAAGATCGCCGGATATAGCAAAGGGTAGGGAACGCGCAGCACATTGATGAAAATTCCCACCAGCGGCAGGTTCAGCACCAGTAAAACAAGATTGCCGACATACATGCTGGCGATGAAGCCCCAAAAAAGCTCCGGCTGCTGAGAGATCAACAGCGGTCCCGGCGCGATGCCATGCACCATCAGGGCAGCGATCATCACGGCCGGTATCGGTCCGGAGGGAACGCCCAAAGCGAGCATCGGCACGAATGCACCGGATGTAGCCGAATTATTCGCCGATTCAGGTCCGGCCACCCCTTCCACCGCGCCGTGACCAAAGCGCTCGGGATGTTTTGAGAGGCGCCGCTCGACGGCGTAGGAAACAAACGATGAGATGATATGAGCCGAGCCCGGAATGATGCCGATGAAAAATCCAAGCAATGTTCCCCGCCCGATCGGCCATAGTGAATCGCGCAGTTCTTGCGCCGACGGCAAGAGGTTTTTGAGTCGTGGCTTTTTGACCTCGGGCGCGGTCGTTTGACCGGCCGTTAAGAGAATTTCTGAGATGCCAAATAGTCCGACCGCCACCGGCACGACACCGATACCGTCGCTCAATTCGACCAAGCCGTAACTGAACCGCGTGAAGCCCGTCATCGGATCGATGCCGATCGTGCCGAAGAGCAGGCCGAGCGCCGCCATTGCCAGCGATTTAACGGTGGAACCGCTGCTCATGTATGCGAGGACGAGCAATCCAAGCAAGAGCAGCGCGAAATATTCCGGCGGCCCAAAACGGAGGGCCAAACTCGCTAACGGAGGCGCAAGCAACATGAGTCCGACGATACTCGCCGTACCGGCGACGTAGGAACCGATGGCGGCGACGGCCAGAGCAGCGCCGGCCCGACCTCGGCGGGTCATCTCGTAACCGTCAATGCACGTCATGACCGAAGCGGCTTCTCCAGGGATGCGCATCAAGATGGACGTTGTCGAACCGCCATACATGGAGCCGTAATAGATTCCCGCCAAGAGAACGAGGGCCGAAGTTGGATCGAGGCCGAAGGAGGCGGGCAGCAGCAAACTGATGCCCGCCAAAGGACCAATGCCGGGCAGGACACCCACGAGTGTGCCGATTACACAGCCGACGAACGCGTACAGAAGAACTTGCGGTGCGAACGCGACGGAGAAGCCGATGTACAAATTTTGCAGAGTCTCAGCCATAGCTTCGCGTCAAAGCCGTCGACGGAGGATCGAAGCTGTCATTCGCGAGCGGGTCTTTCTTGCTCGATTCTTCATCGTGCCATATCGTCAAAGTGTTTGTTGCTTCAGAAGCCGAAGGGACCTCTGGGCAACGGGATGCGAAGGATGGTGTAAAAGAGATAAAACGAGCCGAATGAGAGACCCGATGTAAACGCTAGGGAGAGAACCCAGCCGCGCCCTTCCACCCCCTTGACCAGAACACCGAGCACAATGAGCATGGTTAGAACGTAACCGAGCCGGTCGAGGGCGCAAGCGGCGAAGCTTAGAAGCGCCAGGATCAGCACGGCCTGGCGCGTTTCGTTCCAGCGGATTGACGAGAGCGGCGCAGCCAGCTGAGGGCTAACGATAAGACAGAGAGCGAAAATCAGCAACAGTGAAGCAAGTAGAGTGGGCACATAGCCGGGTCCGGGCTGGTGGAAGGTTCCGAGCGGAAGAGATCGGCTCTGCCAAATCACCGCGACGGCAAATAGGATCAAAGCGCCTGCAGCGGCGCGGTCGGTGGTCATCGCGACTCTAGCAACGGGGCAGCGCTGGTGCCATGTCTGCCGTTACCGTCCCCACAATTCTCTGCTCGCCAGCCGGGCGCCTTCGGCCATCGCTTCGAATTTCGCCCAGCAGATTTGCGCGCTGCCGACTCGCGGGCCGAGGCCGCAGTCGGTGCCGGCTATGACGTTCTCCCGGCCGACGATCTTGGCGTAGCGGACGATTCGATCGGCGATCGCCTGCGGGTGTTCGACGATATCGGTGGCGTGGCCGACCACGCCAGGCACAAGCACTTTGCCGGCGGGCAGCTTCACGTCCTCCCAAACGCGCCATTCGTGCTCGTGGCGCGGGTTGGCTGCTTCGATGGAAATCGTGCTGGCTTTCACTTTCAAGATAAGATCAATGATGTCGCGCAGCGGAATGTCATATTTGTGCGGCCCGTGATAGCTGCCCCAACAGGTGTGAAAGCGGACGCGCTCAGGGGGGATGCCGCGCAGTCCATGGTTGAGGGCGTCAACGCGCAGTTCGGCGTATCGGCGATACTCCGGCACGGTCATTTGGGACATGAACTGCCAGCCGTCAGGCAAATCGGGGTCATCGATTTGGAGCAGGAAACCGGCGTCAACGATCGCTTTGTATTCTTCGTGCATGGCGTCGGCGATGGCGACCAGATAGGTTTCATCATCCGGATAATAGTCATTTTTCATCCAGTGCTCGATGGTGCCGGGCGCGATCGCTGGAAGAAAGGCTTCTTCGTAACGCTGGCCGTCGAGACCGGCTTTGAAGTCGTCGATTTCAGCTTTTAGTGGTTCCTGACCGATGTATTTGAGCGGGGCATGGCAGAAGACACGCTTAAGATTATCGCCGCGATGCGAACTGCGTGCCGCGAAGTAATCACCAAATTCGTTGAGGTCCCGGGCGTAGATGGTGGAAGCTTGTTCGCCGGGTCGTACTTCTCGTTCTATGAAACCGCTCAGCCGGTCGCGGGCGTAACGCGAGAAATTCGATTTGCCAACTTCGCCATCGTTAATGATGTCTATGCCGCAGCTGATTTGCTTTTGAATCGATTCCGCCACGGCGTCGCGCACGCGTCTGGCAAAGACCGACGGATCGACCGATTTGCCGGTAAGCCGCGCATGATGCATCTCGCGCAGATCCGGCGGCATCGGCAAAGCACCGGCGTGCGTGGTCAAAATTCTGTCACTGCTAAATCTCATGGATCGTCCTCCGCGAAAACGGCTTGGACGAGTTAAAGGGCTTTAAGGTCTTATACCGTTCCAGTCGTTTCAAGCCGTTCAATCGCTTCGCTCCTTTTGAAATCGTTACTTGACGGTCTCCGCTACTTTTTGCGCGAAGCTGAAATCGAAGACGCGCTCGGGCGCAGGCAGGTCCTTGGCCTTGATGCGCTGGGCCGCAACCGAGATCATATCCCGCTGCAGGGTCTGATCCACCACGCCGCGGTCAAGATAATACTGCAACGCCGCATCGTAAATGCGTTCGGCAAAGCGAGCGCGGTCCCTGCCGAGATCGAGATAGGGCCCTTTGATGAAGTCTACGGCGTACTTGCGGTCGCTCCGGATCAGCCGGAGCGATCGCAGGGTGATGCGGATCATTTTGCTTACCAGTTCGGGGCGCTCACCGACGAGCGCTTTGGTGGTGGTCAAGCCGCCCTGTACGGCGCGATAAACGTCTGCGCCGGAGGCGAGCTTGCGAAAACCATCGTCCTGGGCGAGAAAAGTTTGCGGGATCTGGAGCATCGTGGCATCGATAGTGCCGGTCTTCAAAGCGAGGTAGAGGACGTCGCTGGTGCCCAAGGGCAGAAAAGTCACTTGTTCGGGCGGCATCTTGTTGGCGATCAAGATTTGCCGCGCAAGAATTTCGGCAAGCGCGCCGAACGCGGTGATGCCGATCTTCTTACCGCGCATCTGCTGGAGATTGGCGATGCTCGGATGAGCCAGCATGTCGAAGGACGGTCTGTCGGTGAGCGCGAAGATCACGCGCACGTCAACACCATTCACCGCGGCGGCGACTGCGGTGCCGGTGGCGGTGCCAAAATCGATACCGTTTGCCAGCATGGCTGGAACGGTTTGCGCCGCTTTCATGAAAATCAGCTCCGCCTCGAGACCCTCCTCACGAAAATAACCGCGATCGCGGGCGATGATAAACGGCATGTCCAAAATGCTGCGCGAAACGTAGCCGATGCGCACCGGCGCGAGTTTAGTCGTTTTCTCCGCGGCGCGAACTGATGCCGCTGCCAACCCAATCACAACCAGTGACCCTCCAAGGATCGCCGCTCGTCTCATGCGCCGAACCTCCGTACTAAGATGGGGTAGAAACTCGAAACCCAGAACTCGAAACTTTTCTACGCGTAAGCATCGTAGATGCCGTCGAATTTGGCGATCTTGAAGCGCACCATGTTCTTGGCCGCCACTCGAACCAGTTCTTTTTCGCGCTCGGTGTTGGCAAAGCGCGCAATGATGTCAGCCGCCATGGCGGTATGTTCCTGATCAACTTTGCCGTGGACGGTAAAAAAAGTGCGAGCGCGGCTGTCGAGGCCATAATATTTTTCTAAAGCGCTGTCGAACTCTTCGGAATAGCGCTGCACCATGGTTTCATTGACCAGTGCCCCGGCGCGTGTCTCGGCAGTGCTACCCACGAACATACCGCGAATAATCGCCGCCGTGTGGGCGACGCATTCGAAAATCATAATGCCGTCGTCGAAATCTTTTTCGCTCAGGCCGATCGCCAGACCAAACCGCTTCATGAGCCCGGGATGAGACTGCTCTTCGGTGAACAACTCGACGAACTGCTCGTACATCGGCTGATTGTTGGCGTTGCGCACCATCAGGAACGCCAGCCCTTTGTTGATGACGTGATTGGAAAGGTAATGCTGCACGGCGAAACCTTGGAGCCGTTTCCTTGATAATCGACCGGTGCCGAGTTCCGTAAAAAAGCGCGTGCTCATCAGCCGATCGACGCCAGGTCTGATAATCTCGCGCATGAGGCTATCGACAAATTCGTTGGCCATTTTCCCCTCGCGAACAATGATTTTAAGCGAACACTGGCAGAGGAGAGCAGGAGGTGTCAAGCGGCTAAAATAGGCAATTCGGATTGACAGAAAACGGGCGGCAAAATAAAAGAGAAAACTTGAAGCGAGGAAGAAAATGCCGGCTGCTGATCTGGGCGGTGTGACGATTTATTATGAAACTCAGGGCGCAGGTGATCCGGTGCTGCTCTGTCCGCCCTCGTGGTGGCCAAGCGACACTTGGCAGGTCGCCGTGGTGCCGTTTCTGACTAAGAGATTTCGGACGATTGTCTTCGACTGCCGCGGCACCGGCCATTCGAGCAAGCCGGACCATGGCTACACCATCGAGCAGTTTGCTGATGACTGCGCCGGACTATTGGCCCATTTGCAAATCGGGCGCTGCCACGCCGTCGGGTTCGCGCTCGGTGGCCAGATTGCGCAAGCTTTGGCGATCCGACGGCCGGACTTGGTTGCGAGCTTGACGATTGCGGCTGCCGGTGCGGGCGTCAAAACGACAGACGGGGGGCCGCGTGCGGTCAGAAATACCGACGAGGAAGAGATTCGCGCCCATGGGTTCGAGCCATTTATCCGCGGCCATATAGAAAACACGCATATGGCGTTCAACGAGAAGTTTTTCACGGCGCATCAAGAGGTCGTCAAAGCGTTGTCGGACGCTTTGTGGCGTCGCCAAACGAGTCCCCAGCAGCATCGCTACCATTATGATGCGCGACGCACCTGGGATACTCTCGGGAACGCGCCGAAGGTTAGGGTTCCGACGTTGATCCTATGCGGCGCCGACGATGACGTGAATCGAGGCGGCAGCACACCCGTGGGCACGGCGCGAAAGCTCGGCGAACTCGTCCCGGGGTGCGAGCTTCAGTTGGTGCCTGACGTCAAGCACATGACCTTCTGGGAAGGCGACGGAGCGCTCCGCGCTTTGGAAGATTTCCTCACGCGCCATCCCATCCGTGCGAATGCGGAGGGGTGAATCTACGAAGCAAATTTAGCCGTCGCTGTCATCGCAATGTTGCCTTGTCCGTCTAATGCCCACAGTGCGGCGGCGCCCCCGTCCGGATTGGGCGTGCCGTTGAGGCTAAACTTGCCGCCGGTATCATAGACTGAACGGAGATTTTGAAACTCGAAGTGAGTCATGCGCTTGGCCGGCAATTCACGGCGGCACATCTCCATGAGAAGCTGCGAAATGAGCGAGCTCTGCACCACCAAACCGGGCAGCTTTTCGACCTTGGTAACATAGTCGCGGTCGTAGTGAATGCGGTGGCTGTTGAACCGGATCGCCGAGAAACGAAATAACAGCGGCGGATTGGGCTCGATCACCTGGTGCCACTGCGCGCTGGCCGGCACCTTCGGCGCAGTCTTCGGCGCGGCGTCGGCGCGCGCTTCGCTGAGCATGACCATGTCGCGCTCTTCGACCACACATAAGCCGCGGCTCGTCGACATGCTATTGCGCTCGATGATGGTGACTTGCGCGCCGGCCGGACCGTCGTCAATCTGGAGGTCGGCGATTTCGGTTTTGCGCGAAACCTCATCCCCGATCCTCAGCGGTTCATGAAACGAAACCCGAGTGCCGCCGATGCGGCGGCGCGGCAGCGGGATCGGCGGCACGATGCCGCCGCCTGATGCTTGTCCATCGGCGCGCATCTTGTCCGGACGGTGGGAGGCTGGAAAGAGACCGCCGTACCATCCGGGGGGGATCGCCGCCCCCTTATCGAGCGGGGGATCGGGCAACCCCAAGGTCGCCGCAAACTTCACCATCGTCGAAGCGGTTACGACGTCCGTCGCGGTCTCACTTTTACCGATGAAGCTCTTGAAGCTCTCCAATGATTCAGCCATGGCACAACCCCCCTTTGTGTTTGATATTTGCTCTACTTCAGAACCCCGCCGCCGGCAAGCCTCGACTGCGGACGCGGACTGTCGAGCCGTTGCTTGGCTCCAGGTCGGGTCCGATCGCTTTGCGCGCACGTAATCCGGTCGACTTTCTGAAATCGCAGCGGCTATCGTGTCCGATGGTACACGTAATCTTCCCGTTCGGTCGTGCCGACGCGTAATTCGGCCGGTAACGGCGGTCGGGATGCATTGGCTTTGGCGTGAGCGTCGAGGGCGGCCTGATCGGTCCACCTTTCGAGAAGCGTCAGACGGTCGGGGTCGAGCACGCTTTGAAAAACCTCAAATTGCTCGCAACCGGGTTCCTTCATAATGTCTTCACAACGGGATTTGTAGAGCTTGCCGAGTTCGGTGCCTTTGCCCGGCGCGGCAGTCATATTAACGATCAATCGAATTGCCATTTTGTCTCCTCGAGGGTAGCTCTAGAACGAGTCCGACTATTGTCCAGGTCGGTCGATGGTGTCAAGGAAGTTGAAAGGGTTCACAATCAACCCGACCGGTTCAGCAAGATCAAAGCGGAGATCGTTTGGGAGGATCAGTTGACCATCTTTTTCAGCACCGGTTCTAGAACTTTCCAGACGTTGTTGGCGATGATCTCTTGGCCTTCAGCGGTGGGGTGGATGCCGTCGGCAAGATTCAACTCGCGCACACCGCCGACTCCCTCCAGAATAAATGGGATCAGCGGAATCTGGTTCTTTTTTGCCAGTTCGGGAAAGATCGAGTTGAACTGGTTAGCATAGTCGGCACCCATGTTCGGCGGCACTCTCATGCCGGCGAGGATAACCTTCGCGTCAGGATATTTCTTCTTGGTTGCATCGATGATCGCCTGAAGGTTTTTCTTGGTCGTTTGTGCCGGCAGGCCGCGCAGCCCGTCGTTGCCGCCCAGTTCGAGAACCATGACGTCGATTCGGTTTCTCAGTAACCAGTTGAGCCGATTCAAGCCGCCCGCAGTAGTGTCGCCGCTTTGCCCCGCATTGATGGCTTTAAAGTTCCAACGCTTCCCGTCGATCTTGGCCTGAATCAGGGCAGGATAGGCATCCCCCGGTTCAAGCCCATAGCCGGCGGTAATACTATCGCCGAGAAACAGGATAGTCTTAGGCGACGGGGCGGCGCCAAGCAGAGCTAGCCATACAAAGGGGGCGAAAAATAGAACGGGCTCTAACCGATGCGCAAAAAGCTGTTGTTTCTCCATCATAAACCAACTAAACTAGTGTCCTATTTTGCTTTAGCTAGCTTTAGTATGCTTCCGTAAGTAGCTGATTTTACTGGACTTAGGTTTCTTGTTATGGACAATAACACAATTCTTACCGTAGAACATCTGAGCAAAGAATTCACTAGCGGCGACGACACCGTACACGTGTTAAACGATGTGTCATTTGCCATCGAGTCGGGCAGTACCTGCGCGATCGTGGGTCCCTCCGGAAGCGGCAAGACCACGCTTATCGCCATCTGTGCAGGCCTCGAGCGTCCGACTCACGGGGCGGTGGTATTCGACGGCATTCCGCTGCATGAGGCAAGCGAAGAAAAGCTCGCGCGGATTCGCAATCAGTCGGTGGGCTTTATTTTCCAGAGCTTTCAACTGTTGCCGTCCTTGACGGCGCTGGAAAATGTCATGGTGCCGGCCGAGATCGGCGGCGAACGATGGGTACGGGGTGCGGCGCTCGAGTTGTTGGGCCGCGTGGGTCTGAACAACCGGCTGTATCACTATCCGGCGCAGCTCTCGGGTGGCGAGCAGCAGCGAGTGGCGATCGCGCGCGCGTTCGTGAATCAGCCGAAAATCCTTTTTGCCGATGAACCCACCGGCAACCTTGATGCTGAAACGGCTCAGGGCATCATCAAATTGATCTTCGACCTCAACGCAGACAATGGCACGACCTTGATTCTGGTCACCCATGACCGCGAGCTCACCCAGCAGGCCGGACGGGTGATTCGGTTGCGCGGCGGCAAACTGGTCGCCGACAATCAATCATTCATCACTGCCGCGACCGGTTCCTAGAAACTGTCCGGGATGTTCGCATTCGCAAAACTCTGGGTCTGGCGCATGGCGTTGCGCGACGGGCGCCGCGGCTTGCGCTTGTTGTTGTTCTCGATGTCGTGCGTAACCTTGGCCGTGGCCTCGGTGGTGCTGGCATTTGCGTTCCGCGAGAATTTGCTGTCGAGCGTTGCGGCCCAATCGAAGAGCCTCCTCGGCGCCGATCTGGCGCTGGAAAGCCGCGAACCGCTTGCTTCGGATGACGAAAGGCTCATTGCCTCCCTCGGCGGCGATCAGTCGCGCCAGGTCGGTTTCAACTCGATGGTTTTTTTCCCCGCCAGCGGCGAATCGCGGCTAGTCCAGGTGCGCGCGATCGGCGGCAAATTTCCCTATTACGGAGCGCTCGAAAGCGACCCGCCGTTTTCATCTTCCGTGTTCGCCAAGGGAGCGAACGCGCTGGTCGATGAGAACGTCATGCTGCAGTTCAACGCCAAAGTCGGCGACCGTATCAAGATCGGTAACTTTGAATTCACCATCGCCGGCAGCCTGAAAAAAATTCCCGGCGAGACTTTGGCTTTTTCATTGATCAGCCCGCGGGTTTACATCCCGATCGAGTACCTTGACCGCACTCAGCTCGTGCAAAAGGGCAGCTTAGTGCGCTATCGGGTCTTTTTCAGATTCGACGACACAGTTGATGTCGATCGATTGGTGACGCAGCTGACGCCCACTTTCCATCGCTTGCGGCTGGAAGCCGACACGGTCAGCAAGCGCGCCGCCTCGGTTGCCGGAGCGATGGAAAATCTCTCCCGCTACCTGCGCCTCGCGGTATTCGTGGCGGTACTGCTCGCCGGCATCGGCGTGGCCAGCGTCATGCACGTGTACGCAAAAGAAAAAGCTCGCGGCGTGGCGTTGCTACGTTGTATCGGCGCAGCCCCGCGCGATACCCTCGCGGTCTATTTGCTGCAAGTGCTCGTGTTAACCCTCTTGAGTTCCGGCGCCGGCGCCGCTCTGGGGATCGCGGCGCAGGATTGGCTGCCGTATATCCTTAAAGATTTTCTTCCGGTGGCGACGGTGATCCAAGTTACCCCGAACAGCGTCATCGCCGGCGTCGGCATAGGACTGGCGACCGCGCTGTCGTTCGCGTTATTGCCGCTACTGCCCTTGCGGCGGGTGACTCCTCTGCTGGCCCTACGCAGTTCAGCGCTGGCGGAGCGGCAGCCCAAGGATTTTTTCGTGATCGCGACCATCATTTTAATCCTTGCTCTGATCGTGGCATTCGCAGTCGCGACCACCGGCAACTGGCTGCACGGAACACTGTTCAGCGCAGGAGTCTGCGGTGTGTTTTCCTTCCTCGTGCTGTGCGCGCGCAGCGCGACCGCTCTGATGAGCCGATTTGCTCCGCGGGTTCTGACTTTTGCCTGGCGCCAGGGGTTGGCGAACCTCTATCGTCCGAATAATCAAACGTTGGCAGTAACTCTGTCCATCGGCCTAGGATCGTTCCTGCTAGTGACGCTGTACAGCACTCAGAACATGCTCATTCAACAGGTCGAGCGGCGCAGCGGCCAGGGCGATCCGAACCTAGTGCTTTTTGACGTCCAAAGTGACCAGCGCAAGGGCATCGCCGGGCTGCTGCGCGCTCATGAGATTCCGCTCCGCGCTGAGGTGCCGGTGGTGACCATGCGCTTGACGTCGGTCAAAGGGCGTCCGGCCGATGAATTACGCGCCGACACCGCAAGAGGAATTCCCGACTGGGCTTTACGCCGGGAATATCGCTCGACCTATCGTGCGGAACTCACCGCCACCGAATCGATCATAAAAGGGAATTGGCAAGGAAAAGTCGACGCCAACGTCGAGCCCGTTCCGGTTTCCGTTGAAAAAGGCATCGCCGAGACTCTGAGAGTCGACGTCGGCGATGAACTCCAGTTCGAGATCCAAGGGGTAGCTCTGAAGACCAGGATTGCCAGTATACGCGAAGTCGAATGGCAACGCGTACAGCCGAACTTTTTCGTGGTTTTCCCCGCGGGTGTTCTCGAAGGCGCGCCGCAGTTCTATGCCGTGGTCGCACGTGCCGACTCGGCGCTCGCGTCGGCCCGTTTTCAGCGCGCCGTCGTGGAAAAATTCACCAATGTTTCCGTCATCGACTTAGCGGTGATCCTGAGTACGCTGCGTTCCATTCTGAGCCGCGTCGCCGACGCCATGCGGTTTGTGGCACTGTTCACGATTCTTACCGGTTTGGCGGTTTTGATCAGCGCCGTGCTCGGCAGCCGCATGCAGCGGTTAAAGGAAAGCATTCTCCTGCGCACTCTAGGTGCGGCACGCGGTCAGATCTTCACTACGGTGCTGGCGGAATACCTCTTTCTTGGCGGAATTGCCAGTGTCGCCGGAGCGCTGCTCGGCAGTATCGCGAGTTGGGGATTGAGCTACTACTTCTTCGGCGTAGCGCTGGCGATTTCGATCACCCCGACTGTGGTGATCATTCTGGCGGTGACGGCCGCCACGGTCGCGGCGGGCGGATTGAGCTGCATCGGCATGCTGCGCGCCCCGGTGCTCGAATCGCTGCGGGCCGAAGCCTAAGAAGGCGGATTTTTCAGAATCTGATCACTGCTTTCACCACCGAATAATTAGCCATCGCCTGCATCGCCTCGTTGATTTGCTCAAGCTGGTAGCTTTTGCTGATCATCTCCTCGAACGGGAAAGCTTTTCTGCGCGAGGCGAGGAAATCGATCGCCTGGAGCCAGTGACGCGGCTCGGCGGACCGTACGGTGATGAAAAGCATTTCCTGCGGCAATTTTTCAACGGCGATGTTAGCTTTGCCGCCGGCGCCGATATTCAGATAACGGCCGCCGCCGCGCAGGAGCGCCAGGCCTTCGGGTACCGCCAGGTTATTGGCCACCTGAATGACGATATCGGCCCCCCGGCCGTCGGTGTGGTCTTTGACCCACTGCCGGCGCTGCTTTTCCTCGCTCACCTCTTCGAGGTTCAAGACCGCATCGGCGCCCATGCGTTGGGTGACCTCGAGACGGTTAGCCGGCGCGCCGATGACCAGGACTTTCTTGGCGCCGTGATCACGCGCCACCGCGGTGGCAAAATTGCCCAGCGGTCCGCTGCCTTGAATCACGACGGTCTCATGGCTCTTGATCGCGCCCAACCGATCGAATCCGTGCATGACCGTGCGGTAGGCGCAGGCCGAAGCGGCCGCCGACTCTGAGGTGACTTCGTCCGGGACTTTGATGAGCAGGCATTCTTTGGGCACATACATATACTCCGCGCAGCTGCCGAGCAGATAGGGATGCCGATCGCTGCGATTGTGACCCCAGGAGGCGCGGCCCGGACAGATGCACGGCTGCTGCGCCACGGTGCAGTAGTAGCACGAGCCGCAGGCGACATAACTCCAGACAATCCGATCGCCCCTTTTGACCGGCTGGCCCAGAATATCGTTCCGCTCACCGCCGATCTCCTCAACAAAACCGCACGGTTCGTGGCCAGTGATAATGGGCAACGTATCGCCGTCGCTGAGCGGACCGTGCCAGCGATGCACGTCGGTACCGCACAAAGTCGAGGCGGCGATCTTGACCAAGAGCGAGCCGGGATCCAACTGAGGGATGGGCACCTGTTGAATGGTAAGAGGTTTGTTGTGATCCGTAATGACCGCCGCCCGACAAGTAGCCATCGACCTATCCTTTCATTGCGCGCCGCTCTTTGAAGTTCGCCCAGTAACAACCGCTCGAGCGCCGCTGACTCAGAGCGGCAGTTTGTAAAATCTCTCGGCGTTACGCCAGAGCATGGCGGCTTTGTCATCGGCCGAAATCTCGTCACTCTCCATCAATTCGCCGATATCGCGCTTACAGCTCTCACGGGTGACTTCGTGGGGAAAATCGGACGAATAGAGAAAAGGTTTGTTGCCGACGATTTTGATTGCGAACGGCAGCGTCAGCTCCTCGGTCTCGATGCCGAGGTAAAACCGCTCCTCTTCGATCAGCTTCTTGAGATAGGCGCTCGGCTCATCTTCTTCGCGAATGCCAAACTCCGTGCTCGGGATGTGTTGAAAATGAGTTTCGTGCGACGCGTGCAAGCGTTCGAGCAGCAGCAACAACCAGGCTACCCCGCCCTCAAGAAAGGCGATGCGCACACGCGGAAAGCGATCGAAGATGCCGTTATAGAGGATATCGGCGCAATTGATGGTGAGGCCCCAGGGATGACCCAGCGCATGAACCGGCACGTACATGTTCATATGATCCATGCCGAAGCGGTCGTGAGCGCCTCCGTGCACGGCCAGGCAACAGCCGAGCCGATCGGCTTCTTCGTAAACCGGCCAGTAGGTTTTGGCCCCCAAAGGATGGGCGAGCCCGTTGGACGGCATCATCGCCCCGAGCATGCCGAGTTCGGTGACGGCGCGCCGTAATTCCTTGGCCGCTTCAGGCGGATCTTGCATCGGCAGGATCGCCATCGCTTTGAAGCGCGGGTTGAATCGAACATACGCTTCGGCCAACCAGTCATTGTAGGCCTTTGAAACCGCCACCGCATAATCCAGGCTAACGATTTTGCCGTACGCCAAGGCGACGGTCGGATAAAGCACCGTCCATTCGATGCCGACGTCGTCGAGAAAATCGAGCCAGCCTTGCGGGCCGACCGGCGCTCGTTGATCGCGTTGCGGCGGCGTCTCGACCGCGCGGCCGGAGTGAAGGTGGTCCAACGGTGGAAAGACCACCCCCTTGCGCGCGGCGATCTCCCGATACGGCGATTCCATGCGCTCTATGATGCCCGGGTTATCTTCAAAAATGTGACCGTCGCCGTCGATGATTCTCGTCTGAAGTTTTGCGCTCATAGGCCGCTCCTCCTGGATCGCAAAAAAGCCGTTTGCTCTCCCTCCTTATAGTCTCACTTGCCGGCGCGGTTCAAGCGCGGCCGGTCTCCAGTTTGCCGTTGCCGCGAGGAAAATTATTCTCGCCTTCTGGTTCACTTTGCGATAAAAATTCTGCACAGGATCTAGCCATCGCTACAGCACCCTAACGCCGACAAAAAAATAAGGAGAACATTATGGCGGAAGAATCGATCGAACAAAAACTTGCCCGGCTCGAGGCCGAGAACAAAGCTCTGAAAGAGCAAGTGGAACGGAAACCCGGCCAGTTGCGCCTCAAAATCAGCGAAAAAGGCGGTCTCTCGGTGTACGGCCTCGGCAGATTTCCGGTGACTCTCTACAAGGAACAATGGATGCGGTTGCTCGATCACGCCGATGAGATCAAGACTTTTCTTCAACAAAATGATCAGCAACTCAAAACGAAACAAGCGTCTTAAACGGGACATCTCTTTTTTTCGAACGGCTGGCAAAATGCGCATGCGACCGTTGTTGGGTTCGGCGCTTTCCTGCCCTTGAGAAATCGTTTTCGAAGGCGCGCATAGCCCCAGTTGCGGCGCGCTGCACCGGTAAAGGGCTTGTGAACTCGGCAATCACCGAAATTTGCCACTACGCGGTCAGTTCTGCGGATCTTCGAGGGGGCGCTAAAAAAATTTTCAAAAGCTTGCCGGATGCGTCTGAGAAATTTGGTAAGATCTGGAAATCTATATTCCTTTTTGGGCACGAAGTAAAATCCCGCCGTCATCCGGGCGGCAAAAAAAGCGCGCCAATTCCTTTGGCAAACTCTTTATGAAGGCGTAGTATGACTGCGTCATCGAACCTGAATAAAGTTTCTTGAATCGAGGCTGAACGCGCCATGCGAACTGGACATAAAGTTCTTTTGATTTTGATTGCGCTCACGATGGTGCTCGGAGCAATTGTCTACTTCAACATGAAAGGCAATAACGTCGAAGCCGGCTACATGCGCTGGGCGATCGCCAACAACATCAGCTTGTTTTTGGCTTCACCGATGAAATACCTCGCCGGCGAATCGGGATCGGGCGGGACGAGTCCGATGCTCTACATCGGGATTGGCGGCATCGGCCTCGTCTTCATGCTGATCATGCTGAAGTTTACCGGCGACAGCGAGACGGTGGCGCTGCGCAAACGAGTCAAAGAACTGGACGCCGCCAAGAACGAGGCGGAGCGCGCGCTGCAGGAGCAGGTCTGGAAAGGCAAGACCGATCGGCAGGCCAAAGAAAGCGCAATGCGCGACCTCGAATCGAGCATCGACAAAATAGAAATTCTGCTCAATGAGTTGAGCGAGAAAGAACGTTTGCTGAAGGTACGCGAATCCGAGTTGGTGTCGCTCAAGAACGACCCAACGGCGCGCGCGGCGGCGGTGCCCGGGCGCGGCAACGATCGAATGCTTGCCGAAGAGCTGCGCAAAAAAACCGAAGCTCTGCAGGCGCGCGATGCCGCCATCAAGGACCTCGAACAACGGCTGAGCGCAAAGACGGCGCAGTGGGAGAATCAGCTGCGGGAGAAGGAGCGGCAAATCAAAGGGCGCGAAGGCGAGCTCGAGGGTCTGCGCTATCAGATCAACGATCTCACGGAGCAGTTGACCGATATGGAAACTGCCCGTAAGCGCACCGAAGAGCGCCTGCAGGAAGAAGCGCGCCGCCGGCGCGAACTGATCGAAGCTAATGAAAGCGCGGCGAAAGCGGAAGAACAGCGGTTGGGCGAACAGATTCGCCTGCTCGAGGGGCATCTGGTCGAACGCGACAAACTACTGAAGAACCGGGACGCCGAGATCCATCAGTTTCGCCGCCAGCTCGATGAAATGGCGGCAGCTAAGGCGCAAACGGAGAAATCGCTCCAGGAACAGCTCGGTCAGGCGGACCAATGGCAGCGAGCCAAGGATGCGGCAGTTCGGGAGCTGGAGCAGCGCTACGGGGCGACCGTCCAGGCGCTGAAAACGGAGGTCGGCGAGAAGGATCTGCTGCTGGAGGTGCGCGACGGCGAGATCAACGCGCTCAAATCGGAAATCAAAGCGATCGCCGGACGCGTCGGCGAATTAGCGGCAGCCAAGGAGCGCGCCGAAACCGCCTTGGAAGAAGCGCGCCGCAAAGAGGAGACGCGCGGCGACCGGGATGTTGCGAGCCGAGAACTGGAGGAGCGTTATAGCGCCGAATTGGCCGAGCTCACCGATCAGCTGCGCGACCGCGACGGAATCCTTCAAGCGCGCGATAGCGAGCTAAGCGCGTTGAAAGCGGACGTGAAAACGCTGCAAGACAAACTGGCGTCACTCGCGACTGCCAAGGAGCGAAGCGAGGGGGCGTTGCAGGAGGAAATCCGTCGAGAGCGCCAGCAGCGCGAGTCGCGCGAAGCCGCCAATCGGGAGCTGGAAGAGCGTTACGCCAAGGAATTGGATGCTATCGCTCACCAGCTGCGCGAAAAAGAGGAGGTTTTGCGCGGCCGGGATGGCGAGTTGCAGGCGCTCAAATCGGAAATCAAATCGATCGGCGGGCGGTTGAGCGAAATGACCGCGGCCAAAGAGCGTGCCGAATCCACCTGGCAAGAGGAATTGCGCAAAGAGCGCCAACGCCGGGAGTTGCGCGAGGCGGCCAATCGAGAGTTGGAGGAGCGCTACAGCCATGAGTTGACCAACCTTGCCAATCAGCTGCGCGAGAAAGACGACTTGATGGTGGCGCGCGAAGTCGAGTTGACGACTCTCAAAGCGGAAGTCAAATCGATCGGCGGGCGGTTGAGCGAAATGACCGCGGCCAAAGAGCGGGCCGAGGCGTCTTGGCACGAGGAGTTACGCAAGGAGCGGCAACAACGCGAATCCTATGAGGCGGCGAACCGCGAACTGGAAGAGCGCCATCGCGGAGATCAGCAAGCTTTGATGAAGCAGCTTGGCGAGAAAGACGAATTGCTCAAGGGACGCGACAGCGAGATGCTTGCGCTCAAATCCCAGTTCGCCTCGCTGGCCGAGCAACTGGGCAAGGTGGAGTCCGCCAAAGAGCGCGCCGCGGCGTTGCTGCAAGATAAGATCAAAAACGAAAAACAATTGCGCGACGCGCACGACTCGGCGCTCAGAGAGCTGGAGGAAAACTACAAAGGCAAGATCGCGGTCTTGGAAGAACAGCTCAACGAAAAGCTGCAGACGATGGGCAGCCGCGATTCACAGCTCCAGTCGCTTACTTCGGAATTGGCCCAGCTGCATCGTCGCATGAGCGAGGTCGAGGCGGCCAAGGAGAAAGCCGAAAGCCTGTTGAATGAGGCGATTAGAACGCAAGAAGACGTGGCAGCAGCGAAGGACGCCACCATCAAGGAACTGGAAGATAACCTGCAGAGCAAGATTCGCGCCTTCGAAACACAGCTGGGCGACCGCGACGCTTTGTTGAAAGGACGCGACGCGGAATTGCTCGCGATCAAAAAGCAGCTGGCGGAATTGGGCGCGGCGAAGGATCAAGCCACCCGCTCCTTGCAAGATGAGGTTCGCAAGAAATCGGCGCAAATCGACGAACTCGAGTCGACGCGCAAGGCGCTCGAAGAAAACCTCTCGGTTAGAATCCGTGATTTGGAGAACCAACTGACCGAGCGGCGCGAGCAGGTCGCCGGGCGCGAGGCCGAGTTGGCGAACATGAGCGCGAAGCTCTCCAGTCTCGCGCAGCAGTTGATCGAGGCCAACGCCTCGAAGGACCAGACCGGGCGGGCGCTGCACGATGAGATCGCGCGCAAAACCGAGGAACTCGAACAGCGTGACGCGCAGGCTAAAGCCCTCGAAGAACGCTTTATCGAACGAGTTCGAGTTCTCGAACAGCAGCTGAGCGAGCAACGGGCTCAGCTCGATGCGCGCGACGCCGATATGGCCGGTCTGACCGCCAAAGTCGCTAGCCTGACGAGCCAACTGGCCGATGCCGGAGCCTCGAAGGATCAAAGCGCGCGCCAATTGCAAGAGGAGATCAGAAGGAAAACCGCCGAATTGGCCGAACTGGAAGCGCATGCCCGGGCCTTGGAGGAACGCTACGCCGAACGGGTCCGCTCGATGGAAAGCGAGCTGAACGCGCAGCGCCAGCGCTCCAGTCTGAGTGAAGCGGAGTTAACCGGCTTAACCGAGAAGCTGAGCGATCTGAACCGGCAATTGGCAGAGGCGCGAGACTCCAAAGACGAGGTGTCACGCCGGCTGCAGGAGGAGATCCGAAAGCGGAGCGAAGAGCTGGAAGAGCGCGAAGCTCATGCGCATGGGCTCGAGGAGCGCCTGACCGAACGAGTGCGATCGCTTGAACGCGATCTCGACGCGCAGCGCCAGGAATTGTCCGCGAAAGACAACGAACTCGCCGGGTTGACCGCCAAGGTTGCCAGCTTGACGAGCCAGTTGAGCCATGCCGGATCCACTCAGGATGAATCGATGCGCCTGCTCCGAGCCGAAGCCGAAGAATCAGCCAAGCTGGCGCAGGTCAAGGAAGCCGCATTGAAGGCGCTGGAGGAACGCTTGAGCGGATCGCTGCGCTCCTTGGAGGCGCAACTGAGCGAAAAACAGGAGCTGCTGGATAGCCGCGATTCCGAGGTCGAGACACTTGTCGCTAAGATCAGCAGCCTGGCCGGGCAGGTGGCGGAACTGGAAGCCTCCCGAGGCCGTGTCGAACGCCAGTTACAAGAAGAACTGCGCGAGAAGGACGCGCTGTTTGCGAGCAAGAGTGCCGATCTGGACGATTTGGAAGAACGGCTCAGCAGCCGGTTGAAGACCTTGGAGCGGCAGCTCAACGATAAGCAAAAACTCCTCGAATCGACCAGCGCCGAAATGAGCGACATGCGGGCGCAGATGAGCGTCTTGGAGGAAAGACTCAAAGAGGCGGAGAACTCGAAGAGCTGGCTGGAAAGCGCCCTGCACGAGGAACGGAGCAAGCAAAGCCAGGCGCTCATCCTGGCGGAAAACCGCCAGCCCGTCCCGGTCGGCGACGGCGCGAGCGAAAGCAGCGAGGCCGATGGTTTGGACAACATCCGAAGCGAAAGAGAAGAATTGCTCAAGGCGCGTGATAAACTGATCAATGATCTCATGAACGAGCTCAAAGAGAAGAAGTCGCAGCTGGCCAAGCACGAAATCGAGGTCTGGCAGGGAATCGAACGCCGCGGCGTATGGAAGCACCGGCTGTCGAAGATCGGCATCCGGCTGAAGGATTGATCTCGATTACTTCAGCAGGTAGCTTGCCGATTGCGGTATGCGCAGGATGCTCAGGCCTTCACTGCCCTCGACGTAGCGGATAAAGCGGTACTTGTTTTCCAGTTCGTCGAACTTTAACGGCGGCGCTTCGGCGCGGCCCGGCTCGATGTTGGCGCAGATGAAGTGAGGTCCCTCCCGCTTGAGCGCATCCGCAACAGCGGCGCTCAGTTCTTCCATCGTGCTCACCGAACGCGAGCTCTCGATCCCGGCATGTTGTGCGATCGCGGCAAAATCGATACGGCCCGCCGTTGCCACCGTCGGCTCACCGCCGGACGATTCGTATTGGCGGTTGTTCCAGCAGACATGCGTGAGGTTTTTTGGCTGGTGCAGGCCGATCGTTGCCAGTGAGCCGAGATTCATCCACAACGCACCGTCCCCATCAAAGACGAAAACTTTTCGCTTCGGCAGCGCGATGGCGAGACCCAGCCCGATGGAGGAGCACAGGCCGAGGGTCTTCACCTGCATGTTGGCATCGCTCGGCCTGACTGCGTTCCATTCGTTGGTCGCGCCGCCGGCGGTGGTGACGAATAGCTCGTCGCTGAAGAGGGGCGCGATCGCCTGCAGGCATTCGAAACGTTTCATCTGCTTCAGACTACAACACGGCCCGAGTCAGCAGCAGCGCGACCGGGCGCTTGGAAGCGTTCGCCAAAGTTACGGCGCCGACAATCTCTTGCTTGACCTTGGCGGGGTCGCGCATCACGACGGCTTTGATTCCTAGAGCATCCAAAACCGGTTCGGTCACGAGGCCCACCATATGGAACGCGCTGTCCCCGATGTCGCCGGCATAATAGATCAAAAGCAATACCGGGATGCCAAATTGCAGAGCGGTCGTCGTGAGCCCGTTGCAGCTATTCAGCAAACCACCGTTTTGCATCAGCATCGCCGGCTGCTTGCCGCCGAGGTGGGCGCCGGCACAGACACCGATCCCTTCTTCTTCGCGCCCGACCGGCACATGTGTGATCTCCTTGTCTTCGTACAGCAGATTGATCAGTTGCAGCATGTTGATATCGGGCACGCTCGCGACGAGGTCGATACCTGCGGCCTTAAGACCGCTGAGAATATTTTGTGCGCCGGCCACCGTGCCCATGGAAGTCGAGCCTTTTGCCTCTTCTAGAAAAGCGCGCCGCTGCTGTCAAGGTTCTGCCGGCGAAAACAATTGACACCTCGATGGCGATTCTGCTAGCAGAAGGGACGTCCGGGACGCCGAGCGGAGAGCCAATTCTACTGCAACGAGGGATATAGTGAAACTTTTCTGGCGAGAGAGTATCCTGGCGAGCGTGCTGGCGCTATCGCTTACGGCCGGGCACGGCGCGGAGTATCCCAACAAGACGATTCAGATTATCAATCCTTTTCCGCCGGGGGCGGTGACCGACATTGTGGCGCGGCTGCTGGCGCCGAAATTGGCGGCGAGTCTCGGCCAACAGCTGGTCATTGTCAACAAGGCCGGTGGCGGCGGCGCCGTGGGCATTCAGGCCGCTAAAGACGCCGCCCCGGACGGCTACACGATTCTGGTCACCCCGCCGCCGATCGCTTTGATTCCGATCGTCAACAAGAATTCCGCTTTCACTTTGAAAGACTTTGCGCCTTTGGCACTGGCGACCAGCAGCCCGAATACCACGGTAGTCAAAGCGGATGCTCCGTGGAAGAGTTTCGAGGAGTTTATCGCCGACGCCAAGAAGAGTCCGGGACAATTCACTTACGGTTCGGCGGGCCCTGGCACAACGCCCCATTTCATCGGCGAGCTGGTGAAGCTAAAGACCGGCATCGATTTGACCCACGTGCCGTTAGGGTCCGAGTCCGCCGCTGCCACCGCGCTCCTGGGCGGCCATGTGAACATTGCTTTCCTGACCCTGGGAACTACGCGCAGCCACATCGAAGCCGGCGGCATGCGAGCGCTGGCGGTCGCCTCGAATCGTCGGCTCAAGGATTTTCCCAACGTTCCGACCACGGTGGAAAAGGGCCATCCCGAGCTCAACCTCAAAGTCTGGGTCGGTTTTTTTGCGCCGGCCAAAACGCCGCCGGCGGTCATCAAACGGCTTGCCGCCGCCCTCAGCGATGCTCTAAAAGACGCCGAAGCGGTGGCGAGTATTGAGAAGGCACAGGCGCTGATCGAAAATCTCGGTCCCGGCGAATTCGCCAAGTTTCTCACCGAAGAAGAACGCAAATGGTCGGAAGTGGCGCGGCTGGCGAAAATCGCCCAGTAAACTCAACCGGCGTGCTGAAATCGCCGCCATGAAGCGCGCCAATTTCCTGGCGGCTGCCGGCTTGCTGGGCCTCGCGGGCTGGTTTCTTTTCGAATCGCGCAAGTTGAGTTTCGGCACTCTGCGGCTACCGCATACCGGCTTCTTTCCGAAAATCTTAATCGCCTTGCTGCTGTTTCTGACGCTTCTCTGCCTGGCGCAAACCGTGCGCGGCGCCAAGGCCGAGACACGGTCGGAAAAAATCTCCGCCGAAGGTTGGCTGCGCATCGGCGCGACCCTGACGATGCTCGTCGGCTATGCCCTGGTGCTCGAGCGGCTGGGTTTTCTGCTTAGCACCTTTCTCCTGATGGTTGTCCTGCTGCGCGCGGTCGAAGCGCCGCCATGGCGCAAAGTCACCCTTGTCGCGCTGCTCACGACCTTGTTCTGCTATACGCTTTTCGCATGGCTCCTCGGCGTGCCGCTGCCGGCGGGAATCTTGGCAATCTAGCGTGGACATCCTTCACAACATCGGCTTGGGTTTTTCGCTGGCGCTCACGCCGGCGAATTTAATGTTTTGCTTTCTCGGCTCGCTGGTAGGGACACTGGTCGGCGTCCTGCCGGGCCTTGGTCCCGTCGGCGCGGTGGCGTTTCTTCTTTCGCTGACCTTTAAGATGGAACCCGCGAGCGCGGTGATTATGCTCGCGGGCATTTACTATGGCGCTATGTACGGCGGTTCGACAACATCGATCCTGGTGAACATTCCCGGCGAGACCGCATCCGTGGTCACCTGCCTTGACGGATACCGCATGGCGCGTCAGGGCCGCGCCGGAGCGGCGCTCGGGATCTCAGCCTTCGGTTCGTTCATCGCCGGCACCGTGGGCGTGGTCGGGCTGATGCTGCTCGCGCCGCTGCTTGGCCGCGCGGCGCTCAGCTTCGGGCCGCCGGAATATTTCGCGCTGACGCTGGCGGGCTTGACGCTGGTTTCCTATCTCACGCAAGGCTCCATGCTCAAAGCCTTAATCATGGCGGTTCTCGGCTTGCTGGCTGGCACCGTTGGCATGGACCCGATCTCCGGCGAAGAACGCTTTACCTATGGCACACTGACGTTGCGCGATGGGTTCGGTTTGGTGCCGGTGGCGATGGGATTATTCGGCGTTGCTGAGGTTCTGGACAACCTGGCAGTTTTTGCCGCACAATCGGTTTACCAGACAAAAATCCGAGGACTCCTGCCTAGCCGACAGGACTGGCGCGACAGCGCTGCACCCATCGCGCGCGGCTCGGCGCTGGGTTTTTTTCTCGGCATTCTGCCCGGGCCGGGGCCGGTGATCGCGTCATTTGTCGCTTACGCCCTGGAAAAGCGGGTCTCACCTTATCCGGAGAAATTCGGCACGGGCATTATCGAAGGCGTGGCCGGACCCGAGGCGGCCAACAATGCCGCCACTGCCGGTTCTTTTATCCCGCTGCTTTCTCTCGGCATCCCGACCAGCGCGATCATGGCCCTGTTCATGGGGGCGCTGACCATCCACGGCATCCAGCCGGGACCTCTATTCATCGCCAAGTACCCGGAACTTTTCTGGGCTTTTATCGCCAGCATGTATGTCGGCAACGCCATGCTGCTGATCCTCAACCTGCCGCTCATCGGCATCTGGGTACGCTTGCTCAAGACGCCGTATGCAATTCTTTTTCCGCTGATTTTGTTGTTCTGTTTGATCGGCGTTTATAGCCTAAACGCCAACGTCGCCGAAATCATCATCATGCTGCTCTTCGGCGTACTCGGTTTCTTATTTCGCCGGGTCGGCTTCGAAGGGGCGCCGTTTATCCTCGCCATGGTGCTTGGCCCGATCATGGAGACATCGCTCAGGCAGTCCTTGCTGATCTCGCGCGGCAGTTTTTCGATTTTCGTCAATCGGCCGATCTGTGCCGCGCTGATCGTGCTCACCGGCGTCTTTCTCGTCTATCCGTGGCTGAAGTGGAGACCGAATCGCTGATCGGCCCGGTGCGACTCACTCCTAGCGGCTGGCAGACCCGGTTGGGAGATGTTAGGTTGAAGCCATGGCGAAAACTGCCGTCATCGTCGATCAAGAGTACTTGAAACACTGGGCTGGCGAGGGCCATCCCGAGCGTCCGGAGCGGGTGAAGGTGCTGATCGATCTCGCCGCTGAACTCGATCGGGGCAAATTTCAATTGCTGCCGCCCAAGCCGGCGAAACGGGTCGACATCGAAGCGGTTCATGGCAAGGAGTATGTGCAGCTGATCGAATCGACCGCAAGCCGTGACGCCTACGCGCTCGACGGCGACACCATCACTTGCCGCGATTCATTCAGCGTCGGCGTGCTCGCGGCGGGCGGCTTTTTGGGCTTGATCGATGCAATCGCCGCTGGCGAAGTCGCCAATGGGTTTGCCCTGGTGCGGCCGCCGGGTCATCACGCGCTGCGCACCCGGGCCATGGGCTTTTGCTTGTTTAATACGATGGCGATTGCCGCCGAGTACGTGAAGCGAACCCACGGCGCAAAAAAAGTTCTGATCATGGATTGGGACGTGCATCATGGCAATGGAACCCAAGATTTTTTCTATGCCGACCCTTCGGTGCTGTTCATCTCGACCCACCAGTATCCCTTCTATCCGGGCACCGGCGCGCTAAACGAGGTTGGCGCTGGCGCGGGTGAAGGGTTTACGCTCAACATTCCCCTGCCGGCAGGCTGCGCAGACGCCGAATACCTTCAGGTGTTTCGAGAGATCATCGTGCCGGCGGTCAAACGCTTCCGGCCGGAGTGGATCCTGGTTTCGGCGGGCTTTGATCCACATCGCCGCGACCCGCTGGGCGGCATGGCGCTCACCGAACCGGGCTTCGCGGCAATGGCGCGATACCTGCTCATGCTGGCGGAAGGCTTTGCCGGCGCGCGAATCGCCTTCTTGCTTGAGGGCGGCTATGACTTGGCCGCTCTCAAAAATTCCGTCGCTGCCGTGCTCGATGTCATGCAACAGGACGGCGAGACAACTGAAGGCGCAGCGGGAGAACAGAGCCGGATCACTCCTCTAATCCGGAGGATCTTGCAGGTTCATGAAAAATATCAATAGCTTATTAACTATTGACCGGCCGGAAAGTCTCATCTATCTTACGTAAAGCGGTTTGGCCCGGCTAGCATTGGGCGATGGGCATGCTTTTTGGGCGTGCCATCAAGGGTTATCCGGCGGCGGGCAGCGTGGCAGTCGCAAATCCATTACAGATTGGTTGACAACGTGAGCACAACTGAAGCGAGGAGAGTTGTTGTGACCGGCCTTGGTCTGGTCACGCCGCTCGGCACCGGAGTTGACAAAAATTGGCAAGCGCTGATGGCGGGCCGCTCGGGAATCCGAAAAATCACTCATTTCCCCGCTGAGGCTTTCTCCTCGCGGATCGCAGGCGAAGTGCCCGACTTCAAAGCTGAGGACTATATCGAACCGAAAGAGATCAAGAAAATGGATCTCTTCATCCAGTTTGCTCTCGGCGCCACCGCCATGGCGATGGCTGACAGCGGACTGAAGATTGAAGGCGAATTCGCCGAGAATGTCGGCGTCATTATCGGCGTCGGCATGTGCGGGCTCGACACTCTTGAAGTGACCAAGGAAGCTCTGTTGGCAGGCGGGCCGCGCAAGATTTCGCCGTTTTTTATTCCCAAGGTCATTTCCAACCTGGCCCCCGGCCATGTGGCGATCCGCTACGGCGCGAAAGGGATAAATTTCACCCCGACTTCGGCCTGCGCGTCGGGAACGCACGCGATCGGCGAGGCCTATCATATGATTCGGCGCGGCCTGCAAGACGCGGTGATCAGCGGGGGCACCGAATCGGCGGTCACGCCGCTAGGAGTCGGCGGGTTTGCGGCAATGAAAGCATTGTCAACGTGCAACGAAG
>Ga0073934_10000567_pt1 | contig 103691 bp, 103 predicted proteins | sample LarsenN4metaG_FD_76834 | JGI IMG/M metagenome (GOLD analysis project Ga0073934, IMG submission 76834) | Hot spring sediment bacterial and archeal communities from British Columbia, Canada, to study Microbial Dark Matter (Phase II) - Larsen... ...
ACGGCTGGCGGACGCTCGCCACAGCGACCCTCGGTCAGCCGATTGACCTCGCCGCCTGATCCCTTACTCTCGCAACGCCGGAGATCGCGTCACCGAATTCCAACACAATCCGCGACGGCACCTCCCGCAACGCGCCGCCACCCGAACGCCACCAACCTTTACGGTTGACTCACCGCGTTGACTTCGCTGAATGATAGAGCTCATATACGCGATCCTTCCAGTACGATCAGTCAGGCCTTAATGCGGAAGCGGCTTCGGAAACTAATACGCCCTTATGACGAGGCCCTGCACGGAATTCAGCAATCGGTCGATAAGATTGGCCGAACGGTTGCGAAGCTCGACTCGAAGCTGGCGGCGTTGCAAAGCAAGGTTGCTAGAATCGAAAGCCTGAGCCTCCAATCCGGCAATTCGATTAAGCAATTTGACAATTCTATGAAGAATGAAATCCGCAAGCTCAACAATCAATTTCAGAAGATCGCGCGAAACGAGTTTCGACAGACGGAAGCCCTGGGCTCGCTGTTGACGCTCATGAAGCCGAGGGTCCCGTTGCCCGCAACCCGCGGTTGGGCCGGGTCGCCGGATTTCCTGCTTCACATCTACAGACACATCATCTCACATCGAACTGATGTTGTGATCGAACTCGGCAGCGGGGTCACCACGGTGGTCGCAGCGGCCGCGCTTCGAGCGAGAGGCGGCCGCGGTCGGCTCCACTGCATCGATCACGATTCCACTTACGCCGAAGCGACGCGCCATTTGATAGCCGAGCACGGACTGGAAGACGTGGCGACCGTGCATCACGGACCGCTGGTGGCGTGGACGCCGAGCCGGGATTCAAGTTTGGGCAAGAGCTGGTCGTGGTATTCCGTTCCCGACCAAGTCAACGCGATCTCCGAAATCGATCTGCTCGTGGTCGACGGCCCTCCACACAGCACCGGGCGCTATGCTCGCTATCCGGCCGTGCCCCAATTCCGCTCCAAGTTCACGCCCGGATGTGTGGTTCTCCTCGACGACGCAAAGCGAGACGACGAGGAGGAGATTGCAACAGTCTGGAGTGAAGAGTGGGGCCTCACGCTTGAATTGAAGCTCGATTACGAAAAAGGCCTTGCAGTCCTCACGCCAGCATGCGACGCCGGCGAACGTCGAGAGCTTACGTCCACTCTACAACGTTGACCCAAATCACGCGGTTGAATCGAGGGGGCGCCGCCGCTACAAATGCCCGGCAAGCCGCCCGGCGCCGACCCTTGCGGCATGCGGGCGTTCTGCGGGCCAGCGATGACAGGCACGTTCACCACTCTGGTCGATGAGATCGCAGCCACGGCCGGCGCCTTGCGCAGCTACGTCCGGCTCATCGCCGCGTTGTTGCTGCGCGAGGTCGCCAATCGCCGCCGTGCGCCGATGGAATCGTTTCTGGCCTTGATGGAGCCGGTCACGGCGATGGCGACGACCGGCTTTCTGTTCTGGTTCCTTGGACGCAGGACGATGGCGTTTTTGGGGGGAAGCCCCGTCCTTTATTACTGCACCGGATTTCTCGCGATCTATTTTTTCATCTATGTGGCAAATCGCATACGGGCGCTTGATTCGCCAAACAGGCGATACCCGATCGAGCAGCGGCTTGATTATATCCTCGTTCATGTCCTGCTGCGTATCGGCGACTATGCGATCCTCGGCCTGCTGACGTTCGGCACGATCTATTTCGTCTTTACGCCTGCGGCGTTTCCGCATGACATCGTTCCCGTGTTGCAAGCGTGCGTTGCCATAGTCATGCTCGGATTTGGCTGGGGCGTTTTCAATCTGGTCATCGCCCGCGTGTTGACGTTATGGACGCACATCGCGGCCGTCATCAGCAGGTCGCTGTTGTTCTTGTCAGGCGTCTTCTATGTTCCCGATTTTCTCGCTCCAAGCGTGCGCGATGCGATCAGCTACAATCCGATGCTGCACGCGCTGGCGCTGTTTCGACAGGGCTTTTATCCGAGCTACCCGACCTTGATGCTGGATACGAACTACCTCGCTTGGTGCGCCATCGGCGCAGTCGTCGTCGGGCTCGTGCTGGAGCGGGCGTCGCGACGCATCGAGCAAAACTAGCGATGATCGTCTTCGAAGGCGTGAGCAAGGTCCTCCGCACGCGGTTTGGCCAATCGCGCTCGATCATGGCTTCGGTGGATCTCCGGATCCCATCCAATCGCCGGATCGCCATGTTCAGTTCGTCGCCGGAGGATACGCCGATCCTGATCAATCTGCTGGCCGGAATCACGCTGCCGACGGCCGGCCGCATCCGCCGCTTCGCGCGGGTCTCTTTTCCGGTCGGCTACCAGGGCGGATTCGATCAGCAGTTGTCCGTTCGACACAACGTCGCCCATGTCGCGCGCATGTACGGCAATGACGTGCCGTCGACCGTCGAATTCGTGCGCGAGGTTTCCGGTCTGCGCGACGCCTTCGACAAGCCGTTCGGGCACTTGCCCGCCAGGGACAAGAACCACCTCGGGTGGCTCGTCGCCTACAGCATTCCGTTCGATCTTTATCTCCACGCAACTGACGTCACGAATCCCGGCGTCGCGTCCCAGTTCGGGGAAAGGATGCTCGCCCTGATCGAGGCGCGCGCGCGACACGCCGGCATGATCGTGGCGGCGCGCAGTCTCAAGAACGCCCGCACCATCTGCGATATGGGCCTGGTTTTTCATCGCGGCCGTCTCGTTCTGCTCGACGACATCGAGACGCTCACGTTCGCCGACCTGCAGACGAGGCTCGCGGCAGTGTTTGAGGATGCGCCGCCGAATGTGCCGACGTTGCGGAGGATGTTCGGACCCGAGGTTTGAGTGCGCGGCGCAAGAACTGCGGCATGTGGTCAATGCCGTTGTTGCATGTTTTCGGGGTTTTGCGCGCCTGGCGCCCGGTCGAACCGCGCGGTCTGACCATGGCCGACGATATGAAGGAACGCGGCGATGTGCGCCGAGTGACCTGTCCGGTTTTTTTTGACCACGTTGGCCGGAGGCGGTGCCCTCTGTGGGCTGGCGATGCCTGTCGCGAGGCGATGGCGCAACGGGCCGGGGCGCGGAGGCCGGCATGCCGCGCTTGCTGATCAGGCGGGGGAGCACCTCGATCACCCGGGCGAGCGGATGCGCCCGTCCACGGCGATCGCGGGGTTCTGTTTGGTGAACTCCTCAATCATGGCCGGGCGATCGAACTGCTGGCCGTGGACGCAGCGACCGAACGTGACGGCGCAGGGCCAGCCTGGTTCGGCGCCGCGGGCGCGTGCGCGTGTTGCGCCGACGCGGCTTGCTTGACCGGCTGCTCGTGCCTTGGGCACGATCGCGCGAGCGAAAGGAGCGCGACCATGCGAATGAAACCGGCGCTGACGCTGGACGACGCCAAGAAGCTCATGGCTGCGGCGGAGGACGAGGCCAGGCGCAACAACTGGGAGGTGGTCATCGCCATTCTCAATGACGGCGGGCGCATCGTCGCCGTGCATCGGATGGACGGCGCACGGCCGGGCAACGATCAGATCGCGATCGCCAAGGCGACCACCTCGGCCATGACCTGCCGGCCAAGCGCGGTCTGGGAGCGCTGGATCGAGGGGCGGCACAGGGCCTATGCGACGTTTCCGTTCATCGCCGCGCAAGGCGGGCTTCCGATCATCATCGACGGCGATCTGATCGGCGCGATCGGCGTCTCCGGCGTCAAGTCGGCGCAGGACGAGCAGATCGCGATGCATGCGATCAAGACCGTGTTCCCGCAGGCCAAGACCGCGCGCCCGGGCGAGGAGAACGACGGCGAAATGTTCTGAAACGTTGACGCATCGCGCGCCCCGGCGGCCCCGTATCGCGGGGCCGCCGGAAAGCTTGCGAGGAAAGAAGCGCGCTACCGAGCGAGGCCGATGGCGTTGACGAGCTTGGCCCACTTGGCCGCCTCGGCGGCGTAGAACCTGCCGAATTCGGCCGGCCCCATGTCCATCCGCGCAAACCCCTGCTTGGCCAGCGCCTCCTGCACGTCGGGCATGTCGAGCGTGGTCTTCAATGCCGCCGCGAGCTTGTCGATCACCGGGCGCGGCGTCCCCTTCGGCGCCGCAAGCCCGAACCAGAGCGGCATTTCGAAGCCCGGCAGGCCGGACTCGGCAATGGTCGGAAGCTCGGGCAGCACCGCCTCGCGCTTGAGCCCGGTGGTGGCAATGCCGCGCAGCCTTCCGTCCTTGACGAAGCCGAGCACCGGCGGAATGGTCGAGAACATGATCTTCATCTCGCCGGACAAGAGATCCTTGATGGTCTCGCCGCCGCCCTTGTAGTGCACCGGCATCAGCTTGGTGCCAGCCACCGAGTTGAACAGCTCGGCGGCCAGATGGGTCGATGTTCCCGCACCCGCGCTCGCATAGAGCAACTCGCCGGGCTTGGACTTGGCGAGCTTGATGAGGTCGGTCACGTTGTTGACCCCGAGCGAGGGGTGCACGATCAGCACGAGCCCGGTCTGTGCCATGCCGCCGATCGGCTCGAAACTGTCGGCGAAGCGGACCTTGAAGTTCTTGAACAGGCTTTCGTTGACGGCACCGCTCATCAGCGTCACCAGCAGCGTGTGGCCGTCGGGGTCTGCCCGCGAGGCGGCTTCGGTCGCGATGTTGCCGCCCGCCCCGGTGCGGTTCTCGACATAGAACTGCTCGCCGAGCGTCTTGCTCATGCCGGCACCGACGACACGGGCGAGAATGTCGGTGGGACCGCCGGCAGCGAAGCCCACCACGAGCCGCACCGGCTTGGTCGGATAATTCTGTGCCTGCGCCATACCGGCGGTCCCGAGTCCAAACCCGCCGACGGCGATCACGGCCGCGCCGCAGAGAAGCCCGAGTCCCACGCGGCGACGGTCATTGCAAGACGCTGAGGACCGAGAATCCATTGGCTGCGTTCTCCCTGCTCTCTGTCGTTTCCGGTCGCGCTCGCCGATGCGCGGCGTCGCGGCGAATTTAGGAATTATTGCAGCCGCCAACGACGCTGTCGAGCCGCCGCGATGCCGCATATCGTGCTTCGGCAAGCGGAAGGAGCAATCGCAGTCGCCTGCGACGGCGTGGCCGCGCCGCAGCGCGCCGGTCTTGCGTCTGTGCGCTGCACCAATGTAGTAGCCTCCCTGCCTTGGCGCACGCTGCACCCCACGCCCGCATTGGAAAGGATCGCCCATGATCAGCGACGGCAAAGACGACGGCATCGCGGCAAGGTCGGAAATCCGCGACGGGATGCGGATCGATTGGGACATCCCGATCGCAATGGACGACGGCATCGTATTGAGCGCCGATCTGTTCAAGCCGATCGATGATGAACCGCATCCGGTGATCCTGTCCTACGGCGCCTTCGGCAAGGGATTGGCCTTTCAGGAGGGCAACAAGAGCGCCTGGGAGCGAATGATCGCGGCCTATCCCGAGGTCGCGGAGGGCTCGAGCTGCAAGTATCAGGTCTGGGAAGTGGTGGACCCGGAGAAATGGGTGCCGGACGGATATGCATGCCTGCGCATCGACGCGCGCGGCTCCGGCCGCTCGCCGGGCTATCTCGATCCCTGGTCGCCGCGCGAGACGCAAGACATCTACGACTGCATCGAATGGGCCGCGGCACAACCCTGGTGCAACGGCAAGGTCGGAATGAACGGCATCTCGTACTATGCCTCCAATCAATGGTTCGTGGCGCAGCGCAAGCCGCCGCATCTGGCTGCGATCTGCGTCTGGGAGGGGGCGGGTGACTGGTACCGCGAGTTCGCCCGGCACGGCGGCATTTACTGCGGTTTCCTCGACAATCTCTATCCGCGCGCCTTCCATCGCGTGCAGCACGGGCTCGGCGAGCGCGGCCTGCGCAGCCGGGCCAACGGCGAACTGGTGTCGGGTCCGCCGACGCTCAGCGAGGACGAACTGAAGCGCAATCGCCGCGACATCGGGCGCTTCGTGCTCGATCATCGCTTCGACGACGAGACCTGCCGCGCGCGCAGCGCCGATTACAGCAAGATCGACGTGCCGCTGCTCAGCGCCGCCAACTGGGGCGGCCAGGGCCTGCATCCGCGCGGCAACTTCGAGGGCTTCGTTGCCGCCGCTTCCAAGCAGAAGTGGCTGGAAGTACACGGCCATGCGCACTGGACGCATTTCTATACGAACTACGGTCTCTCGCTGCAAAAGCGCTTCTTCGGCCATTTCCTCAAGGGCGAGGACACCGGCTGGGACAAGCAGCCGCGCGTGCAGCTCCAGATCCGCCATCCCGGCGAGATATTCGTCGAGCGGCACGAGAACGAATGGCCGCTCGCCCGCACGCAATGGACCAAGTTCTATCTCGATCCGTCCGAGATGAGCCTTGTCCGGCACGAGCCGGCGCTCGAAACCACGCTGAGCTACGAAGCGCTGGGCGAGGGTAAGCTGTTCCTGATGCCGCCGCTTTCGCAGCCGCTGGAAATCACCGGCCCGATGGCCGCCAAGCTGTTCCTGTCCTCCTCGACCGCCGACGCCGACGTGTTCCTCGTGCTGCGGCTGTTCGATCCGGCCGGCAAGGAGGTGACCTTCATCGGCTCCAATGACCCGCGCACGCCGATCGCCAACGGCTGGCTACGCGCCTCGCATCGCAAGCTTGACCCCGCCCGCAGCCTGCCGTACCGGCCCTACCACACCCATGACGAGGCCTGGCCGCTGCGGCCGGGGGAAGCGGTCGAGCTCGACGTCGAAATCTGGCCGAGCTGCATCGTGGTGCCCCCCGGCTATCGCCTCGGCTTCGCGGTCCGCGGCAAGGACTATGCCTACGACGGCCCGCCGCTGGTGCTCGACGGCGTGAAATATACGCTCACCGGCGTCGGACCGTTCCTGCACGTGCATCCGCAGGATCGGCCGACCGAGATCTTTGGCGGCACCTATACGCTTCACTTCGAGCGCGGCCGGCAGCCCTATCTTCTGCTGCCGGTGATCCCGCCGCGATAATGTCTGGCGCCATGCGGTCGGCAAGCGCATGCAGCCCGCTTCTCGGCGGGCCGCATCGCGTGCGGCAGCGGTGGGTCGCGCGGCGTCCTACTCGGATGCGAAGGCGCCGAGCCCCGACAGATATTGGCGCACGATCGGGTCGGGGATGCGGGTCTTGAGCTTGCCCGCTTCCTTCGATCCCGGCAGACCGGTGTTGTAGAGCTGGTTCTCGAGCTGACCGGAACTGGATGCCACCACGTAGTAGTTCTGCTGATCGTCGCTTTCGAGGCGGGTGTCGGGTTCGATGTGCCCGCCCATGTCCTCGGTGATGAGCAGATGCTTGAACTCGACGTCGGTCACGCCGCCGCGATCCTTGTCGCTCTTGCAGCCCTTGGACATGGTGGCGGCATGATCGGTCACGTTCGCGACCGACAGCGCTTCTTCGGCCAGCGCCTGCAGGGTCAGGATATGGCGGCCCATCTTGGCCGGGTCGCCGTTGCCGCGCTTGAAGTCTTCGTGCGTGAACATGCTGCGCACCAGATCGGTCTGCTCCTGCAGCTTGGACAGAAGCTCGGCTTCCGCCGGAGTGTTGGGATTGAGCCGGTCCATGACCGAGCCGATGAAGCCGCCAGGCCGCGAACCGACGGAGCCGAACTCACCGGTGCCGAGGTCGCCCACGAACTTCACCATCATCCTTGCATTGTGGTCGTAGACGCTGGCCCAGCCGCCCATGAAATCCGGCATCCGGCCAGTGGCCAGCGGATTGATGCCGAAGCTGAAGCTGATGACATCGACGTCGACGTTGATGTTGACGTCCTGCAGGTTGGTGCCGTGGGGCCGATCGTCGTCGATCCGGAACACGAGCGGTGCGCCGTTGCGCTCCGTCGTGTTGGCGTGGAACGCGTCGAACTGCGCGAAGGTGTAGGTCTGCTCCTGATAGTCGTGCAGCTTGTCGGTGCCGCGCAGGCCGGGCAGTTCGCGCCAGCCGGCCGGGGTGATCAGGTTCACGCTCACATGCGTGATCTTGACCGGGGTGGGATCGTTGGTCTGCGCGCGGTTGAGCGCCTCGGTGCGGATACGATCGTTGGTCACGATCGCCGCCTCCAGCACTTCGCGGGCGCCATTCTTGTTGGCGGCTTGCCGGGCGTTGGGATAGGGGATGTCCCACATGTCGAGCACGCCGTGGCCGATGACCTTGGCCTTGGTCTTGGTCGTGCCGTTGTTGTTCACGAGTTCAAGCTCGCTGACCTTGAGGTTGCGCGCGTGGTCCGGATCGCTCTTGGTGGCGGAACTGATGCCTTGCACGCCGCTCTGGTTGTAAAGACGGGCGAAGCGAGGGTTGATCGAGCCACCGGGCGTGATCTTGCTGCGATAGATGCGCGTGACGCCGTCCTTGGTCACCACCATGTCGCGCTGGATCGGCGCCCAGGTCTGGTTTTCGTTCAGGGCCTGGCGGCGCATGTCGCCGAGGTGCTTGGAGCTCGTCAGCGCCTTGATCTGGTCGGGCGGCAGCCCCGCCTGGGTGAGGAAGGCCTCGAGGTATTGCTTGGCGGTGGTCTTGCCGATCGTCGCCGGGTGCTCTTCCTTGCTGACCGTGCCGGGCGTGGTCGTGCGCTGGCCGATCGGCGCATTGTTGTAGTTCGTCTGTTGCATCGCGATGAACGCGGTCTTGGCCTGGTTGAGCTGGGCGATCGCGGGATCGTTGGCCCCATGCGGCGAGTTGGCTGTCACGTAGGCGATCGCCTCGTCGAAGATCTTGCCGACCGCATGCGCCCACAGCAGGTTGCTGTAGGCGACCATCTTCTTGCTCAGCGGGTCGTTGTCGCGTACGTCGTCGAGGAAGCCTGCCTTGGCGAGCAGCAGTTCCTTCTGGTGGCGCAATTCGGCGGCGAGCGCCTGCATCAGATGCTGACCCTCCGCTGTGTTGGGAAGCTGTGGTCCGGCCAAGGCGCCAAGCCGCTGTTCGAGTTGATGCAGGCGGTCGAATTTGGCGATCAGATCGTTGCCGAGGGCGCGCATGCCGTCGGGGTCGTAGCGCATCTGCGACAAGAGGTCCTTGTTGGTCTCCACTTCGTTCAGGATGTTTTGCGCAAGATAGCGGAAGTCGCTCGGTTCGCCCGACAGCGGATGGCCGCCTCCCATACTGGGTGCTAGCTGGATCGTCAGTTCGGCGAAGAAGCTGCGCTGGTCCTCGCGCGGGGTGCCGACGTGGTTGTGCTGCACGTACTGGGCCAAGCCCGGATGCTGCTCGCGGAACGCCTCCTGCTTCTGTGCCGCGAATTTCTGAATGGCGCGCTGGGCGATCGTCTGCAATTGCGCCGGACCAAGCGTGTTCTTGGCGTAACCCGGATCGAGCTTGACCTCGCGGCGGAACAGGGCGTGCAACTTCGGATTGTTGACGTCGGTCGGCGGCAGCGCTGCCCCCAGGGCGTTGAAGGTGGTGGCGAAGCTCGGTGGATTGGTGCCCTTCAGGAACAGCTTGACATTGTGTTCGGTCTGCTTGACGGCCTTCTGCCGGTAATGCTGGGCGTTCTCCAGCACCAGCCTCACCTTCTTCGCGCTGATCGGCTTGGCGGACTGCTCCCAGCCGACGGGGAGGCCGGCCTTGCGCGCGGCAAGGTTGGCGATGTGGGCGCCTTCCGCCTTGATCAGCGCCTGGCTGAACGCCACCTTGAAATCGCGGTTCTGCGTCTGCTGCTGCACGGTGCCGTATTTGGCATTGCCGTGCTTGAAGAAGTTGACCACGCGGTCCCGGAACGGCAGCTCCGCCTTGACCACGCCGGTCTCCTGGCCGAGTGGCTGATTGAGAATGACCCGGTCGCCCTTGCTGGCGCGAAACGTTTCCAAGCCGAGGCTCATGGCGCTCTCCCTCGCTCAAACGCCGCTTAGACGCGCGTCATCGTCGTGGGATCGGGTCCGGCGGGCGAGGCACCGTCGCCGTCTTCCTCCCACAGCGCCCCGCCGGCATTGGCAGCCGCAAGCCGCTTTTGCCAGTAGTCGGCGATGGTGACGAAGCCGCCGAGCCAGTCGCGGAAGCCGGCATCGCTGAGTTGGGCCACGGGCCGGCGGTCGGCGATGAAGGCAAGGCGCGAATCGGGCTCGACCGAGAGCGTGGCGCCCTTGGCGCCCTGCCAGAACAGGTTGGCGGCGAGCAGCATTGCGTAGATGCCCTCGGTGCGGTCTTCGTCCACCTCGCCGAGGCGGGAGAAGATCGTCACCGTGTCGTCGTCATATTGCAGGTGCACGACAAGATCGTCGAAGCTCATCGCGCAATAGCCGTCCGCGTCCGGCGCCGCGCCGGCAAGGCCGATCGATCGGCCGAAGGTGTCAAGCAACTGCGCATAGCTGGCCAGTGACATGAACCGCTCTCCCGTGCCTGGCGTGAACCGTGTGCGGAGCGGCCGCTCGAACCGACCGTCGAGGGAACGGCTCCGGCGTTCAAAAACGTCTTAACCGATGCGTTCGCAGAGTGCTGTCATGCATAGCACATCCCGACGCCAGCATGTCGGCGAAAAGCGATGGCGCAGCGCGGTTGCGCCAAGCCATCGGATGCCGTCCCATGCGCCGTCCCGTGCACCCGATCGATCGTTGCCGGCGGAACCATTCCGCGATGGTTCGCCGCCCTCGCGCGCCGCGCGCGGAGACGCGCGGGCTGCGCGGCGCGGCCGCGAATCAGCTGCGGCGAAGGCGCGCGTGCGCCGCGGAAGGGATGCAAGCGCGCGTCCGGCCCCGCCGCGCCGCCCGAAATTCGCCGAGAAGGCGGCAAAAATGTTGTCGTTGCACGCGCAGCGATTGTGCTAGATTTTGCACGGTCCGCTTCGCACACATTGACGTTTTGACGTTCGACCCAAGACTCTGAATTCGGAGGGGGTTCTCATGTCGCCACTGACCGTGGTCGCTCTCGATCCCGTCGTCACCCGCGGGTCCTCGCTTGGCGAGGCGACGCGCAGCGCGGAAGCGCTCAAGCAGCGGGCCGCCAGCTTCGACGCCATGCTGAGCCGACAGTCGGCGGTGGCCGCGGGCCAGGCGCCGGTGCAGGTCGCGCAGGCCCAGGGCGTCGCCCCCGTGCAGGGTCCGGTTCAGGTCCAGAGCGTGGCGCAGGCTCAGCCCGCGGATGCGGCGGCGCCGGCGGCACGTCCCGACCGCATCCAGGCCGGTGAGCGCGCGCGCCGCGCGCTCGAACTCGAACCGGTGCGCGAAAGCGGCCGCACCGCGGCGGGCGACCTGATCCTCGACGGCTTGCAGAAGCTCCGCGGCACCTTTGATTCGCGGCAGGCCAAGGTGTCCGAGCTGATGCGCACCACGGGAACCGATGCCAGCATGCTGTTGGCCATGCAGGTCGAGGTGGTCAATTACACCTTGATGGTCGACGTGACTTCCAAGCTGACCGGCAAGTCGACCCAGTCCTTCGACACGCTGATGAAGGGCCAGTAGGCCGCTCGGAGGGGACGATGCCGGTGCTGCAGTCAGGGCGAGGGGCGGGGCGGTTGAGCCGGCACCTGGCCGGCGTCGCACTGGCGCTTGCGCTGGTGCTGGCCGGCTGCCGCGCCGAGCTTTACTCGAATTTGAGCGAGGTCGAAGCCAATCAGATGCTCGCCATCCTCATGGCGAACGGCATCTCGGCCGAGAAGGCGGTCAAGGGCAAGGGCGGCTTCACGTTGAGCGTGGACGAACGCGATCTGCTCAAGGCCTTGGCGATCCTCAACGACCGGGGCTATCCGAAGAGCGCGCGCGATTCGATCGGCAAGGTGTTCCAGAAGTCGGGCATCATGTCGTCGCCGTTCGAGGAGCGCGTCCGATACATCTACGCGCTCGGCGAGGAGGTGGCGCAGACGCTGAGCCAGCTTGACGGCGTGGTCACCGCGCGCGTGCACATCGTGCTTCCGGACACGCCGCAGCTCGGCCAGCCGATCAAGCCCTCCTCGGCGGCGGTGTTCATCAAGCACCAGCCGGGCGTCGATCTCGACTATTTCACCCCGCAGATCAGGCGGCTGGTCGCAAGCTCGATCGAGGGGCTGCAGTATAACGCGGTGAGCGTGGTGCTGGCCGAGGCCGCGCCCACGCGTCCCCCCACGATCAACGCCGCCGTCAATCCGACCGTCGAGGTCCTGCCGGGTCTTGCGGTGCGCGACACCGACCAGGGTCGCTTCTGGCAATTGTTCATTGCCGGGCTGGTCTTGATCGGCATTCTGGCGGCCGGCAATGGCGTTGCGCTCGTGTTCTATCTGCGGATGCGGCGCGCGAAGCCGGCCACGAGCCAGGAAACGGCGGTCGCGGTGCTGGAGCCGACGTAGCAGGTCAGGGCTGAACACTCGGAGGGTAAGATCGGCCGATGCAGGGGGGTCTTGGCGACATCGGTGGACGCCGGCTCGAGCTTGCGGCGCAACTTGCCGCCGTATTCGTGCGTCCGTTGGACGTGTTCGATTCCCATGCCGGGCGCCTTGAACCGTTGACCGCCACGGAAACGCGCGCCATCGCCGCTCATCCGGCGTTTCGCGCCCCGCTCAACCGCGCGATGGCAAGCGCGTTGCAACTGGCCAATACCACGCTCGACGAACAACAGCTTGCTCGGCTGAACACCGATGGGCGGTTGCGTTGCGCGGTGCTGCTGGTCTCGCAGCCGCAACAGGCGCTGCGGCAGGCTGCGACCATTGTCGCCGCCGCGGTCCTGCACCGGCGGGTGCTCAAGATCGCGTTCAAGGCCGAGATTGGACGGATCAGGGAGGTGCTCGGCGCAGAAGGCTTCGAGATCGCCACGCGCGAAGCGCCGTTGTTGCATGCCGCGCTCGGCGAACTCGATGCCGCGGTCGATCCCGCCGTGTTCGATGCGGCGGTGAGCGCGGCCGAAGGGCAGCGGCGTTGCCTCGAATTCGGTCTCGATATCCTGTGCCGCTTCGTCGATGGCGCGGTGCCTGCCCTGTCGGACCTGATGCGCTTCCGCTGTCGGTCGGACCTGGAGCGGCAGGCGCGCGGAACGGTGGGCAAGCCGCTGCATGCGGCGCACTGCGATCACATCGTCAAGCTCATTCGCCGGAGGATGCCGTCATGGTCGGCTACTATCGGCTGAAGGAACTGGGCTACCGCCTGCCCGCCGGCACGCATATCCTCTCCAAGGAGGAATTCGCACCGATTGCGCAGGCGACCGCGCTGCTCGCCGATGCGGAAGCGCGCGCGGCCGCGATCGTCGCCGAGTCCGAGGCGGCCTACCAGCGCGAATGCGCCCGCGGCTACGAGGATGGCATGGCCAAGGCGCGACTGGAGGCGGCGGAGCGCCTCCTGGAGGAGAGCGGCATCCTCGACGCGAAACTGCGCGAGATCGAGCGCGATCTGGCGCAGGTCGTGACCACCTGCGTGCGCAAGCTCGTCGATACGTTCGATGACATCACCCGCGCGGAGGCCACCGTGCGGGGCGCGCTCAAGCAGATGCGGCGGGAAAAGAAGGCGGAATTGCGCGTGTCCTCCGAGCAGCTGGCACATTTCCGCGCTGCGATTGGCGAGATCATCAAGGACTTTCCCGAGGTCGAACTGGTCGACGTGATCGAGGACACCTCGCTGGTCGCGCCGCAAGTGATCCTGGAAACGAGCATCGGTCGCGTCGAGGGTGATTTTGGCCGACGCCTTGCCGAACTCGAAGAAATCCTGCGCACCGCAGCCTCGCGCCGCACCGAGGAGGCGGCGGCGGTCGATACCGAGGCGAAACCGCCATGAACGTCACTCTCGACGTGCGCGACGCCGGCGCTGCCGCCGTGCGGGACGAGCGGGCGGCACGGATCGGCGCGCGCCTGGGCCGGCTCAACCAGGAGCTGGCGGCGCGCGTGAACACCTTTCAGCCCTACGCGGCGACCGGCCGCGTGCGCAAGGTGGTCGGCACCATCATTCATGCCGCCGTGCCGGAGATCCAGGTGGGCGAAATCGTCGAGCTCTACACGCGCGCCTCGGGCGCGCGCCTGCTCGCCGAATGCGTCGGTTTCCTCAACGAGGAGGCGCTGCTGTCGCCGATCGGCGAGACGCAGGGCGTGTCCCCGCGCACCGAGGTGCGCCGTACCGGCCGCGTGCAGTCGGTTGCGGTCGGACCGGATTTGCAGGGCCGCGTTCTTGACGGGCTTGGCAATTTCATCGACGGCAAGAACCTGCCGTTCGTTCCGGAGACCTACTATCCGGTTTATCGCGACCCGCCCGATCCGATGCGGCGCCGCCTGATCAAGACCCCACTGTCGCTGGGCGTTCGTGCGATCGACGGCCTGCTCACGGTCGGCGAAGGCCAGCGCATGGGCATCTTCGCCGCCGCCGGCGGCGGCAAGTCGACGTTGCTCGCCATGCTGGTCAAGGGCGCCGCCGTCGACATCACCGTTCTCGCGCTGATCGGGGAGCGCGGCCGCGAGGTGCGCGAATTCATCGAGCACGATCTCGGGCCGGAAGGGATGGCAAAATCGGTGGTCGTGGTGGCCACTTCCGACAAGAGCTCGATGGAGCGCGCCAAGGCCGCTTTCGCCGCCACCGCGATCGCCGAGTATTTCCGCGACCAGGGCAAGAAGGTCCTGTTCCTGATGGATTCGGTCACGCGTTTTGCCCGCGCGCAGCGTGAGATCGGCCTGGCCGCCGGCGAGCCGCCGACGCGCCGCGGCTTTCCGCCCTCGGTGTTCGCCTTCCTGCCGAAGCTGATGGAACGCGTCGGCAACAACGAGGTGGGCTCGATCACGGCGCTCTACACCATCCTGGTGGAGGGCGACGACATGAACGAACCGGTCGCCGACGAGACGCGCTCGATTCTCGACGGCCATATCATCCTCTCGCGCAAGCTTGGCGCCGCCTACCACTATCCGGCGATCGACGTGCTGGCCTCGAAGAGCCGCGTGATGCAGTCGATCATCTCTCCCGAGCACAAGGAATTGGCGCGAAAGATCAACACCTGGCTTGCCACCTATGCCGACGTGGAGCTTCTGCTCAAGGTCGGCGAGTACAAGAAGGGCACCGATCCCGACGCCGACATCGCCATCGCCAAGTACAAGCCCATCGTCGCCTTCCTGCAACAGGGAACGAACGAGTTCGACTCCTACGAGACGACGCTCGGCAAGCTGCGGAGCCTGTGCAAATGATTGCGCAGATGATCGTTCTGCTCCGCGTCAAGGAGCTCAAGCAGGACCAGGCGTTTCGCGCCATGCGCGCCAAGCGCAATCAGGTCGAGGATGCGGCGCGCGCAACCGAGCAGGCGCGGGCCCTGGTGGAAGAGAGTGCGGCAACCTTGGCGGCGCGCGAGGACGCGATCTATGCGGAAGTGCTCGGGCGGGTCATCGATCTCGGCGGGGTCGACGAGGCGCGGGGCAAGGTCGTGCAACTTGAGAAGGAGCACCAGCGCCTGAAGGATGCGCTGGAACGGGCGGCGCACATCCAGGCCCGGCTCGAAAGCGAGCTGGAAGCGGCGGTGGAGCTGTACAGGCAGTGCACCAAGGTGCACGACAAGTACATCATCATCACCGACGAGATGAAGCGCGAGCTGGAAGAGGCGGCGAACGTCAAGGAAGAGGCGGAGGTCGAGGATCTCTACACCCGCCCGCGGCAGAAGGTGGCCTGATGCGGATCGGCGGTTCGGATACGGGACAGACGGGACAGGCTGGACCCGGCGCGTCCGGTGACGACAAGCTGCAACCCGGACATCAGGGCGGGGCGAGGCCGGACAGCCGCGGCGCGATCCTCGACAACAAGCCGCGCTACGGACCGAAGACCGCGACCGTCGGCGAGACCGCCGATCGCGCCGCGGCGTTTGCGCGCAGCATTCGGGCGGCCGAACTCAAGGCCAAGGGCGAGGGCGAGTCCATCCGCTCGCAGACGGAAACGGATCGCGAGGCTGCCGCCGGCGCGGTCCAGCTCAGGATCGAGGACGTCGCGCCGGCGCTGCTGCGCTCGGCGGCCGCGGCCGGCGAGGGACGCACATCGACGCCTGGTCCGGAGATCACCGCGGTGGTCGCGCGCATCGAGCAGGCCGTCAAGGCCGAATCACGTGCCGCGGCAAACGGCCTTGCTGCCGTGCATCTGGATCTCGGTGATGCGGTCGCGGGCTTGAAGGGGCTCACGGTGGCGATGACGCCGACCGCGATCGATGTAACCCTCCTGCGCAGCGAAGGCGAGGTGAGCGCGGAGCTCATTGGCGCCGCACAAGCGCTTGCCGACAGGCTGCAACAGCGGTTCGGTCGGCGGATCGTGCGTGTCCACGATACGACGGGCGAGGTTGCCGCCGAAGCGGGCGAGGGACACGGACTGCAGGCCATTTCCAACATCCTCGGGCAGACGGCCAAGCCATGACGGTCGCTCCCTGGCTCCCTCCGCTCTTGCCCGGCATCGAGCGCGGCGATGCCCTATGGAATGCGGTCGTGAGCTATTCGGGGCACCCCATTCCGCTGGCGAACGGCGCAAATGCGGTCTTCGCCCTTGCCGAACCGCCGGATGGCGATGCGGTGGGCACGGCGCTGCAGACCGCCAACGGCGTCGAACTGCATGTGCAGTGGCAGGCCTTTCCGTTCAACGCGATGTTTTCCGCCGATTTCACGGTGAACGACCTGTCGGCGGTGCCGGCGGCGCTGCGCGCGGCCCTGATCGAGGGCATGACATCCCTGGTCTGGAATGCCATTCCCGAGCGTCGGCTGGGCGATTTCAGGATTGTCCGGATCGGCCCGTTGCGGCAATTGCTCGACGACGGCCGGCGGACGCAACTCGGCTGGTTCCAGGTCACGGTGCAGAATCTGGCAAAGGAGCCGGTCGTGTTCCTGGTCGGCTGCGAGCGCGCCGCGCTGCTGGAGTTGCTCTCCGGACGGCTTCTTGCGCCGCAGCAGGTGCACAAGAGCCTCAAGTCGCAGCTCACGACCGATGCCTTCTTCACGCTCGCGGCAGTCCCGATTACGATCAAGGCGCTGAAAGCGCTCGAACCGGGTGCGGTGGTGGTGCTGCCGGAGCAGGATGCGGCGGAGCTGGACCTGCGCGCGGGCGATGCGGTCTATCACTTCAAGCTGAACGAAAACCGCTGGACCTGCCTCGGCGTTCGCCGGCGGGATGCCGGCGAAGGTCGAGCGGTGTCAGGCAACGGAGCAGAAACGATGGCGGCCGATGCAAGCGAACGTCCGGTCGAGCCGGTGCAGCTCTCCAGTCTGCAGATCATGATCGATTTCGACCTCGGCCGGACCGCCGTGACACTGGCCGACCTGGAGAGCTGGAAGGCCGGCAGCGTGGTGGCGCTGGATCCACCGGCGCGTGCCGACGGCGCCGAGGTGACGCTGCGCGCCAACGGTCAGGTGATCGGCACCGGCGATCTCGTGCGGATCGACGACCGGCTCGGCGTGCGCATTTCGCGCCTCTACATCACCGCCTGATCGCTGCCGGCGAGTCGCGCGGGGAGGACATCGCCCGTGGTCGATCCCCTCAATCTGATCTTCGTGCTGGCGCTCGCCGCGCTGTTTCCGTTCCTGGCGGTGGTGGCGACCTCGTTCGTCAAGCTGTCGGTGGTGTTCATGCTGGTGCGCAATGCGCTCGGCGTGCAGCAGATTCCCCCCAACATGGCGCTCAACGCCCTCGCCATCATCCTGTCGGGCTACATCATGGCGCCGGTGCTGGTGGAGACCTACGACATCCTCTCGCGCGGCAACCACACCTTCACCACCGCTGAAGGGCTGCGGGCCGCCTACGAGGCCGGCAAGGGGCCGCTCACCAAGTTTCTCGATACGCACGCGGCCGAGCGGGAGAAGCTGTTCTTCATGGAGTCGGCCAAGAGCCTGTGGCCCAAGGAGATGGCCGATCAGCTCACGCCCGACAGTATCGTGGTGGTCTTGCCCGCCTTTACGGTCACCCAGCTGCGCGAGGCGTTCGAGATCGGGTTTCTGCTCTACCTGCCGTTCATCGCCATCGACCTGATCGTCTCCAACATCCTGCTGGCGATGGGCATGATGATGGTGAGCCCGCTCACCATTTCGCTGCCGTTCAAGCTGTTCCTGTTCGTGATGATCGACGGCTGGTCCCGGCTGATCCTGGGGCTGGTCAAGACCTACGTCAGCTGACGGCCGCAAGGCCGAACCGCACCGGGACCGGGACCGCCGCATGACACCGGAAGTCGCCCTGCATCAGCTCACCGAGTCGATGGTGCTGGTCATGCTGCTGTCGATGCCGCCGATCATCGTCGCCTCCGTGGTCGGCATCCTCATCAGTCTCTTGCAGGCGCTGACGCAAATCCAGGAGCAGACCATCTCGTTTGCCGTCAAGCTCATCGCCGTGGCGGTGACGATTGCTGGCATGGCGGGTCTGTTCGGCAGCGAGATGCTGAAATTCGCGCTCAGGCTGTTCAACGACTTCCCGAGCATGACATGAACGACCTGCGCGAGACGATCCTTTTCTTCCTGCGCATCTTCGACCGGGAGGTGTTCGCGCTGCTGTTGTCGCTGCCGCGAATCTACGCCTTTCTCGCCACCTCCCAGCTCCTCAACGCCACGGCAGTCCCAAGGCTCGCGCGCAACGTCTCGATTCTTTCGATCTCGATTCTCGCAATTCCGATCAACATGCCCCACGTCGACCAGTTTGAGCGGACGGCGACGGCGATGGCGGTGATTTTCGCCAAGGAATTCGCCATCGGCTTTGTCATGGGCTACCTGGTCGGCTGGGTGTTCTGGTCGGTGCAGGCGGCCGGCGCGCTGATCGACAACCAGCGCGGCGCCGCCATCGCCGCCAGCATCGATCCGCTGCAGGGCCACGAGACCTCGCCGCTCGGCATCCTGTTCTCGCAGGCGTTCCTGACCTATGTCTTCGTGGTCGGAGCGGTGCTGCCGGTGCTCGGCATTCTCTACCAGTCGTTCGAGCTGTGGCCGGTCACCAGCGCGGTGCCGGTCATTTCCGATCAGTTCCCGGTCCTTGCGCTTGCTCTGGCCGACAATGCGCTGCGCTTCGTGGTGATCGCGGCGGGCCCGATCGTGGCGATCATGTTTCTGGCCGAATTCGCGCTGGCGATGATCAGCCGCTTCGCGCCCCAGATCCAGGTCTTCATCCTGGCGATGCCGATCAAGAGCGCGCTCGCCATCTTCGTGCTGATCTTCTATTTTTCCATTCTTCTGCCCTATGCGGCGCAGCAACTGTCCACGTTCCACAACTACGCCATGATGATCTACTCTGCTTTCAGCGGCGGCGCGCCGGTGCAGCCGCCGCCAGCACCGGGTGGACAGCAATGAGCGGCTCCTCCGGCGAAAAAACCGAACTGCCGACTCCGAAGAAGCAGCGCGATGCGCGGCAGAAGGGCCAGGTTGCGCGCAGCCAGGAGGTGGTGACGACGGTGTCGTTGTTTGCCGTCGTCGCCTACATCTGGGCCTCGTGGGGAGGCACCTACGCGACGCTGGTCGGCCTGTTCGACCAGGTCGCGGCGCTCGCCAGGACCACGCCCGGCGGCAACATCCAGATCGCGCTCGACATCGCCTATCGCGACAGCGTGCGCATCATGTTGCCAATCGTGGGCGTCGCGATCATCGCCGGCATTGCCGCGAACTACTTCCAGTTCGGAGCGCTGTTCGCCTTCGAGGCGATCAAGCCCAAGCTCGAGAAGCTCAATCCTGCAAGCGGAATCAAGCGCATCTTCTCGCTCAAGCAGGTGGTGGAAACGCTCAAGTCGGTTCTCAAGATCACGTTTCTGTCGGTGCTGCTCTATTTCGTGATCCGCGATGCGCTCGCCAATTACATCAATTCACTTGCCTGCGGCATGCCCTGCCTGATCAACATCACCTCGGCCATGCTGTTCAAGACGCTGATCTATTCGGCGCTGGCCTTCGTGGTCGTGGCGCTCGCCGATTTCGCCTACCAGCGCCACACCCATACCAAGAGCCTGATGATGACCAAGGAGGAGGTCAAGCGCGAATACAAGGAGAGCGAAGGCGATCCGCACATCAAGGGCAAGCGCAGGCAGATCGCGCAGGAGCTTGCCATGAGCAACGCCGGGCAGGCCGCGCGCAAGGGAACGGCGCTGGTGGTGAATCCCACGCATTTCGCCGTGGTTCTGGATTACCGGCCGGAGGTGACGCCGTTGCCCGTGGTGACCGCGAAGGGTCGCAATCTGCAGGCGCATATCCTGCGCGCGGCGGCCGAGGAGGCGGGCGTGCCGGTGTTCCGCAACGTCAGCCTCGCGCAGGCGCTCTATGCCAATGTCGAGATTGACGAATACATCCCCGACGAACTGTTCGAGGCGGTGGCGGAGGTGCTGGCCTGGGTCGCCAGGAACCGCGACGCGCTCTATCGCGGCCGGCTCAAGCACGGCGTCATCGACATGGATGCCGGCGATCACCGGGCCGCCGGCGCAGCCGAATCCGTGCACTGAAGGGGCGGATGCGTCGGGCGAAGGGGAACGGCGCGCAGCAACGCGCCCTCCGGGGACGGCGCTTCGGCCTGACCGGAGCATGCGCCCTGCGCCGATCTACTCGCTCATCCAGGTCAGGTCGGGACCGAAGACGATGGAAGACAGGCCGTCCTTGAGCTGGATCGCAACCCCAAGCTCGCCCACGAGCGCAATCCGGCTCGATCCGCTCGGCGCGGCCCCCTCCAGGTACTTCTGCCCGCTGCGCAGCTGCACGAAACGCACGTTCGGCCCGAGATTGGCGCCGGTGATGTCGAGCTGGAATGGTCGCAGGTCGCGCGTGATGAAGCGCACGAAGTCGGGATTGCGCGCGACCTCCGTCAGGTAGAGCGAATGGAGCGGGCTGCCCGACTTGCCGTCGCCTGCAAGCTTGGTCGCGCAGCGTGCCGTGCGACGCGGATTGAGCGCCGCCTCCAGCAGCAATGCCTGCATCTCGGTGCCGAAGGTCTTCAGCGACACCGACTCGGTGACGCTGAGAAGATCGAGCCAGAACAAGACGGCCGGCACCGCGCTCGGGGTCAAATGCGATTCGTCCCAGCACGAGTCCGCGCTACCGGCGTGGCGCGGGGCAAACAGCGGCAGGTAGCGTTCGGCCAATTGCCGGCGCTCGGCTTCATCGGCCGCGCGCCCGGCCTGACCGCCGGCGAGCCCGTCGAGCGCCCGTTTGAAGGCGAGGTTGCTCGGCGTGGCCGCGAGCGTGCCGTCGCGCCACTGCTCAAGCAATTCGCGCGCCTGCGTGGTGACCTGATCGGCGGTCGGATTGCGGGCTGCCGCCGGGGAGCCCTGCGGTGCCCCGCCGGGTGGACCCTCGCTTCGCGCCGCGGCCGTGCCTGCGCCTTGCGACCGCGCCCGTCCCGCCGCCGGACCTGTTGCGCCGGCAGCGGAGGCCGCGGCGCCGGCACCCTGGGCGCCGGCCGGCGCGACCGATCCCGGCCCGACCGCGCCCGGATTGGCGCCCACGAGCACGTCGGCCGAATTGTAGGCGCCCTGCCGCAGCCGCTCGATGTCGAGTGTGGTGACGTTGTCGCCGGTCGCATCGCCGGCTCCGCCGATGATGATGGCCCGATCCGGTCGTTCCTGTCCGCCGGCCCCGGTGACATTGATGCCCTGCAACTGGACGTATGAGCGCAGCGCAATATCTTTTGCGAACCGGCCGGCATAGGCCTGCAGGAATCCCACCCAGGCGTCGATCTTCTCCAGCGGAATGGCGCCGTTGGCCTCGATCAGATCGCCGTCGTTGCGCAACAGCACCCAGGTGCTGATTTGCGACACCTGTGCCAGTCGCTGCACATCGGCGAGCAGTGTCCGCGCGGTCTTGATCCGCGAGTCGACGCGGGCGATGCCGAGAATTCGCTCCCTGACGAGCTGCACGAACCTTGCCGCTGCGTCCTCGTTCAGAATCGTGCCGTCGAGCGTCAGCACACCATGGTCGGAGACGGTGGCCGTGACGTTCACCCGCTCCGACTTGATCAAGGCGTCGATTTCGCCGCGAATCGATTGCAGCACGGAAATGCGAACGCGCACGGGAATGCCGGTCTTCTCGATCGCGCCGATGATCGCCCGTCGCTGCACCGGCTCCTCGACATAGCCGCTCACGAAGATCACCGAGTCGACGTCCTGGCGCACATTGACCGCCTGGGCGAATGGGAACTGGGAGATCGCGCTGCGCAAGCTCTCCACTTCGTCGGCCTCGCTCGAACGGCCGGTTCGCGCGCCGATGCCGGAGGGCGCGAGTTGCCAGACGGCAAACGCGATCAGCAAGATCAGCGCCGTAAGCGGGACCACGAGCTGCCGCCCGCGCGGCAGCCAGTCGCCGGCCGCCGCGACGCCGGCAGGCACCGGGCCGCGCGTCGCCTTACCTTGTGGACGCGCTTGCTGTGCCTCGGCCTCGGCGATGGTCGACCACTGGGCCGTGGGCGGACCAAGCGCAAACCGGGTCGTTCCGGCGGTGATGGTGTCGAGCGGCTCGACCTCCTGCCAGTCGCTGTTCGGTTCGAGCGCAATTCCGTTCGCCGACTTCAGAGAGCCTGCCGCGGCGCAAATCTCGATCTTGCCGGGTGATACGCGAATTCTGGCGTGCCCGGGCTTCAGGCTGACGTCGATGATCTGAATGTCGTCGTCGGCGCCGGAGCCGAGTGTGTATTCGCCCTTGGCGAGCGAGACTTCCGCCCCGGCCTGGGCGCCGCCGAGAATCTTGAGGATCGTGTTTGCCGATCCTGCCGCGTCTGCCATGGGATCCGTCCCTGCCGGCCATCCCCGCCGGATCGGGGTGTCATCCGCCTGTCGGTCGCAGTTGAACAGCTTACCCTAATGCCTGCAAATTATGGCGATTCTGCCCTTGGGCCTAGGGGGGACGCGCCGGATCGGCGGCTGCGACAGGGCGCAGGAATGCGATCATTTGGCCCGGCAATCCACGCAGGTTGGCGTTCACGGCATGCGGATTTGTTGCTAGTCTGGTCGGGCGCAGAAAGGCCTGAGGGTGATGGGCTTTCCGGGCAGCGAGGCGCACGGATGACAAGAATGATCCGTCAGCCGGACGGGGCCGCCTCCGTCGGGACGGGCGTCCGTTCCGATATCGGCAGCGGGGCTGCGGTTCGTCTGCGCTCCGTGGCTGATCCCGCACCCGATCGCGCGGCTTCGCCGCCGCGGGCGGGTCGCAGGGTGCAGGACAATCTGATTTCGTTCACCGCCGAGTCCGAGTTTCGGAAGCTCGGCGAGGCGGCGCGGTCGGCACTGCTCGATGCGCTCGTGGTTCGCAGCTACGGCCCCAACGATTTCATCTACCTGCAGGACGACGACGCCGAGCACTTCTACTTTGTCCGCTCCGGCCACGTGCGGCTGTCATATCTGCTGGAGGAGGGCTCGGCCATCTTGTGCGGCATCCTTCCGCCGGGAGAAAGTTTTGGCGAGCTTGGTGTGTTTGAGAGCGCGACCCACTGCGATACGGCGACCGCGGTCGGCCAGGTCAGCCTTGCGAGCGTCTCGGCGCCGGTGTTCCGTGCGCTGGCGGCGCGCCACCCTGAAATCGATGCCGCAGTCGGGCGCACCGTTGCACGGCGCTACCGTTCCTATGTCATGCTGACGCGCATGCTGAGCCTGAAGACCTTGGCCGCCCGTCTCGCGCAGGCGCTGCTGCGGCTGTCGGACGGGCTCGGCACGCGCATGCAGGTGGCGGGCCGCGAAGTCGCCTGCATCGGCCCCATGGTCACACAGACCGATTTGGGCTTGATGGCGCGCGGCGCGCGCGGCAATGTGAATCGTGCGCTGAAGGCCTGGGAGCGGGCCGGCTGGATCGCAATCGTCGACCGCAGCATCGCAATTCTTAACCGAGCCAAGCTCGAAGGACTGGCGTTCGAGGACGGGCTGTAAATGGTCAGTGACAATCGCGCGGACGCAAGCACGTCGAGTACGGACCCGCTCCCGGCGCACTTTCGAATGACCGATCTGGACGAGATTCTGTTTGCCCCGGGCGGCGGCGAACGGGCCAAGCAGATCCTGCAGCGGATCGAACAGTTGCAGTTGGAATTGGCAACACAAATCCGTGACGGTCTGCCGCCGGAGCGCTACCAGCAGGCGCAGATCATCGCAAATTCGCTTGCTGCGGCGCGTGATCTTCTGGTAAGAGTCTTCAAACTTTTTGAGAGGGGGTAACCTCCATGCCCGGTACCTTCAGCATCTTCAATTCACCCGGCACGTCGTACCCCGTCGGTCAACCGGGTGGCACCTTCACCGCCAACTACGCGAATCACGATGGCTTTGATCTGATCTGGCGGCAGAAGTTCCTGCAGGAGCAGATGAAGGCGATCGAAACCGATATTCGCGATCGAACAGAATGCCAACCTCTCCGATACCGAGCGAATGTTCTCCATGCAGATGGCGATGAATACGTGGTCGGCCATCAGCAACCTGCGGACGAACATGCTCAAGAGCGTGGCGGACACGATCAAGACGATCGTTCGCAACGTCGCCTGAGCGAAGGCGGTTCGGCTGCGGCGTCGGTGCCGCGGCCGCGGATCGGGATCGCGCTCCGTCACGTCCAATGCGTGGCGGAGCGCTTTGCATTCGCGGCCGCGCAATCCGACCGACGAAGCCTGTTGCAGGCAGACCGGGTTTGTCATCTTTGACACAGGCGCGCCGGACGGGGAGTTCAGGATTGGCGGGGGTGCGACCGCAACCGGCTCGCTGTCCGTCGGCGACGGCGTGGCGGCCTGCCGCGGCGCAGATGCTGGCGTCAGCGATGTTGCCGGTTTGGGAGACCGAGCATGGCTGAGATCGAAACGCTCCGACAGAGCATCGCACAGATGAACGTGATCTCGCCGGTCGGCGCCGAGGTCATGGACGCGGTGCGCGGACGCCACGGCACCGAGACGGTCATGCGCTCGGACGAGGCGTCCAAGCTGTCGGAGGCGAGCGAAGAACTCGGCATGTCGGTTGCCCATCGCGTCGACAAGAAGTCGCTCGGCGACCGCGCCGTGCGCCAGGGGCAGGGTACGAGTTTTGAGGCCGTGGCGCGCCTGTCGGAGTATCTCAACAAGCTTCCCAACATGCCGCGGGAGGTCCAGCTCAAGGCGCTGGTCGAATCGCTGCGCCAGTTCCAGAATATTTTGGAAGGGCGCGCCGGCGGTGGCGGCGCGATGCCGACCAAGGAGGACATCCTGGCGGCACTGCAACGCTTCGACGGTGATGTGACGCACCAGTTCGCCGCGCTCGACATTGCCCGCCAGTATTTCGAAGCGGCAGGCGCGAGCGCGGAGTTTCACGCGCTGTTGTCGGAGGCCATGGCGGAATTCGAGCGCGCCGATATCGCGCGCGACGTTCGGGCGGGGTTTGCGGCGGCGGAGGTGGCGGCGCGTGCGGCGGCGACGCTGGAGACCAATCCGGCCTCGGTGCGCGAGGCCTATCGCGAAATGCTGCGCGAAAACCAGAACATGGGGCAGTTGTTCGATCGCCTCAGCAAGTTCGACATGAAGAAGAATTTCAACGAGATCGTCCAGACCTTCCTGACCGCGGCGGGCCGCGATCTGTCGAGCACGGGTCCCTCGACCGACGCGCTCTTTCTGCAGGCGCTGCTGGTCGAGCTCGGCAAGTTGAAGAAGCTGCAGACGGTGTTCGAATCGAGCGATGAGCTCGTGGAGATGACGAAACCGCACTGGAAGCCCTGTGCAAGCCACGAGCTCGACGCCTCGATCGTGACCAGCCGGCTTTTGAACTTCGTGGCACGATCGGTGGTCAACATCGGCGACGCGCGCGGACTGCTCGAAGGGCTCGAACCCTGCGCGGCGGCAAGCCGCCTGATCTTCGCCAACGGCCTCAACAACCTGCACAAGGAAATTCACGACGACGTGATGCCCTCGGCACAGGCGCGGCTGCAGCAATCCACCACCATCGCCCTGCTGCTGGAGGAGCTGGTGGCGAGCGAGGAGGCCGAATTCCAGAGCAAGCAGGGCGCAAAGCCGCGCAGCGCGTCGTCGACCTGAGCGGGAGGCCGGATCGCCGTGGCTTCATTCTCGACCCATTCCCTGCGGGCCATCGAGGCCTTCACCGCCAGCCTCGGGCTGCCGCCGCAGCCGCCGGCGCGCGACGGCAGCTTCACCTTCGTCTTCGAACGGTCGGGCAAGCTTTCGCTGACCCCGACGCAGGACGGGGAACGCGCCCTGGTGAGCCTTGCGCGAATGCCCGAGCGCACCGATGCCGGCCGCGAGCGGCGGGCGCTGGCGCGGGCGGGCTTCAATCCGACGACCGGCCGCTACCTGCATGCCGGGCTTGCCGGCGACGGCAGCCTGATTTTCGCCATCGCCCTCGACGACGGTGCCTTCGACCTGCCGACGCTGGAGGCCTGCCTGCAGGAGCTTGTGGCGGCGCACCAGGACGTGGCGTGAGGCGGGCGACGGCCCGGAGCCTACGGTTTGTGGCGGGCGAGCGAGGCGAGAGTCTCCTGCGCGAGATGGGCGCAGGGCGTGCCGGCCGCGGTCGTGACCACGTCGGTCAGCAGCCGCCGCGCCTCGTCGAGTTCGCCCTGGCGCGCCAGGGCAATGCCGAGAAACGTCAGGGCGGCATCGCTCGGCCCAAGCCCGCGCAAGAGCTTGATCGCCGGATCAAGCTCGCCGCGCAGCATATGCACGAGCGCAACCCCGATCGTGCCGGCCTCCTGATCGGGGCGCGCCGCCTTCACGCCCTGGAAGATCGCCATGGCGTGCTCGTCCAGCCCACGCGAGAGCGCAAGATAGCCGAGATCGGCAAGGGTGCGGACGTCATCCGACTGCATCAGGTTTCGGCTCCCCGGTTGCGCTCAAGCGATATGCATCATGAGCAGCAGTCGTTGGGCTGCGCGCAGGTCGTCGCGGAACTCCGGCCGCTGGCGCGCCATGCGCGCGGCGAGCGCCAAATGATGCTGTGCCGACTTGCGGTCGCCGCGCTCCAGTTCGCAGCGGCCGGCGATGCAGGAGGCGCGCGGATGGCCCGGACGATGCTTCAGCGTTTCCAGCGCCAGCACCAGCGCGGCATCGTAGTTCTCCAGTCGCGCGGCGCAAACGGCAAGCCCGAGCAATCCGTCGGGCCGTGCAACTGGCGCGGAAGCGACGAGCGCGAGCGCCGCGATCGCCTCGGGCAGCCTGCCGGCGCCGACGGCATCGACGGCGTATTCGTAGAGGGCAGGAGCCAACAGGCCGAGATCGGGCGAGGGCCGGTCGCGCTCGCCCTTGCCGTCGCCCGGCGCCGGCACGAGCCATTTTGCCGCGATCGCCTTGCTGATCGTGGTCAGTGGCGCGGATGCGTTCTTCGGCAGCAGCGCGACGATCGCGGCGTCGACGGCATCGCCGCGGGACGCCGACGCGCGCAGATCGGCGAGCGTCGAGCGAAACAACCGGTTGAGCTCCGCGCCGGCCGGTGCGGACAGATGCGCGCGCCGCGGCGCCGGTCGCAGGGCGGGAAGGCGCAGGACGCCCTCGACGAGTTCAGCCTTCCTGAATTCCAAAGCCCGCTCCGCCTGCCTCGTTCCCGGCCGCGATGGCTGCCGCGAACGAAGCCCTTCCCCAATGCCAACCCCGATCGCATTCTGCGGCCAGCCGGTTTGTACGGCTGTGCCGTTCGGCACAATATTGCCGCAAGCGCGGGCCTATCCTGACGGAGGTGGGCATTGTCGCACAGACCTGTGTTTGCAACTGCAAACATGGCGATGAATCTGCTATAGGCAATGCATGCGTCTGGGCAGGGGAGCAAGACCTTGGCCGCAGCGAGCGATAGCGAGAACGCCGGCGAGGAGGGCTTCCTTGTCAGCGGCGATGCCGCGGAAGCCTCGGCGGCGATCGAGGCCTGGCTGCAGCGGCGAGCAGCCACGCCCGAGCCCGACTGGCGACACGTGCTTCTGCAGATCAGGAGCGCGTTGCAGACGCTGTGCGCATCGCCGCTGGTGCAGTCCGACGACCGCGCCCAGGCGATCATCCGCCGCATGGTGTCCGCCGAGAACATCGAAGACCTGGCCGCGGACATCGACCGGCTGGGCGATCGGATCGCGGAACTGACCGGCTCGTTCGGCCGGCGCCGCAGCGCACCGGTGTTCAGCATCGCCGATTTCGACCAGCGCGCCGGCAAGCGGCGACAAGCCGAGGCCGAGGACGACCTCGAGCAGCCGCTCGCGCGCATGGTGCTCAAGCTTTAGCCCCATTCGGAGGCTGCAATGCCTGTCGAACCGCCGAGCTCAACCAACACCTACTGGAAAGACGTTCTGCAGCAGACGTCGGGCTACAACATCACCGCCGGCGCGGACCATACCAGTCCGTCCGACAACGAGATTCCCTATCATTTTCTGCTCGGCAGCGACGGCGGCCTCGATGATTCGGTCAACAGCGCCAATGCCGATTCGCTGTTTCCGACCTTCACCGGCGTCGGCACGAAAAAGCTGCCGCCGCCGCCGGCATCGCAATATCCCGATTTCGCCACCGACTTCGCCAAGACCCCCGATCAGCTTGACCCCGATATTTTCCTGAGCTGGCACTCGGCCCATCAGCTCGAATACATCCAGCGGCAGACGACGGTGGTCGATTCGGGGAGCACCACCGGCGGCAACGTCAAGTACGCGGTCATCGGCACGGGCGGGAACACCATCACCGTGGTCGCCGCCAACGACGGGCTCAGCCTCTACGTCGTCGAGCAGCTGCAGAAGCGCGACTTTGCCGTCATGCCTCGCGCCGACCAGGTGGCGATTTCGTTGACCAATGCGTTCACGCGAACCGGCGGGGTGGCGGAGAAGTTCGGATTCACCACCAATCAGTCCGTCGCGCTCAACGGCGACGGCGTCTCCGGCAGTCCCAACGAGCGCAGCGTCCAGGACACCATCGACGACATCGAGGCGCAGTTTTCTCCGAAGCCGAGCAACTTCGATATCAACGATCCGAACACGTATCCGGCGCCGCGTGGCCTGATGACCTACCAGCATGCACTCGCCTTCCTCGACCAGCTCAATTTCATCAAGAACAAGATCGTGAACAACATGGCGATCTACTCGATGGCCGACATCGTCAAGGCCACCAAGGAGATCGAGACGCGCTTCAAGCGCGCCTATGAGTTCGGCAACGTTCCGGCCGAAATCAATTCCCTCGACACCAATCCCAAGCAGACCCGCAACGTGGTCAGCCTCGACGGCGGCGCCACGATCCGCGAGGGCTACAAGGCATTCATCCAGCAGGAGCTCAAGCTGCGGGACCTGCAACGGCAGCGGGACGAGCTTGCCAGCAGCGGTTTTGCCAACGGCAAGCAGCTCGACGTGCCGACGCTGGTGTTCCTGCTGCAGCTCCAATACAACCTGACGACCGAGGCGAAATCGACGGCGGAGACGCAGGAGATCAATCAGCAGAACGCACTGCTGAAGACCTATGCCGAGATGCAGCGGATCGTCAACCACACGGTCAAGAACTTCAATCACAAGGACAACGAGGACGATCGGGCCGTCTTCGGGTTTGACGGCACCCACTTCACCTCGGAGATCGGCGACGCCGACGCCAAGGTGCTATCCATGTTCGAGGATTACATCTCGGCGGCGAATGTCAGCGCGCGCCACCCTCTCGAGAAGCTGCGCGGCATCACGCGTCCGCTCGAGGACCTATACGTCAACGCCAGCGTCGCCACTAATCATCGACTGAACGAGTACCTGAAGCCGCACTGGGACGCGTTCAACACCCAGCTCTCCGACACGGTGACCCTGATCAACCAGGAGAGCCAGATCAAGATGAACGACATCAACTCGATGGATAAGCAGAAGAACCGTCACTTCGATCTGGCCAACAGCGCGCTGCAGAAGCTCAACGAGATGATCCAGAATATCGCCCGGGCGACGGCCTAGCCGCTGCTCGTTCGCCGCCGGGAGGAGGACGGGTACGTGAGGATCAAGCCCCTCGATATCGGCCTGGAATCGATCTCGCGCTGGCGGGTCGAGGACGAGGTGCATCTTCCCAAGGAAGGGCCGATCGCGCCGGTCTTCCTTCCGCTCTACCGTCCGCTCGAAGAAATCATCCGTCGGCCCTCGCTCGACGAGCGCCTGCCGCGCCTGATGCAGCCGTCGACCGTCGATCCGGAACTGCTTGAGCCGGCGAAACTGACGGAGGCGCGCCTCGATGCGCGCTCGCTGATGACCGACCGCGCCCGCCATGCCGCCGGGTCCGACCGCGCCGTCTTCCAGCAGGCCTTCCAGTTGCTGGACGAGGGCGTGGTCATGGACGAGGAGATCCGCAGCGCGCTTGCGGAATTGCTGCGCGCATGACGAGCCTGCAGGTCTATAGGGGAGGCCACCCCACCGGCCAGCCGAGCCGCAGGGAGCGCGACTTCCTCATGCTCAATATCTACGTGCTTGCCCAGCACGGCTATATCGACCGCGCGGGCGTGCTGGTGGAGGCGCTCTATCTGATGGGCGACCGGTCGGCGGACCTCCTCTTGTCCCGCGCCCTGGTCCGTTTCCTTGCCGGCGAATGGCGCGCGACACTCGCCTGCCTGGAAGAACTGGATCGGGCCGACCCGATCGAGCGGTTCGGCAACTATCGGCTTTCCGAGCGCCAGCGCACGCGACGCTATCTCAAGGCCCGTTGCCTGTACGAGCTCAAGGAGAAGGCCGGCGTGCGCGATGCGCTGGAAAGCTACCTGCGCCACGGTACCGAGGGCAACGAAGAGCCCGAATAGCCGCCGTTCCGCGGCCGCTTCGCAATAATCGGCCGCCTGTCATCTTCGACACACGCCGGTCCCTGGCGGCGCACTATGTTCGCCCCGGCAGTCAAGGAGAGGAGCAGCCATGTCGATCCTGGATGGCATGCCGAAAGACGAAGCGGAGTTGCGGCGGGCAATCGCGTTCGCCGTGCCGATCGTCGAAGGGGCGGTCAGGGAAATGAAGCTTCCCGAACGCATCCTGAGCGTTCTGGATGAACTGAAGGACGGTTTGTCGCTTGCCGACATCATGGGCATTACCAAGGAGCAGCGGGACGGCCTCTTGGCGCACGGGATGCGTCTTCTGCAGCTCGGCGAGATCGCCAAGGCGCGCGAAGTGCTCATCCCGCTGCAGCAGCTCGAGCCGATGGACGAGCGCACGATCTATGCGCTGGCAACGTCCTACCAGCTCGAGGGCAATTACTCGATTGCCGGCAAGCTCTACGTCTATTTCCTCGCGCTCGATGCGACCAATCCGGAGGGCCACCTTCGCCTGGGCGAGTGCTTCCTCGGTGCCAAGGAATATGACAACGCCGAGGAGTCTTTCGACCTGGCGCTGGCCTTCGCCAAGGACGCGGGCGACGCGGCGTGCATCGCGCACGCAACCAAAATGCTCGAAATGACACGGACCGCCCGTGCGGCGAACGGTTCGTGATCGCCGTCAGACCTAGGATTTGAGATTTCGTGGGAGACCGACCATGAGCGGATCAATCGGTGGCGTTGGCCAGAACCAGTACATCGGCAACCTCGACCAGACCGGCGACATCAACAAGATCGGAAGCCAGGACACGACCGGGACCGGCAACATCGGCCAGAACGGTCCGGTGCCGGGGACGGGCAGCGATCCGTCCTACGGCGCGATCCTGGGCAGCCTGCAGAAGTTCATGCCGCAGCTCACCGGCCAGGTGCTGGAGGTGATGCTGCTTGAGATCACGACCAAGATGAAGGAGCTGCAGGAGGCCTCCGAGAAGGACAAGGTCAAAGTCGACCAGGAGGCCAAGCGCACCGCGCTGGCCGAAAAGCACGACAAGCTGAAGGAGGCCGAAAAGAAGATCCTCGAAGCGATCGAGAAGCGCGACAGCGCCAGCATCTGGGACAAGATCAAGCTGGGCTTCCAGATTTTCGCCGCGGTGGCCGCGATCGTGGCCGGCATCGCTCTCGCCGCGACCGGCGCCGGTGCCGCGGTCGCAGCCCCGCTGATCGCGATCGGGGTGATGGGGCTCGTGATGGCGGTCGACTCCATCGTCAGGATGGAAACCGGAATGGGCATCGCCGGGCACGTGGCCAAGGCTGCCGGTGCCAATCCAGAACAGATCGCGCAGGCCGAAATGGGCTTTGGCATCGCCATGGCCGGCATCGCGGTGATCACCTCGATCGCCGCCTTCTTCATCCCGGGCGGCCAGCTCGGCGCGACCGCCTCCATGATCCAGGCGGTATCGACGATCACGAGTGCGGTGATCGGCATCGCCACCGCGGCCGGCGACGTGACCGCCGGCATCATCAAGTACGATGCCGCCAAGATGCAGGCCGAAGGTCAGAAACTGCAGGCCGAGACCAAGGAAATGGAGGCCTGGCTGCAGCAGCTCGACGAGTTCATCGACCAGGCCTTGCAGCGGCTGATCGGAGCCTCGGATCGCTTCAATGCGATGCTCGACGGCCTGATGGAAGCGATCCAGGACACTGCCAAGACCACGGCCAAGGCCAAGTTCACCGGCTGATCATGAACCCTCCGGGCAAAGCGAGATCGATCTCATGAATACGATCAATCCCAACTACGTTCCGGCGTCGTTCTATGACAGCAGTGGACAGCTCACCGTCTCCGAGGCCTACGCGCAACAGGTGTCCAACAGCGTGGCCGAGCGGGTGGCGAACATGCCGCCGGCCGAGGCGGAAATGTTCCTCGCCCTGTTGCGCAGCGCCGACCTGGCCCCGTCCGGGGAACTGCCGCCCGAGGAGATGAATGCGGCCCTGTCGCGGCTCGAGACTGCGGCGGCCGCGCTTGACCGGCTGTTCAACTCGGAAGGCAACATCATCGACCTGTTGGCTCGTGTCATGATCGAGCAGGCCGCCCAGCAGCGCAAGGATGCGCTCGAAGAGCGGCTGGCCGCGCGCGAGCAGGCCAAGTCGCAACTCCTGGATCAGGCCGGAAAGATGAAGGAGGCGGCGGAGAAGATGCTGTCGGGTGCGTTGGTGGCCATGATCACGGCCATCGTCGTTGCCGTGGTGACCGTTGCCATCTCCGCCTATTCGATCGGCAAGGCGGGTCAGGGGCTCACCGCCGCCAAGGATGCCAAGGGTCTGGAAGGCGGCGCCCAGCAGGCGCGGCTCGCCCAGGCGAGTGCGCTCAGCGGCAAGGGACAGGCCTGGGGCGGCGTTTCGCAGTCGCTGAGCGGCCTGGCGACAGGCGTCGGCAACTATGCGAAGGCCGACTACGAAGCGCAGTCGAAGAAGATCGAGGCCGAAGGCTCCGAGATGGCGGCTGAGGCGCAGTACAGTCAAAGCCAGGCCGACATCAAGAAGGAAATGCAGGACGCGCTCAATCAGTTGATCCAGTCGATCATCAACTTCATCAAGGAGATGAAGGAGGCCGAGGTCAACATGATGCAGGCCATCACCCGCGGGTGATCGGTTGCGCGGCGGAATGGCAGCGGCAGGGCAGGTGATGGCACGGGATTTTCGTTCCGTCATGTCGGAGCTGTGGAGGAAGCTCAAGCTCGGCGCTCCCGAGTTCGGGTCGAGCCACAGCCTGCCGCTTGCCGTGGACAACCTGGAAATCGATCTGCGCGAGAGCGCCGACGGCCGCCACGTGATCGTCTCCGGCGTGGTCGGCCGGCTTGCTCCCGACGCGCACCGTCGGGAACAACAGGTGCGCCGCCTGCTCCAGGCCAACCTCGGATTTCTGCAGAGCAACAGGGCGGGCCTGGCGCTGGAAGGGAGCGAAGAGACGGCGACGGTGCGGGTCGAGGCGGCCTATCCCTACGCCGCCAATCGGATCGAGCTTCTGGTCGGATTGATCGAAGACGTTCTGTATCGGCTCGAATTTCACGCAGCCGATCTGGCCATTGAGCCGACACAGGGAGCGGCGGTCCGTCCGGCCGTCATGAGTTCAACGCAAGAAACCTTCATCTTCCGACCTTGAGGGTGGCGGGTTTGACGCTATGCTGAAAGGAGATGGGGGCCGATCATGAGCACATCCAAGCAGGATTTGGGCGCAATGAACGGCATCGGGAGCGCGTTCCTGAACGGAGCGATCCGCAAGGAGCTGGGCCTTGAGTCGATTGACCTGAGGGCCGGGCTCGACATCGCCAAGAGCCACCTCAAGCGGGGCGCGCACCTTGAGGCGCTGCGAACCTATGTGGCGCTCGTGCTGTGCGAACCGACCAATATCGATTTCCAGGTTGGTCTTGCCAACTGCGCGCTGTTGCTGAACCAGCACCATCTCGCGCTGCAGGCGGCGTCCGCAATCGTCGCGCTCGCCCCGTCGGATGCACGCGGATATTTCCTTTCCGGCCGGGCCTGCCTGGCCCTCGGCCATTATGCCGAGGCGGCGGAGGATTTGCGCGACGCGGTCGAGTTCGGACGCAACGCGCGCGATCCGGTGATCGCCGAAGAAGCCTCGCAGCTCTTGCAGAAGCTTTCGACCATGCAGAGCTGACGTGTCGGAGGAATGCCGACGCGACAACCCGACGGGAGGGCCCATGAGCGACGCGATTGCGGCTGACGGTCAGGACAGTGCGCCAGCGTCAAGTCCTCTCGGCCGGATGCTGGGCCTGAACGAGGAGGAGGTCGGTGCGCTCGGGGCGATTTTCGCCGAGGCTGCGCGTGCGATGGGCATCGACGGCGGGCCCATCTTTGAGCGCCTGAAGGCCGGACAAAGTCTCGGCCGCGCGCTCGGCATGCCGAAGGGTACCGGCGATCTGCTCTATGCTCGCGCCCACCGCTGGTTCTCAGTCGGCCGCATCGACAAGGCGGAGCCGTTGTTCCGCGCGCTCTGCATTCTCGACGAGGGATCGGCCAATCACTGGGTCGGTTACGGCGTCTGCCTGCGTCTGCGGGGCAGTCTGAACGAGGCCGATCTTGCTTTCCAGACCGCCGCCAAGCTGCGCGCCGACTGGGCGGTTCCCCATTTCCACGCGCTCGAACTCGCGGTGCATCGGGGGGACTGGGAGCGGGCGGCACAGCACTTGGCGCTGTACGATGAGCGCGTGACCGCCGACACGGCCGATGCCATCAAGGCGGAGGCGGCACGGCTGCGCACGGCCATCGAGGTGCATCGCGGCGCAGACAGGTCTTAAGGACCGGATCGGTCGGGCTCGCGCATGGCGATCGAGCGGCTGTACTCGGACCTGATGCAGGCTCAACTTTCCGCGCTGCACAGCCGGATTGCCGCCAACATCGGCGGCGGCGAATGGGTGCCGCCGAACGCAAGCTCGCCGCCGCCAGACAACCGCGCCGCGCCATCGGCCGCGCCATCGGCAGCCGGCACGGACGGGGCCGCGCCTGCCAGCGAGGATGCGGCGGCCGACGGCAGCCCCGGCGCCCGTACGCCCGCCGCGCGCATGCCGCCCGCAACGCTTGCGGGCCATCCGCTCAACCGTCCCGCAAGCGCGGCCCCCGCATCGCTCTCGCTGCTCGGCCTGCCGGTGCCGGGCCAGGGGCAGCCGCCGTCGGCGGCCTTGGGCGCGGCGGCAGCCTTGACCGCGCAGCCCTCCTCGGGTTCTGCCGCGGCGGTGCAAACCACGCCGGCCGCACCGGGGGTCCAAGGCGGCGGCGCGGCGGTGTCATCGCCGCCCCAGGGCGTGCCCGCCGGGGCGGGCCCTCCGGCCGCTGCGTCCGGCGACGATGGCCCGGCCGTTCTGGCTGGAGGCCGCCAAGCCGCCGCGACGGCCGGTGCGCCGGCGCCGACCGCGGCGGAAGCACGCGCCGGTGCGGACGGCCCTGCAGGCGGCCGCGCCGGCAGCGAAGCCGCGGCGCCGTCGAGCCGCAGCGCGGCGGAGAACGCGCCCCGTGCCCTCGCCGAATCCGTTCCGCGCGCGGCGAGCGACACCGAGGGCTTGCGCCTGCGAGCCGAACGCAGCATGGCGGGGGCGGAAATCTGGTCGCTTGCGGCGCTCGGCGCAGCCGAAGGCCAGGGCGAGCGGGCGGGCATCATCTCTTCCTTCATCTTGAATGCGGCGATGATCCCCGGATGGCCCTTTCCGAAGCCCATCGAGCTTGCCGCCGGCCGGCGAATGATCCCCGAACCCTTGCCGATGCCGCATGCCGCGATCGACGAGAACGAGGCCCTGACCTATCTTGCAAACATCGGGGCCAAGGCGGGCCTGCTCGCGCGCATCCGCGAGCGCGTGAACAAGATGGTGCGCCGGGCGACCCTTCTGCTCGGCCTTGCGGTCATGCTCACGACGGTCGTTCTCGCGCTGCGTAGTCTGCGCGACGAGCTCGAGGCCATGGAGGAGGAGCGCCTCGCGCTCGATGAGGAGCCGGGGCGCGGGCGGCGGCTTTTGGCCGGATGAGCCGCGTCGCTCCTTCCCGCCCAACCTTTGCTGGCCCAGTGCCGTTCGGCACAGGCGGTCGGTCAATCACCGGGCATGATGGGCGTCGCAGGTCGATAGAGGAGCAGGGGAGTTAAGCCATGTCGTCGACACCGATCTCGGGCGGTGGCTCGCCGATTCCCGTCATCCCATTGAACGATCCCGGCGGTGCGCCGCAGACGATGGGCTTGCAGGGCACGCCGCTGCCACCGGTCAACACCTATCTCTCTCTGCCCTTCTCCAAGTCCACGTTCGAAACGCTGGGCATCGATCTGCCGCGAAATCCGGAGGACGTCGCCGCGCTGTTGTCGGAGGTGTCGCATGCGCTCGAACTGACCGTGGCCGAACTGCGCAAGGAGAGCGATGCGCAAAAAGCGGAAGAACGACGCGCGGCCTTCACCGTTGCCAACGCCTTCATCGCCAGCATGGTGGCATTGAACGGTCAGTACTTCGCCTTCAAGGCCGAGCGCGACGCAAGGATCGCGGAACGCGACGAGAAGACGCAGCAGAAGACGACCAACGAGAACCTGAGCAACAGCCTGCAATCTCAAATCAACACCAAGAATCAGGAGATCAACAACCTCAACAACACGGTCAACAGTCTCAATTCGCAGATCACGTCCTTGAATTCGCAGATCGCCGCAGCGCAGGCGGCCGGGAACACCGCGCTCGTCAACTCGCTCACGGCACAGCGCGATGCGCTCGTCATCCAGCGCGACGGCGCCGTCGTTTCGCTCAGTACAGCGACCCAGCAGCGCGATGCGCTCGTCGCGCAGAAGACGGCCGTCGACGCCGTGATCACCCAACTCGGTAACGACATCGCCAACTTGAATACCCTCATTGCCGCGGCCGAAGCGAACATGACCGCAGCGCGCAACAATTACCTGATCGTGCAGTCGTTCATGTTTTATTTTTTCGTCCAAGCCACGATGTTCTTCTGGAATCTCGAACCGATCCTGTTCCTGAGCCAGTTCCAGCGCGACGATCTGGTGGCCCGGGTGTTCGAGGACATTGCCGAGCGGCTGCGCGAGGGCACCATTTTCACCATTGGCAACCTCGGGCCATTGGCTTTTCTCCATGCGTTCGAGGCGGTGGACATCCTGCAGCGCCTCGCCGAGGCCCTCGGCATCGAATTCGACCGCGACGAGGCGGCCAATCTGCTCGAAGCGCTGCAGCGCGGCCAGATTCCGGCTCCAACCGTGCTCGGCCTCGTGCTGGTGGCTGCGATCAATTCGCTGACCATCGATCAGTTGCGCAATGCGGACTTGCGCGGCCGGCTGATTGCCGCCGCCGTCGGGCTCGTGGCCGGGCTGGCCGATGTCGTGACCGTCCTGGCGGCACTCGAAGCGGTCGATGCCATCGACGCCAACGAGGCGTTGAGCGACGGCCTGCGGCTGCGCCTTGCGATCTGAGCGGAATTGCGCTGAGATCGCAGACGAGATTCCGACGGTACCCGGGTAGGGACCCGGTGACGATCGGCGGGCGGAAAGCACGAGCGCGAACCTGTGGCGTTGATCCGCCGCCCTGATGGTGATGACTTGATCCGCTGATCCGGACCGCGCGCCGAACTGGGGGGATGCCAGGACGATGCTGTCTCGCTTCCTCGTGATGATGAGCAAGCGCAACGATCTTGTGCTTGCCGTCCTGCTCGTCGCCATCGTCTTCATGATGATCCTGCCGCTGCCGACGGACCTGATCGACGTGCTGATCGGGTTCAACTTGGCGCTGGCCGCCATGCTGCTGATGGCGGCGATGTACCTGAAGGACGTCACCCAGCTCTCGGCCTTCCCGTCGATTCTGCTGCTGAGCACGCTGTTCCGGCTGGCGCTGTCGATCAGCACCACGCGCCTCATCCTGGTGCAGGCCGACGCCGGCCACATCATCGAGGCCTTCGGCGAGTTTGTCATCGCCGGCAATCTGGTGGTCGGTCTCGTCGTGTTCCTGATCCTGACCATCGTCAACTTCATGGTCATCACCAAGGGATCGGAGCGCGTCGCCGAGGTCTCCGCCCGTTTCTCGCTCGACTCGATGCCGGGCAAGCAGATGTCGATCGACTCCGACATGCGCGCCGGGATGATCGAACTGGACGAGGCCAAGCGCCGGCGCGCCAAGCTCGAGAAGGAGAGCCAGCTCTACGGCGCCATGGACGGCGCGATGAAATTCGTCAAGGGCGACGCCATCGCCACCATCATCATCGCCGCGGTCAATCTCATCGGCGGCCTTTCGATCGGCGTTCTGCAGCGCGGGTTGTCGATGAGCGACGCCATGAACCGCTATTCGCTATTGACCATCGGCGACGGGCTGGTGTCGCAGATCCCCGCGCTGTTCGTGTCAATCACCGCGGGCTTCATCGTCACCCGCGTCTCCTCCGAGGAGAACGAGGATCTCGGCAGCGACATCGCCCAGCAGCTTGTCAGCGAGCCGAAGGCGCTGTTCATCACCGCCGGCATCCTGCTTCTGTTCGCGGTCGTGCCGGGCTTCCCGACCGTCGTCTTTCTCGGCCTCGCTTCGGTCACCGCGGGCGCGGCCTTCATGGTCACGCAGAGCCGCCGGCGCGTGACGCTGCAGCAGCGGGCGAAGGAAATGCCGTCGCTGGCGCCGGCGCTTGCGCCGAAAGGCGCAACGCCGTCCTTCCCCGACGACGACAAGGAGGATCAGGGCCCGGTCGAGGCGGTGACGTTTGCGCTGACCGTGCCGCTGATCGTCGATATCGCCGCCACCGTGCGCAACTCGATCCGTCCCGAAAAGCTCGATCGCGAAGTCTCGCGCGTGCGGCGGGCACTCTACTTCGACCTCGGCGTGCCGTTCCCCGGCATCAATCTGCGCCTGAACGAGAATCTGAAAGAAGGCGAGTACCGCATCCTGGTCAATGAAATCCCGGTGGCCGCCGGCGCGGCCCGGCCCGGCTATATGATCGTGCGCGAGACCGAAGCCAACCTGAAGATGTTCGACATTCCGTTCGAGCGCGGCGAGGACTTCCTGCCGCATACGCCGAGCTACTGGGTGGCCAACAAGCACCTGCCGCTGCTGGAACGCGCCGGGATCCAGGTGATGACGCTGTCCAGCATGCTCACCTACCATCTGGCGCACGTCCTCAAGAGCCATGCTTCGGAATTCATCGGCATCCAGGAGACGATGTTCCTGCTCAACCAGATGCAGAAGAATTTCGGCGAACTGGTGCGCGAGGTCACGCGCCTGCTCCCGGTCGTGACGATCACCGATGTGCTGCAGCGCCTGGTCAGCGAGGAGATTTCGATCCGCGACATGCGGACCATTCTCGAGGCGCTGGTGACGTGGGGCCAGCGCGAGAAGGACCCGATCGTGCTCACCGAGCATGTGCGCGGGGCGCTCAGCCGCTACATCACGCAGAAGTTCTCCGGCGGGCAGAACATCATCCCGGCCTATCTCGTGTCCAAGGAAATCGAGGACGTGGTGCGCGGTGCGGTGCGCCAGACCAGCGGGGCGTCGTATCTGGCGCTTTCTCCCGATGTGCATCGCCAGTTGATCGCCGCGATCAAGAACGCGGTCGGATCGGTCGGGCAGCACACGCTGCCGCCGGTCATCCTCGCGCCCATGGACATCCGGCGTTTCATGCGCAAGATCGTGGAGCGGGATTTTCCGGAGCTTGCGGTACTGTCCTATCAGGAGCTCACGCCGAGCGCCAATGTGCAGCCGCTTGAGCGCGTGAAGCTGGCCGCGCCGCGAGCGGCATGAGCGTGCCGGGCGACCCGCAACAGGCCGCAGCGAAGCTCGCCGCCGGCCTGCGCGGCGCCGCCGATCCGGCCCGCGCACGCCTGTTCGTCTACGGGGTGTGCCTAGCGATCGCGTTTGCGCTTTATCTGTTCGTGCACGGTTGGGGCCGGGGCGGTATGTTCTGGCTGGCGGCCGCCGCGACGGTCGCGGGCCTCGTGCTTGGCACGCTGCTGAACGACCGGATGCTCAGCCCGCGCATCCTGCGTTACGCAACCGTTCTTGCGGTCGGACTTGCCATTGCCGTTCCGCTCGGGCCGTCGGCGGTGCGGGCAAACTCGATCGCTGCCGCGCTATCGGCGACCACGGTGTGGCCGCAGATGCTGGTCGCGCTGTTCGGAAGCCGGGTCCTGGCCGAACTCGCCGAACTGCAGTTCATCGACCAGTGGCGCGATCCGTTTGCCGTCGATCGCGGCGTGCCGGTGCAGTCGATCGCCGCGGCGCTTGTGCTCGGCGCCTTCTTCACTCTGCTGTTCTATCAGGCCGGAGCCTATTTCGGCGGCCGCCAGTGGTCGGTCGCAGGCACCGTGCTCGGCGCGCTGTTCGGCGACAGCGTCATCCACCACGTCATCGTCTTCCTGTTCTTTGCCATCCTTGCCTTCATCATCGACGCTGCGCTCCTGTTTATTCGCGATCGTTCCGCGGTGCGGGCAATCCGTGCGATTGCGCAGGTGCGGGACGGCATGGGGCGGGCGGAGCTGCGGCGGTTGCTGGCCGAGGAACTGGCTCCCTGGGCGCACACCCGGACCGTCCGTCTAATCCGCGACTCGCTCGACGCAGCGGCTGCGCGGGGGGCCGCGTTCCCGGCCGCATCGGCGGCCTTGAGCGGATACCACCAGGCGTCGCGGCGGTTCGTTCGCGGCCTGATCCCGTTCCTGCCGCTGCTCGGTTTTCTCGGCACCGTGATCGGTTTGACCATCGCGCTCGCCGAACTGCCGCACGGTCTGGGCGCGGGGCAGCGCGAGACCTTCGACATCGGTGCAAGCCTCGCCGGGCTTGCGGTGCAGTTCGAGACGACGCTGCTCGGGCTGATCGGCAGCATCATCGCCTCGCTCGCGCTCGGGCTGCTGGAGAAGGCGGAAACCGAGCTGGCGGCGGAATGCGCGCTGCTGGTGGACGCGGCCGAAGCGCGGGACCGCCCCCATGCCCCCTGAACAGGTCGAGGACGCGGATGTCGACATCATCCGCTTTGATCCGTTTTCCGACGTCCTGTTCGGTCTCGTCGCCATCGTCATTCCCGCGATCGCGATCATGCTGCCGCTGCTGCGCGCGGCAGCCGACGCGGTCCCGGCGCGCGATAGGCGCGCGGCGGTGGCCTTCGTCGGCGGTGAATTGACCATCGAGGGACGCAGGGCCGACGCTTTCGCGGCGGCTGCCGAGGGAGTGCGGATGCGCTCGCAGGGCGACCGGCTTGTGCCTGTCGATCGCATTCTCGATGACCGAGGGCTTGCGCTGGAACTCGGCCGGCTGCGGCAGCTCGACCAACCGCTGCTTCTGCTCATCGAACCGGAAGGCCAGGAGGCCGCATTCCTCTTGGAGGCGGTCGCGGCGGTGCACGGACCACGGCGCATCATCCAGGTCCGGCTCGATCCGGCCTGCGGCTTCGTGCGCAATCCACAGCTTCGCGACCGCTGCATCGCCGCCACCTACGGCGCGACGGGGCGTCCATGACGGAGACGCGTTCCGACCTGGCGGTGATCGCCGACATCGCGGCCAATATCTTTGCCGTCTTCCTTCTCATGCTGATCATCCTGCTCGATCTGAGCCGCGGCTCGCTTCGGCCCGCGGAGGGCGGGCCGGTGCCGGCGATCGACGTCACGCGCGACCTGCACGCGATCGAGCGCCCGCCGGTGCCGGCAGGGGAGCTGGTGGAGATGCTGCGCACGCGCAATCGGGGTGAAACCGCGGTCATCGATCTGTTCGACAGCAGGATCGAGGTGCGTCCGGCGGGGGCGGGCCCGGTCACCGTCCTCGATGCCCGCCGCGACGGCGAACGCCGGATGCTCGATCAATTCGAGGCGATGGTGCGCGGCCGCACGCTCGGCGGCAGCGTCCACCTGTTCGTGTTCAGCAACCGCTGGTACGCTCCGGTCGCGGAGCGCCTGTTGGGCGCCGCCGTGCGCATTCGCGAGATGTCGGTGCCGATCGCCTTGCGCAATCCGGCCGTTGCCCCGGCGGGGGACGCTTGGTCGGCGGCGTTTCTCGCCCTGGTCGAGCGCTCGCTCGACGCCGACCCGTTCCGCGTGGCGCTCGCGCGCCTGCTCGCCGGCTCCCCGCGCTCGGCCGCCGAACTCGGCCGTTCGTTCGGTGCGCCGCGCGGCGGCGCGCCCGGCGGGCCGCCCGAGGCGGCCGAAGGCGTGCTCGACCGCATCAGGCGCTGGCTCGGCCTTGCCACCGCCATCATTGCGATTACGCTGGGATGCGGCTGCATCGTCGTCGTCGAGCGGCGCTATCCGCGGTCGATCCACCTCGCCGCGCGTGCCGCGAGCCGACGGCCGTGAGCCGGCGAATCCGGAGGAGCGAGAGCATGGCCGAAGGGACGATCACGGGGCCGCTCAATCCCGCGCCAGCCGTACCCGGAAACACCGAGACCACGCCGGTCGGGCCTGCGGGCGGCGATCTGAAGGTCGAGCACGACAGGAACACGCGCCAGGACGATTTCGAGGCGTATCTGAACAGGCAGACGATCATGTTCGAGGAGCGGCTGCAGCAGTCCCGCGTGTTCGATCCGGCCGAAGAGATCGGACGCGAGAGCGTGTATCTGAAGCCCGGCGAGACGACGCCCACTTGATCCCCGGAGACAGCGCGAAACCGAGGCGGGCTGCGCCTTGGAGCGTGTCGTCTTGGCCCCCGCCGTCATGACCCTCTGCCGCTGCGATTGGAGCGGTCGCGCCCCGTGATGGGGGCGGCGCAATTGTTCAGCGCAGATGCAGCTGCGAGCGGATCAGCCGGGTGATGTCCTCGATCTGCGAGGATTGCCGGCTGACCCGCGGGGTGATCATGACGATCAGTTCGACCCGGCGCACGCGGTCGTCCTGCTGCTTGAAGAAGTCGCCGATGATCGGCACCTCGCGGATGACGGGCAGCGCGTTCTCGCTCTTTTCCAGCCGGTCCTGGATCAGGCCGCCGAGCAGGATGGTGCGGCCGGACTGCACCAGCACGTTGGAATCGACGCTGCGCGTGGCAATGATCGGCGTAGTGTTGCCGGCCTGAGCCGACGGTGAAGGCGTGCTCACCTGCTGGTTGATCTTCAGCGCCACCGAATTGTTGGAATTGATCTTCGGCGTGACCTCCAGAATGATGCCGGTATCCTTGATTTCCACCTCCTGCGTGACCGTCACGTTGCCGGTATTCTGCGAGGTCTGTGAGCGGACGGTGTAGGGGATCTGGTCGCCGATGACGAGGCGCGCCGTCTTGCCGTCGAGCACGGTCAGATACGGCGAGGAGATCACCTTGACCTTGGAAACCGCCTGCAGGGCGTTGAGCACGGCGTCGACGCGGTAGCGACCGTAGTTGGCGCCGACCTGCAGGAAGCCGCCGGGGTTGCCGGGATCGACCGCATTGGGCGAGGTCGAGGTGCGGCCGGCCATCAGCGGGCCCTGCAGGTAGAACTGGACCCCGCGCTCCAGCCGGTCGTTCAATTCGACCTCGGCGACCGTCGCTTCGATGGCGACCTGTGACTGCGGCACGTCGAGCGATCGCAGCACGTCGCGGATTCGCTTGTACATGCCGTAGGTCGAATAGACCATGACCGAATTCGTGCGTGTGTCGGGCACGATGCGCACGGGCGGTCCCGCCCCTCCCGCCGCGGCGGCGGAGCCGGCCAGACGCGCGGCGATGGAGCCGCCCGACGGCAGCACGCCCGGCAGGCCGAAGCGGGGGGCTACGTCCGAACTCGGTCGCATTCCCGTATCCTGCTCGGTCGTCTGGGTCTGGCGACCGGGCACTGACAACTGGCCGGGCGGGAACAAGGTGGACGGTCCGCGATCGCCGCGGCCGGTCGTGGTCCTCGGCGCGGTTTCGGTCGTGGCGGTGGCGCCGCCGGTGAAGATGGCGCTGAGACGCTGCGCGATCTCTTCGGCGGCGAGGTACTGCAGCGGAATGATGCGCAAGGTCGGCTCGTCGGAGGTGTCGTTGTCGAGCGCACGCACCAGTGCGCGCACGCCTTCCATGAGCGTGCTGTCGCGGGTCGCGATCAGCAGCGCCTGCTGCTTTTCGAGCGGAATGATGGTGGGCAGGTCGGCGCCCTGCGGCAGCCGCGAACGGTAGAGGTCGGTGAGCTGCCCTGCGATCTTCTCCGGCGCGCTCTGCGTGAGCGGAATCACCGCCACGCGATCCTCGCTGATGGCCTCGCCGGACAGCAGTTTCAGCGTCTCCTCGACCTGGTCGATGTCGCTGGGCGGGGCGCGCACGATAATGGTGCGCGGCGTATTGCTGGGAATGAGCGTGATCGTCTCCGGATAAAGCTGCCGGGCGAACTGCGCGACCTCGTGGGCGGAGCCTTTCGGCAGGCGAACGATGCGGGTGACGATCTCGTTGATCTGCCCGGCGGTGGTCGGGGAATCAAGAGTCGCGATCAGTTCCGGACGACCGATGTGGTAGACGCCGTTGACGTATTTGATGGCCAGTCCGTTGCGCGTGAGAATGTCGCGCACGACCAGGAGGACTTGGCTCTTGGGGATCGGCTCCTCGGTACGGAAAGTGACGGAACCTCCCAGGTTCTCGGGCGCGATATAGCTGACGCCGAGCGCACCGCGCAGAAGCTGCTGCAGCATGAAATCGATCGTCGCCCGGTTCAGATCGATCCTGATGCGTTGATTGGGATCGAAACGGGCCCCGGCCGCGTCGCGCAGGCTGGCGATGTCCTTGCTGACGACGCTGGGGTCGGCAGGGATCTCGACGCGGAGCGAGCCGTCATAGGCGGTGAGCTTGGGGACATTGCCGGCAGCAGCTTGTGTGTCCGTATCGAGGGTGACCGGCCGGCGCTCGGGCTCGCCGGTATAGAGGCGAGGAACATCATTGCCACTGAACAGGATCGAGCGCTGCCGTCGGGCGGACAGAAAATCGGGCCCGCAGTTGCGGCTCTTCGGATCGCTTGAGGCGTCAGGGCCGACATCCGGACACGCGTCGCCCGACAGCATGTTGCCGCAGCCCGCGACAAGACCTGCCACCATCGCAACGATCGCAAGCCGGCCGACAAACGCGCGGCCCGGAAAGGACCGTCGTCGGCACGCAGCGAGAACCCCCGACTTCATCACAAGGCGCCAACCAGTCTGAACGCACAGCACGGAACGTCACAGGCCAGATTTGCGACCCAGCAGGACCTACCTCCGGGGCGAACTCATTACTCGAATCTCCGCAAGGACCTACACAGCCCGCGTGGCGTATTCGCGAAATCACGGATCGAAGACGCAACGATTTTCTTGCATCAAATCGCGCGCGCGCGGCGTTAGCAAGCGCGACAAAAGCCGCGAAAAAAGAATGGGGAAAAGTGCGCGACAACTTTGTGCCGCGGGATCGCTGCGCATGTGGAGAAGGCTGTGGAGAAGCTGGGGAAAGCCTGCGGGTTCGCCGCGCCCGTGCGATGGCGACGCCGCCCGCAGGCGGCCGCCTCTGCGCCACACCGGATGCATGTCATCGCGTTTTTGGCGGCGTGTGCAAAGGGATCGCGACGGGGCCCTTTCGTCGGCCGGTGCGGCCCCGATCGCGCTCGTTGCGCCTACCGGCCTTTCGCCCCGCGCGCCTTCTATGGCACGCTCTTGGCCAGTGCCGGCGGATCGGTTTCGATCAGCACCGTGGCCGGGCTGGGGCAGTCGTAGTGCGGTAGGTAGAATCGATGGGCCTTGGCGGTGCGCAGGCGCCGCTTCTCGCTGGGCGGCACGGCGCTCGGCGGGGTGCGCTGGATGGCAAGGCCAACGCCGAGCCGTCCGCGGTCGACCAGGTGATAGCTCACGCCGTCGAGCCAGTATTCGCCGCTGCCCTTGCGCGCGGCAAAGTTGCTCATGGCAACGATAGCGCGGGAGAAGGTGGGAATGGGGCGGCGGGGATGCAGGATATGCAGCATCATCGCCGCGATATCGGAAAGATCGTCGATCGCATGGCAGGCAGGGATCGCGACATTGATCTGTTCGACCAGACCCACCGGCTGAGAGGACCAGGCGGCCACGCCGATTCCGCGCTCCGAGCTGTAGGTGCAGATGTAGTAGCCGCCGGAGTTGCCGCAATCGCGCAGGACAAAGCGGTGCGGCCGGCGCAGATCGGCGGCCGCATCGTTGAGCGCCTTGTCGAGCGTTGCAACCGGCAGCCATTGCGGCAAGGCTTCGCCTCGGCTTGCCGATGTGCCGGCGACGGCGAGCGCCATCGCAACAAGCGATGCGACAACACAAGTCCGCAACACGCGTGCCTCCCGCTGTGCGCCGGCCAAGTGCGGCGAATCCCTTCACGACAGACAGCATTCTTCGTCGCTTTCAAGGGCGGTCAGCAACTTATGCACATCATCCCGAGACAACCGGGCACTGCGGGCGCGGTGTCGCATCGCGAGGAGCCGCGTTCCGGCCTGTGTCGCGGCGCGGCGAGACCGTTGATCCGGCCAGCGCCTTGACGGTGCGCGAAGCGGCGCGCCATCGTGGCCCGAAGCCATTGCGATACGGCCGGAGGAATATCAATGAGCGAACGCTACGCTCGCTATCGTCACTTGCTGCTTGATCGTCCCCATCCGCGCGTTCTGCGGATCACCTTGAACCGGCCGGATCGGCTCAACGCCATCGACCAGCCCACGCACGCCGAGATTGCCGAAATCTGGCGCGACATCGACGGCGATCCTGAGGTGTCCGCGGTGATCGTCACCGGTGCCGGGCGGGCCTTCTCGGCCGGCGGCGATCTCGGCATGGCGAGCGAATTCACCAGCGATTTCGCGAAGCGCTGCCAGGGGTGGAAGGAGGCGCGCGATCTCGTCTACAACATGGTCAATTGCGCAAAGCCGATCGTCAGCGCCATCCGCGGGCCCGCCGTCGGCGCCGGCCTTGCGGTGGCGGTGATGGCGGACATTTCGATCGCGGCCAAAGGCGCTCGTCTGATCGATGGCCACACCAAGCTCGGGGTGGCCGCCGGCGACCATGCCGCCATCATCTGGCCGCTGCTCTGCGGCATGGCTAAGGCGAAATATTATCTGCTCCTGTGCGAGACGCTGACCGGCGAGGAGGCCGAGCGTATCGGCCTCGTCTCGATGGCGGTGGAAGAGTCGGACCTCGACGCAACCGCGCTCGCGATTGCAATCCGCCTTGCGGAAGGCGCGCCGGCGGCGATCCGCTGGACCAAGTACGCGCTCAACAACTGGTTGCGGGCGGCCGGCCCCGTGTTCGATACCTCGCTTGCGCTTGAGTTCCTCGCCTTCACCGGCCCGGATGTGAAGGAGGGGATCGCCGCCATCCGCGAAAAACGCGCGCCGAGCTTCGACCCGAAATCGGCGGTTTGAAATCGGCGCGTCACATCCTACCATCGCCGCGGAACCGAGCCGCGATGCGAGGCTTGCGCTGCGCTCGCGGACAGCCGCAGGATGGACAGCATGAGCAAGGCCAAGCTGGTGGGGGGAAGCGAGGCGGATCGACAGGAAATCCTGCGGCTGCATGAGCGATACATCGACGTCAACACCCGCTTTGACTGGGAGAATTTGCAGCCGCTGTTCAGCGCGGCGCCGGAGGCCACCTATTTCAACCTCAATGGCCACACCTACAGGGGTCGCGAGCACTGGACGCGGCTCTGGAAGTATTACGGGCAGAACGTCCAGTCGAGCTACTGGACGCCCTTCGACATCGGCGGTGTGGTCACCGGCGATCTCGCCGTGATCTGGTGCCATCGCCACACGCGACGACAATGGACCGGCAAGGAGCCGCCGCCGCGCGATCTCCATTATGACAACAGCGAGTTCATCTCGCGATCGACCATGGTGTTTCGAAAAGAGGATGGGACATGGCGCGTGATCCATGCTCATTTCTCTCCGGCCGATTCCGGCCCGCGGCCCGGCGGGGTGTGAGGAGGCGTCCGCCTTGCAACGGCTGCCGCGGCTCAGCGTTCGCCTGCACGGCGGGATGACGCCGCGGCAATGCGTGGAGCAGGCCTGCGCTGCCGAGACCGCCGGCATCGATGCGGTCTGGTTTGCCGAGAACCCGTTTGCCCGCGGTATCGTGGCGGCGGCAGCGGCCTGCGCGATCGCCACGCGGCGCGTGAGCATCGGCGCCGGCGTATTCAACCCCTATGGTCGCCACCCGACGCTGATCGCCATGGAAGCGGGCGCGCTTGACGAATTGTCCGGCGGCCGCGTGCGGTTGGGCATGGGATCAGGACTGGGCACTGCGGTGGAGCGAATGGGTTACAGCTATGCACGCGCGCTCACCACCTTGCGCGAGGCGATCGTCATTGTGCGCGCGCTGCTGCAGGGCGAGGAGGTGAACTTTTCCGGGACTGCGTTCAACGTGCAGGGGGTCAGGCTCGGTTATCGCCCCCGCCGTGACATTCCGATCTTCATGGCCGCGCGCGGCGAGAATGCCATCACGGCCTGCGGCGAGCTTGCCGACGGCATGATCGTTTCCAACATGTGCGCGCCCGGCTTCGTGGCCAAGGCGACCGAGCGGCTGCGGCAATCGGCGCGGGCGGTGGGTCGAAGCGAAGCCCTCGGCGTGGTCCAATACATGCCTTGCGTGGTGCGGACTGATCGCGAGGAGGCCCACCGCGTCGCCAAGCGGGCGGTCGGCGAGATGCTGCCGAACTACTGGGCGCTGGCGCAGCGCCTGCCTGCGGCCCGGCGTGCCTTGACCGACGGCAGCGGCCTTTCCGAAACCGAACTTGCGCGGGCGGCGGCAGAACTGCAGGCGGGCGGCCGACCGGAAGAGGTGCTCGACGCGCGCTACGTGGCGGCCTTCGCGCTCGCCGGAACCGGGGAGGATTGTCGCGCCCAGGCCGCGGCCTATGGCGCGGCTGGGGTCACCGAGCTTGCGCTGACGTTTGCAGGGCCGACCGCCGCCGCCGATATCGCCGCAGCCGGCCGGGCGTTTGCCTGAACCCCGCGCGGGAATTCGCCGACAAATGGATGGCGCAAATGGCGACGCGCGACCCGCGCAAAGGAGGCACCATGCGGTCCATGTCGATGTCACTGGTATTCGCCGTGGCTGCGGCCGTCGGCATTTTCGCGTTCAATCCGGGCACCGCCGCCGCCAAGAATCCCCAGGGCGGCTCCATAGCGCTTGGCAACTCCGCCAACACGCTGCGGCAGTTCGGGTTCAACACCCACGGCAGTCGCTGGACGCGCGAGCCCCACCGTCCGTATTGGCAGCGTCCGTCGCGGTTCGATGGTCCGATCCGGGGCCTCTGAGCCGATCCGCCGTCTGTTCAACGAGTAGCCGCAAAAATGGCGCCCATCGGTCCGAGCGATTGTCGCCGCAACGCGCGTCCGGGTCGCACCCCGGTCGCTTCACCGTCGCGCCAGACCGTGCGTCCGTTGACCATGACCAAGGCGATGCCCGCCGCCGGTCGCGTCGGCTGCTCGAAGGTCGCGCGGTCGCTGATGGTGGCGGGGTCGAACAGCACGAGGTCGGCATAGGCGCCCGGCCGCAGGACGCCGCGGTCCCGCAGGCCGAATTGCGCCGCGGGGAGAGCGGTCATCCGCCGCACCGCTTCCTCGAGCGAAAACAGCTTCACCTCGCGCACGTAATGCCCCAGCACGCGCGGGAAGGTTCCCCACAGGCGCGGGTGCGGGTGTTCGTCGTGCGGCAACCCGTCGGAGCCGATCATGGTGTGTGGGAAAGCAAGCACGCGCCGCACATCGTCCTCGCTCATCATGAAATAGATCGCGCCGGCCGGCAGCAGGCGCCTTGCGGCCTCCTCCTGGTCGCAGTTCAGCCTCGCGGCGATGACATCGAGCGTCTGTCCGGCCAGTTCGGGATGGCTGCGCGACCAGGTCACGATGATCTTGCTCGCGAGCGCAATGCGCCTTGGATCGAGCATGGTCGAGGCGGCGACATAGGGATAGGCATCGAGTCCGAGTGCCTGCGTGCGGCGCGCCTCCTCGATCAACGCGAGCGTGTCACGCACGCGTCCATGATTGGCTGTGCCGCTCGCCTTGTGGTGCGAGATGACGACCGGGATGCGACAGGTGCGGCCGATCTCGATCGTCTCCTTGACCGACTCGACGAGCTGAGAAGCCTCGTCGCGCATATGGGTGGTGTGAATGGCGCCGAAGGTGCGCAGCGATGCGCCGAGGGCGATGACCTCCTCGGTCGGCGCAGCCTTGGCCGGCGGATAATAGAGGCCCGTTGACATGCCGATGGCGCCATCGGCCAGCGCGGCTTCCAGCGCGCCGCGCATGGCGTCGATTTCGGCGGCGGTCGCCGGCCGGTCGAGCCGCTCCATCGCACCGATGCGAAGCGTGGTGTGTCCGACCTGGCAGGCGGCATTGAGCGCGGGCGGGTCGCGATCGAGCGCAGCCAGATAGTCGGAAAACGTCGCATGCAATTGCGCCGGCTCCCGCGCGATGATGTCGAGCGGCGGTGGGGGATAGCGATCGAGCGTCAGCGGGGCGAGGCTGATGCCGCAATTACCAGTGATGACCGTGGTCACGCCCTGGCTGATCTTGCAGCGCATCAGCGGGTCGCTGAGCAGGGCGCGGTCGTCATGGGTGTGGGTGTCGATGAAGCCGGGGGCGAGCGCAAGGCCCCCGGCGGCGATTTCGCGGCCGGCCTTGCGCCGGGAAAGATCGCCCGTAGCCGCAATGCGGTCGTCCTTGACCGCGAGGTCCCCGCGCACGGCCGGCGCGCCGGTCCCGTCGATCAGCAGCGCATCGCGAACGATGAGGTCGGGCGCCGGATCTGCGGCCGCGTCCATCATCCTGCCGTCGGCACGACGTCCTTGACCGCCCCAGCCCAGCCAGTGTGGGTGAGATCGAAGACGACGCCGGACGGGTCCTTGTATTTCGCCTCGTAGAACGATTTCGGCGAGGTCGGCCGGCCGGCCAGGTACTGCCCGCCGGCCGCGACCACCGATTTCTCGGCCGCATCGAGATCGTCCACCCACATGCCGAAGTGGTAGAGCCCGATCCTCTCGTTCTCGCTTTCCTTCTTGAGCAGCGCCACGTTGACGGTTCCGTCCGACATGTAGATGCCGCGGCGGGCGGTGCCCACGCGCGTCATGGCGAAGGCCCGTTCGAAGAAGGTCGCCGCCGCCTCCGGATCGGGGACGATGATGGCGATGTGTCGAAGCTTGGCCATGGCTTCCTCCCGCCTGCATCCTGGCTGACGATCATGCGTGGAATGGCGAGTGCGCGCAACCACCGCGTCAGTCGTAGATCGTGTCGAGATAGTGTTCCGAATCGACGATCGCCTCGATCACGGTCGGACCGCGCGCTGCGAGCGCAGTCGTGACCGCCCGCTCCAAAGCCGGCGCATCGCGCGCGGCCAGTGCCGGCACGCCGAAATAGTGCTGCGGCGGCTCACGATAGTCCTCGCCTTGAAGCTCGGTGCCGTAGAGCGGGAACTGGCGGCGAATCTGCTTGACCTTGATCAGCGCAAGCCAGCGATCGTCGAGCACCACGATCGGCAGCGCAAGGCCCAGGCGCTTGGCGGTCGCCACCTCGCCGCACGTCATCTGGAAGCAGCCGTCGCCCAGCAGGCAGACCACCGGCAGGTCGGGTCGCTCAAGCTTGGCCGCGATTGCTGCCGGCAGGCCGAAGCCCATGGAGGACCAGCCGTTGGTGATGTGGAACGTCTTCGGTGCATGCGCAGTCCACTGCCCGGCGATCTGATGCGTGTGGGCGCCGACATCGAAGCATAGAATGCCTTCGCGCGGCAGCGCGCGCCGTACCGCATCGATCGCCGCATGGGCGACGAAGCCCGTCGCCGGCGGCCGCAGCGCCGCCTGAAAACGGCGCCGGTGCAGGGCGAGTTCGTCCATGCGCCACGCGTTGCCGGCGGCGGGAAGGGCGATAAGCCGCGCAAGCGACGCATCGAGGTCGCCGGTCACCTCGTGCGCAAGCCTGACCGACGGAGCCACATCGACCTTCTCGATGTCGACCTGCAGCAGCGGCACGTCGCCGATCCAGGCCTCGTATTCGACCTCGACGGTGTCATAGCCGAGCCCGACGATCAGGTCGGCCGAGCGCAGCAGCCTGCGCTGGATCTGGCGGCAGCCGCGCTCGATGCAGCCGATCGCGAGCGGATGCTCCTCGTCGATCAGGCCCTTGGCCATGGTGGTGGTGGCAAAGGGCAGGCCGTGCCGCTCGACGAGCGCGCGCAAGCGTTCAGGATGGGCGATCCGCGTGGCCGAGGCGCCGATCACGGCGATCGGGCGCCTCGCACGGGCAAGCAGTGTACCGGCGTTGCGGATCGAGGATTCGCTCGGGGCGGCAAGCGGCCAGGGTTCCGGCGCCGGCGCCGGCGCCTCGAGCGCAGGCGCAAGCGCCACATCCTCCGGCAGGTCGAGATGCACCGGTCCCTTCGGCTCGCTCATCGCCAAGCGGATCGCCTCGTGCAGCGTCGGCACGATGCGCCCGCCTTCAAGGCGCCGCGTGGCCTTGGTGATCGGCTTGAACAGCGCATGGTGGTCGATCCACATCTGCATGCGGCGGCCGAGCTGGTCGGTGTTGAGATTGCAGGTGATGGCGATGAGCGGGGTGCGGTCGAGCCAGGCATTGCCGACCCCGGTCGCAAGATTGGTCGCACCCGGCCCAAGGGTGGCGAGGCAGAATCCGGGCGCCGACGTCATGCGGCCGGTGACGTCGGCGGCAAAGCCGGCCGAGCCTTCGTGTGCGGTCAGCACGAAATCGATGCCGCCCTGGCGCATGGCCTCCATCAGCGGCAGCACGTTGCCGCTCGGGATGCCGAAACCGCGCGCGATCCCGGCCGCCCGCAAGGTCGCAACGATGAGATCGGCATTGTTCATGCGAATCCTGTCCTGCTTCGTGCGGCGGCGTTCCCGCCCGCGCCGGCCTTCGGCTGCGGCGCGATGCAGTCTCCGTGCGGTCGCCATATGTCTGCCAACATGCGCGTGCCCGGCGCAAGGCCGGGCACGCCATCGAATCGCACGAGACTCGATCCGGTCAGGTGAAGATGTCGGCAATGATGCCGGCGTACCAGCCCATGTTCTCCTGCTGCGTCTGTTTGCGCAATTCGGCGCTTTCGCCGGTCTTGGAGACGAACGTCTCCACCGCCGCGATCTTGCCGTCCTTGGCCTCGTAGCGCCCGCCGATCTTCACGGCGTCGTCGGTCTCGATCAGGCTCCAGCAGGTGTTGGTGTAGCGCGCCGGGAAGGTGCGGGAATTGGCCAATTCGCCGCGGATCATCATGGCGGCCACTTTCGCCTGACTGTTGGCGGAGAAGCCCGATTTCGGCATGTCGCCGGGGATGCAGGCATCGCCGACCACATAGATGTTGGCATCGACGGCCGACATCATGCTTTCCGGCTTGATCGGGCAGAAGCCGCTCTGGTTCGCAAGCCCGGCGTCGCGCGCGATCTTGCCCGCCATCTGCGCCGGGATCACGTTGACCAGTTGCGCCTTGTATTCGCTGAGATCGGTCTTGACGGTCATGGTCTTGGCATCGACGCCCTTGATGCCGCCGTGCACCTTGGGGTCCTGCCATTCGATCATGCCGGGATAGTGCTTCTGCCAGCCCTCCATGAACAGCGCTTGCTTGGAGAAGCTGTCCTTGGGATCGATGATCACGATGCGCGATTTCTTGTGCCCCTTGGCCTTGAGCACATGCGCCATCATCGAGGCGCGCTCGTACGGTCCGGGCGGGCAGCGGTAGGGATTGGGCGGCGCAATCATCACGACGGTCGCGCCGTCGGCAAGCGCATTGAGCTGCCGGCGCAGCAGCCGGGTCTGCGGTCCCGCCTGCCAGGCGTGCGGCATGCGCTTGCTTGCAGCCTCCGAATAGCCAGGCACGGAATCGTACTTGATGTCGATGCCGGGGGCGATCACCAGCCGGTCGTAGGGCAGGACCGTTCCGCCGGCGAGCCGCACGGTTCGCTTTTCGCGGTCGACCGCCGCCGCCATCTGGCGCACGTGCTTGATGCCGTAGGCCTTGACGATCTTGTCGTAGCTGTGGGTGATCGACTCCCAGGTCCTGAAGCCGCCGAGATAGAGATTGGAATGGAAGCAGGTCGTGAAGCGCCGCGTCGGCTCAACCAGCGTCACGTCGATGCCGCCATCCTTGGCGACATATTTTGCCACGGTCGCACCGCCAGGACCGCCGCCGACCACGACGACCTTGGGCTTTGCTTGCGCCAGGGCGGGCATGGGAAACGCCGCCGCCGCCGCGGCGGCGCCCATGCCGCCGATGAGTTGCCTCCGATTGGGTGTCATTGTGCTCTCCCACGATAACGGCTGAGGCCGTCAATGCCGCGCCTTCAAGCTGCCGAAGTATGCAGCCAATGCGGCGATCTCTTCATTGGAGAACTTGCCGGCGATGGTCTGCATGACCGGATTGCTGCGGCGTTTGCTCCGGTACTCGTCCATGATCTGGATGAAGCTATCCTCCGGCCAGCCCACGATTGGCGGAATGCCCTGATAATGACCGCTGAGCTGGTGGCATGTCACGCATTCGGACGACAGGTATTCACCCAGCGCACGGTCACCCGCCGTCAACGCGGGGCTTGGCTTCCACGGCCAGAGTATCACCGTGATGCACGCGGCTAGGCACAGCATGGCCCGAATCATGGCTGATCGACCTTTGGCTCCTTGCTCGGTTGTGTGGTTGCGCCGAGACCGTGGTTCGCCCCGCAATGTCCGCCGTCCCGAGCGCGCAACCGCTCGTCAGACGGGCGTCCGCCAGAACGCCTGCTTGATTTTCTCGTCATCATCGGAGAATTCCGGCGCGTTGGGAAGCCAAATGTTGCCGCGGGCATTGCCGCCGAGCCCGAGACGACCGCCATGCATCGCGTCGTCTTGAGGTTTTGCCGCGGGTGGCCATCGGCCCCACGGCCCCTTCGGTCCTAGGAAACTTCGACATTCTCGACCTCGCCCGTTGGGTGCACCAACCAGGTTTGGATGCCGTTGTTATGGTAGACGGAATTTGCGCCGCGAAGGCGCCGCAGCTCCTGCTTGCTCGGCTGCACATAGCCGGTCTCGTCCATGGCCCGCGACTGCAGCAGCATTTCGCTGCCATCCCAGTCGAATTCGTAATAGAAGCGCGCGACCGCCTTATCCCACACGGGCCCGTCGAGCCGGGCCCGCTGCCAGTTGCGGCCGCCGTCAAGCGAAACGTCCACCCGGGCGATCCTGCCGCGGCCTGACCAGGCGAGGCCCGACAGGACGGTGAAGCCGGACTTGTGGTGGATCGGGGCCTGCGGGCTCGGACTGGTGATGACGGATTTGGCGTCCATGACAAAGGTGAAGCGGCGCGCCCGGCCGTCGGCCATCAGGTCGGTGTATTTCGAGGTCTCTTCCCGGCTGTGCCAGGGCTGGTCTCCGACCTCGATCCGGCGCAGCCATTTGATCCAGAGGCTGCCCTCCCAGCCGGGCACGACCACGCGGACGGGATAGCCGTTTTCGGGGTAGAGCATTTCCCCGTTCATGCGATAGGCGATGAGGGTATCCTCCAGGGCCTTGGCGAGCGGCAGCGACCGCGTCATGGCCGCGGCATCGCCGCCCTCCAGCAACAGCCATTTCGCCTGTGGCCGCAGGCCCGCTTCGTCCAGCAGCAGCTTCAGCGGCACGCCGGTGTACATGACGCAGTGCAGCATGCCGTGGGTGTACTGGCAGCCGTCAAGTTGCGCGCCGCGCCATTCCATCCCCGAATTGGCGGCGCATTCACAGAAGTAGACGCGATTGATGCGCGGCATCCGCTTGAGGTCGTCGAGCGTGAAGACGAGGGGGCGTTCGACGAGGCCGTGCAACAGCAGCCGGTAATCGGCCGGCTCGACTTCGGCGATGCCGGCATGGTGCCGCTCGAAGCAAAGGCCGTTCGGGGTGATGATGCCGTCGAGCGCATGCAGTGGGGTGAAGCTCACCGAACTCTGCGGCGATGGTGCAAGCCAGGGCACGTCGCGGCGGCCGACATGGTTCTCGTGCTTGGCAGGCCTGCCATAGGCGCGGGCCGCCACGCCCTCGCCCGGTGTGCGCGTCCAGGCGGGGACGTTCGGGGGAAGGTTGGCGGGATTGCCACGCTCACCGGACGCGGCAAGCGCGGGAGCCGCAAGCGCCGCCGCACCGGAGGCAAGACCTGCGCGCAGCACGGCACGGCGCGAGGCGGGTGCCGCTTGCTCGGACCGTGGCTTGGTCATGGCGCAACCTCGATCGACGTCGACCGGGCGAGAGTCGCGCACGGTCGCGTCACAATATGCGTGCGCCGACGACGATCACGCGCCGACGACGCGAATGTGTCCGGCCTCGCGCGGGGCGACGATGCGCTTGCGTTCGATGTGGCGCATGACGACGTCCCAGATGGGCGGGCCCTCGGTGCCTTCGTTGACGCTCGCCCAGCCGGCCACGACGTAGGTCCCGTTCGGGTCGATCGGCTGGCCGGTTCGCAGCAGCGTCATGTCGGAAATGCGTTGGCCCATGCCCTTGCCAAGATCGATCGTGTAGGAAAGGCCGCCGACGCGGACCATGTCGCCGCCCTGCTGGTAATAGGGATCGGGATTGAACAGGTTGTCGGCGACGTCTTCGATGACCTCCTTCAGCCGAGCGCCGGTCATGGTGGTTCGGTAGGCGGCCGGATAGGTCAACGCCGTCGCGTTGTAGATGTCTTCGCGGGTGATTTCCTGGCCGGGCAGAAGCGAACTGCCCCAGCGGAAGCCGGGTGAAAGCGCGATTTCGGCGTCGCGCTCCGTCAGCAAGGCGTCACAGATGACGTCGTCGAGCGTGCCGTTGAAATTGCCGCGCCGATAGAGCAGCGTTTCGGTGCGGCCGATCGGCTCGCGCAACATGGCCGCGTGCGGCGCGCGCACGGCGGCGATCTTGGCCGCCACTTCCGCATCGCCCGCAATCGCGTCGGCGAACACCGGAATGAGCTTGTAGCGGAAGTCATTCACCTGACCGTCGCGCACATCGAGATCGAGACGCGACACGAATTTGCCGTGGCTGCCGGAGGCGACCAGAAGGGTGCGTCCGACCTTCACCACCTCGGGCAACGCATCGTGCGTGTGCGCGGTGAGGATCACGTCGATTCCGGGAACGCGCGATGCGAGCTTTCGATCGACGTCGAAGCCGTTGTGCGAGAGCAGGACCACCAGCGCCGCGCCGGCCTTGCGCGCCTTCTCGACGTTGCCGCGCAGGTCGTTCTCGCGAATCCCGAATGACCAGTTGGGGAACATCCAGCGCGGATTGGCTATCGCGGTATACGGCAGCGCCTGGCCGATGATCGCGATCTTCACGCCGCCGCGCTCGAATAGGCGCATCGCCTCGAACGCCGGTTCATCCCATTCGGTATCGCGGATGTTCTGCGCCAGAAAGGGAAAGTCGAGCTGCTTGATCAGCTCCTTCACCCGTTCCGCCCCGAGCGTGAATTCCCAATGGCCGGTCATGGCATCGGGCTTGAGCAGCGCCATGCAGTCGACCATGTCCTGGCCCTTGGTCACGAGCGAGGTGTAGCTGTTCTGCCAGGTGTCGCCGCCGTCGAGGAACAGCACGCGGTCGCCGCGCTCGGCGCGAATCGCCTTGACGATCGTGGCGATGCGGTCGAGCCCCCCAAGCTTTCCGTAGCTGCGGGCGAGCGCGACGAAATCCTCTGACGTCAGCGCATAGGCCGCGGCGCTACCGGCGGGGATCCTGTAGAAGTCGAGCAGCGCGCGCCCGGTCAGGTGCGGCACAAGGCCGCGCACCTCGCCCACGCCAAGATTGACGGCAGGCTCGCGGAACAGGAGCGGCAGAAGCTGGGCATGGATATCGGCCACGTGGACCAGCGTGACGTTGCCCACCGGCTCGAAGCGCAGCAGGTCGGCTTGCGTCAGGCGCTGCTGGGCGAGGACGGTTCGAAGGCCGCCGGGCAGGAGCGCCGCTGTGGCCGCCGCAATTTGCAGGACGTCGCGCCTTGAAAGCATCGCCGGTTTGCCCTTTCAGGGCGCCAGCTCCCCGCCCGCCGGATCGGGCCACCGACGCGGGCGTGTTAAGAACCGCCCTGCCGCGATGCGCTGCGCCCGATTGCGCACCGCGGCTTAAGCCGCCGCCTCTCGTCCGTCGGGCTTGGCTTGGCAACCCATCGCGACAACGCGACGACCGGCTGCCGCGCGCACCGCTTAAGTGACCTTGATGGTCTCCTGCCCGACGATCCTGGAGCCGTCGTCGTCAATCCAGGTCAGCACCACAGGCCCCGACTCCTCGGCGCGGAACTTGAACTGGATATAGGGATTGGCCGCGATCGCCGGCTCGAAGTCGGCGGAAAAGACCTCCTTGCCGTTCACCGTGCAGATGAACCTGTTGAGAATCTTGCGCGGAATCGTGTTGCCGGCACTGTCCTTGCGCTGTCCCGATTCCATCACGTGGGAAACCAGCGCCTTGACCTCGACGATGTCGCCTTTCTTGGCTTCCTTCTTGTCGAGCTTGATCCGGGGTTTGACCGACATTGCCTAGACCTCCTCGGGACGGGTTGCCAGTCGGCTGTCAGCCGCCGCAGCCGCCGATCGTAACCTTGACGAGCTTGCTCGCCGTGAAGAACGACCCGTCGTTCATCTTGGCCACGGCAATCACGTTCTGGGTGGCCGCGAGCCGGATGCGGGTGTTGGCCTCGGCCACGCCGCTTGCAGGCGAGAAGTGGAAGGTCACCACGCCCGAGCGAGGATTGCCGTCGGCCACCACCAGCACGTCGGTGACATGCGACTGGGGCGTCATCGGGCTTTCCACCGCCACCGTCATCGGCACGGTATTGCCGTTCTCGGCGATCTCCGGCAGGTCGAGCTTGACCCGGCCCGGTGTCGGCGTCTTGCCTCCGGTGAACTTCTTGATCACCTCCTCGGCATCGTTCTTCGCCAGCGCCTGCCGGGAGGACACGCCGAATAGCAGCGCGCCGACGGTGCCGGCGGCCGCGGCCAGAGCCTGACGGCGATTGAAAATCGTAATCATTTCAACTCCCTGCCTCTCCAAATCCGCGTCCGACGCGTGCGGCCGGCGACGTTCCGTGACCATGCCGAGGGGAATGCGCGCCTGTCCAGGCGGCTTGCGTGTGCGGTGCATGGGCAGCAACGCCCCGCGACCGGTCAGGCATTTCCTCGGCATCGTCCGCCTTGCATGGCGGAACATATTCGTTTTCCGGCAACTAACTAGGTGATCCCGGCCTCGATTGCAACAGCTTTCCGCGCTCCGGCCCCGCGGGGGCTGCGGCCTGCGGCCATGATCGGCTTTCCCATTCCAAAAAGCGCATGTATTCTCGGCGGTGCGGCGTTTGCGAACTTGACCGGGTTCGCGCGTCGCGCGAACACAAAACCAATAACAGGCGCGAAGAGCGCGAAGAGGAGGAAGGCGACGGTGAAGGGCGGAACATTCATTCTGGCGGCGGCATGTGTCGCGGTGCTGACGACCGCAGGGATCGCGGGCGCGCAGGACGAAACCGAAAAGGCGGTCGAGAAATACCGGCAGATGCTGAAGGACGACCCATGGAGCAATCCGGGGCTCTTGGATGCCGACCGCGGCGAGGATCTGTGGAAGACGCCGGCGGGTCCCAACAAGGTGTCGCTTGAGAAGTGCGACCTCGGCAAGGGGCCGGGCGTGGTCGACGGCGCATTCGCCGAACTGCCGCGCTACTTCGCCGATGCCGACCGCGTGATGGATGCCGAAACCCGCATCCTCTGGTGCATGGAGAAGCTGCAGGGATTCTCGCGCGCCGACCTCGTCAAGTCGCCGTTTCCCGGCGGCGGGCAGCCGGTCAAGGCGATCGGCGCAATCGCAACCTACGTCGCGAGCAAATCCAACGGCATGGCCTTCTCGGCCAAGTTCGCCCATCCGAAGGAACGCGAGGTGCTCGCGCTCGGGCACGATCTGTTCTTTCGGCGCCAGGGGCCGCATGATTTTGCCTGTGCCACCTGTCACGCCGACACGGGCAAGCGAATTCGCCTGCAAGGCTTGCCGTTCTTGGCGAGCCCGACCGAGGCCAAGAAGGTGGTGGGCGAGTGGCCGGCGTATCGCGTCTCCACGACGCATGTGATGACCATGCAGCACCGGCTGTTCGACTGCTTCTGGCAAATGCGCATGCCGCGGATGGAACTCGGCTCCGAAGCGAGTGTCGCGCTCACTGCCTATCTCGTGAAGAACGCCGAAGGCGGCACCATCGCCGCTCCCGGTCTCAAGCGCTAACGGTCGGGAGGAGACGATGACAAGGCATCCGATTGCGATTCTCGCCGTGCTGCTGGCCGCGACCGGTGCGGCCAGCGCCCAGCAGAAGCCGAGCGTTGATCCGGCGCGCGTGGACGCGGCCATCAAGGCGGCATTCCCGAGCGCCCCGGCCGACTGGCAGTCGCGCTTCGTGCAGGACGAGACGATGCGGCAGTGCTCGCAACATGAGAACCTGCCGCCGAAGGACATCGCCGACGCCATCCAGAAGCGCGAGCGGGCGACGATCGAATACCCGGCCGACGGCAAGCTCATGGGCAACTGGCAGAAGGGCGAGAAGCTTGCGCAGTCCGGCTACGGCCTGCGTTTCACCGACTACCCGCCGCGCGGAGAGAACGGCGGCAACTGCTATGCCTGCCATCAATTGACCAAGGCCGAGGTGAGCTACGGCACCATTGGACCGAGCCTGCTCAACTACGGCAAGATCCGCAACTTCGGTGACGCCGAGACGAGAGCGGTCTACGACAAGATCTACAACGCGCACGCAACCTTTCCCTGCTCGCTGATGCCTCGCTTCGGCGCCAACAAGGTGCTCAGCATCGAGCAGATCAAGGACCTCGTCGCCCTGGTCATGAGTCCGGACAGTCCGGTCAACAAGTAAGGGGAGAAACGCCATGCCCGCAACCAGCCGCCGCGCATTCATCGGCGCCCTTGCAGCCTCGGGAGCGGCCCTGACGGCCGCGCCGGTCGCCGCCGCTCCGGACAAGCTTGATCTTGCGCAGGTGAAGAAGGACACCGACATCGCCTGTCTCTATCACTGCGATTTCGGCGCTCCGGCCCGCTTCGGCCAGATGCTGACCAACATCAACAACCACCTGAGCGTCTACGACTTCGATCCGTTCAAGGTGAAGATCGTCATCGTCGCACACGGTGCCGGCCTGAAATTCTTCCTCGAGGATCTGTCCGGCACGCCCTGGGCCAAGGAGGAGATCGACCCCGACCTCTACAAGCGCATGGTTGGCCTCGCCAAGTACGGGGTCGAGGCGTATCTGTGCGAGATCACCTACAAGCGCCAGAACATCGACATGGCCAAGACGCGGAAGGACTCGTTCCTCAAATTCGTCCCCTCCGGCGTGGCCACGGTCGCAGCCTTGCAGGGCAAGGGTTTCGCCTATCTCAAGGTCGGCTGATCCGCCCGCGCAAGCGGACGGCGGTCGGGACGCTGAAACAGCGCGGGCGCCACGCGGCGCGATCGCCGGGCCTCAGCTGTTGGCTTTGAGATAATCGCGCAGGCTTTCCTTCTCGTAGGCGCGCTCGGCCACGAAGCGGAACAGGCCGAGGAAATGCTGCGGCTGAAGATAACCCTGGCCGCGGGCGACCTCACGGTCGCGCGGCTTCTTGTCGGCCAGGCCTGCGACACTGTCGGGAAAGAACTGGATCGTGGGCGTGAAGCGGACGCCGTATTTCTCGGCAAGGCGCTTCTCCGGCAGCTTCTCGCCGTCGAAATCGGTCACTTCGCGCGCGCCGACGATGTTGAGCTGAAGGATGTCAAAACGCTCCTTCACGTAATTCTCGATCTCGGGCTTGGCGAAATTGACGAGATGCGTCTCCTTGCAATAGGGGCAGCCACGCAATTCCCACATGATGGCAAAGCGCTTCTTGCGCTCGGTCGTGGCCACAAGGTCGTCGGCGAGTTCGAGCAGGCTGTCGAGGAACCACGGTTGCCGGTAGAGGCCGTCATCGCCAAGCATGGCTTCGCCGCGCGCCGCGCTCCTTGCGCCGCACAGCAAACATGCCGTTGCGGCCGACCGGGTCAGGAACCTGCGGCGCGACAACATGGGCAACTCCTGATATTCAGATTCGTGCAGATGTTAACGGGGGGCCGGCGCCGGCCGCAAGGGGTGGGCCATGATCGCGCGATGGATCGCTCTTGCCGTATTGCAGGTCGGTCTCGCCGTCGCTGCGAATGCAGCCGAGCTTGCGCCCGAACTGCGCGCGCTGATCGAAGGGTTCCAGGCCCACCGCCGCACGGCCGACGCCTATCTGCGCACGCAGAATATCGAACTGGCCGCGATCGAGATCGAGCGGCTGCGTGAGCGCTGGGCGGCCGATCGCGCTCGGCTGCCGGCGCTGCCCGCTGATGCCGCACTGGCCGAGGCGCTCGCCGAGACCGAGACGGCCGTGGCGCGCAGCCTTGCCGCAGCCGATGCCGGTGACGTCGCGCGCGCACGCGACCTGCTGGAACGGGCGGCCGTCCCGCTCGACGCCTGGCGGCGGTCGAATGGCGTGCGCCTGTTTTCCGACTGCATCGGCGAGGTGAGCCAAGCCCATGCGGCGCTCGACCGCTTTCGCGAAAATCCTCCCGATCTGAGCGATCCGGGGACGGCGGCGCCGATTGCAGCCGCAACGGCTGCGGTCCTCTCCGCGCTCAGCCGCTGCGACCGAGAAGCGGCACCGGCGCTGCGGCAGGAAGGGGAGTTCCGCAGGCTGATCGACGGCATGAGCGAGAGCGTGCGCCAGATTCCGCAGGCGATCGCGGCACGCGACCACGCGCGCCTGCATCGGCTTCTGATCGAGCAACGCTCGTTCGAGCGCCTGCTGGTGTTCCGCTACGGCTGATCAGCCGACCCGGCCGAGCGAGGGTGCATAGTCCTGCAGCCATGCGCCGATATACGGCATGGCACCGGCAAAGATCAGAAGGCCGGTGGCGACAAGGGCCGCGCCCATGATCTTTTCCACCACACTGAAATGGTGGCGAAAACGCGCGGCCAGCCGCAGGAAGGACCCGGTGAACAGGGCGGCGCCGAGGAACGGCACCGCGATCCCGGCCGCATAGGCGGACAACAGCAGCACGCCGCGTTCGACCGAATCGGCGGTTGTCGACACCAGCAGGATCGATGCCAGCACCGGACCCACACACGGCGTCCAACCGAAGCCGAAGGCCAGCCCGACGACGAATGCGCCGACCGCGCTTGCCGGACGCGAGGCGGTCTGCACCCGCGCCTCGCGCATCAGCGGCAGCAGACGAAACAGGCCGAGCATGTGCAGCCCGAACAGTGCGATCAACGCGCCGGCCACCCTGGTCAGGAGCGTGAGGTGATCGGAGACGGCCCGCCCCAGCAGCGAGGCGCTCGCACCCAGCAGGACGAAGACAAAGGCAAAGCCGAGACTGAAGGCGGCCGCGCGAACCAACACCCGTGCGGTCGAGTGCACGTCCGATATGCCTGCCAGGTCTTCCAGCGTGGTTCCGGCAAGGAAGCACAGATAGGGCGGCACCAGCGGCAGGATGCAGGGCGACAGAAACGACAGGATGCCGGCGCCAAAGCTCGCCCACATTCCGATATCAAGGGTCATCGCCGCCTCTGGACATATTCAGATTGGGATATATTACTGCACGCACCATGTCGTCACGGCGGACCATGCAGAAGGCCCTGCGCGCGCTTGCCGCATTCGGCCTGATGTTGGCGGTTGCGGTCCCCGCGGCCGAGGCCGCCGAACTCGTCATGTTCCGCCGTGTCGGCTGTCCCTGGTGTGCGGCGTGGGACCGCGAGATCGGCCCGATCTATGCCAAGACCGACCTTGGCCGCAGGGCGCCGCTGCGTATGGTGCAGCTTGACCAGGGGGGCGACCCGGCGCTGCGCATCCGCGCCCCGATCCTCTATACTCCCACCTTCGTCCTGGCCGAGGGAGGACAGGAGGTGGGCCGCATCGAAGGCTATCCCGGAGAGGCCTTCTTTTGGGGCCTGTTGGAGCAGCTGCTGGAGCGGTTGCCCGCCGGCGGCTCGCGGCTTCCGTCCGCCAACCGGTTGTCAGGCCAAGCGCAGGTCACGTCCATGGAGCTTCTGCCATGAAAGGTCGCGCCGTCTCTTCCGCCAAGAGCGCGCTTACAAGGCCCAAGCCGCTCCCCGCTCTCGACCTCGACATGCTCCTTGCCAACGCGCAAGAGGCGAGCGAATTTCTCAAGGCGCTCTCGCACGAGGTGCGGCTCGTCATCCTCTGTTTCCTCATCGAGGGCGAGAAGTCGGTGAGCGAGATCGAGAAGATGCTGAAGCTGCGACAGCCCGCGGTGTCGCAGCAGTTGGCGCGGCTGCGCGCCGACGGTCTGGTCGAAACCCGGCGCAACGGCAAGAACATCTACTATTCGGTGGCACGCAATGAGGTGCGCGAGGTGATCCAGGCGCTCCATGATGCGTTCTGCCGTCCGCGCAAGAGCCGATAGGCGGCGCGCGCCTCGGCGACGGGGTTGACCGTTCAGCGGGAGGACGACGCATGCCCGGGCAGCTTGCCGGCACGCGGGTGCTCGATCTGACCAACGTCCTGGCCGGACCGTTCTGCTGCTATCAGCTTGCCCAGCTCGGGGCCGAGGTGATCAAGGTCGAGGTGCCGGGCACGGGCGATCTTGCGCGCCAGCTCGGCGCCGATCCCGAATTGAACCGGCGCGGTATGGGCGCCTCGTTCCTCGCGCAGAACGCCGGCAAGCGCTCGCTCACGCTCAACCTCAAGCATGCACAGGGCCGCGCCGCGTTTCTTCGCCTGGTCGCCACCGCCGACGTGGTGGTGGAGAACTTCCGGCCCGGCGTCATGGAGCGGCTCGGTCTCGGTTATGCGCAGCTTCGCACCGCACGCAGCGATCTCATCTATTGCGCCATCTCCGGCTTCGGCCAGGACGGTCCGCTGCGGTTCAATCCGGCCTATGACCAGATCGTGCAGGGACTGGCCGGGGTGATGAGCGTGACCGGTGATGCGCAGTCCGCGCCGCTGCGCGTCGGCTATCCCGTTGCTGACACCATGGGCGGGATGACTGCGGCGTTCGCAATCTGCGCCGCCCTGTTCCGGCGCGAGCGGGATGGATCAGGCGAATTCATCGACGTTTCCATGTTGGAATCGACGCTGGTCGCCATGGCTTGGGTCGTCTCCAACTGGCTGATCGCCGGCGTGCGGCCGCAGCCGCTCGGCAATGAGAACATGACCGCAAGCCCTTCCGGCACGTTCCGCACCGGCGCGGGCCTGCTCAATATCGCCGCCAACCAGCAGGGCCAGTTCGAGACGCTGTGCCGGCTCGCCGGCCGGCCGGAACTTGTGGCCGATCCGCGCTTCGCTGACCGCGAATCGCGCAAGACCCATCGCGCGGCCCTCAAGCAGGAGCTCGAGCGTGCGCTCGCGCGGCAGCCAGCGGCGGAGTGGGCGGCGCTCCTGAACGAGCACGGCGTTCCAGCGGGCGAAGTGCTGGACGTGCCATCGGTGCTGCGCCATCCGCAGGTGGTGGAGCGCAGCCTTGTGCGCACGTTCGAGCAGGCGCCGGGCGTCGATCGTGCGGTCAGCGTGGTGCGCGCCGGGTTCCGCCTGGCCAGCGGCGATCCACAGCCGACCACGCCCCCGCCCACGCTCGGCGCCGACACGCGCGCGATCCTGTCCGAGCTTGGCTATTCGGACGCCGACATCGAAGCGATGGCGCGCGAGCGGGTGATCTGACGTTCAGCGCGCGTCCTCTTCGTCCGTGTACCAGGACGGCTTCTGCGGATAGTGCGGACCGTCGTAGATCTCGACGACGATCGTCTCCTCGTGCGCAATGGTGGGGCCGTGCACGTTGCCCTTCGGGTTGCAGTAGAAGCTGCCCGCGGTCAGCACCACGCCGGTCGCGGTGTATTCGTAGCGGCCTTGCAGGCAGTACATGAACTGGTTGGAGGCATGGTAATGCGGTTGCGGAATGCCCGCGCCCTTGGCGAATCTGATCAGCGCGATGGAGGCGCCGGTGGCCTCGTTGCGCCACAGCATCTTTTCCGAGATGCCCTTGAGCGACTTCTCTCGCCACGGCATGGCATCGGCCTGGACGAGAATTTCGCCAATGGGCGGGGCGTCCTGCGGTAACGGGGCCATTCGCTCTTCTCCGTCGCCTGTGCCAACTACGCCGGCAATTGCTGGAATTCGGTGGGGAACGCGTGCATGCGCCGCGCCCCGTTCTCGGTGATGACGATGGTTTCGGCAAACACGCAGCCGGTTTCACCGTTGTGCCAGTTGGGATCGAACAGATCGATGTTCATGGCGAACACCATGCCGGCCTTGAATTCATCGCCGATCGCCTTCAGCGCGCCTTCGTCGGCCCGCAGCGCGTGGTGGCGGTAGCGGGGATATTCCAGCGAAGCCAGGCCGTGGCCGTGAATGCCGGCCTCGCAGATGCCGAAGCCCGACGCGGTAATCGTGTCGCGCACGGCGTCCATTGCTTCCGAAATCTTCGCGCCGGGGCGAAACAGCGACAACCCGCGCTGATAGGCGGCGAGGCAGGCCTGGTAGATGTCGAGATAGCGCGGTTCGGGCTTGCCCAGACAGAAGGTGCGTTCGACGTGGGTGAAATAGCCGCCGAATTTCGGATGCATCTCGCAGATGATCATGTCGCCCGCCGCAAGCGGCCGCATGGTCGGCACGCGGAACGGGTGCGGGTAGGGGTGCTTGTCGGCGGCCCACAGGAACAGCGTCGGCTCCTCTCCGCCGTTGGCCATCATGGCGCGCTGCATATTGGCGTAGACCTCGCATTCCTTCACGCCCGGGCGCGCGGTGTCGCGGCAGGTCGCGAGCATGAGATCGCCGAGCGCGGCGGCCCGGTCCAGCATCGCGATTTCCTCCTGGCTCTTGATCGTCCGCAACTTCTCCAACATGTCCTCGAGGTTGACGAGCCTCGCCGCGGGCAGCCGCTCCTGCAGCCGGAGATACAGGCTGTGCGGCGTCCAGCCGTCCGGATCGAGCGGCCCCGCAAGCCCGTCGATGCCAATGCGGGCGCCGGTCAGCTTCAGCTCGGCGAGACGATCGGCGACGCTGTCGGCGAAGGTGCCCTTCTTCGGCCGCACGTCGGCAACCCAGTTCTGCGCGCCCTTCCAGTAGTCGGTGAACACCGAGGAGAAGATGAACGAGGTCGGTTCACCGTCGAGCGGAAACACCAGCACGTTGAACTCGGCATTGCCGCCGATCGGGCAAAGATAGCGGGCATTGGCGGTGGCGAAGTCCCACATCGCCGGCCAGCCGCAGAGCACGAGGCAGTCGAGACCGCGCGCGCTCATCTCCTTGCGCACGTTGGCCCAGCGCCGGTCACGCTCGTTCAGCGACAGCGTCGGGTATTCGGTGAGCTTGCGCATGGCTGCTGTCCTCCCTGTGGCCGTGCCTCCGCCGTCGGAGCCAGTCCGCCGCCGCACCGGTGGGGGAGGGGGCGAGCAGTTGCCGCGCTTTCGTCGTGCACGGGCATCGTTCGTCACCCTCCAAGCCGCCGCAGCGAGGCAAGATAGTCCGCAATCCCCCGCTCCAGATCGTACTGCGGTTCGTAGCCGAGCTCGGCGCGCGCGCGGCTGATGTCGTAGACGCTGGTCGCCGGATAGGGAAAGCCGAAGAAATTCAGTCCCGGCCCGATCTCCATCACGGCGTCGGGGATGTGGCGCTTGATGATGCGCTCGAAGTCGCGCAGCGTCGAGCCGATGCCCGTGCCGATGTTGTAGACGCGGCTCTTCAGCTTGTCGGCGACCGTGGCCAGATAGATTCCGTTCGCCGAGTCCTTGTTGTAGACGAAGTCGTCCTTCTCGTCGCCGCCCTGCTTGATGCGGAAGGGCAGGCCGCGGGCCGGATTTTCGACGATGGCGCTGGTCACGCCCATGGGGCCGTGCCGGGCGGTCTTGCCCGGGCCATAGGTCGAGGCAAAGCGCAAGGACACCGTCTCGATCCCCATGTTGTCGTTGTAATACGTGCAGATGTTCTCGCCCATGAACTTTGCCGAGTCGTAGATCCGCTTCGGATTTTTCGGCATGTCCTCGGAGATCGGCTTGTAGGTCGGGTGACCGTGCTCGCCGACGGTCGGCCCGTACACGCCCTTGGCGCTGGTGAACACCAGGCGTTTGACGTCGAGCGCGCGCGCCGCCTCCAGGATGTTGACGAGCCCCATGACGTTGACCTGGATGCTGAGGGCCGGATTGGCGGCCGACACGGCGCCGACGAAGGCGGCGGTATGGACCACGTGCGTCACCTTGTGCTTCTTGAGCACCTGCAATATGCGCGGCATGTCGAGCACGTCGCCGAGCTCGATATCCACCTTGTCGACAATGTCGCCGATCAGGCTGTCATCGCGGTGGCGCGCAAAGATGACGGGCCGATGCCCTTCATTGACGAACTTGCGGCTGGTCTCGGCGCCGATGACGCCCATGCCGCCGGTGATCAGCACCTTCACGCTGTTGCTCCCGGTTTCTGTATCCAGTGATGATAACCTTCCGGCGTGTCGAGGTCCTGCGCAAGACCCGCGCGGCATACGACCCGCACGCCGTAGCCCAGCGCGCGGGCGGCATCGCGATGGAGGGCAAAACTTTGCGGCCCAAACCGGAACAGGCCGGCGGCCGGCGGGCGGAGAGCGAGGGCGTTCGTGCCTTTCTCGGTGCCGTCGGGCGCGATCGCGCAGGCCGGCGGCGGGCCGAGCGCGTCCTTGAGGGCGGCAATGTCGTCGCGCTCGATTTCGGGCAGATCGCTCGGCAGGACGATGACGGCCTCGGCGCCGCGCTCGGCGGCGTAGCGTGAGGCGTGCTCTAGCGCGTCATTCAGTCCGCCACCGGGCTCGCGCAGCGCATGGGCGCCGCTCCCTCTCACCCATGCCAGCACCGCCTCGTCAGCGCTCACGACCACGATCCGGCCGACGCCGATTGCGTCCCGCGCCCGCGCGAACACACGCTCGAACAGTCGGCGGTTGAGCGCCGTCCGCGCGGCGGGATCGAGCACGCCGGCAAGGCGGGACTTGCCGAGCGGCAGGGGCTTGACCGGAATGATGGCCCAGGCGTCCATGGTCAATCGGCCGTCGCCGGCATCAGTTCGTCGACGAATTCCAGTGTTTCGCGTGCAAGCCGGAGCTTGTCATCGAGCGTGCGCATGATCGTGGGGCAGACCCGGACCCGGCATCCCAGCGCGGCCACCGCGGCGGCGCACGGCCGGTCGGCGCTGTCGATGATCCAGCCGCGGACCAGCCCGCCGTAGTGGCGGGCGATTTCGATCGGCGACGGTTCGCTGCCGCGTTCGCGCATCATCTTGGCGAGCGGTCCCTTGATGGCCTGCCCGCCGACAATGGGGGAGACGGCAACGACGGGGAGGCGGCGGGCGCGCAACCGCTCGGCCACGCCGGGCAGCGCGAGGATCGGGTCGATGCTTACATACGGATTGGACGGGGTGATCACGATCGCGTCGGCCCGCTCGATCGCCGCGGCAAAGCCCGCGCTCGGCCTTGCCCGCTCGGCGCCGTCGAATGTCACGCCCTCGAATCGGGGCGCGCACCGGTGCCGCACGAAATAGTCCTGGAACGGCAGCGGCCCCGCGTCGGTGGCAACGATGCTGCGCACGGGATCGTCGCTCATCGGCACGACCTCGTGGCCAATTCCGAGCCGGCGCGCGATCAGCGCGGTGACGGTCGACAGGCTGCGACCGGCGGCGAGCTCCTGCGTGCGCAGCATGTGCGTCGCCAGATCGCGGTCGCCCAGGCGGAACCAGGTTTGGCCGCCCAGTCGTTCGAGCGCGGCCATGAAATGCCAGGTCTCCCCGGCCAGGCCCCAGCCGCGCTCGGGATCGTTGCGGTCGGCGAGCGCGTAGATCACGGAGTCGATGTCGGGGGAGATGCGCAGGCCGAGATGGAGGAAATCGTCGGCGGTGTTGACCACGATGACAAGCTGGTGCGGCGACAGAAGGCCTGCGAGCCCGCGAGCAAGCTTGCCGCCGCCAACGCCGCCGGCGAGTGCGAGGATATGCGGCCTTCGGCTCATGCACGCACGATCTCGGTGAGCGGACGCCGCTCGCGCCGAAGGCCCTGCGTCGCCGGATAGCCGAGCGTGACCAGCGCCTGCGGCTCCCAATCCGGCGGCAGGTCAAGTGCGGTCCTGACCGTATCGGGACAGAACAGCGGTGCGCACATCCAGCATGCACCGAGCCCTTCGGCATGGGCAACGAGCAGCAGATTCTGCAGCGCCATCGCCGTGCTTTGCACCGCCATGGTGCGCTCAGCCGCCGCCCGCCGCGCATCAGGATAGACATCCATGTCGGCAAGCGTGCAGCACGCGACGATGACCGCTGGCGCCGATGCAATTCGCGCGCGTGAACGGGCGACATCGCACTCGACCACGTCGGCGGCGTCGCCGTCGGCCAGACGATCCGCGCGCAATCGCTCGCCCATCGCCGCGGCCAGTGCGATCCTCCGCGCGGGCTCCTCCAGTACGACGAACCGCCAGGGTTGCCGGTTGTGCGCCGACGGCGCCCAGCGCGCGGACTCGATCAGCCGGTCGATGAGCCCGCGCGGTATGACGTCGCTCCGATAGCGGCGGATCGACCGTCGTTCCCGCATCCAGCCAAGAAGCGTGTCCGGCGACGCGACGGCGAGGGGTGTGATCATGGCGGTCACTCCGGAATCCCTAGCGGAACAGGTCAAGCTCGCGCGGCCGGACCAGTTCGCGAGCATCGCCGTCGCCCACAGGATGGTCGAGACCGCGCAGCAGCACGACCGGCGTTCCCTCGTCGGCCTGCCCCATCAGCAGCGAGGCCGCGGCCGCAATCTCGTCGGCGAGGCCGACCTGCGTCGCGCGCAAGCGGCGGCCGAACAGGTCGGGCCGGCCGCGCAGGTCGAGCAACGCGGGCAGCCCCGCAGCACCGAGCGCCGTGCCGATGGTGCCGTTGCGCCAGGCGCGGCCCAGGCTGTCGATGATCACGACGCCCACCTCGATCCCGGTGTGGGCGGCAAGGCGTGCCCGGATCTCGCGGCAGGATCGATTGCAGTCCTCGGGCAGCAGCAGGACGTATTCCCCCTCGCCCTCCGGCCGGACATTGGAGGCATCGATGCCGGCGTTGGCCAGGACGGCCCCGCTGCGATGGGCGACGATGAGGACGCCCTTCCGGCGGCGAACCACTTCGGTCGATTCCCGCAGGATCAATTCGACCAGGCGCGGGTCCTTGTCGACTTCGGCGGCGAGCGCAAGCGCCTGCGGCGAGGGGATGACCTCGCGCAGGTCGACCATGCGTCCTTCGGCCTTGGACACGATTTTCTGTGCAATCACGACAACATCGCCGCGCTGCAGGACGAGGCCTGACGCGGCAAGGCCGCGCAGGACGAGATCGGTGATGTCATCGCCCGGTTGTACCAGCGGGATACCGGCAAGGGCTGCGACCGTCAGCGTTGCAGCCGGCGCAGGCCGAACCTTGACGGCGGCGTCAGACATGGTCCGTCTCGGCCGGCAGGCCGGTGATGCGAATGCCGGAGTGCCTGATCTTGTATTGGCGGTTGATGGTGATCAGTGCCGAGGTCAGCGCCTCGGCGACCGCGGAGTTGGCAAGCGGTCCGGCGTAGAAAGCGCGCATGCCGGCCGCCTTGGCCAGCGCGATGACGGTTGCGCAGGCCGCCCGATCGTCGCCGCAGACCAACACGTCGCAATCGATGGTGCGGTCAAGATCGTCGAGATGCTCCGCCGACACGTTCTGGAACGCGGAGACGACGCGCACCTGCGGGCCGAGCACGACCTGCGCCTTGAGCACGGCGGAGCCGCCTTCCGGAAGCTGCACGCATCCGATCCGGGGCGGCACCAGCGGCACGGTCACGTCGATCAGAATCTTGCCGCTCAATGCGGGCGCGATCCCTTCGAGCGTCGCAAGCTGTGCGGCATAGGGCACGGTCAGCACGACGAGGTCGCCGCGCGCGGCCGCTGCGGCGTTTTCGGCTGCCTCGACGCGGGAAGCGCCGAGCCGGGCATTGAGCTGTGCCGCCGTCGCTGCCGCCCGTTCGCGCGCGCGCGAGCCGATCACGATGCGATGGCCGGCGTGTGCAAAGCGCAGCGCCAGTCCCGATCCTTCCTTGCCGGTGCCGCCGATCACGGCGATGGTCTCGGGCGCCTGCAACATGGCGTTCAACCTGCCGGGGCGGCGGCCCGCGCCCGGCGTGTGCGGGTTACGATGACAGCTTGCAACGGTGCGGCGTGGTAGGAGGCGTGCCGCCGCTCCTCGGGCACCGGGCCGTACAGCGTCGTGCGCTGGCGTGGCATGCGGCCGACCGAGGCAATGAGCGCATCCATGCGTTCGGGTGGAAGCTCCTGGCCGTGCTCGGTCCCGGCTGCGCGGGAAATGCTTTCGTTCATCAGCGTGCCGCCAAGATCGTTGGCGCCCGCACTCAGACAGGCGGCGGCTCCATCGGGCCCGAGCTTCACCCATGAGGTCTGGATGTTGGGGATGAGCGGATGCAGCGCGAGCCGCGCCACCGCGTGCATCAGGATCGCTTCACGCAACGTCGGCCCCTTGCGCGCGCGACCCTTCAGATAGAGTGGCGCCTCCATGTGAACGAAGGGCAGAGGCACGAATTCGGTGAAGCCGCCGGTGCGCGCCTGCAAGTCGCGGATGTGCAGCAGATGCCGCGCCCAGTGTTCGGGCCGGTCGATGTGACCGAACATGATGGTCGCCGTGGTGCGCAGGCCGCGTCGGTGCGCGGCCTCGACGATGCCGAGCCATTGTGCAGTGGACAGTTTGTCCGGGCACAGCACCGCGCGCACCGCGTCGTCGAGAATCTCTGCCGCGGTGCCCGGCAGGCTGCCGAGCCCCGCCTCCCGCAGCCGGTCGAGGTAGTCCTCGATTGCGATTCCGAGGCTGTCCGCCCCGTGCTGCACTTCGAGCGGGGAGAAAGCATGCACGTGGATGCCAGGCTCGGCGCGTTTGGCCGCAGCGAGGATGGAAAGATAGGTCGTCCCGTCGTAGCGCGGGTGGATGCCGCCCTGCATGCAGACTTCGGTCGCGCCGCGCGCCCAGGCTTCGCGCACGCGGCGGGCGATCTCGCCGTCGTCGAGGTCATAGGCGGGGCCGCGCAAACTGTCGCCGAGCTTGCCCTTGGAGAAGGCGCAGAAGCCGCAGGCCCGGTTGCAGATGTTGGTATAGTTGAGATTGCGGTTGACGACGTAGCTGACCGTGTCGCCGGAAACGCGAACGCGCAATCCATCGGCCGCGGCGCAGACGGCCTCGAAAGCCTCCCCGCGGGCGCCGAACAGCGCCGTGATCTGTTCCTCGGTCAGCCGGCCTCCGGTGAGGGCGCGCGCGAGCGCACGCTCGATACTGCCATCGCCGCCGATGGCGGGCGCCGCGAGTGGCTTGTCGACGACACCCGTGGCGCGGCCCCGGCCGGGTGCCCAATCATCGGCGCGGGCGAAGCCTTGCGCATCGCAGGCGCGCAGCACCGGCGTGCGCAATGCCGGATCGAGCCAGCGGCCGGGGTCCAATGCGTAGCTCGGATAGATCGGCAGGCGCTCGACCAGGTGCTTGCCGGCCTCGGCGGTTTGCCGGCGCAGTTCGGTGATGGCAGGCCACGGCGCCTCGGGGTTGACATGGTCAGGCGTCAACGGCGAAACGCCGCCCCAGTCGTTGATCCCGGCGGCAATCAGCGCCTCGATGATGCGCGGGCTGAGGTTAGGCGGTGCCTGGATGTTCATGTCCGGGCCGAACACGAGCCGCGCCATGGCGACCGTCCACAGCAGCTCCTCCGCCTCGGGCTCGGGGTTGCGTCCCATGCCGGTGCCGGGCTTGGCGCGAAAGTTCTGCACGATCACTTCCTGGATGTGGCCGAAGCGACGGTGCAGTTCGGCGATGGCAAGCAGGGCGTTGATGCGCTCGGCGCGCGTCTCGCCGATGCCGATCAGAATGCCGGTCGTGAAGGGTACCTGTGCTCGGCCGGCCGATTGAATGGCGTCAAGCCGCACCGCCGGCTCCTTGTCGGGACAACGGTGATGCGGCCCGCCGGGCAAGCCAAGCCGCGGTGACGCGCTCTCCAGCATAAGCCCCTGCGAGGCCGAGACCCGGCGCAAGGCGGCGATGTCGGATTCGGCCATGACGCCGGCATTGACATGCGGCAAAAGGCCGGTCTCGCGCAGCACGAGGTCGCACATGGCGGCGAGATAGCCGAGCGTGGTTTCATAGCCGAGGCGGGCCAGCGCCTCGCGTGCCGCGCGATAGCGCAACTCGGGCTTGTCGCCGAGCGTGAACAATGCCTCATGGCAGCCGGCGGCCGCACCTGCGCGCGCGATGGAAAGCACCTCCTCCGGCGCGAGATAGGGGGACGCAACGGAGCGCGGCCCACGCGCGAAGGTGCAATAGCGGCAGGTGTCGCGGCAGAGCCGCGTCAGCGGGATGAAAACCTTGCGGGAATAGGACACAAGCACCCCGTGGCCGCGGTCGCGCAGGCGGGCCGCTTCGGCCATGAGTTCGGAAAGCGGCGCCAGGCCCCAGCGCTCGATCTCGCCGCGGGACGCGCGTGCCGTCAGCAAGCCATTCTCCCAGGTCGGCAACCGTGGCGGTGCGGCGATCTTCGCCCGAAGGCCACGGTAAGAACTCGGAAAATGGCAATCAAGTCATGGCCGCTGGCGATTTCGGCATATCTGGAACGGCGGGAAGGCGCCACGCGGCCACACATCCGCGCTCCGCGCATTGCAGGCTCAATCTGGACTTGGCGCAGGCCATGGCTTAATTGCCCCAGTCACCCGGTACGCAGACAGGAGGTCGCCGTGGGCTACAACAAGGGTCACAGGGAGTTCCATACCATCGACATGACGAGCGGCTTTCATGCGGTGCCGGGCTATCCCTGGGGGTTCTCGGAGAAAATCCTGGCCGGCTCGCTGGACGAGAAGAACAAGGTCGGCAATCGCACCCGCATTCTCAAGATCGAACCCGGTGCCTTTTCCACCAAGCCGTTCGTGCACGACTACTGGGAGGAGGTGTTCCTGATCTCGGGCGACCTGATCTGCGGCAGCGACGAGAAGGGGCAGGGCGGCGAGCAGTTCACCGGACCGACCTACTGCGTGCGACCGCCCGGCGTCTATCACGGGCCGTTTGCGTCCAAGACCGGATGCCTGCTGCTGGAGACGCACTACTACGTGCCGGAGTGATCTCCGACGGCTTCGCCCATTGCGTCGCCGGGGATGCGTGGATGCGCGGCGGTCGGCCGCGCGACGCCGAACGGGAGGGCATGCAGGCGCCTGCGCCCGGCCTGACGCTCTTGCCATCCCCTTTCGCTTCCGCAAGGCGAAGGAGCCGGCCATTTCCGTACGAAGAGCTGCGTCAGCCGATGCGGCCTCGCGTCATCGTGTCCCAGTCGTGCGTTGGCAGGATCACGTCGGCGCGGCGGGCGATGTCGGCGAGCGCCCGTCGCATTCGTTCGAGATCGTAATAGATGGCCGGCAGGATGGCCTGTTCGATGTTGAGTTCGACCTTGCGGGCGATGTCGCCGACGATGGCCGCCGTCCCCTTGGCGGTCCGCACATAGACGCACTGGTGGCCTGGCGTGTGGCTGTCGGCATAGAGCACGCACAGGATGCCCGGATACGGCTCCGCGTCGCCTTCGATCAGTTCGACGCGCTCCCACAGCGGATCGACCAGTTCGGCCACATCGGCGCGGTCGTAGAACAGGCTCTTGCCGCCGATCGGCAGCGCCGCCGGGCCCATGGGGGCGGCCGCCGCCATCAGCTCGCTGCGCTGCACGATGATGCGGGCATTGGGAAGCTGCGCGCAATTGCCGCAATGGTCGTAGTGCAGGTGGGTCAGGATCAGGGTCTTCACCTCGGACGGCTTCACGCCGTGCTGGGCAAGCTGGGCCGCGAGCGCCTGCTCCGGCGAGCAGGAATGCGGGCCGAGGCGATGGATCTCCACCGCGCGCCGCGGGTCGCGCATGCCGCAATCGACCACGATCGGCCCCTCCGCCGCCCCTTCGATCAGGAAGCCGAGGATCGGCACGCTCGACCGCCCGCGGTCCGTCGACAGGCTCCAGAACACGTCGAGGACGTTGGGCACCTCGGCTTCGCCGAGGAGCAGCGGGCGAATGCGATAGGTCACGCCGTCCTCCCGCTCGCTAATGCTCGAGCAACAGCGAGCCGAATCCGTCGATCCTGTCGTTGATCCCGTTCTGGCGCAGCGCCCACCAGTAGATGCAGGTGTTGATGGCGAGCACCGGCTTGTCGAGCCAGAATTCGGCGATGCCGGCAAGCCGCGCCATCGCGAGGTTGGTGCCGACCTGGATGACGGCGTCCACGTCGGGTCCGTTCACCTCGACGATGGCATCGCGCAGTTCGCGTTCCGAAACATGGGCGATCAGCACCGGGCTCCGGCACTTCAGTCCCTTGAGCCGCACGATCTCGAAGCCGCAATCCTCGAAGAAGCGGCGCACCTGTGCATCTCCGACCGGCATGTAGGGCGTGATCACGGCCAGGCGTCGTGCGCCGTAGCGTTCGAGCGCGTGGCGGGCCGCGTCCGACCCCATCGCCACCTTGACGCCGGCGTGCCGCTCGATGCGCTCCTGCAGCCGCCGACTGCCGTCGAGCCCGTCCCAGAAGGTCTCCGACGACATGCCCATGATCAGGTAGTCGGGCTCGCAGGTCATCACCCGATCCACCGCCGCCATCATCTCGGCGCGGATGTTGTCCATGAGCTTGTTGAAGTCATCGTCGTTGTGAATCGGGTCGTTGGGGATGGCGATGCGGCCGAAGTGATTGGTGACGCCGCGCGGCGCCATGGCATCGAATTCCGGCTGCACCGAGGTGTTGGTCGAAGGTGCAATGACGGCGAACTTCTTGCGGAAGCCGAGCGAGTCGGTCATGGCTCAGCGCGCCTTTGCGGGAATGATCGGCAGCAGCACATGGGCGTGGCGCCCCGGCCCGGCGTGCAGCGTCACGTCGCCGCCGAAAATCGCCGCCGGCCGATCGCGCGGCTCGTCGTGCTTGAAGGGCCCCACCCCGGTCCAGGCGGTGCCGAGCGTCTTGAGGCCGGCTGAAGCGCCGCCCGGATAGACGTAGTCCTTGCCGCGGACGGAGAGCGCAAGACGATAGCCGGCCGGGACCACGATGCAGGTCGGCCAGATTTCGACGTCGCACTCGACGATCTCGCCCTTCTTGAGCTTCTGCTCCTCGTCGTGGGTGTGATAGGGCCGATAGGGAAGGGAGAGCGTCTTGTCGAGCTTGCGGTGCGAAACCCGCAGCCAGCCCTGTGCGAGAGGCGTGTGCTCGTCGAGCGCGCCCTGAAAGGTGAGCTCCTTCATATCGGGCGAGAACGCGCGCAGCACCAGGAACAGGTCGGCGTCCTCGGTTGCCGACGACACCCACAGCTTCGCCGCGATCGGCCCGGTGATCTCGGTGTCCTGCCTGAGCGGCTCGGTGAGGAAGGTGACGCCGTCGCCCAGGCCCTTGTAGGTGACCGAGGACCGCTTCGACGGCCGCTTGGTCGACATCGAAAAGTCGGCAGGATCGAGGAAATACCGGGTCCAACGGGTACGCTTGAGCGGCCATTCCTTCTCGTGCCGCTCGACGAACCTGTCGACGTGGCGGACCTGCAGCAGCACCTTCGGCTGCCTGTTCCAGCCCGTGTCCTCGCCCTTGAGGAAATGGCCGAAGAACCGCTTCTGCAGGCCAAGCCCGTAATCGGTGTAGAAGTGCGTCCAGTGTTCGAGGCCGTGGCATTCGAGCCATTTCTGCTTCGAGGCTGCGCGCACGAAGCCTTCGAAATTGCCGCGCGGATGCAGCCCCTGGCCACCCCAGTTGGCGGCGGAGAGCAGCGGCACCGTAACCTTCGACCAATCCGGCATGCGCGACTGCCAGAACTCGTCGGTATCGAGCTTGTGGGCGAGGCAGTCCTCGTAGAAGTTGCGCCGGTTGGCGCCAAGCTCCTCTTCCGTCAATTCGATCGGGCCCGAGACCCAGTCGCCGTTCATCCGGCTCCTGTAGCCGCGCGTGCCGCGGCCGTGCTGGAGCGGATAGACCTGCGATTGCGTCCAGTTCTTGGTGAAGGTGCAGAAGATGCCGCCGTGGTGCGCCATGTCGCGGTAGAAGTCGGCCGCCCCTTCCCAGGTGCAGATGGCGGCGAGATGCTTGGGCTGCAGCGCCGCCGCTTGCCAGGCGTTCTCGGCGTAGTAGGAGATGCCGTTGATACCGACCTTGCCGTTCGACCACGGCTGCACACCGGCCCAATCGACGCAGAGCGCAAGATCCTGCGCTTCGCGCCGCGACCAGATGTCGATCACCCCGGGCGAGCGGCCGGCGCCGCGGCTGTCCACGCGCACGACGGCGTAGCCGTCCGGCACCCATTTCTCCGGGTCCACCACCTCCCAGCACTGGTACTTGTTGGTGGAGCCGGTCGGCACGTCGGGGTGGATTTCGCACATCCGCTCCCACTGCTCCTTGTAGAGATCGGCGAAGTGCAGCCACTTGCCGTAGGGACCGTAGCTGATGATCACCGGATACTTGCCGGCTTTGATCGGCCGATAGACGTCGCAGCGCAGCACGACGCCGTCGTCCATCCTGATCGGCATGTCCCAGTCGATCCGCATGCCGTCGCGGATCTCGCTCACTTCGCGGTAGCTCATGATGCGTCCTCGCTTTCCCCAACGCTGACGGTTTGACGGGCGATCAGACCAAGCGCCGCCCGTCCGGCGCAAACAGCACGATCCGGTCGGGCCGAAGCGACAGTGCGACCGGCGTGCCGGGCTTCAGCGCGGCCAGAGCGAGCCCTTCGCTGACGGCCACGAAGGCGCGGTCCGACCCGTGGTCGAAATAGAGCAGGGTGTCCTTGCCGAGCGGCTCGATCAGGCGGGCCGGCAGAGTGATGTCGCCGCACCCGTCCGGTCGCGGTTCCACATGCTCGGGACGGATGCCGAACGTGGCGCGGCCCGGCGCCAGTCCGGCCAGGCGTTCCGGCAGCGGCAGCGAAAAGCCGGCCGCCCGAAACAGCGCCTTGCCGCCGTCGTGGACGATCTCGCCGGCAATCAGGTTCATCGACGGCGAGCCGAAGAAGTCCGCCACGAAGTAGCTTGCCGGATTGGAATAGATTTCCATCGGCGAACCGACCTGCTCAATCTCGCCCGCACGCATCACCACGATCCGGTCGGCGAGCGTCATCGCCTCTTCCTGGTCGTGGGTGACGTAGATGAAGGTGCGCTTGAGTTCCTCGTGCAGACGGTCGCATTCGGCGCGCAATTCGCGGCGCAGCTTGGCGTCGAGGCTCGACAGCGGCTCGTCGAGCAGGAAGGTGGACGGATTGGTCACCAGCGTGCGCGCCAGCGCCACGCGCTGCGACTCGCCGCCCGAGCATTGGCTCGGCATTTTGTCGAGCAGGTGACCGATGCGGACCATGTCCGCCACCTCGCGCACGCGCTTGGCCCGCTCCTGCGCCGGCACGCGCTTCATGCGCAGCCCGAACTCGATGTTCTGTGCCACCGTCTTGTGCGGGAACAGCGCGTGGCTCTGAAACACCATGCCGAGACCGCGGTCGCGCGGTTCAAGATCGTTCACCACTCTGCCGTCGATCCTGATTTCGCCTGCGGTCGGGTCTTCGAAGCCGGCGATCATGCGCAGCGTCGTGGTCTTGCCGCAGCCCGAGGGGCCGACGAAGACGACGAATTCGCCGTCCTCGATCGCGATGTTGAGGTTTCTGACCGCGACCACGGCGCCGAACGCCTTGTGCAGGTTGCAGAGCTCGATCCGCGCCACGACTATCTCCGCACCATGCCGAAAGAGAAGCCGCGCACCAGATGCTTGCGGATGAGAATGCCGACGATCATGAGCGGCACCGTGATGCCGACGGCAAGCGCCGCCTGCCGGCCATAGACGCGGCCTTCCGACGTGCCCTGGTATTTCGACAGTTCGACCGGCAGCGTCACCGCCTCGGTCTTGCCGATGATGAAGGCCAGCAGGTATTCGCTCCAGGTCAGGATCAGAATAAACAGGAACGTCGCCACCAGCCCGGAGCGGATGAGCGGCAGCACCACCTCGAAGATCGTGCGCCAGCGCGAGGCGCCGAGGATTTCGGCGGCCTGCTCGATCTCGCGCGGCACTTCGTCGATGAAGCTCTTGGTCATCCAGACCGCATAGGGCAGGCTGGTGAGGAAGTAGATCAGCACCAGGCCGATGATCGAGTCGAGCAGGCCGATGGCCGAATAGTAGAGCGAGAGCGGAGCGACGAACACGATCGGCGGGATCATGCGCAGCATCAAGAGCTGGAACATCCGCGCCTCGGACAGTATGCGGTAACGCGACACGCCGTAGGCGATCACGGCGCCAAAAGCGACCGCGAGAAAGGTCGCGCTGCACGAGATGATGATCGAATTGCGCAGCGCGATGAGCGGCTTCTGCAGTGACTGGATGTATTGGGTCTCGGCGTATTCCTGCACGCCGAACCACACATTCATGTAGTTGCTGAAGGTGGGCGGATCGGGGATGTAGACCGGCGGCCACGCGAACCACTGGGTGTCCGGCTTGAACGAGGTCGAGATCATCCAATAGATCGGGAAGAAGACAATCGCTGCCCACACGCTCAAGACCGCGTAGCGGGTGAGCGAGGCCAGGCGGCGGCGGCGCGCTTTGGTCATCGCGTGCCCTCCGGCGCGGCATACATGATATCGAGGGCGCGCTTCTCGCGCCGCAACAGCCTGATCGCCAGCAGCACGATGACGATCATCAGCATCATGGCGGCATAGGACAGTGCCGCGCCCTTCGACACCTGGAAGTACTGCCAGGTGGTGAGAAAGATGTAGACCGGAATCGTTTCGGTTGCGGTTCCAGGACCACCCTGGAACAGCGCCCAGGTTTTCGGAAACTCCGCCATCGCCTCCAGGAAGCGCAGCACCAGCGCCAGAAAGATCACCGGCCGCAGCAGCGGGAGCTGCACTTCGATGAACACGCGCCAGCGCGAGGCGCCCAGAATCTGCGCTGCCTCGATCGGCTCTCTCGGGATCGAAGACAGGCCGGCAAGCATGATGATGAAAGAGAACGGCGTCCAGTTCCAGATTTCCAGCAGCGTGACTGCGGCGAGCGCGATGTCGGCGTCGGTGAGCCAGGCGACCTTGAACTGGGTGCCGCTCAGCCGGCTGATGATGTCGTTGACCGGTCCGCTCTGGTACAAGAGCATTTCGGCAGTGTAGGCGACCACGATCGGCACCGTCAGCATCGGCAGGATGAAGATTACATAGAAGAAGCTCTGGCCTGCGAACGGCTTGTGCATGAGGTAGGCGAGCGCAAATCCGAGCAGGAAACAGCCGACGGTGGAGGCCGCGGAAAACATGAGCGAGCGCACGATGGCCCAGCCGAAGCGGTCGTCGGTCAGCACCTCGCGAAACAGCTCCACGCCGACGTAGTCGGCCTCCCACCACGAACCGAGATAGACGCTCCACTGGTGGAACGAGAAATAGAGCTGCAGAAACAGGACCGGCAGCAGCACGAGCGCAAACAGCGCGATCAGCGGGCCGAGGATGGTCCAGCGGAAACGGCTGATCGCGCGCGCGCGCGAGGCCTCGCGCGGCGAGAAATGCAGGCCCACGCTGACTTCGGCATGTGCGGTCATCGACACTTGCACCGCAGGCTGTTTCTTCCCATCCGTCCGCGGCCCGGATCGGCGCAGGCCGGGCGCCAGGGTGAGACGGGGCGGCGGCAAGCCAAGCCTGCCGCCGGCCCCGGAGCAAAGCGCCCCGTTGCGGCGCGAATGTTGTCAGGCCGGTCGCTGCGACCGGGGCCTGCAGCGGGCACGACGGAGGGCATGGACGGCGCGCTTACGCAGGCTTGTCGCGTTTGGGCATCACCGCCTTGTAGCTTGCCAGCTCCTCCTTGAGCTTGGCGCGGCCGATCCGGTTGATGACCCGGCCCCACTCGTCGGTGGTGCGCTTGAGCACCTCGCCGGCAGGCAATTGCCCGACATAGGCCTCCGACAGGTTCTTGGCGAGCAGGTCCTGGAATTCGAGATAGCCGGTCAGGTAGATCGGCGGGCTCACCACCTGGAGGTTGGCCTCGATCGCCTTCAGCCCCTCCCTGGTATAGGCGGCGATGACCGGCGGCGCGGTCATGTGCGCCTTGGCCCAGGCGTCGTGGAACACGTTGACGTTGTCGGAGACGATCTGAGTGCTGTTCTTGTTGGTGCCCCACCAGAGTGCGAGATAGGCCGCCTGCGCCTTGCGTGGGCTGTACCGGTTGACGAGCACGGCGGCGAGCGGCGAGGAGATCGACCGGTGGATGCGGCGGCCGGACCTGTCGGAGCCCGGCACCAGGCCGTACAGAAACTTGCCCGCCGTCTTCGACTTCTCCTTGTTCTCGATCTGCTTGATGGTGCCGTCCCAGTACTGGCAGGTCGCAACGTTGCCACCGACAATGCGCGGGATCATCTGCGGCGTGCCCCAACCGGCCGACTCGGGATGGGCGGATTTCTTTTCCTGCAGATAGACATCGACGGCGTACTGGCCGGCGGCGGTGTTCAGCGTCGGATTCATGTCGTCATCGAACGGAAATCCGCCGGCCGAATAGAACATCATGTACCACCAGGTCGCGCCGTTGGCGCGGTTGCGCAGGCTGCCCGAGCCCCAGATGCCCTTGTCCGGATTGTGGAAGAACTGCTGCAAGCGCAGGTCGTCCTCCCAGGTTTCCGGCCACGCGATCTGCTTGCCGAACTTGTCGGCAAAGCGCTTCTGATTGTCGGGCTCCTCGAACAGGTCCTTGCGGATGTAATGGACGTGCACATTGCCGTCCGTGGGCACGCCGTAGGTGTTGCCCTTGTAGGTCATGAAGTTGGCATAGTCGCCGACGGCGTCGATCTTGAAGTTCGCCTTCTTCATGTACTCGTCGAGCGGCTCGAGCAGGCCGGCCGAGGCGAGCGAGGGGATCATGTTCGAGTCGATGTGGAAGAAGTCGAATTGCGGGGAGCGCGACAGCGCCTCCGCCATCGCGCGCTGCGGCGCATCGAAGATCGAGATGTCCTGGATCGAGCCGACGCCGATGCCGGTGAGCTTCTTGAACTCCTGCATCGACGGCTGCATCGGCACGTAATAATTCGACCAGATCATGCCCCGCAGGTCGGTGTTTCCGAGCGGTTTGGCGGCAGCGGCGATGCGGTCGTCCTCGGCGTCGCCGAATGCGCGCCGCGTCGCATAAGGCAGGAAGCTCCCGACCGTGAAGGTGAGGCCGCCGGCCATGAATTGGCGTTTGGTAATGCCGAACGTGTTCATTTGCTTCCTCCCCGATACAGAATTCCAACCTTGTTGGCCTTGGGCTCCGCCGCGCGGTCACGAGCGCGGGGTCGGAAGGCGATTGCATGTTACGCTTGGCGTCCCGCGGCGGGCAATCGCCCATCCGGAGGCAAAAGGCGTCATTCGGCCGCGCGGCGGCTTTCGTCGAGCACCCGGCGCAGCGCCTCGCTGCGACTGTTGTGCGATTGCATCAGGGCCTCGACGTCCCAGGTCGGCCATTTGTACCGCCGCTGCTCGGGCGGCTTGAGCTGATCGCTGAGATAGGTGCCCTCCTGCCGGCCGAGCGCGACGACGCCGCTGCCGAACGCCCCCTGTTCGATCTGGTAGCGGGCCAAGCCGCCGTCGATGCCGTGGGCGGCGATGGCATCGGCAAGCTTGACCGCGTCGAGCGCAGCCTTGGTGGTGCCGGCGCCGGGATGCGGGCGGGCGACGAAGGCGGCATCGCCCAGCAAGGCCACGCGCCCGAACACGATCCGCGGAGCGTCGAAGTCGAAAATTGCCTGGAAAAACGGCCGCGGGTCACGCCGCACGATCTCGGCCGCCTGCGGCGCCACCAGCGCCTGCGCCTCCGCCTTGAAGCGGGCGAGCACGTCCGCACGGATGAGGGGCGGGGCGATCGAACTGCCGTGGCAGACGCCGGCGGCATCGGTGCACAGGTCCGCCAGTGCCTCCGGCGAGGTCGGTCGATACCAGACGACGTTGTAGGCGCGCTGGCCCGCCTGCGTCTCGTTGTTGCGCCCCGGCACAGGGTAGGCGAGAAACAATTCACCCGGCGGCAGGCAATAGGTGTAGCGCTCGAACAGCTGGGCGTGGATCGCGGGCGGAAACGCGCGCTCATCCAGCATGGCGCGCCAGGCGACATAGCCGGCGTATTCCGGCTGCCGGCCGGGCAGCAGCAGTTCGCGCACCGTCGAGCGGCCGCCATCGGCGCCGACCAGAAGGTCGCCCCGCTCGCGCGTGCCATCGGAAAAGATCGCGGTCACACCGGCGCCGTCCTGCTCGATCCGCGCCAGCGTCATGCCGAGCCGGTAGCAATCGTTCGGCACGAGGTCGCGCAGCGAACGGAACACCCGTCCCCACGAGCTCATCACCCGCAGCGTCTCGCGCTCGTCGTAGACGCGGCCGGCGCGGTCCAGAAACACCACGCGGCGTACCGTGATACCCATGGAATCGTCAAAGGCGATGCCAAGCCGCCGCATGGTTTCGTGCAGCGGGGGGTGGGTGCTGATGCCGGCGCCGCGGCCGGTCAGTTCCTCGGTGTTGCGCTCGAACACGACGGCGTCCCAGCCGACGCTGCGCAACAGATTGGCGGCGAACAGGCCGCCGACCGAGCCGCCGATGATGAGCGCGCGCTGCCGACCCATGGCTGCCGGGCCTAGCGTCCTGCCGGCTCGATGATGGCTGCGGCGGTGGCCGCGGCCGGCGATGTGACGCTCATGTCACTGCCTCGATGGTTCCGCTGCGCGCCGAGCGTACCACCGCGTCGAACACGGCCATGCCGTGCAGCACCTCATCCAGCGCGACCGGGTAGGGCTCCTTGCGGGCGATACAGCGGGCAAAGGTCACGAGTTCCGCATGCAGCATGTCGAAGCCCGGATGTTCGATGATTTCGTCGGGCGGGGCGGTCACCGGTCCGGTCGGCGCCACCGTCGAGATCGGCACATAGCGGAAGCGCTCGAGCGTGGGGCGCGAGACTTCGGCGAGGCCGCGGCTGCCGTAGAGCGTAAACGAGAAGCTCGTGGCGGTGGCGACGGAACAGAACAGAAGTCCGGTCGCGCCGTTCTCGAACCGCAGCATGATGCTCGTGGTGTCGTCGGAGGGGCCGGGCACGTAGCGGCCGGTGGTGACCAGAACGTCGCGCACGCGTCCGGCGAATTCGATCATGTGGTCGATGCTGTGCACGCCGACGGCGGTGATCGCGCCGCCCGGCGCCTCCTGCGGCTGCGCCCGCCAATTGTCGGCTGCAATGAACTGGGCGGTCGAAGTCGTGTGCTGGCCGACCATGGCCATCACCTGGCCCAGCCGGCCGTCGGCCAGGCGGCTGCGGATTTCGGCGATGCAGGGGTGGAAGCGGCGGTTGAAGCCGACCGCGAGCACGACGTCGGCGCGCCGGGCCGCCGCAACCGCCGTCTCCGCGCTCGGCCGGTCGAGCGCCAGCGGCTTTTCCACATGCACGTGCTTGCCGGCAGCGGCCGCCGCCGTCACCTGCTCGACATGGGCGCTGTGCGGCGTCGCCAGCACCACGGCGTCGATCGCCCGGTCCGAAAGCACGTCCGCGAAGCGCTCGAGTAGCGGAATGCCCCGCTCGCGGCAGAACGGCTCGGCGCTCGCGCGGGTGCGCGTGACGGCGGCAACGAAGCGGATGGCGTCGGTCTTGCCGTGCACGGCATCGACCAGCGAGCGGCCCCAGCGGCCGAGCCCGACGATGGCCGCGCGCACGGTCACGGCGCCACCCCTCCGGGGGTACGGCTCGGCCTTCCCTTCCCGCCGGAACGGTGGAGCGCGCGTGGGATATGCCGTGGGAGGCTCGCCATCATCCTGTCTTCGGAATGATCGGCAGCAGCACATAGGGCGCAAAGCGGCCGCCGAAATGCAGCGTGTTGCGCCCGCCGAAGATGGCCGGCGGCCGGTCCTTCGGATTGGTGTGGGTGAACGGCCCGACCCCCTTCATCGGATAGGGCGCGTGCGGCAGGGCCGCATCCGTGCCGTCGTATTCGTAGTCCCTGCCGCGAACGGTGAGGGCGATGCGGTAGCCCTTGGGCACGACGATGCAGGTCGGCCAGATTTCGATATCGAGTTCGACCGGAACGCCGGGCGTGAGCGGCCAGATTTCGTCGTGCGTGTGCCACGGCCGATAGGGTTTGGTCTCGCGCGGATCGAGCTTGCGGTGCGAGGCGCGCAGCCAGCCGAGCCCCACCGGCACGCGCGGATCGTTGGTGCCGACGAACACCACCTCCTTGCCGAGCGGGTCGAACACGCGCAGCACCAGGAACAGGTCGGCATCGATCGAATCGGACGACACGAACAGCTTGGCCGCCACGGGGCCGGTGATCTCGGTCTCCTCGGCCAGCGGTTCGGTGCTGAAGGTGACGCCGTCGCTCGTCGTCTCGTAGGTCAGCGTCGCCTCCTCGGTTGCCGGTTCGAGGTCGAGCTCGCGGTTGGGATGCAGGAAGAAGCGGGTCCACTGCGTGCGTGCAAGCGGCCACTCGTTCTCGGCGCGCGGCACGAATGTCTCGCCGGGATGGCGGATGTTGAGCAGCACGCGCGGCTGCCGGTCCCAGCCGTTGTCCAGCCCCTTGAGGAAATGGTCGAAGAACCGGCGCTGCAGCTCCTGCCCGTATTTGGCATAGAACAGCGTGAAGTGGGTGTCGCCGTGTACTTCGAGCCACTTCTGCCTGGAGCCTGCGCGCAGGAACCCTTCGAAATTGCCGCGCGTGTGCAGGCCCATGCCGCCCCAGTTGGCGGCGGAAAGCAGCGGCACCTCGATGTCCTCGAACCGCGGCAGCCGGGCCCGGTGGTAATCGTCGATCAGCCGATGCCGCAGCGCATCGCCGTCGCAGTCGGCGCGGTTGCGCGCAAGCTCCTCTTCCGACAGCGTCACCGGTCCGGCCACGGGCTCGCCGGTCACCACGCTTCGCGGGCCGCGCTCGCCCACCCCGTGCTGCACGGCGGTCACCTGGCGCGGATACCAGCTCGCGAAAAAGTCGCTCAGGATGCCGCCGTGGCGGCACAGCTCGCGGTAGTAGTCCGATGCGCCCTCCCAGATCGACAGGGCGGCGAGATGCTTGGGTTTGAGCGGCGCCGCCTGCCACTGGTTCATCGAGTAGTAGGAGATGCCGTGCAGCCCAACCTTGCCGTTGGACCAGGGCTGCTCGCCCGCCCACTCGACGCAAGCCGCGAGATCCTCGGCCTCGCGTGGCGACCACACTTCGAGATAGCCGGGCGAACGGCCGGCGCCGCGCGAATCGACGCGCACCAGCGCGTATCCCGCCGGCACCCATTTCTCCGGATCGAACAGCTCCCAGTTCTGATACTTGTTGCTCGACCCCTCGGCGATATCTGGATGGGCGGCGGTCATCCGCAGCCAGGCGCTCTTGTAGCCCTCCTGCATGGCGAGCCCCTTGGCATAGGGGCCATAGCTCAGCAGCACGGGATATTGGCCCTCGGCGATCGGCCGAAACACGTCGGCGCGCAGCGTCACACCGTCGTCCATTGCGATCGGGGTGTCCCAATCGATTCTCATGCCGTCGCGGATTTCGGATTTCATTGGCTGCAACAGGCTGTGTCCCGAACCCGACATCTCCGGTGCAAAGCGCAGAACTCGAAAGGGCAGAGCGGCGAGCCCGGTCGGTTTCCCCGGCCTCGGCTTGGCGACACCGCCGCTTCGGGGCACCCTGCGCTCGGCTCTCGGCCTTCGCGAACGGCTTCGCTCGCACCTTGAGGGTCAGGGATCGAGCGATTGACGTGCGGCGAAAGGCTAACATCAATACGCTGCGAGGCTCAACGCACGGAGCGCGCGTGTTCTGCAACTCAGCCATCATCGGGACGGGCCAGTCCGCGTACACGCGGCGCCCCGAGCCGGGCCAGTCGGTGCTCGCGTTCATGCGCGATGCGGTGGTGGCTGCGCTTGCGGATGCGCAGGTTGACGCTGCCGATGTCGACGGGCTGGCCGTGGCCTCGTTCTCGCTTGCGCCCGATGCGGCGGTGGACCTCGCCTGGAAGCTCGGCCTTACGCTCACCTGGCTGTCGCAGGACACGAACGGCGGCTCCTCCGCGCTCAGCATGCTCGGCAATGCATTGCGCGCGGTCGAGACCGGCGCGGCCAAGGTCGTGCTCGTGGTCGGCGGGGACGCCACCGGGCTTGCCGGCTATGCCAAGGTGGCGGCGAATTTCAACACCGTGACGCAGAAGCACCTCGCTCCGCTCGGCCACGGCGGGCCGAACGGCGTCTATGCGCTGGTTGCGCGTCGCCAGATGAAGGTTTACGGGCTCGAAAAGTCCGATTACGGCCACATCGCCGTCGCCCAGCGCGCCTGGGCGGCGAAGAACCCGTTCGCCGTCTACCGCGCGCCCTTGACCATGGAGGATTATCTTGCCGCCCCGCTCGTGGCCGATCCGCTGTCGCGCTACGACTGCGTGCCGGTGGTGGCCGGCGCCCAGGCGATCGTCGTGGCGCATCCGGATCGGGCGCCGCGCGGCCGTCCGGGCGTGCGCGTACGCGCACACCGGGCAAGCTATAATTACGACAACCAGGAAGGCGACGGGCTGCGGACGGGCATCAGCACGTTTGCGGACGCGCTCTGGCGCGAGGCCGGGTTGCGGCCACAGGACATTGATCTCGCCAGCATCTACGACGACTATCCGACCATGGTGCTGGCGCAGGCGAACGATCTTGGGCTTGTGCCCGATGGCGATCTCGTGCGGTTTTGCCGAGAAACCATCGGTAAGCGGCGCTTCCCCCTCAACACCTTCGGCGGCATGCTGTCGGCCGGCCAGCCGGGCGGCCATGCCGGGGGGCTCAACGGCATCTCCGAAGCGGTGCTGCAACTGCAGCATCGCGCCGGCGAGCGCCAGGTCGCAGGCGCACGGCTCGCGGTCGTTACCGGCTACGGCATGACCATGTATCGCTACGGCGGCACGGCGGCGGCCGCGGTGCTGGAGCGAGGGGAATGACGGCACGTTCGCTTGCCGCTCGTTGCCGATCGATTTCGGCTGCACGCATGATTCGTGAAGGCGGTGAAAGCGACCGGCTGCGCGCGCGATGCAACAGAGTCAAGGTCAAGGCATGACCCGAGGCGTCACCATCTGGCGCTGCACGCGCTGCGGCAGTGCCTTCTTCCCCGAGCGGCTGCTGTGTGCGCGCTGCCATGGCGCCGACTTCCGGCAGGAACGTGTCTATGACGCAGTGGTCGAGGAGGTTTCGGTCATCCGGCACATGCTGGGTCAGGAAAATTGGCAGCCGCGCCGGATCGCGAGCGTGCGCACCGCGGCCGGCCCGCGTATCACCGTCGGCCTGTGCGACGAATCCGAGCCGGGCGCCGCCATCGAACTGTTCCAGGACGGCGAGGCGCCGTTCGGGCGGGCAAGGAACACATAGGGGCGCTTGCCCCGCCTGAGCCGGAGCCGACTCTGCACACGCCGGCTGTCGCCGTCACGGTGCGGCCGGGCGTGCGACCGGCCGCTCCGCACGCGCCGTTCGTGGCCGCAGCTTGCGCCGCGCCCACATGAAAAGGCCGGTGCCGAGCAGGCCCATCAGCGCAATCGAAATTACCACGTTTGCAATGGCCGAGACATGACCGTACCAATTGCCTTCGTGTAAGAGGCGTGGCCAGTTGCGCGGAAGCGGCGCCGTGCCGGCGGTGGTCACGGCATAGGCGCGGAATTCCCCGCCGCCGACGACGCGCGCCACGTAGCGGCCGCCGAGCGGACGAATCCATTGCACCGCGGCAAGGTCATGGCGCGCGCCGACGATGCGCACGGCCTCGATCAGCGTGCGCGGCGCCGTGGCGCCGGCTCCGGTCCCCGCCCCCGTGCCGGCCGGGGCCTGACCGGTCAGCGTGATGCCGAAGGCGATGGCGAGGCCGGTCAGCGGACTTAAGACCAAGAGCGGCAGCAGCAACCAGCCGGTGCCTTTGTGCCAGCCCGCCACGGTGTTGCGCAGGCGCGGCAGCCCCATCAGCACGCCGATGGCGATGATCGCGAGCAGCGCAACGGTTGACGCGCTCACGAGCCAGGCGGCGTCGAGCATCAACGCTTCGTGCAGGCGGCGCGACGTGACGAACACGGTCCCGAGTGCGCTCCTTGATGTTGCCGCGTTGGTTTCGAGATCGATCACTTTCATCCCGCCGGCCATCCGCAATACGGCGGTGTTGTCGTAGGGCTGCAACGCGAGAAAGCGCGCGCGTCCGTCCGGATCATGCGCCCGGATCACCGCTTCCACCTTGGCAATATCGAGCGAACCCGGACGGATGCTGCCAATCACCACGCTCGGTTCGACCGAGAGGATCAGCCCGGTGACGATCACGATCGCGAGGGGAAGGGCAAAGGTCAGCGTCATCCAGCGATGGAGCTGGAGCAGCCGTTGCTTGTTCATGGTCGATGTCCGTGGCAGCCGGCACCGAGTGTGCGCCCGAAAAGGATGGGTCGATCTCTTCGACGGCAGAATACAGAAGGCGGCTTGGTCCTGCCGTGCGCGCCCAGCGCCACCATTTCACCCCGGTGGTTCGCTTAGCGGAGGCCGGCCACCGCGGCCTTGATTCAGGTCAAGGCCGGGCCCGGGCCTGGCACGCAGTTGCAAGGCTCGCTTGGTGCGGTTATCGCCGCCGACCCCGTTGCCGTTATCATCGGCGGCACTTTCGCCGCCCACGATGTGGCGGCGGAGGAGCCACGCAGCGAAGGAGCAGACATCGTGCGCATGGCGGTCATGGCGGCAGGGGCGGTCGGCGGATACTTCGGCGCGCGCATCGCGGCGGCCGGTCACGACGTCGCCTTCATCGCGCGCGGCGCGCATCGCGACGCCATCCGCCGCGACGGCCTGCGGATCGAAAGTCCGCTCGGAAACCTGCATCTGCAGTTGGTCCAGGTCACCGACGATCCAAACGAGATCGGCGCCGTCGACGTGGTTCTGTTCGCGGTCAAACTGTGGGATACCGAAACGGCGGGTGAACTCGCACGCCCGCTGGTCGGGTCCGACACGCGCGTGATCACGCTGCAGAACGGCGTCGACAGCGTCGAACGCCTAGCCCCGATTCTCGGCAGCGAGGCCGTGGTTGGCGGCAGCACCTATGTGGTGACGAAGATCGCGCGGCCAGGCGTGATCCGTCACACCGGCACCATGGCCAAGATCACCTGCGGCCGCCTCGATGGCCGGACCGACGCGCGGCTCGCCCGCCATGTGGCAGAGATCAAGGCCGCCGGCATCGACATCACGTTGAGCGAGCGGATGCTGCTCGAGACCTGGAAGAAATTCGTGCTGCTGTCGGGCACCTCCGGCGCCACCGCAAGCACGCGGCAGCCGCTCGGCGTCATCCGTGAGGATGCGGACATGCGCGCGTTCTTTTTCCGCCTGATGCAAGAGACCATGGCGGTGGCACGCGCCGTCGGGGTCGAGTTCCCGCCCGATTTCCCGGCCGAGCTTGAACGGGCGGTTTCGTCCTTTCCGCCGAGCATGAAGGCCTCGATGGCAAACGATCTCGAGGCAGGCAATCGGCTCGAGCTCGATTGGCTCGCCGGCAAGGTGGTCGCGCTCGGCCGCACATATGGCATCCCGACGCCGACGCAGGAGGCGGTCTACGCCATCCTCAAGCCCTACCGGTTCGGGCGGCCGACGCAGGTGGCCGGCGATTAGGCGCTGCCGCGCTGCGCCGCTTCGTCCAGCGCCCTTCGGGCCGCCTTTGCCATCGCCTCGTCGATCATCCTGCCGTCCACCGTGGTGCTGGCGCGCCCCTGCGCCAGCGCTTGGTCGAAGGCCTCGATCACGCGCGCGTAATAAGCGAGCTCTCTCTCACTCGGCGCATAGAGCCTGTTGCACGGCTCGATCTGCGAGGGATGAATGAGCTTGCGGCCACGGTAACCGAGCCGGCGGGAGAGCGCGGTGTCCTTCTCGAAGCCCTCGGCGTCGCGCACGTTGGCAAAGACTCCGTCGAGCGGCGTGTCGAAGCGCGCGGCGCGCGCGCACAGCAGCATGTGGCAGCGCGCATGCATCATCTCCGGCCCGTCGATCGACCAGGTGCAGCCGAGATCGGTGTTGAGGTCGCCGTCCTGGGCGCCGCCGAAGGTGAGGGAAGCCACGCGGGCTGAACCGACCGCCATGTCGTAGGCGTTGAGCACGCCCTTGGCGCTTTCGATCGACAGCACCAGCCGCGTGGCCCCTTGCGCAAGCCCGCGCGCCTTTTCCAGCGCGTAGATCATGCCGTCCCAGCGCACCACCTCCTCGCGCGATTCGACCTTGGGGAGGAACAGGCCGGCGAGTCCGGCAACGCCGATCACCGCATCAAGGTCGGCCTCGGCCAATCCCGTCTCCAGGCCGTTGACGCGGACCCAGACGCGGCCGTCGGAAAACTTTGGCGCATACTCGCGCACGCCCGCGCGCGCCGCTGCCTTCTCGGCGACCGGCACCGAATCCTCCAGGTCAAAGATGAAGGCGTCCGCCGGCAGGCCCATGGCCTTCTCGAGGAACTTCTCGCGATTGGCGGGGACATAGAGAAAGCTGCGCGGCAACGGCATGGTCGACATCCTGTTGCGCGATCGGCGCCCTCGATCGCGGCGTGTTCTGCGTTCATTTCTTGCACGGACGCGGGGCGAGCGCCAAGCGTGCGGGCCGGCGCGATTGTGCGTGCCACAACGGGCCCGGCAGGACAGGCTGTCGCCAGACTGGTTTCCCTCTCCGCCACTCGGGCTTGCACCGGGGCGGGCGCGCCGCCGCGTCCGCGCAGCGCGGGCGGGTTCGGTCATTCCGCCGCTGCCGCGGGCCGTTGCGAGGGGGCGAGCATCGTGGCGCGTGCGGCCGCAAGCTCTTGGATCGCCTCGGGCGCATAGCCGAGTTCGAGCAGAATCTCCTCGGAGTGCTCTCCGAGCATCGGGGCGGGCCTTTCCACATCCGGTCCATCGCGGTCGAGCAGCACGGGGTTGCGGGCCACCTGCATGCGGCCGAGTCGCGGGTGCTCGATCGTCTGCACCATGTTGCGTGCCACGAGCTGCGGATGCTCGAACACCTCCTTGAAGTTGTTGACGCGCGGGCAGGGAACGCCGGCCTGCATCAGCGCCTGTTCCAGTTCGTCCGCGTGCCGCGCGCGGATCGCCGGTTCGACGATCGGCAGGAGTGCGTCTTCGTTGGCCTTGCGCGTGGCGTAAGTGGCAAAACGCGGGTCGGCAAGGTGGGAGCCCAGTCCGAGAACCTGCATGAACTTCTCGAACAGCGCGTTGTTCGGCGCACCGATGGCAAGGAAGCGGCCATCGGCGGTCTCGAACAGCTGATAAGGTGCGCTGAGGCGGTGGCGGTTGCCGAGCGGCTGCGGCGGCTTCCCGGTTTCCAGAAACTCGGCGGCTTCCCATGCGGCGGCTGCGATCGAGGCCTCGACCAGCGACACATCGGCGATGCGGCCCTCGCCGTGGCGTGCCGCTCCCATCAGGCCTGCAAGCGTTGCATAGGTTGCAAACAGCGCGCCGAACACGTCGGCGGTCTGCACGCCCGGCCGCATCGGCATCTTGCCGGGCTCGCCGGTGACCGAGAGCGTCCCGGAGAAGGCCTCGATGATCAGATTGACGCCGGCGCGCCGCCGGTGCGGTCCGGTCTGGCCGAAACCGGAGACCGAGGTGTAGACGAGGTGCGGATTGACGGCCTTGAGCGCGGTAGCGCCGAGCCCGAGCCTGTCCAGCGCGCCCGGCCGGTAGGCCTCGACGAACGCATCCGAACGTGCGGCGAGCTTGCGCAGGACATCGCAGGCCTCGCGCTGTTTGAGGTCGAGTACGAGGCTTCGTTTGTTGCGGTTGAGCGCGGTGAAACTCACGCTCTCGCCGTTGCGGATGGGCGGCGTCGCCCGCGCCATGTCTCCCTCCGGCGGTTCGACCTTGATGACGTCGGCGCCCATGTCGGCGAGCAGCGTCCCGCACAGCGGACCGGCAATGAAATTGGCGAGTTCGATGACGCGGATTCCCGCAAGCGGCTTGGGCATGGGCGTCCTGCTGCTGTGATCGGCCCGCGCAGGCGGGACCGCCAGTATCCAACAACCCGGCCTCGGGACAAGGCCCAGCCGCCGACAGGCCCATCCGCCGGCCGTGTCGTGCGCCTGCCGCGCCCCTGGCCGGCTGCCGTCGGGCGTGCTTCAATCCCGCCCCGTCATCTGCCGTTTCTCCAGACCCAGCGCGACATGACCCAAGCCTTCGACACCATCATCGTCGGTGCCGGCGCGGCCGGCTGCGTGCTCGCCAACCGCCTGTCGGCGCGCGCGGGCCATTCCGTGCTGTTGATCGAGGCGGGCGCCGACACGCCGCCCGGCCGAGAACCGGCGGATGTGGCCGACACTTACCCCGGCTCCTACTACAACCCCGCCTATTTCTGGCCGGAACTCAAGGTGCATTGGCGGCTCGCCGAGAATTCGCCCCCGGTCGGCTATTCGCAGGCGCGCATCATGGGCGGCGGTACCTCGGTCATGGGCATGGTGGCGCTGCGCGGCACCCCCGACGATTATGCCGAATGGGAGGAGCTTGGCGCCGCCGGCTGGGGCTGGGACGACGTGCTGCCCTATTTCCGCAAGCTCGAGAAGGACTTCGACTTTGACGGCGACCTGCACGGCGACGACGGCCCGGTGCCGATTCGCCGCACCCGCGAGGCCGACTGGCCGCCGTTGTCGAAGGCGCTCAAGCAATTCGCCGCCGAACGCCAGTATCCCTTCATTGCCGACATGAACGCCGACTTCCGCGACGGCTATGCCGCGGTGCCCATGAGCAATTGGCCGAACAAGCGCGCTTCGGCCGCGATCTGCTATCTCACGCCGGATGTTCGCGCTCGTTCGAACCTGAGCATCGCCACGGACTGCCTGGTCACGCGGGTGACGTTCGACGGCCGCCGCGCCACCGGCGTCGTTGCCGAAATCGGCGGCGAGGAGAAGACATTCGCCGCGCGCGAGGTCATCCTTTGCCTGGGCGGCATCCACTCGCCGGCCATGCTGATGCGCTGTGGCATCGGCCCGGCCGCACACCTGCGCGAGCACGGCATCGACGTGCGCGCCGATATGCCGGGCGTCGGCGCCAATCTGTCGAACCACTCGCTCTTGTTCATCGGCTTCCATCTGCCGCGCGACACGCGCCAGGCGCGATCGCTGCGCCCGCATCCGACCACGCTGCTGCGCTTTTCCTCCGGCGTGCCCGGCTGCCCCCGCACCGACATGTACATCAACGTGCAGAGCAAGACCTCCTGGAGCGCGCTCGGCCGCCGCATCGCCAATTTCTCGCCGTCGCTTTGGAAACCCATGGGCCGCGGCCGCGTGAGCCTGCAATCGCCCGATCCGCGCCGAGAACCGCGTGTGGAGATGAACTTCGCCGGCCACGAGCTCGATCTCAAGCGTCTGATGGTCGGCTTCCGGCTCGCCGTCGACATGATGCGCTACGTGCAGGAGCGCGACATGATCGATATCGCCTTCCCGGTGAAATTCACCGACCGGCTGCGCCTGCTCAACCGCAAGACCACCGCGAACGCGATCAAGAGCGCGGCGGTGGCCTGGCTCACCGATCTCGTGCCGGCGTTGCGCGGTCCGGTGTTTGCCACGCTCGCCGACCGCAGGGTCGATCTGCTGGAGCTCGTGCGCGATGACGAGGCGCTGGCCGAGCACGTGCGCGCAAACGTCGCCGGCATGTTCCACGTGGCGGGGACCTGCCGCATGGGCGTTGCCACCGATCGCGCGACGGTGGTGGACCGGGCCGGCCGCCTGCGCGGCTTCGAGGGCCTGCGCGTGGTCGATGCCTCGATCATGCCGACGGTGCCCCGCGCCAACACCAACATTCCGACCCTCATGCTGGCGGAGAAGATCGCGGCAGGGATGGTCGGGGGCGCGTAGGAGCAGCAACGCTATTCCAGGTGGCGCCGCCGGCGTTCCGCCTCGTCCCACGCGGTCAGTGCCTGGAAATCGGGCACGAAGCCAAGCCCCTTCTGAGCATCGGAGGAAACGACCGATTGCGAAGTGACGACGTCCACCAATGACGGCGCGTTGTCGACGGCGCGTTTGAGCGCCGCCGGCAGGTCTTCCGGCTTTTCCACCCGCTCGCCGCTGGCTCCGAGCGCGCGCGCAAGCGCGGCATAGTCGGAATGACGCAAGGTCGTGCCCACGACGCGGCCGCCATAATTCATCTCCTGATCAAGGCGTTCGATGTTCCAGGCGGCATTGTTGGACACAACGAAAACGACCTTGGCGCCATGCCGGACGGCGGTGTCGAGCTCCATGGCGTTGATGCCGAAGGCGCCGTCGCCGTTGACGGAGATCACCTGCCGCCCGGGCATGGCGAGCGCCGCCGCAATCGCGAACGGCACGCCAACCCCAAGGCAGCCGAAGGCGCCGGCGTCCATGTAGGTCGAAGCCTGCAGGCCGGTGCGGGCGAAGCTCAAGAGATCGCCACCGTCGGCAATGCCGATGTAGTCGGGGTCGGCCACCTTGGCGATGGCGTCAAAGATGGCCCGCGGGTGGATCTTGCCGTCGGTGCCGGTCAACGGCCGGCCTTCGCCGCGGCTCGCGGCCGCCGACCGTTCGCGATGGCGGCGGCGCAATTCATCGGCCCAGGTGCCGTCGAGGGCGGGTTCGCGGTTGCCGGCCATGGCAACCATGGCGTCGAGGGCCAGTTGCGGCGAGGCCAGTATCTCGGGCCGGCCCCGACGGTTGTCGATGAGTTCGCCCGCCGTGTCGGCGATGCGTATGAAGCGGGCCGCGGGAAAGACGGCCGGCGATCCGTAGGCGACCTGGTAATCGAGCTTGCGCCCGATCAACAGCACCACGTCGGCCTGCTCCATCGCCGCCGCCCGCACGGCGGCGGCGCAGGAGGGGTGGTCTGTCGGCACCAGTCCGCGGCTTTCCTGCGTGTCGAGATAGAGCGCGCCGGTGGCATCGAGCAGGCGCACGAGGGCCGCGCCTGCCCCGCGTGCGCCGCGACCGGTGATCACCAGCGGTCGTCTTGCCGACCAGAACACCTCGACCGCTTCGGCCACCGCTGCCGGATCGGGCGGAATCCGTCGCGGCGGCTTCGGCTGCATCCATTCGTCGAGCACCAGCTCTGGCGGCACCTGCGTGCGCAGCACGTCGGTCGGGATTTCGATATACGAAGGTCCCGGTTCGCCGGCGTCGCCCATGGCGCGTGCCACCGCTTCGTCGAGTTCGCGCACCACCTGCTCGGCCACGCGCGCGGTACGCGCCGTGCGCGTGATCGGCCGGAGGATGTCGACATGCGGGATGTCCTGCAGCGGGCCCATGTTCGCCTGCGGACGCGACGTGCAGCCGCCGATCAGCAGCACGGGAGCGCGCGCGAGCGAAGCGTTGGCCATGGCGGTGACGGTGTTGGTGACGCCGGGCCCGGCCGTCACCATGGCGACCGCGAAGCCGCCCGTCAGCTCGGCGTGAGCATGCGCCATATGCACGGCTGCGCCCTCGTCGCGCACGTCGATGATGCGAATGCCTTGCCGCGCGACATGGTCCCAGATCGGCTGGATGTGTCCGCCCTGCAGCCCGAAGATCCGGTCGACGCCGCGCGCCTTGAGAAAGCGGGCAACCCAGGCCGCGCAGGCGTACGGGTCGGAATTCAGGTCCTGGATATTGCCCGCGGCCGTCATGCCTTGCCCCCGGCGCCGTCTGTCTGTCGCACCGCGGCGGAGCCTTCGGCGGCCTGCAGCGCATGGCGTTCGCGCAGGACGCGATGGAGGATTTTTCCGGTCGCGGTCCGCGGCATGTCCTCGTCGCCTACGAATGAAACCGATCGCGGCCGCTTGTAACCGGCGATCCGGTTCCGGCACCAGTCCAGAATCTCGTCCTCGGTCGCGCGCTGCCCGTCATGCACGATGATCACCGCGTGCACCCGCTCGCCCCATTTCTCGTCGGGCACACCGATCACCGCAACGTCCTTGACCTTGGGATGCGCGCCCAGCATTGTTTCCACCTCCGACGGATAGACGTTCTCGCCGCCGGAGATGATCATGTTGCTCTTGCGATCCACGAGATAGAGATAGCCGTCCTCGTCGCGGCGGGCGAGATCGCCGACGGTGCAATAATCGCCGCGAAACGCCTCCTTGGTCTTGTCGGGAAGCTTCCAGTAGCCGACGAAGGTGCTGGCATTGCAGGAGTAGAGCTCGCCCGCCTCGCCGTCGGCAACGTCATTGCCCTCGGCATCGAGCAGGCGGATGGGTCTCGAGCCAACGCATTCGCGCCCGACCGATCCGAGCTTGGACAACTGCTCGTCTGGATGCAGCATGGTGACCCAGCCCGCCTCGGTCGAACCGTAGAGTTCGAACAGACCCGAGTTCCTGAAGTAATCCATGATTGCGAGCTTGGTGTCGCGCCGGGCCGGCGCCGACGAGATCATCAGCTTGGTTACCGCGCCGACGTCATAGCGGCCGCGCACCCCTGCCGGCAGGCCGAGCATCATGATGTAATGCGTCGGCACAAGCGAGGTGAATGTCGCCCCGCCCTCGGCCAGCGTGCGCAACAGATGTTCCGGATCAAAGCTCTTGCGGCTGTAGACGGCGCAGGCAGCGCCGCAGTAGGTGAAGGCGCCGAAGAAGAACAGCGAGTTGGCGTGGCACATCGGCATCACCAGCAGCGCCGAATCGTTACGGGTCAGGCTGAGTTCGGCATCAGTGACGAGCGACAGCATGGCGTTGCCGCGATGGCTGCGAATCGCGCCCTTCGGCTTGCCGGTGGTGCCCGACGTGTACATCAACGCCCACGGATCATCGGCGGTCACATCCACCGCCGGCGGGGCGTCGCGCGCGCTCGCGATGACATCCTCATAGCGGCGGTACCCGACCTGCGCCGCCCTTTCGCCGAACACGATGATGTTCTGCGCCGGAACCGCGAGGTCGGCGCGTATGGACTCGATTTCGCCGAGCAGCTGGTCCTGAACGATCAGCGCCCGCGCCTCGCAATTGTCGACGATATAGCGGATTTCCGGACCGACGAGGCGGAAATTGACCGGAACGCAGATCAGGCCGGCCATCGCGGCTGCGACATAGATCTCCAGCCATTCCAGGCAATTGTAGGCGAGCACGCAGACGCGATCGCCTTTCGCAAGGCCGATCCCGAGCAACGCATTGGCGAGTTGGCACGCACGGCGATGCCATTGGCGGAACGTCAAAGCCCGCTCAAGGTCGCGGGCGCCGACCTTGTCGGGGAACATGCGCGCCTGCATCGCCACCACGTCTCCGATATGGGCCAGCGGGCTCATTCGCAGCATCCATGGCGACCTTGTGCCCCGCCGTTTCGCCTGACCCGACCAATCATGTCGGGCGCAATCCCGGATCGAGCGTCGGGGCGCTAAAGTTTGCCCGAGCCGACATTGGCGGGCAACGTGCAATTGTCACGGCGGCTCCGTGCTCCGGGTCTGTCCATCGCTCTCTCGTTAGGCTGGCAACCCGCACGCCGCCTTCCGGAGCGGACGCGGCGAGACGACCATGGAAAGCCGCAGGCCAAGCCTGTAAGAGTTGCGGACGCAATGTTCGGACCACGCTGTTGACCGACCGCGATACGCCACGCAACGAGCGGCTGCGACGCACCATCCGGGCGGTGGCCTGTGCCCATCCGTTCTACCGCGCCCGCTTTCGCGACTGGGGTGTGGCGGCGCACGACATCGATTCGCTTGAGGCGCTTGAGCGGCTTCCGCCGACGCGCAAGGACGACTACATCGCCGATCCGGAAGCGTTCCGCTTGCGCGCCGAGGACCTGCCGCAGGACTTTGCCGCACCGGAGCGCGTGCTGTGGGACGTGGCCTACACGACCGGAACGACCAGCGGCAGGCCGTCGCCATTCTACAACACCACGCACGACGCCTACGCCATCTGGGATCAGGCGCGCCGCTGCAACGAGGCGGAGGGCGTGCAACCGACCGACCGCGTTGCCAATCTCTATCCGATCGCCGACTTTCCGACCGGGGCATTCCTGAGCGTCATGCGCTCAGCCATGGTCGGCGGGCTGCCGGTGGTCTGCGGGCTCACAGGCTCGGCCCAGTCCGAGTTCAAGGTGCGCCATTCGCTGGGCGAGGCGCTCGACATCGTCACCCGCTTCCGGCCGACCGTGTTGTGGGGCGTGCCGAGCTTCATGCGGCGTTTCCTCGACGCGGCCGCGCGGGCGGGCCGCGACCTTTCCGCGGTGCGTCTCGTCATCACCTCGGGCGAGCCGATGCCGGCGTCGCTTCGCGCCGAACTGGCGTCGTTGCTGAGCCGCTGCGGCGCGGAGAATGTGGCGATCCGCGCGCGCTACGCCTTCACCGAGATGCAGGGCGGGCTCGTGCAGTGCGCGGATGCGGCGCCGGTGCAGAACGTCGTGCCCGATCTCTATTATCTCGAGGTCGTGGACCCGGACAGCGGCCGGCGGCTGCCGGACGGCGAGGCGGGCATGCTTGCCATCACGCACCTGCACCGCCGCGGCACCGTGCTGCTGCGCTATCTCGTGGGCGATATCGTGACGCTGTCGCGCGCGCCGTGTCCGCATTGCGGACGGTGGGGCGAGCGGGTGGTCGCAACGCCGCGGCGCACCGGCAGCCTGGTGAAATGCCGCGGCATGCTGGTCAACACCGAGGTGGTGATCGAGGTGCTGTCGACGGCTGAAGGCCTGGATCAGTTCCAGATCGTGTTTGCCCGCGACGAGGGACCCGCCGCCATGGACCGCATGCTGATCCGCATCGAGCGCGACGCCGGCGAGGTTGCGGAGGCGCTGCGCGCGCGCTTGATCAGTGCCGTGCAGCAGGCGGTGTCGCTTCGGCCCGAGATCGAGTTCGTTGCCCGCGGGACGCTCTACGACGAGGCGCGCTCCATCAAGGCGATGCGGGTGCTCGATCTGAGACCCAAGCTCGAGTGATGCCGGCGAGGGATGGCGGCTGGCCTTTCGCGAGCTGGCCTGTCCTTGCGCCGTGCCGGACCCGCTCCGATCGCGGGGGGATTTCAGCGCGCTTGTAACAGGGGTATGAGGATTTCGCGGGCTGCGCTAAGAAACGACCATGGACCCGAACGCTTCAGGAAAATCCTTCGCTCCCTACGAATTCCGGGTGGAGCGGGGCAAGATCAAGGAATTCGCCGGTGCCATCGGCGATCCGAATCCGCTCTACCGCGACCCCGAGGCGGCGCGGCGGGCCGGCCTGCCCGGCATCCCGGCGCCGCCGACCCTGTTGCGCACCTTCCTCTACGAGACACCCGATGCCAAGGACGCGCTTGCGGTGCAGGACTGGAGCTACATCGTGCACGGCGAGCAGGAGTTCGAATACCTCGCGCCGATCTATGCCGGCGACGTGCTGACCGCGCAGGATCGCATCGTCAGCGTCACCGAGAAGGAGAGCCGGCGTGCGGGAAAACTGCAGATCGGCGTGATCGAGACGACCTTCACCAATCAGCGCGGCGAGATCGTGCAGATCGCCCGCCGCACGCTGGTGGAGACCGGCAAGCGGATCAGCGAATGACCAGGCCAAGCTACGACAGGATCGCGGTGGGCGATGCGCCGGCGCCGCTCGTCTGCGGGCCACTGACGCGCACCGATTTCGTGCGCTACGCCGGCGCCTCGCACGATTTCAATCCGAACCATCACGACGAGGTCTATGCAAAGGCCAACGGCAACAGAACCGTGTTCGGGATGGGCATGCTGGCGGGCGGCTATTGCGCGCGGCTGCTCACGGACTGGTTCGGGATTGGGGCGCTGACGCGGCTTCGGCTGCGCTTCGTCTCGCGCTTCTGGCCGGGCGACGTGCTGACCTGCACCGCAAGGGTGACGGGCAAGCGGATCGAGGCCGGCCGCCGGCTGGTGGACTGCGAGTTCAGCGCCGTCAATCAGGCGGGCGAGGTGATCATCCGCGGGGATGCCACCGCGGCGCTGTAGCCGCGTTACGCCTTCCAGCAATTCGCCTTGTACCAGTCGATGATTTCGCTGCCGGTGGCGAGCCACACCTCCTGGCGCGAGGTCACATGCGCGAGCGCCTTGGCGAAGTACTTGGCCCGGTGCGGATGCCCCACCAGGAACGGATGGGTGCAGATCGCCATCACCCGTCCGGTCTTGGCGCCGTCCTCGTAGAGCACGTCGAACTGGTCGCAGATCATCTGCCCGAACCGTTCCGGGCTCTGGTGCAGGCCGAGCAGCGCCGGGATGTCGTTGATCTCCGACGAATAGGGGATGGAGAACATCCTGCCCTTCTTGACCTTCATCGGATAGGGCTGGTCATCGTTGACCCAGTTGCCGACGTATTCGATGCCGTGCTCGGCGAGGATGTCGAGCGTATGCACCGACTCGCTCAGCGTCGGCGACAGCCAGCCGCGCGGCGCCGTGCCGACGCTCCTGGCGATGGTCGTCACCGCTTCCGCGATCAGCTTGCGCTCCTCGGCCTCCGACAGGCGGCTGAGCGGGATCGAATTGGTGGTGCCGTGGCCCATCCATTCCCAGGACAGCTTCTTGCCCTCTTCGATGATACGCGGGTACCTGTGGCAGACGTCGGAGTTGAGCGCGACCGTGCCGCGGATGCCGTAGCGCTGCATGATCTCCATCATGCGCCAGATGCCGACTCGGACGCCGTAGTCGCGCCACGAGTAGTTGAGCACATCCGGGTTGAGTGCAAGCGAGGAATCGGCAAGGCGCGTGGCGGGACGATCGAACAGGAAATGTTCGATGTTGGGAATGAGCCAGACCGCAACGCGTGCGCCGTTCGGCCAGCGCAGCGGCGGCCGGTCGATGATCGGCGAATAGTCGAAGCGGCCGTGTTCCGTCGGCACCGGCGAGGGACCGGACGCGGTCGGGCGCGCCCGCACGGCGGCGGGCCGGCGTGGCGCTTTGCTCTTGCGTGCAGGTGTACGCGGCACATGATCCTCCCGGGATATTTTCAGTCCTGGCCGCGCGCGCGGCGGCTGGGCTAATATTGCCACGACACCGGCCCCGGCGTGAACGCTCTACAGGGGAACCGCTCTACGGGAGAACAAGGCCATGGCGCAGATCGTTGCCGGCTTCGGCGTGCCGCACACCCCGATGTTCCCGCATTTCGTCAAGCGGGACGGCCCCGACTGCGAGATCGCCCGGCTGTTCGGTGCGCAGCGGGAGCAGCTCGCCGCAGCGCGGCCGGATCTGATCGTGATGTTCGACACCGATCATCTCAACACCTTCTTCCTGGACGCCCTGCCGATCTTTGCCGTCGGCATCGACAGGACGTTCACCGCCCCCAATGACGAGCCGCGCGACGTGCCGAACTACGTCGTGCCGTCGCGGCCCGACCTCGCCGCCCACATCCGCGCCGCCGTGATCGCGGCGGGCTTCGACGTCGGCATGACCCAGCATTATTCGGTCGACCATTCGGTGATCGTGCCGCTGCACTTCCTCACCCCCGACATGCAGGTGCCGGTCATCCCCTTCTTCGTCAGCGGGCACGTGCCGCCGCTGCCGTCGGCGCAGCGCTGCTACGCGCTCGGTCAGGCGGTCGCCAAGGCGATCGAGGCCTGGCCCGCGCCGCTGCGCGTGGTGATCATGGGATCGGGCAGCTTCTCGCTCGAAGTCGGCGGCCCGCGCATGGCGCCCGGCCGCTCCGACGGTGTGCCCGATCCGGATTGGGCGCTGCGCGTCATCCGCTATCTCGAACAGCAGCAGATCGACCGGTTGATCGCGGAGGCAACCCAGCATCAGCTCCTGAAAGCCGGCAACGTCGGCGGCGAGCTTCTGAACTGGATCGCCATGCTCGGCGCCATCGGCAACCGCGAGCCCAATTACGTCGCCCCGCAGATGCAGAACGGCCACGCCTACGGGGTGTGGCGTTGGTAAGGGGACGACGCCTCACAGCTCCGGCGCGGACCTGCCCCTCGCAGGGAGGCAAGCGGTGACCGGAATGTGCCACCGGGGCGAAGACGATATCTGGCGCAATCGGGAGCAGCCATCGTGACCAGCGGCAAGGACGACGAGGAATTCTTCCGGCAGCGCGGCTTCGGCGTGAAGATCGGCTTCGGCGAGCGGCCGGCGCTGATCGTGATCGACATGCTGAAGGGCTTCACC
>Ga0073934_10000568_pt1 | contig 103681 bp, 124 predicted proteins | sample LarsenN4metaG_FD_76834 | JGI IMG/M metagenome (GOLD analysis project Ga0073934, IMG submission 76834) | Hot spring sediment bacterial and archeal communities from British Columbia, Canada, to study Microbial Dark Matter (Phase II) - Larsen... ...
AAAAAAAAAAAAATGTAAAAAAATTTTTAAATTAAGAAACTTTTGAAATTTGTTAATAATTCTCCTTTAAAAAAATAGTTCTTAAAAAAAAAAAAAAAAAAGGCGGGAAATTTTTGCGTTCTAGAACGCAAGAAGAAAAATTTAAGGAAGAGTTAACTTTTACGTTATGGATAATTCTTTAAAATTAGTGATCGAGAAAACTTTAATTAATAATAATTTCACAAAAGAAGCCGTTCAAGAAATTATTTGTGAGCTTGAGAATGAAGGATTTACCCTCCAATCGCATTTGAGAAATCTTGCAAGAGCAGAAGGCATTAAAATTCCGAAAAATGCCAAAATTCTTCTCGAGGATATTCAAAACGATAACTTCCTTCTGCCGTTAAGTCCGACAAAGAAAGCCAAACAAGAAGAGTTTATGAATTTAGAAGATTTTTTTGAACAACTTCTTGAACTTTCTAAATTTAACTCAGATTTAGAAAAAAGAGATGATTTTATTAAACACCCAAATGTAATGTAAATTAACTTAATCTTACAAATTTTAGTACGACGTATTAGCCGATATTCCATTTCAAGACCGAGAATCGTCTTTCGAAGAATATAATAAATATATCCAAAAACGAATAGAAAATAGAAAAATGGGAAACCAGAAAGAAAATGCACAAGCCAATCCCTTATGCTCTTTGCAAGGTGGATAAATTAATTAAAGTTTACTTAATTAAATATAGGAGCTCCCGGTGTTGGCAAAACTCGGTTTCTTTATTCTCTTGCAGAAAAGTGGGCTCGAGATAAATTCCCAATTCCGATTACTTTTAATTCGGGAACTTCATGGAGAGATCAAGAAACAAACGATCCAATTGCAGCTTTTTCTTTACGAATTCTTGCAACGTAAAATTTTAAAGTTTTTTTTAACAACAAAAGTGTTTTGTATAAAGAACCAAACAGAGCTTTTCGCATCTTGTTTGATAAATTTTGGGGAAGATTAACAAAAACAAACATTGATCTCCCCGCGGTTTTGGTCAAAGTACATTTGATTGTAAAGAGGCCGTTATTATTACTCGTTGACGAGTTAATGAAATGTGGTGAAGATGGAGCCACTAAAATTCTTCACGCAATTGGAATTTGTCTTAACGAACATCCCCCAGAGATTTTTGATTGCATTGTTTCCACTCTCGATACATCTCCTGTTTTCAAAGAAAATAGTTCCTCCGGAAGACCTCTCTTATGGGTAAATTTGCCTCCTCTTTCTCAAGAATCTTCCGAAAAAATATTTGGAACTTTACCAATGACTCCGGAGCTGAAGCTATGTATTGCCGAATGCAATGGACATCCAAGAGCTTTAGAATGCATATGGAGTGCTCTCAAGAAGTTTTCAGGCCAAAGGCACATAAAAACTGAATATATAATTAAAGCAGCCATTGACGATTGGGGTACAAGACTTCCACCAATATCCGATGCCCATCTGAAAATTGCTTTGAATGGAAAGCCCGTTTATCCTGAAGACACTATCGAAGAATTGAACATTGCTACAGAACTCCTAAAGGGAACTTTTTTAAATGCCAATGTGAAAAAACAGACAAAGTTTATTCCTCAATTATCGCCTTTTAGTTTGCGAGTTATTGCTGCAAGAAGAGGACATAGTCAATTTGATTTTGTATCCCAATTCATAACGAGTATGCTTTCTTTAGAGGAAGGCTTTGACTGGAATGCTTATGAAAAGTTTCACGCAAATTGGGAAATGTTAAAGCGTGTATTGTTCTCTGGCTCAACTCGAACTTTTGCAGAGTTTTATAATTGCCCTACCAAGCTCCAGTTAAATCCATCATTCGTCCTCCAAAAAAAAGATCTGAAATTCTTGAACCAACATTTTAATGAGTATTGTGAAAAAGAAAAACCACAAGTCGATACTCTACTTGATCATGGATTTCTTCCAGCAGCGAATAATCCCGGATTTGACTTTATCTCTTTTGAAAAGAATGTTAATTCTAACGAATTGATTGCAATTGCGGTTGAATGCAAATATTCTTACCCAGGATCTAAAAACACAACTTTAAACAAAACAAAAGTTGAAGAGAAATGGGTCAATACACTATCTCAGTTGGAAACTTTATCAAGTATTCTTATCTGTTTAATATTTATACTTTTAGATAAAAAAATAGAAGGAAAAACTTTACTTAAACAATCAAACATTTTTTTGGTTGTAGTCTCTTTTCAAAAGGTTACAAAGGAATTGCTGCCAGGCGATAGCTGTGTTTTAAACTCTAATATATTGGTACTTGATAAAGAGGCATTGGAGTATACTTATTCTCCAACACTATTCTCGAGACCTCAATTTATTTCTTCGTCAAATGCTCGTTCAACTTTAGGAATGAACAACTCGACACCTTTTATAAAGTTTGGCTCTTAAATAAACTAATTCGCGACAAAGATTCGAGTTTTTTATGAAAACGTCAATTTCTTCGTCATTTGGACTAATGTTTTTTGTTTGTCACTTTCTTCATTATCTTCTGAAACCCTCACCACTATGGAGCTCTGTTATAGGATCTCGTAAACTCTTTATTTCAATTGGTTTCTTATTTTCATTATCAACGTTTTGGTTGTTTGGAAAAAGCTATAATCTTTTTCTTATCGATGGCTTTCTTCAAAGCTAATTCAACCTCTAAAAGGTCATGTAAAAAATTAAATACAAATAGATTTCTTTCATCTTTATTGGTCGTAACATAACATTTTTGAAAGAAAGTTTCCCTGGTAAACCACCCTAACTCTCCTAACACCTCCATGACTTCTTCGACTAAGAAACCCAAAATTCTTCTTCAAGCCTTTTCATCGTCCTTTGGAATTTTCTATCCAATAAAAACTTCTAAGAAATTTCACAGAAAATTTTTCTAAAAAAAGTTTTTTTTGCTCAAAATGTGTAAAAACAGGCAAAACCACGAGATAAAAAAAGTAAAAAAGGTTTTTAAAAAGGGAGCAGAAGACCCAGAATTCTGTTTTTGTTCTCAAATGAAATTTGATGGAGAAGATATTACTACGAAATTAATCTCGACTATTGAAAAAAAAATTGATAAAGTAATGAAAAACAAAGTTAAGTTTTGGTATATAGGAATTGCAAGTGGAGAGAATTCAAACGATGCACTTAAAAGACGATATGATTCTTCAAAAGCAAAATGGGGATGTAATTTTACGTTTTCTTTGGTCAAAGTTGTCTCGAAAGAAATTTCAGGAGAGTTAGAGAGATATTTTATCAATTACCTCAAGAATCAATTTCCAAAAAAATCACAAAACAAAAGCTCTGGTAACGAAGGAGCTCTTTCCGTTCAACCTTACCATTACTTATATCTCGCAGTTAGAATTTGGCCCAAACCTTAGCGTTTATTTTAATTAATCAAACATTTATTCCAATCGTTCAATAAAGGTTTATTTCTTTTTGAATTGAGAATTTTCTCCAAAAAACTTCTTAAACCGACTCCTTGTTTCAGGGACGTCAAGAAGTTCATCTTTGATTTCTTGATAATGTTCGGGACCGATATAATGAAAATAATATTCATTAAGGTCACGATTAAATCTTGCGTCTTGAGCTGCTTCTACGGCCACTTCGAATTCAGAAATCTCTAAATCTTGTATTTTTAGTTCTACAAGAAAATCGTGTTCTCGTTTGACAAAGTTTTGAAAGTCTTGTTCGTTTGGAATGTAAAACTTTTTTCTTGCGCTACGATAACTGATACCGTTTATTGCTTTGTGGAATGCACATGTTTTCGAATTGGAATGTTTTCTTTCCATGTTGGATTTCTAATGACTCTAAAATAAAATTCTTAAAATGATTTTTGCTCCAACTTTTAATGAATCGAAGAAAAGATTGAAACCATCAAGAGGAATTTGGTAATGAGGAAACTCCTAGAGTAACTCAAGGTAAATTCCGTTTTAGCTTTTCTAGCCCTTTATTGATTTCGACAACGTGAAGTTGGAAATTCTTCTTTCGTCCTCTTCGCTGTTCTTTTGAGTTTTCCATCGAATAAAAATTTCCAAAGAAATTTCATGCAAACTCTTTCTTAGAAAGTTCTTCATTTAAAATGTGCGAAAACAAGCAAAACCATACCAAAAAAGAAGTTGAAAAGTATTATGTTAACGGAGCAAAAGAATCAGAATTTTGTTTCTGTTATGAATTGGAATTTGAAGAAGAAGAACTGTCCCCAAATTTAATTGAAATAATTCAAGATATAATCCGAGAAATCATGAACAAGTATAAAGGGACGGATTTTTTACATAGGAATTGCAAGTGGAGAGAATTCAAACGATGCACTTAAAAGGCGTTATGCAGATTGGGGATGTAATTTTGCGTTTTCTTTGGTCAAGGTGACGTCAAAAAAAATTTCGGGAGCTTTAGAAAAATATTTTATCAATTACCTCAACAGTAAATTTCCCGAGAAATCACAAAACAAAAGCTCTGGTAACGAAGGAGCTGTTTCCGTTCAACCTTACCATTACTTATATCTTGCAGCTAGAATTTGGCCCAAACCTTAGCTTTTATTTAAATTGATCAATAAACATTTAATTTTTTTTTAATTCAGGATATTCTTCAAAAAATTTGGCTGCGAAGAGTCTTCTTTCAGGAACTTCAAGAAGTTCATCTTTGATTTCTTGATAATTCTTAGGACCAATATAATGAAAATAATATTCATTAAGCCTATTATTAAATCTTGCGTCTTGAGCTCCTTTTACTGCAAGTTTGAAGTCAAAATACGTTAAATCTTGTATTTTTAATTCTACAAGAAAATCATATTCTTGTTCAACAAAGTTTCGAAAATCTTCTTCAGTTGGAATATAAAACTTTTTTCTTGCAGTACAAAAACCAAAAGTGTCTGCTACTTTACGTATTTCTCCTGTTTTTGTATTTAGGATCGAATGTTTTACTTCTTCCATATTAGATTCTAAATAAATGATATATAACTTTCTCATTCAAGAATTAATCGATTTCACAATATTAGTGTAAATTTTTTTGTTTGAATCTGAAATTTCGGGTTTTGAAGAATAGATTCTCAAACAAATTTTATCAAAAATTTATTATTGTAACCATACGATGAGTTCAGGACCTATACAAACAGAAATACTAGGAAGAACAAGTTTATTTCAATCGAATAACACAATTGTAATTGGACAAATATCTCATCCTTTAAACACTTCTTCAACGATTACTATAAAGTTTTATGATGCTTTAAATAACTTTTTAGTTGCTAGAACTTTTCCGATTTCTCCTTCTTCCGTAAACCCATTTATCTTCCAATTTACGATTTCACAAGCAACATTAACTTTAAGCATAAGCATCGGACCTCAAAATAGTTTAACTACTTTTATTTCGACATTTGATGCAACTGTTTTTCCTGCTATTGATAATTTTTACATATTTGGAACTACTGGAACTCAAGCATTAATTAATGTAAATCAACAATTTGAAGGAGCTATCGTTGCATCTAGCTCTCTTCCTCCTCCACCTAATGGAGATCCATTTGCGTTTGGTTTTGCCCTTACCGGAGTAATCATTTTTCTTGCTGTTGTTGCCATATTATTTTGGTTATTATCCGTAAATGTAAAAAAGTTTAAAGATAACTCTTTACCTACTACATCTTTGTAATGTTCAAAGAATAATAAAGAAAATGAATAATAATCAATTTATAAGTCGTTTATTTTGTTTAAATCTAGATAATATACATTCTTGGCATACAAGTATATCGTTTATGAACAGTATTTTTATGTTATAAAGTAATTTTTGTGTTTGTCTGCTTGTTCTAAAACATCGATCACAAAGGATATGATTTTTGTTTGCTATATTTTCAAAGTACAACCTCGTAGATTCGTCTAAACTTGCCAATAAAAAACTTGTTAATAAACTATCATTTTTTTGTTTACTAAGGTTCAAAAAGAAACGATCATTCATTGCTTAACAAACGTTTTGATTATTCAAAATTGTATACTATAATCTTGTAATCTAACTACCTTAATCTAAAAAGAGTTTTTTTCTTCTTATCGAATGGAGTCTAGGAAAAGACAATTTTCCTTCTCTTGTTCTAACGAAGATAGAAACTATAAACATGTTAATCATCATGATAAAAAAACACCAAATATATTGGTGTTCAACGATGGGAAGGAAAAAGTACCAATAGACTTTAAAACTATTCCTTCCAAGTTTATAATACAATTAACGGATGAGATTCAAGCAAAAATAACTATAAGACCCACACGAACAAGTTTATTACTTTTAGATGCTAGAATTCGAGAACCTATCAAAGAAATGTTATTCAAGTGTTTTTGTTTTGTAGAACTTTGTAATATGCGTCTAGTATGTAAACAATTAAAGCAGATAATTGATCCCATATTGGAAAAAAACTGTACGACACGAATAACTAAAGAAATAGATAGAAAGATATTTCCACATAAAATCATACTAGATAGTGACTCTGTTACCCAAAAAGATATTAATATGATAAAGGAATATCCAATTGAAAGTTTAACGTTAGTTGAATCAAAAAGATATCAAACTTTAACGGCAATAAATTTGTCAGAGTTGAATGATTTGAAAAAGTTAAAGTTATACTTACCTTTTTCAAAGATTTTTATAAACAGTTCTAAATCCAATAATATTACACACTTGAAGATTGGACTTACTCCAGTTTATTCTTTTTATTACTTGAAAATGTTTGAAAACTTAAGATCGCTAAAACTTACAACTGATAATTTACAATGTATTAAACATATTTCAAAAATGAACAAGTTAGAAGAATTAAGAATTACGATTAACATAAATGATCAAAGTAATTGGACAAACATTATGAAATTAACTCAATTAACGAAACTAACTATTTCTGTAAATGTTGAAGAAAACACAATGGAAGAATTAGCTTTATTAACAAACCTCAAAAAGTTACAATCATTCCGATATTGTGGACAAGAAAAGAAATTGTTACCTATATATCAAAAGTTGAACTTTAAATCAATAAGAATGTTTATCGATTCTTGGCCTGATAATTATCATTTAAATGTGGAAAAATTATACATTTCAGATTATGTAGCAAAACAAATACCTGACTTAACAAAGTGGACAAACTTAAAAACTCTAAGATTGAATGGAACTTTTTCTTTTGATAATATGAAAGAACGATTACCAAGTTCATTGAAAACTTTGATTATTGAAAAAGAAGTTTTAGAAAAAATTATAGATTTAATACCAAATACAGTCGAGTATATTATACTAATAATATGGAACAAAAACAAAGAGTATTATCAAGAATATCTAGAATTATTGAAATCTTATGTCATCAAATATCCTCAATTCATTATTCGGTTCAAATAAAAGTATAAACATTTTTTATTTTGTAAAAACGTAAGTTCTTCCAACAGGAGTAGCTGAAGGTTCAAAAGGACTTCCTGTTACAATTGTATTCGCTGTAGAGTTAATAGCTACAGAAAAACCAAAACTTGATCCTAAATAATCTGCATCGCTTGGGGCAAGTAGTTCTGTATAAGTAAAACTATTCGATTGACGAACAAAAATATATGCAAATCCTACTACAGGTTCAGTTCCTCTAGCTCCAACAACTAAGGTATTTCCATCAGGTGTAAAAGATATTCTAAAACCAAAACGTAAAATTGATGCTGTTGGAGGAGAAACAACTTTTTCTATTTGGGTCCAAGTTCCTGAGATATTTTGGAAATACCAAAATGCTCCTCGAAGTGAGTTATCTCCTGTAGCTCCAACTACTAAAATTGTAGCATCTGAAGATAAGGCAACAGAGGATCCTTGTTGTGATGCTCCTATCGCTCCTGTTCCTACTAATTTAGATCCTACTTGACTCCATCCGGAACTTGTTAAAGTAAAAATCCATGTTGCTCCAATATTTGAATTATCTGAACTTCCTCCAGTTGCTATAGTATTTCCATCCGAAGAAATAGAAACAGAAATTCCTACGAGAGCACTAATCGAATTAATGGGAACTAATTTTGTTTCTTCTGTCCAAACAGTTCCAGTTCTAGAAAATACCCATACAGCTCCTGTAAAAGAATTATCTCCTGTTCCTCCAGAAGCTAAACGATTTCCATCAAAAGACAGAGCAACCGATGTTCCTTGTCTTGGTGTTCCTATTCCACCAGAACCCGTAAGTAATCCTCCTTGTTGTACCCAAGAAGCTCCGTTTCTTATAAAAATAAAAACACCATTTGCTCCTGGAGTTCCAACTGCTATCGTGTTTCCATCCGAAGAAATCGCAACAGAAAGACCTTGAGTTTGATCTGTTGCAGATGGTGTTCCTATTAATTTTTGAGTTTCATTCCAAACGCCATTCGTTCTTTCAAAAACCCAAACAGCTCCCGTATCAGAATTATCTTGTGGACCTCCCGTTACTATAGTATTTCCATCTCCAGAAATCGCAACAGAAAAACCTTGATTTGAATCACCAATAAAATTTTCTCCAACTAAAGAATTTCCTTGTTGTTGATAAAATAAAGAAACCGGTAATGAAGAAGAACTACTAACAATAGATGACGATGCAGAAGATTGAATCGAAGAAGAAGAGTTTGCTACAATTGAAGAGCTAGCTAACGAAGAATTTACGACTTGTGAAGAACTAGATTGATTTGTTGATGATGATGCTGATATCGAATCTTTTTGAACTAATAAAACTGTAACAGCAATTAAACTTGCTAAGAGAGCAATCGCTATAACACCAACTACAATAGCAGCAATTGCTTCTGTACTTAAATTTGTAGACATTCGATTTTTTAAAAAAAAACTCCTCCACAAGTCTGTATATAACTATCAACTCTTTATTGAAAATTTCCTATCTTGAAAAGCATTCTACAACTTACTTTAGACCACCCAACTAACCTTCTTCTTTAGTTACGAGCCTTCTTAAGAAAAAGTTTTTTTTCCTTTTCATCGTTTCGTTGAAAGGTCATTCATTTTTAAGCAACCAAAACCAAAAGAATAATGAGCAATAACAAGAGACAAATGGGTCAAGTTTACGTTTACGAATTTGACTGTAAACTTATCGCTTCTGTAATTCTTCCATCTGATGTCGAAACTCTACATGTGAACGAATCCACCTACGTTTTTTCGTTTAGTCCTTTGGAATTCCCACTAGATCCAAAAGATACGATCATTCAACCTATTCAAACACCCATGTTAAAAGCGAATTAACGATTGTTTTATTTTGAATAAACATAATGGACAATGTTTTTATGGATTAGGAGTTGGTTTAATTTTGTCATTCAAGGTTTGAGAAAAGCTATACAACTTTGATAAAATTTCCGCAAGTAGTACAGCGCGAAATAACATATCGTAGTATTCATGATCTAGCTTCTGAATAACATTTCTTACGTAGATAAAGATACAAACAAGTAGAATTCCATTGATTGCATGTTTCGTGATTAAGAAATAGTAAGAAAGTCCAACAAATAGGATAACCAAAAGAATAGAACAATAAGTTACGAGTCTTTTCAAAACAAAATAGTGTAATAACATTTCAGTTTGCGAAATAAGTTCTTTCAATTCTTCTTCATCATTGCGTTGTATGTATTGTAAAGAATGTTCAAATCTTTCCAACTTTCTTAACTTTCTTTCTTCAAAGAATCGAATCAAACTTCTTCCAAAAAAGATATCTAAACAAGCTAATAATTTTGAAATAGTATCTAGCGGTAGCCTTTCTTCTATGGTAGATCCTCGATAAAAGTATTTCACAAGATGAAGAAACAACTTATTACAAGCTAGAATACAATAAGCATCATACTTCTTCTTTCTAAGTAACGAGTACATATGTTAAAGTTTTTTTAATCGAAAAAATAAACTAAAGTTTGTTTCTTGTTTTTTCTGAAAGAGAATAGAAATCAATGAAGACGATAAAAAGTTATTGGAAAGAACTATTAAACAAAAAGGTAGATGATGAAGGAAGGGCTTTAAGAAACTTGAAGATAAAAGTCAAATTATTAGAAGCAGAAACTTATGAAAACGGAATTTGTTTAACGGTGATGGATTGTAAAACAAAAATAATTGGATATGTTTTATTGTTTCCTTTTTCTTCATCCGATTATTACAATTCTATTATTTTTCATCTCTATGAAACTTTTTCTCAAGACATTTGGCTTTATGGATTTTTATTGTCTGAAAAGAAGAAAGTATTTGTTATCGACCCTCTTATTTGTTACGAAACTCTGTAAATAAAAAAATGAATAATCTTTGGTTTGCAATTGATTATGGAGAACCTATCAAAGTATATACTGCTTATGGAACTGCAACTATGAAAAAGGGTCCTTGTTTCGGAGAAACAGTGACTGTCTTTTTCCCTAAACATGGAAATTTCAATTGTACATGCGCAAGCTGTAGTATTTCAAAAACTTTGCTTCCTTATGAACAAAAAGGATACACATGTATTGATTTTGAATACGATGATACTGAAGAAGAAGATAAGGAAAATGTAGAGGACAAAGAAAAGAATACTTCTAACTTGACAAAAAATCAAAACATGAAAAGCGAAGTAATTCAAGAATCAATAAAACCCGAAAAAGAAGAACAAGAAACATAACACTTTAAGTCTTAAATAAACAATTAACAACATAACAAAAGCTTTTGATTTTTTTTCCTTGTAGTAAAACGAAACAAAGGTTTTTATGATAAAAAAGAGAGAAAGGAAACAAGGTGATGAAAGAGATTTTTATGGTGTTTTTGGGATGTTTGATCAATGGTTATACGTTAGACATTATGATTAAAAAGAACAAAGACATAGGAACTTTGATTTCTATTTGTCAGATCTTTTTTGTTACTTTGTGTTCGTTTCTTTTATGGATTCGAAATGAAACAAGAATAAGAGCTCCTATAAAATCTTATGTTCAAATGGGTTTATTGTTTTTTACAGTGAACATTGCAAATCTGAATTCATTTGCTTTTGGAATCAATCATACTCTTCATATCTTGATAAAATCGAGCTCATTGATTTCTACTTTACTTATTGGAAGCTATTTCTTTTCGAAAAAGTATAGTCGTAAACAAATCGTTTCTGTAATCTTTATAACCATTGGATTGTTCTTTATTACTGTTTATGACCTTTATAATCCTAACAAAATAACTTGTTGTGATACAAATCATGTAGAGATTAATTCTTCTTTAGTACAATCTATGGTTGGTTTATTTGTGATGATTTTGGCTCTTGTAGCTTCTTCGTGGTTAGGATTTAAACAAGAAGAAAGTTATAGTTTTTATAAAACGGATTGGTTAGAAGGAATGTTTATGACTCATTTATTTTGCTCTTTATTCTCTTTTACGGTTATCAAAAACAACTTGTTTGAAGCCCTAGAGTATTCAATAGCTTTTTGGTTGTTTTTAAACTGTCTTTCCCATTTCGTCTGTATTACAGGCGTTTATGTGTTAAACTCAAAAGTTGGAAATCTCTCTTGTAATGTTGTTCTTACTCTAAGAAAGTTTACCATGATTTTGATACTTTCTCGCTTAGGAAGTAATGTTACATTCTACCATTGGATATCTTCTCTTCTTGTATTTGGCGGAGCTTTTGTATTCTCTACTTCTTTTAAATAAACACTATAAACTTCTTTTAATCTGTCTCTTTAACAATATTAACTTGTACGTTTTAAGTAGAATGTTTGTCCCCATTTTTATTGCTTGTCAATAATAAAAACATGACTTCACAAATTCTTGTTTCTTGTTAATCATTGCAATTGATTGCATCAATCAAATAGAAGAGAAGAGCAAGAGACCCAAAAACTTTTTCAAGCGAGTTGTTAAAAAGTTTTTGTCTTCTAAGCTTTTTTAAAACCTTTAACGATTGATGTAATCGATTGCATTCACTCAATAGAAAACAAGAATTTATGCAGTCATGTTTTTATTATTAACGAATAATAAAAATAGGGACAAAAAAAGAGTGAGTATGTAAGAAATTTTTTTAAGACCAGGGCTAAAATTTTTGTGGTAATAATAAGACTTTCTGATACTTTCAACATGATACAAGTTCTATCGTAATTGTGAAATTTTATATCATTAAATAATTGCTAATCAGTCTTTCTAAGAAGAGCTATGGAAACAACAAGAAAATGTTCATATTGTGAAACTGAAAAACCTCTTTCTGAATTTCCTCCGAAAATCAATAAGTATAAATGTAAAAAATGCCTTTTATTTATAAGCAAGAAAACAAAAGGTGAATTAAAATCGAGAAATATAGATCAGATCAATTTCGCTTTAGAACGATATTGTCCAAAATGCAAAACAAACAAATTCGGATATGAATTTCTTATCAATCTCAGAAATGTTAATGGGCTAGATTCTTATTGTTATGATTGTCAAAGAATAAGAAAAAATATACGATCAAAAGACTTAGCTTTATATCGAAGAGAAAAAAGAAAAGGAGGATGTTCTGTTTGTGGAGAAATGGACATCGATGTATTAGAATTCAATCATCTTGATCCAAAAGAAAAAGTAGGAAATATATCAAATCTAGGATCAAAAAGGTTGATAGATGAAGAAACAAAAAAAACAAACATTCTATGCCGATATTGCCATGGTTTGGAAACAGAAAAATTAAGAATAGAAAGAGCCAAAAACCGCAAATCTAGATTTAATGAAAATTGGACGCGAGTAAAAAACTATAACAAGATTAAAGCATATATTAAATCTAAAAAATTGGAGATTGGATCTTGTTTAGCTTGTAAAAGAAAAATTACTGAGGAAAATTATTTTTGTTTTGATTTTGATCATATTGATCCTTCCAACAAAACATATGAAATTTCCAAAATGGTAAACAAGCCGTTTTCTAATGAAGAAATAGATAATGAAATATCAAAATGTAATCTTTTATGTTCAAGTAAGTTATTATCGAAAAGAAGAAATAATAATTTTCAGATTGTCATGTAAAAAGAACAAGAAAGCAACAAAAAGAAGGAATGTTTAGTAGACCCATAGTTGAAAGAAAGTATGCCTGGATTGAAAAAGCCTTGAAAAAGGCTGTTGATGAAAATCTCCATAAAAAACAAAAAACAATTAAAGTAGAATATCCACAAATTTTTGAAAAACCAAAGATCGAACTACCTAAAGTTCAGTCAGACTCAATAATAAATAAAGAGGTTCAGCTTGTGGATGATATTACTTGTGATCCTGAAGACTTAGATCCTTATTGGATTATTTAAATCAAAATAAATCAATTCAAATCACTTGATCAAATTATCTTTATTGTAACTTTTTTAAGGGTCGAGTAAAACAAAGAAGGACAATAATGCAACGCTAATTAGTATCTAAAAGTCTCGTAGTTGCATAAGTTTCCAGGTGGGAAATAGTACGTGTTGCAATAGTCGAGAGGAGTTGTGTAACATTCAGAAGGTGGTTCAGGGAAGGGCAAAACATCATTAGGTCGATTGTATCTTTCAAAGTCGTCAAATTCCAAATGACCTTTAACTTGCAGACAAGTATTGATTCCGTTAGGAAGGTTAGGGTCAACCCCAGCTGGAATTTGAAGAGCAGTCTTTTGATCAAAGAGCCATTCTTCAATCATACCGTTATTTCGGAGCTTGAAAACTTGTCCTAAAGACGTCTGGCATGTACTAGCATACACACCAAAGAAGGTTCGATTATCAGGTCGATTGTCAAATGTAAAGGATCTAGTTCGAGTAAGCACTTTTCTAAAGACAGAGCTATTGTAATTGGTAATTCTAAAACACAATCCATTTCGAACTACAAATCCATCGTTTGGTAAATACCAAAACTTTCCGCCAGTTCCAAGATCTTGAAAGTATCGGTCGTTAGATGGATTGGCAATCCAGACAGTCGGAGTATTCGAGGTAGGTCCAAAGGGAGTATCATCGGGAACAAACGGGTTATCAACAAACACAGCATTAGATCGAAAGTTTCCTGTAGCGATATAGTTTCCTCCTACAGTGAGATCAAGAGGAAAGTTGTCGGCCACAACAAAACACGATAATCCAAAAAGAACAAACAATAAAAGATACTTCATCTTTTCGAGCTTTTATCGAAACTGAATTTTTTGAATTCTTTTCTACAAACTAGGGATATAAAATTTTGGTTTTCGATTATCATTATTTTGTTTCGTTTTTGAAGGTTACTAAAAGTAAAGTGATTTTCAAGCTCAGTCTTTGAAAGAAAGAAGAAAAAAATGAGTTTAAGTAAATTTGATTGGACTTTAATTGGTCGTGATAGTTGGAGAGAAGTGTTTTCATGGCTTTCGTTTTCTGAAAGAAACAAAGTTAGAGCTGTTTGTAAACAATGGAATGAATTGATTGTTACTTTTGATCGATTTTGGCCTTTAGGGTCCGAAATGTATAGAAAGGTTCTTAGTAATGTAGTATATGGAAAATACACAGAAAAACGAGTTGAAATAGAACCGCTATATTATCGTTTTATGTATTCAGACCTAGGAGTCATTTGTTCTATTCTAGATTCAGATGGATTTATGTCTGATTTGGGGTTTAAAATTTATTGTAAAGATACTCTCCAAGTTATATTTCATTACAAAGAATTGTTTAAACGTATCCATGCTTCTGGTGATTATATTATTATTGCCGATGACTTAGCATATTACTTATTGTCCTTTGAAAAAACTTTAAACCCAAAACAACCTTTGATACTAAAACAAAAAACTCAACTATTAGAAAAGTCTAAAGATGATATAATTGCTTGTATATTTGAATATCCGTTTGTATGTTTTAATCTTCGCCATAGAAAAGGAGATATTGTTATCGATTTAAGAACGGGAAAGGATATTCTGAAAGAAAATAAGATCTTTCCTTTTCGTGTTCATAAGTTGAAAAATAATTATCTTGTTTTGAGGAGTTTTTCTTGTGATACAACATATGTGATTTATGATATTTTGAATATGAAAAAAACTCCTTTTACTATAACTGTCAAAGAAGGGTCTATTGTTTCTATTGTTGAAACAACTCTGATAGTTCAATATTACGAATCGGACGATACAATGATTGATTGTTTTAACTTACATAATCATAAAAAAACAACTTTTCAAATTGACTCTTCTGGAAGAGTATGGACGGATCAAAAGTTTGTAATAGTAGATACAATATCTGAAACACACATATATCGATGGAATTTTAATTATACAAAACTCTTACCATGGAATATTTCTTCAGAGAAGATGTTCACAGTGGATTGTTTTCATTCTTCTTTACCCTTTATACTTTTTCGAATTCAACATAGTGGATTAGCTATTTATTTCAAGAACGGAAACAAACGTAATATAGATTTACCTGGTTTCTATGATAGCGTTTTTGGTGATCAAAAATCAAGACTCTATTTACATTATAAAGAAGCAGAAAAATATTATCTCAAACTAATCGATTTTTCGGTTTCAGAATAATAAAAAAACACTTATTCATTTTAAAAATAAACATAAAAGATGAAAGAAGTTTACTTACATTATCATAAAAAGCATCTAGAATTGCTTTATTCAAGAGAGATTCAAAAATCAGTTAAGAAGAGTATTCTCCTTAATAAGAAATACGATAAAGGATTCTACCAAACAAAAAATGGTGAAACAGTTTTTCTATTCGAAGAAGGATTATCTCAAGATATAAAATCGATAGAAGATATCCTTGACAAACAATTATCAAAGAAAGAGCTTTTAGAAGGATGTTTTTGGAAATTAGAAGATAATGTTTATTCGTTTAGTCCGACTTATACAAAACTAGAAGAATCTGTCTATTAATCTCAAACTTAGTATAATTTCAATCTTATCAAGTTTTGATTATTCATAATAAAAAACGAATGTTTCAATACTACTTGTTTTTTAGAGTTGTTATTGAGAAACCCAATGAGTAAGAAAGAACAAAAAGAGATAAATTGGTTTTTACTTGGTTCTGATGTTTGGAAAGAAGTGTTTTCATGGCTTTTATTTCCTCAAGTAAAAACGACTCGTCTTGTTTGTAAACAATGGAATGAATGGATATTGGAACATAGCCGATTATGGCCTTTTGATCCTAAAATTTTTTATTATACGATTAAAAAAATTAATCAGGGAGTTTATAAACACCAAAAGATAAAGTTAGATAAACCATACACAATAATCAAGCTCGATTTTGATTTGGGAATATTAGTATCGACACAAATAGATTTTTATGACTATAATGGATTTTCCATTTATTCTAAAGAAACTTTCAAACTATTATATTCTCATGAAGATACATTAACAAATATTCAATGTTGAAAAAACCATATTCTCTCAGGAAAAGCATTTGTTGGTTATTATTTATTATCATTTGAATATCAAACAAAACCAAAAGAAAGACTTGTTCTTTTATCGGAACCTAAAAAACTACGTAGTATTCGAAAAGAACCTATTGGCTTTTCATATCCTTTTGTTGCTTTTGATTCAAATGGTTCTAGTACAACCCCAGAACTTATAGACGTTAGAACAGAAACGGACGTTATAAAAGAACAAAAAATAACAATTCCAAAAGACTTTGTTACAAGAAATCTTGAAGGAAACTATTTTATCGTTTGGAGAACAAATCGTGAACTATCTATGTTGGTTTTTAATATTCATGATTTAAAGAAAGAACCTTTTAGAATTCGACTACCAAATTATGAAATGATGTATACAAACATACGCTTTATAACTTGTTTAAAGAGAAAAAGAGGAAAAAGCATTATTACTCGATTTGATTTAGACAAAAAGACAAAAGCCCGTATGATAATCGAAAAGAAAGATTCTTATTTACGTAATATCTTTGTTGTGTGTGATACTCCAGACTATGCAAATGTTTATAAGATTAATTCAGAATTTACGGAGTTAAATCCTTGGAATATAGGTTTTTCAAAGAACTTTTATGTCATAGATGCATTTTACAAATATCTACCATTCTATGCGCTTCATGTAAAAAACGTAGAAACACGAGATTGGTATACAAGTATTTATTCGAAAGAAGGAAAAGAACTATTTATTATAAAAGATACTAAGAATGGATCACCTTGTGGAGACAAAAATTCGAGAATCTATTACTTTTCTTCAGAAAACAATGTTTGTTACTTGAATGTAATTGATTTTACTAACACTCAATAAAACTTACGTTTTACTATCCTTAGTTTGTTTTTGTTCGTAAAACTTTTTTGGTGTTGAAAAACCAAAATTTGAAGACTGATAAAGATGGAATGTTCAAAGAAGAGAAAAGAGATGAATGTTATGAGCTGTTTATTTATTGGTTACGATTGTTGGGTATTAATTTTTTCTTCTCTTTCTTTTGAAGAGAGACAAAGAATACGTTCGGTCTGTAAAGATTGGAATAAATGGCTCTTGGAGTTTAAACAATTCTGGCCAATCGGTATTCAAAATTGTTTTTTTATGATATTTATCATTTTGTTAGAACCTTCTACTTATTGTTCTTTATCAAAAAACATATCAAGCGGAAAGTACAAACAAACCAAACTGAAAATCGAACACAAATTTGAGCGAATTTTAGCTCACTCTTCGTTGGGAATTATCCTTGTTGCTCCTTATTATGGATACTACAAAGGGTTTTGGATTTATTCTCAAACCTCGTTTGATTTGTTGTATCATTTCAATGAATCTTTTCAAAGCGTCAAATTCTCCGATGACTATCTCGTTGTTAAAGATTCCGCTTTTGTGTTTTGGTTGTTGAGTTTTCAACATTCCTTCAGCCCAAAAGAATCCATTCAACTCCAAAACAAAACCAAAATTTTTGAAGGAACTTCTTATGGTTATTGTTTGTTTGAGTATCCATTCTTAGTGAATTATGGAAATTTCAATCCAATATTGATAGATGTTCTTTCAGGAAAGGATCTTCTCAAAGAGAATAAGATTCAAATTCCAGATGGATCCCATTCTCATATCTTCACTCGAGAATATTATGCTATTGAATGTCCAAAAGACGAGAAACCCGACGAGATTTGGGTCTTTCAAATTTCCAATCTCACGAAAACTCCCCTCAAAATTCAAGTTCCACTATATTATCATGATTTTTTCGATGGAAATATGTACTTTGTCTCATCCATGGTGAGTGAAACGTTGGAAAAGATCGATTGTTATTTCCTTGATTCTGGAAAGAAAACCACCACTCCTATTTTATCTTTTAATGTGAATTTGATCAACAAAAGATTTATTATTGGTCGAACAAACAACAAATCAACTGAAATCTATAGATGGAATTCAGATTATACCAACCTTACCTTGTTAGAAACAATCCAAGATTGTTACTCTCTTAAAATTGATTGTTTTCATTCAACGTTGCCGTTTTTTGCTTTTGTTAGTATCTTTGATTCTACATGGAAGATTCACGTTTTCGCAAAAAAGAATGGAAAACAAGTTGCTGAAATTTCTGTTCCAAAAAAGGATTCAAAACAAATAGGAGATGAAAAATCAAGAATTTATTCTCAATTAAAAGAAAACAATACTTATTATCTTTATATCATCGATTTTGCTAACACTCAATAAATCAATCATTCATATTTGTTTTTGTTTAAGCGTTTTGGTTTTTTCAAATAAAAATCTACTTTGCTTCATTATCAAGAAAAATAGAATGTTCAAAAGACAATGAATATAATCAACTACATATCTTTCGGCCGAGATATTTGGAGAGAAATCTTTTCTCACCTTTCGTTTTATGAAAGACAAAGAATACGTAGGATTTGTAAAGATTGGAACCTTTGGATAAAGAATCATAAATCTTTTTGGCCTTTGAATGAAAAGATTTATTCATCCATTATTTCGAATGTAACAACTGGAAAATACAAACAAGACAGATTCAAAGTGAATCACGATGTTAACAGAATGCAACTTGGATTTGCAGTTATTTTATCATCTGTAAAACTAAAAGATAAACAAGATTATGGAATATATATTTATTCAAAGACTGATTTTCAATTACTATTTACATTGAAAATCGATGTTCACGAAATGGAGTTATCTGAAAATCATCTTTTGATTGAGGACTCTGAAGAATCGTTTTGGTTATTAAGTTTTGAACACACTATAGACCCGAAAGAATCAGTAAAGTTAGTTGATAAAAGAAAAGTTTACCAAAACTTTGGAGATGAACTATCGTTTATTGAGTTATCTTATCCATATATGTTAAACGGGTTTTATAGTGTCTTAGATTTACGTACTATGCAAAACATATTTGAAAAGAAAGAAATTGAAAAACCCAAAGAGTTTAAGAATGTCTCATTAAGTGATAACTTTCTTTGTATCAAAATCGGTCGTAAACCTAGGAAAGAGTTTTGGTTTTATAATATCAAAAACTTGGATCAATCTCCATTTAAGATTATAAGAGAAGATAAAATCAAAATAACATACAAGTTAAGAGAAAACAACTTTTTTATTGGACGAGAAGAAGACTCTATAACTTTTATTGATTGTTATAACCTTACAACAAGGAAGAAAACAACAACAAGTGTTTCGAAAACAGGTTTATTTGAAATCCACAGTGAATATGTTTTGTTCGAAGATTATCCTGACAGATTAGATTATTACATTTGGAATTCAGATTACACAAAACTATTATTTTATCAGTTTTCTGATAAGATTGATTATCAGATTCATAGTTTTCATTCATCTATACCTTTTATCATGTTTTATACTGAACCTAACAAACTTTTTGTTTATTCGAAAAAAACAAGAGAAAAGATTTTATCCATTACGTTTGAAGATAAAAGACCTACAATCTTGGGAGATCAACTTTCCAAAGTCTATCTTTGTACATCTTCCCTTTATAAAACTATATCAGGAAAGAAAGATACTTATATTAGGATCCTTGATTTTTCATAATAAAAAACGTTTTATTTACTAACTTGTTTTATTTGCGTTTTGTGGTCAGAAAAATAGGAACAGTTTTTCTCTTTAACAAGGACAAACATGGAGAGGTCTAAAAGACAAAAAGTAGATTTGAATTGGTTATTCTTGGGTCGAGATGTTTGGAGAGAAATCTTTTTCTACTTTACTTTTGATGAAATACAAAAGTTAAGAATAGTTTGTACAAGCTGGAATCTTTGGATCCTTGAATACAAACCTTTTTGGCCTATCAATCGAGAGCTTTATTATTCTTTAACTCATAATATCGCAAGTGGAAAGTACACACAGAAAGAGATTAAAATACCCCATAAAATTACGAAAATTAAAATTTGGTTTGGAATCGTTTTAATCAACCGTTCGACCGATAATATAAGCTTTCGGATTTATTCAAAGTCATCGTTAGAGTTATTATATGAGCACAAAGAAAGTATTCAAAAACTTGATTTCTCTGGAAATCACATGATAATCGAAGACACAGAAGGAACATTCTTCTTGTTAACGTTTGAACATATAACACAACCAAAAGAAAGCGTTCGATTGATTTCGAAAACAAAAGTTTATGAAAACGAAGATTTAAATGATTATGAGTTTTGTTATCCATTCTTGTTGATAAGTTATAACATTCTAATCGATCTAAGAACAAACAAAGACATCGTAAAAGAACATAAAAGTTTGTTTCCAAAAGAGTTTACAATATCTTCTATAAACGAAAACTATATGTATCTTGAATACGAAGAAGATGAAGAATTAAAACAATATTGGATTTATGATATGAATAATCTTAAAGAAAAATCCATTGTTAAAACTAATGATATTGATTATGATGGTGTTACGTGCTTGGATGGTAACAAATTCTTTTATGTGGAAGATAGAGGAAAAGTAACTTTTGTTAATTGTTATCATCTTTCGAAACACACAAAAACAACTTGTTTGATTAAACGAGAAGATGTATATGAAGTAGACTCTACTTTTATTTGTTTCAAAAAAAGAAGTGGGTCATACGATGTTTACAAATGGAATGATGATCATACTCAAGTTATGTTTTATATCGAGATTAGTCCTTATTCTTTCAAAGTTAATGCTTTTCACAATTTGTTTCCTTGTTATACTTTCTTTCATGGAAATGGAGCAGGAATTAAACTTTCTATTCACTCAAAACGGGATGCAAAGAAACTTTTAGAGATTCCTTTTACAAAAAAGCATTCTTTGATTACTGGAGACTCTGACAAAAGAATATTTGCTAGAAAGATCGTAAACAAATCCATGTACTTGTGTGTTTTTGACTTTTCCTAAAAATAAACTCTTGTTCTTTAACATTGTTCGTTACTAACTGTATCTCATTTTTGCTAACCGCCCATCATCGTCGTCGAACCTCGTACTAACCTTGTGGGTTCAGAACACAGAGGCCTTGAAAACCAAAAACAACAAGGCTTTTTCTTTCTTTGCGTTAAACACAAAATGTCTGAAAACATTTCGAATAAGAAAGTAAAAAGAGATTTAACTTGGGGACTTTCGAAAGATACTACGTTAGAAGTTTTGTCTTGGGTAAGTTTTTGTTTTTAAAAGCAATTTCGAATTTGTTAGGTTACTTTGAACGAAACAAGAAATTTTCGACTTGTTTGCAAAGACTGGAATTCATGGATTACTGAGTTTAAAGCATTCTGGCCTTTTCGAGGTAAACGAAATACTCTTTCTTTATTCATTTTGGTTCGATTTGAAAAAGATTACGACAAATACATAAACACCGTTCAGAATATCCAAAAAGGAATATACAAGACAACCGATTTTAAGTTGGAAATCGAGATTTCCGAAATTATTACTACTTTCTCTTTCGGAATCGTAGCAGTCGGAATGCAGGGAATAGGAGCTCGTTTAGGATTTAATATTTATTCGAAAACTACTTTCCAAGTTTTATACCGTTCGGTTGAGCCTATCGTTGATTTGAAAGCTTCCAAACATGTTTTAGTAGTTAAAACCACGAAGGACGAATTCCATTTGTTGAGCTTTAAACATTCTTCCCCTCCGAAAGAAAGCCTGGTTTTAACATCAAAAGAGTTACTTCCTTCTTCGCATTCCGAAACAACTTACACAAAGATGTCGACTTACGTTTTGGTTGATTATCCTCTTATTACCTTTGGAAACCTTGGTTATGTCCCAAGCCTGTTTTGTTTGACCACTTAACCAAGAAAGATCTATTCGAAAACGTGGAAATACCTTCTGGATATCGCTCTAGTATTCTTGACCGTTGGCTTGTTCTTGAAAGAGAAAACGAGGATGATTTGCTAGATTATCTCGTGTTTGATACTAGAGACCTTAAAAAGAAGCCCTTGGAAATTAAACACAGAGAGTTACAAGTTGTTTCCGTTGACAAGAACTTTCTGTTTATTGAAAACTGGATCGCCAGTTCACCAACATTACAAGTTTACAATCTTGATTCCGGAAAATCAGTTTCCATCTATACTTCCTTTAAAGAGGTTCAATATGCAACCAAAACTTTGGTTTGTGGAAGAGAAAAAGATTGTTCTACTCTTTACACTTGGGATTGGGATTCTGAGCCACCTAAACTTGTTGCTTTGAAGAAAGTAGAAACCCCTTTGCCCACATTGGTTCCCAAATATTTCTTCCATTCTGCTTTGCCATTCTTTACCGTTATTGAAATTTCAAGCAGCTTTAATGCCAATGAAAATCTTTCCAGAAAGATCCTCATCTACTCGAAAAAGGATAAAGCTCTTGTTCTAGAGTTGGATGTGTCTTCGCGACCTTTGTTTAGCCGGAGATCAAAGTTCTCGAATTTACCAAAAGATCGAAAAAGATGAAAAGTCCTTTATTCGAGTCATTGATTTTGCTTCTTAAAAACCCTTTTTTCTTTTAATAATAAAAGCACGTTGTTTCACTTCAAATCTCGTTGTTGTAGTCTTTTCAAACATCCAAGGAAAAGATTAACAAAGTGAAAAGTCTTTGTTAATTCGATCTCAAATTCGTTAAGACTTAGTAAGAAAGGAGAAAACTATTTTGGTTAAAAAGAAAAGGTTTATTATTTTAAAGATTCATGGATCTCCAATTTTCAATATCTTTGAAGACTGTTCCAACCAAATCATAGTCATTTCCATTATAACAACCTTTTTTGTGGCCAAAGTATTTTATGGCTTCAAAAGCTCTTCGAAAGGTCCAAACTTTATCATTAAATGTTCCAAAAATATCAGGTTTTTGACTACAGATCTCTAATGCTTTCTGTAATGAATGAACAAAATTTGCTTTACAATAAACAAACCGAAAGTATCTTGGCTATATAATCGTCCTCTTGATCCCTTTGAATGTATGAAAGATGAACATTTTCAGCAAATTCTTGATATTTCTGGCAAGCTTCGGAATATTTTTCATTGTCATAGAGCTTAGATGCTTCTTTGATGATTCTATTAATATCGATAAACACGTTGTTGAAATCCTTTTTGTTATCGATTTTGTCTTTCTTTTGGTTGGATAAATCTATAAAGATTTTTTCTTCTTGATTATATGTGCTTTCTACGAGCTTGATTCTTTTGTTCATCTCTTCGATTTTGTCTTCTAGGTTATGAATGTATTTCACAAGCATAACCACATGTTTATCACCATAGTGATCCTCCATGGTAGCACGAGTGGCTTTATCCTTGCAACCAAAGTCATGTAAAAGACAAGGAACTTGGGAAAACATGCATTCATTTTCTGTTGATTATTAAATCCATTACGTTTGAATCAACGTTACCTTGATGAGTTTTTAGATTCTTTCTAGGTCCTGACCAAGTGCAATTCGGTTTATCACATTGAGTCATACAATCTGCATCATGAAGACTCTTTTGGATGAATATATAGGAGCCTTCACACTTGTCGCATGTTACTTTTCTAAATTCACAATCATTTGCTTGATGATCAGGAATTTTGGAACGAATCATTTCGACTTTACAACCAGAACAATTTGTAAGAGCAAATAGGCATTTAGATTGGTGTTTTTCCAGATAGTCAAGAGTTCCTTCCCAAGTACAATCTTTGTTCAAACATTTGACTTCCAATTCATTGACAATAGCTTGGATGGCTAAATCAGGTTTTAGATCGGAGGGACCAAAAGGCTTTCGGCATTGTGGACATTGTGATATTTTGGTTAAACAATTATGACAGTAAATATGACCACAAGGAATTCGATGTGTATCTTTTAAAATATTGAAACATATGCAGCATTTTAAAGAAGACCCTAAAAACTTTCAATAAATAAAGTAAGTAACATACCTTCTTTCAACTTTTTAACTAAATAGTCTTCCAAAGTATCGTTTGACATTGTTTTCTTTTTCTTTTGTTTAAGCGTTTGTTTTAATGAATGATTAAAACGAAAGAAAAAAAACTTTTTCCTTTGGACTTGGTAAAAGCCCAACGAACTCTATAAGGTTCGTACTAGCAACATAAGATTACTAAAAGTTTAGCAACTAAACGTTTTTCTTATTTAAAAAAAAGATTACAAAGACAAAGAAACCATGACGACTAAGGGATTTAACAAAAGGGTCGAAAGCATATATTGTATCTTTCAACGAGAAGGAAATATAGTTCCATTTGTTCATCAAGGAGAAATTTCTTTTAGCTTCAATGGAATATTCGAACATGGTTATGCAGATGAAAAAGGAACTCTAAATCTTTCTGATTTGATTGAATATATTCAATCAATTATTCAAGAAACGATCAAGAAAGAATATCGTGTGGATATATTAAAGAAAAACATTTATGTACAAGTGAATAAGATTACAGCAATAAACAAAGATTCCTAAACAAAACGTTCATACATTTTTAATTCAAATTTAGGAAGTCTAGATAAAAAGCGTTTTTAATTATGAAAAAAGGAAATAGAAAGAGAAGCAAAAGGTGACAGCAATTAACGAAGAACAACATAAAGTGGAATATACATTCTTTATTTACGAAAAGAATACGAATGAAACTTTTGTCAGTGGAGGAGAAGGTGTATATTCTGGAGATGGAAGATTTGAAAGTCTCATTATAGATAAAGATGGAACACTAAATCTTTCTAGTTTGATTGAATATATAAAAGAGTCTATACAAGAATCAGCCAAAAAAGAAAAAGGTCTTAATATCCAAAAAGAGAACATCCATGTACAAATCAACAAAATCATACCAATAAACTAGAACCCTTATCTTAAACAAAGCTCTTTTTTTACTTTCGACGTTTAGTTTTCGTTTACAGAATAGCTTTTTCTTAGTCAATTTTTTCATTGGAAAAAACCAAATCATTCAAAAGAAAATGAACTCTTTAAACAAACGAAAGGATGATTTTGATTCACTACCACAAAAGAAAGTAAAAGAAGAATTTGATTGGTTTTCTATCGGCTATGATAGTTGGATACAAATCTTTGCTTTTGTAAACATATGATCTTTTTATTTTTCTAAAAAGTTTTAGCTTTCTTTTGAAGAGAGATGTTATATAAGAAGAGTTTGTTCTATATGGAATCTTTGGATCTTAGGATTCAAGAAATTTTGGCCGACAGGTATTTAAAAAGTTGGTTTTTTAGTATTTAATTGCTTTGTTAGAACCTTCTCTTTATTATTCTTTATCGAAAAACATATCAATTGGAAAGTACAAACAAACTAAACTGAAAATCGAACATGATTTTTTTAAAACTATAACTACCTTTTCACTGGGAATTATCCTTGTGAGTTGTTCTGAATATCAAAACTATCAAGGCTTTTGGATTTAATCTCAAACCTCATTTGATTTATTGTATCATTATGATGAACCTTTTCGAGAAATCCAAGCTTCTGAAAAACACATCATTGTTCTAGATTCCACTGGTGTGTTTTGGTTGTTGAGTTTTCAACATTTCTTTAATCCAAAAGAATCTATTCAACTTCAAAACAAAACTAAGTTTTTCGAGGGAACTAGAGATGATACATGCTTTTTTGAATATCCATTCGTATCTTTTGCCAATCCCTATAAACCAATTACCCTAATGTTGATAGATGTTCAAACAAGAAAGGATCTTTTCAAAGAGAACAAGATTCAAATTCCAGAAGTATGTTATCCTAGATTAATTAATCGAGAATATTTTGCCGTCGAATGTGAAACATATGACGAAACCGCTGAGTTTTGGTTCTTTCAACTTTCTAATCTGACAAAAACTCCCTTCAAAATTCAAGTGCCCGAAATTAGCCGTTGTTATGTTGGTAGAAACATGTGCTTCATTGTACCCGATGAGAGTACGAAATCAACAACGATCGATTGTTATTTCTTTGATTCTGGAAAGAAAAACACCATTTCTGTTCCATCTTTGAGTGTGTACTCAATCAATAAGTTATTTGTTTTTAGTCAATCTAGAAATAATTTAACTGAGTTTTATCGATGGAATTCGAATTACACGAATCTTACTTTTATGAAAACAACTCAAGACAGTTGCGATCATTACTATATTGATTGTTTTTATCAATCCTTGCCGTTTATAGCTTTTTGTAGCTATCTTACTCAAGATGGTTTTAAGAGAATAAGGATTTATTCAAACAAGGATGGAAAAGAAGTTGCTGAAATCCCGCTTCCAAAAAACTATGATTATTTGGTTGGAGATCGAAAATCAAGAATTTATTATCGATTGGAAGAAAACAACGAGTTTTATCTTCATATCATTGATTTTGCAGATTGAATTTCAAAATAAACCTTAGTTCTCATACTTCTTACTTGACTTTATGTACTAACTTTAGTAACATTCGTATCTATGACGAAGTCAAAGAAAAAGTTTTTTTAAGGTTCAAGAACGGACACAAACAAAAAGCAAGAAAATGAACAAAACAAAAAGACAAAAAGTCGAATTAGACTGGAATTTATTACCTTATGAGTGTTGGAGTCAAGTATTCTTGAAGCTTCGTTTTGAAGACGTACAAAGATCGAGACAAGTATGTAGAACATGGAATGAATGGATCCTTGGATTCAAGAAACTTTGGCCTATAGGTAATAAAGATAAATAATGTATTGATATTTTTTAAGACCATTCGTTTTATTCAACGATAATAAGAGGAATACCAAACGAAAGCTACAAACAGTCCAAAATTAAAATCGATCATGATTTTGGCAAAATAGTGCCATTTGGCAGTATTGGAATTCTATTGCTTCCAAAAGAACCATTAGTATATTCAAAGTTTTGGATATATTCGAGAACCGACTTTAGACTGCTTTACTTTTATGATACTGAATTTGAAGACTTTTTAATGTCTTCTGGACATATTATTGTAAAAGACTCAGACCATAAATTTCGACTTTTAGATTTCAAATGGTCTGAAAAAGAGAAAAGCCTGACTCTTCCTTCAAAAATCGACATATTCGAAAGAGAAGTGGACTGGGTTCACTTTACTTACCCTTTGGTGATTCCTCTCACAAAAAAAGGAATAATCGATGGAAAGATTGTTTCTTTAAATTCCAAATCTTCTTTTGAACTTCCAATGAATTTAGACAAGCCAGGAAAACTAGTGTTTAAGTACACAAACAAAACCTACTTTATTATGATGTATATTGACGATAGAAATAGCTACATCAAAGAGCTCTGGATTTACAAAGATTATAAGTTTGAAAAACCAGCTACGATAATACCCTGCATAGATTATGATAGGATTTATATATTTAATTTTATGATATTTATCTTTGGTCAAAACGGATCTAAATCTCATATTATTACTATTTACAATCTTGAATCAGGAGAAAAGAATGAATTTGATAATCCAGATTTAGACATTTCTCAAATAACACCAACTTATTTGGTGTCTTCTGATTTCCTAGATCGTCATTCCATTTATCTTTGGGATGAAAATTATACAAAGATTATAGAGATTGATTCTGCTACAGATGTCTTTTGTACAAAAAGGCTAAAATGCTTCTCTAGTGTGTTCCCTTTTTACATCTTTTACCAAGAAGCCGTAGGAAGAAACCCTGTTGTAAAAATCTTTTCCAAAAAGTACAAGAAGCAAATCTTTGTCCTCGAACTTAAAGGCTCTATTGGTCCGGTTATTGGAGATGGATGTTCAAGAATCTACTCTAAATATGATGACAAAGATTTAAACCATTATCTTTTTGTCATCGATTTTAATTGTTAAATAAACCTTTTTAATCAAACTCGATAGTTAAAAAAAGTTTTTTATTATTACTTTTCAATTTTTCAATCATTCTGAAAGAGTTTAGTTTTTTTAAAAGAAGATGGAAGGGATTTCATTAGGCTGCGATTGTTGGAGAGAGATATTCTCATGGTTAACTTTTCACGAAAGAATTAGAATTAGAATTATATGTAAAAAGTGGAATGAATGGATTACCCAACATAAATCCTTTTGGGAAATAGATTATAAACTCTATTCTTTAGTTGTTAAAAACGTTAAAGCCAAGACATATGAAACAATCTTCATTCAACTCAAAGCTTTACCAAGTAGAATTTATACAGATCTTCCCTTCGGAATCCTTGTTTGGTATCTAGAAAGAACATTCTCTATCTATTCAAAAACTGATTATAAACTCTTGTATAGTTCTCCATCATCTTTATCGAGTATACATATATCTGGTGATTATATTCTAGCAAAAGATTTGGATCTCAACTTTTTATTGATGCGAATTACATTAAACAAACAAGGAAAGATAAATGTACAAATTATGGAATATTTGATACCTATGAACGAAAAGGTGTATTCTTTTGAATACCCTTATATAACATTCTTCAGTTCTTCGTCAAAGATAGAAGCGAATTTATTTGATGTAAGAACTGGCGTTGATCTTGTAAAACAAATGAACATCACACAAGGTTGTGTGTCTAACAGTTTAACAAAACATTATTACTCGTTAAAACTAATGCATCCAAATCAATCATTTGACTTGTTTGTTTTCCGATTTGATAATCTTACAAAACCGCTGTTTAAAATCTTTGTTTCTTATCATGAAAATTTCTATGAATCGAGTGCTATGATGTTTTATTTTAATACTTATCTTTCGAAAGTAACAAGTATAGATTGTTATAACACTATAACCGGAAAAGAAACAAACATTCAGGTATCTTTTAAACAACCTTTTTATGTAGACGATAAAGTTATTATTGTAAGAGAAGGCGTTATAGTACATGACATATATATGTGGAACTCTGATTATACAAGTCTTAAACACCTTACAACAACAGATCAATCGTCTACAAGACCTTTAAAATGCTTTCATTCTTCTCTTCCTTTTCTTGCTTTTAAAGAATATACATCTAACTATTCAACGAAAATAACTATTTATTCAAAAAGTCGTGCATTATCTTTTATCATAAAAGAAGAAGAACAACCAGATCGTGTTATTGGAGATACGGTTTCTAAAATCTTTTCTCTTCGTAACAAACAAGGCCAACAATATATTCAAATTTATGACTTTGGTTTTTTAAATTAATAAATAAGCTTTTTTTTGATCATTATTTGTAATGGATTGGTTGCTTTTAAGTCGTGATTGTTGGGTAGAGATTTTCGGATGGTTATCTTATCAAGAAAGGAATAGAGTTCGTAGGATTTGTAAAACATGGAATGAATGGATTACTCAACACAAACCATTCTGGCCGATAGGCTATAAACCTTATCAACTGGTTATGAAAGCAATTAGAACTGAAAGTTATAAAGTCTCAAAGATCGAATTAAATCATACTTCTAATAGCATTTATATTGGACCTTTTAATACCATACTTATTACTGGTTATTCCGAAAACAATGAATTCAAGTTTTGGATTTATTCGAGAAACGATTACTCTTTATTATACAAATACAATCAAGAAATCAATAATCTAGAAATATCTAATAATATTATTATTGTTCAAAACGATGATTCAAAGATTTACTTTTTATCATTTGATTATGTTTCTGTTCCAAAAGAATTGCTGAAAGAAAAGCAAAAATCAGAATGGATATACGATGAAAAAATCACAAACTTTTCTTTTGATTATCCCTTTTTATTGGTTTATTGCAATGGTAAAAGAACTATAATGGATGTTAGAACAAAAACTGTTATTCTAAGCTCTTATGATTCACTCGACTTTAATAGATATATATTTATTGTAAAACAATCAGAACTTTCTTTTCATGGTGGTATAACAACCATCTACGATATCAATCGTTTAGATAAGGCGCCTATCGTTATTTTTCCGGGAGTAATAAGTCAAACATTTTTATGCAATCATCTTTGCTTTGTAAAATATGCAGGCATTATTGAATGTCATAATATTAAAACTGGAAAAAAGACTTTAGTTAGCTTTTATGATAATGGATATGTTCAATTTAACAAAAGTTTTGTTTATTCCAATCACTCTGATGGTAAATGTATCATTTACAAGTGGAATTCAGATTATACAGAACTAAACTTTGTTGACTCTTATCGAGACTCCTCGATCAAAGAGTTTGTAGATTGCTTTCATCCTTCTTTTCATTTTGTCAGCTTTTTGTTGAAAACAGAGAGTGGATCCTTTCTTTTAGTCTATTCAGAAATCACAGGAAAGAAGATTGCTCAGGTAGAACTTATCTCAAAAAAAGAAATAACGGGCGACGACTTGACAAGAGTCTATTTTGAATCAACAGATTCCGAAGGAAATGATTACTTGAGAGTTATCGACTTTGCTTGTTGAATTATTCAAATCAATAAACCAAAACATCCTACAACAAATATTTTCGTTTTTATCATTCATAAAAAAAGAAGAGAAAGAAAGAAAAGAATGGATGAACAAGCGATTTTTTATAGTAAGAGAACAGATTGGGATGTGATTAGTCGCGATGGATGGATAGAAGTGTTTTCTCATTTGACTTTCAACGAAAGAAATAGAATTCGAGTTATTTGTAAAACATGGGATTTATGGATTAAAGAATGTAAACTATTTTGGCCTACAGGGTATGAAATTTTTAGCTCTATTATTCGAAATATACCAACAGAAACACATAAAGTATCAAAGATTAAGATTGGTCCAAGATTTACGGATATTATAACCAAGTTTTCCAATGGTTTAGTTTTGTTTAATGAGGATAAAAAGACTCGAACTTTTTGGATTTATTCAGAAACTACATTCAAGTTATTATACTCACATGATGAAATTGTAAAAAGCATTCAAGTATCTAGAAATCACATAGCTATTCAAAACCTAAAAGAAGAGCTTTGGATATTAACATTCAAGTATTCTTCTAGTCCATTAGAATCGCTAGTTGTTTGTGATAAAAGAAGATTTAAAAATTCATTCGATTATGTGTTTATGTTCCCTTTGCTTGGATTTACAGAATCTAATACTTTATTATCGCTATTAGATCTAAGAACGGATATTAGTCTATTGAAAGAAAAAACTTTACAGTTTACTCATTTATGGACAAAAGAAGATAATATAATGATCAGAATGGATTTACATAATGGATTTCAAAAACTGATAGTGTTCAAACCTCATCCTATAAAAGGATCATATGAGACAATCTTTGAAGAATTATCTTTTGAATTTCAAAATTGTTGGTATTATAATTCTATTTATTTCTTTTCATCAATTGATGGACGAAAATCCATCATAAGATGGTATAACATTAATTCATATAAACTATCTAAAGTTTCTATCAACTCTGATAATGTATTAGCTGTTGATGACACATTTGTTATTTGTGAGGCAGGCAGTGGAAGTTTTTATGTTTACAAATGGCAAAATGATCATACCAAACTTGTGCTTTTCGAGAGTTTAGGTTCACCGGGATCAAAGATATCTTGTTTGTTTTGTTTCCATTCTTCTATCCCATTCAATGTTTATAACGCAAATGAACGAAACACTAAGCGAATGATTATAATATCAAAAAAGACAGGAAAATGGCTGTTTACTCTACCCAATTATAATGAACATGATACTATAATCGGAAACAATAAATCTAGAATTTATTCAAGATTCCTTGACAGAAACGATCAATACCACCTTGGAGTCATCGACTTTGCTTGTTGAATTATTCATATTAATAAACCAAAAACTCTTTTTTTTTTAAAAAACAAAAAATCAAGTGTTTATTGTACGTAAGACAATGAACTTTGTAGGTAAAGATGTATGGAGACTCGTGTTCGAACTGGTAAAAGAATTGATAAAAGTTTTAACTGTATCGAGTTTCGTTTAGAGAAAAAAAAAATTTTAGACTTGTTTGTAAGGAATGGAATACATGGATTAAAGAACATAACAAGTTTTGGCCTTATGATAGTTATGAGGCATATTATCGTATAATCAAAAATGTACAAGAAAAACGATACAATAGAACCGATGTTCAGCTAGATCATTCGTTTAGTAAATTCCGTTCTGGATTTTCGATAGGAATGATTCTTATTGGACCTATGTCTGACGAATATGAGTATAATAACTTTTGGATTTATTCAAATATAAGTTTTGAAAAGTTATTTGTATACAGCGAACCATTTATTGAATTATATATATCGAAAAACTATGTAATCGTGGTAAAGGAAGATGGACATTGGTTGTTAGAATTTGAACAACGATTTAATCCAAAAGAGTCTATTGTTTTAAAATCAAAGACTTATTTAACGCAACTTGCAACTTACAATTGTTTTTTCCAATATCCTTATGTAAGTTTTTATACAAGAGTATTAAATCCACAACTTGTTCTGTATGATGTTAGAACTTTAGTGAATCTAGTAGAAAAACACAAAATAGAAGTTCCACAAAATTATACGATTAAACATTTAACAAACAAGTATTTATTATTCGAACCATATGAAGGCAATCTTCCTATTTTGGTTTTAATGTTGGATACTTTTGAAAAGAAAATAGTCAATATAGATGTATGGCAATCTATATACTATGATGATAATATGATATTTGTTAAAAATATAAAACATGATAACACAGTAATTGATTGTTATGATCTTGAAACAAATACGAAAACAAGTGTTACATCTGATTTAAAAATCGGAAGTGTAACAAAGAGATTGGTTATAAAAATAAGAAAAGATGTTGTTGATGTTTGTCAATGGAATTCAGACTATACACAAATGAACTATTTAATATCTTTGGATCGTGATTACAATCATGTATGGGAAATAGAGTGTTTGGATTTTACTATGCCTTTTGTATTCTTTCATGAAACACTTATTGCTCCTGGTCGTTTTTGGATATTTACAAAGAATAATGAACAAATAGCAGAAATTACTTTATCACTTCACTATCGTGAACCAAGAGGTGATAGTAAAGGAAGAATCTATTTTAAACAAGTAATCAACGGGCGTTATGAGATGTCAGTCATTGACTTTTTACAATGAATAAAAAATTTATGAATTGTTTAAATAAGAGTTTTATTTGTCCAAGTAATAAAGGAATAGGATGAATTGGATTTCTTTAGGTCAAGATTGTTGGAGAGAGATATTTTCTTGGTTAGAGTTTAATGAAAGAAATAGAATACGTAGAGTTTATAAAACATGGAGTAATGGATAATCGATCAAAAGTCTTTCTGGGATTTAGAATATCCGATTTAAAACTTACAACAAACAATCATAGACAAAATTCCTCCTTTATTTACACAACCAGTGCAATATCCTACACTATCTCAAGACCCTTTGAACTTGAAATACTTTCAAGACATACAAAATCCAGTGATTCCTGATCCTCCTTTGAATCCAAATCCTTCTGAGTCTTCTTGTACCATTCTTTAATCCTTTGCGTTTTGTTTAAATCAAAATAAAACCATATTTGTTTTGTCCCATTTTAGTTACTTTTCTGTCAGATTATTCTTCTATTCGGTTATGTTAGTTTTTCTATCATTCTACAGTCATTCTTACCGCATTCTACCTATTCTCCCGTCTATCTTATAACCATCTTTAAAAGCATCTTGTACACATGATTACCATCTCTTTCTACATCGTTCTTAAAAACGATTCAAAGCAATGATTGAAAACAATCAATCGATTGAATCGATTAACAAAAAAAGTTTTTAAAAACAAAAGAGAGAAGGACTCAAAGAAAGAAGAACCTTGAGGTCCTGTAACTTTTTTTTAAACGATTGAACAAAATCAATGGTGTACTGCAATCAATTGCATGTAACCATTCGCTTAATCGCTCTTAAGACCTCTTAATTAAGTGTAGTTGTTTCTTCAGAACATTGTAGAAAATAGAATTCAAGCATAATGTTTATTTAAGCATAATCTTTTTTGGATCAATAATAAACTTTAAGATTATACACTTCCGTATTTAAGACAAAGAATAAAATAGAAGAGTAGATGATAATGAATATTTCTGTTTATTTGGTTGAAACGATTACAACGTTAATAAAGCAAGAGACTTCAGGTCAGAAGAGCTTATTGAGTTGGAGAGTTTAGAGAAGAAATATTCTTTATCTTTTTCTGGTATTTAAAAAGTTTCTTTGAATGAGAAACCATCGCCAAAGAGGATGCACTTGCAAAGTCGTAAGTCGTTCTGATTTTTCCAAAGGCGTATCATGTGTTGATCATCAGAATATTCCTTTATTTAAACGTTGTCTCTGGGCAATGAAAGGACTCCCTTCTGACCCTGATATTTGTAACTGGAATTGTGAGTAATTTGAGCACTTGATTCAAATATATGAAAATAACAGTCGACTGTTAATTAACAAATCTTGTTCATTGATTGGAAAAAATAAAGTCAATATTTCTTTTCAATAGTTTATTATCTTTTGTCAAATTTCGCTTCCAAAGTTTTACAGGATGTTGTCCTGAGGTATACAGGATTTGTTCTTTTGGATTCTGTCGTCCAAATTTGGTTAATGATTCATCTCGCCTAAAAAAACATTCATAAACTTTATTGCTTCTTGTGTGGAAATTTACGACGAGTTTTTGACCTCCTTTATTCGTTTGGTTTGTTCATATCAAAATAAAAAGACATAAAATTCACATCTTATGGTCGTTTTTTGTGTTCTGTGATCAGCCCTCCTTCACTCTTCATCACATTCCAACTATATAAGAGATGGGAGTAATCCTTTTGAATCACGTCTTCGGCAACAACCGCAATGATCCCCTTGGAAAACTTGGAAGTTTCTTTAAGCCAAAAATAAACTTGCTTTCCGTTTTCGATTGTACTGAGGAAGGCTGTGTGCAGTTCTGGATCGTCTTTTTTGCGAAGAAGGAAACCAAGAGATGCTTGAATATCATTCAAACGGAAATAACTAGGGTCATCTTGACCGAATAATCCATCGAACATGACAAAAGGCGTAGAAGCAATTGTGGAAGAATTGCTAGGAACAGGATTTGAAAACGAAGCGTTGTTATTTGTCGACATCTTTGTTTGTTTTTCCTCTTTCTGGGCTCGTTCTTTTCTGGATTCTTCTAAGAAACTTCCGAAGGAATCAGCAATCCCGCTCAAAATTAGCTCAGTTCTGGACGTTGTCATCTTTGTCTTCAATTCTCAGACCAAATTTATAAATTCTCTGGAGTAACAAACCTTCTTGCTTTATCACTTTCACTTGATCGGTTTTGAATCAAAACAAAATTCTTAAAAAACGAGATCAAATAAGAGAAAGGACCAGAAAAATGCTTTCAACTTGTTTCTAGCTTTCGGTGGAAAAAATTATGAAGATAGAGGCTTTGTACTGTTTATTGGTATTTTTTTTGGCCTATATTCTTTCCAAATATTCCAAATCAAACGATTTGTAATCAATGTAGAAAAAGTTTTACAACTCTTTTGAACACGAACGACGTCTAGGAGACTCAATAAAGAAATTATAAACAACCAAACATCACGACCAATTTAAAAAATTATTAGTTACTTCCATTCTTGTTAAGTCTTTTTAAGTTTGTAAAACGTTTTTTTGAATGAACCATAGTTTACAAATCAAAAAGTTTACGAACAATGAAAAAAAAATTGAGTTCGTATGATTTGTTCAAAATCTAAAAGAAGGAAAATGTGTTATTATAAGTTTGTTTATTGTGGAAAAGGTATCTTAAAAGACATTTTGTTTTCGTTTAAACAAAAATCAATAGGTTCTAAAGATATTTTGTGGTAATGTTTAAAACATTGAATGTATTCGGATGAATTACAACCTTTAAATACAGCTATAATTGTATCATTTTCAAAGACTTCTTTTACCGAATAATGTTTGTAACCCAAAGAACGTAAATAAAAGGCTTCCAATTTATACCATCCCTTTCGGTTTGGAAAGAATTTAGTTAAATACTCTTCTGCTTCTAGTTTTTTCATTATCGCTTCTTTTTCGTTTTTAACATGGAAAATGATTTCATCCGAAGACCAAATGATCAACTCATCGTTTGTAAAGACTTTTTCGTCCAAAAGCAATTTACGGCTTCTAAAATCAAAAACTCCCCATTATTTTCATTCTTAACCACGTGTTATGCTTTCTAAAAAATTTCTCATTGCGAAACATTACGAGATTTTTTTGTTCTTAGAAAATTATAAAACGACCGTGAGCATGATGTCATAAAGTCTCAAATGAAACAAACTTGATAATATAAAATTGAAACTGCCCGCCCTTTGAATGGGAGCCTCGACGGGAGCGGACGAGCATGCTACGGAAATAAACGGGTATTTACATGTCGTTATTTCTTATCGGTGGAGTTGTTAAAATTTAAAGAAAAAAACTTTTAAACAACATGGCGAAAAAAAAGTTATCAAAATTAAATCCTTTAACTCTTTTAAAAGAACGAAAGAGAAAAGTCCCAAAAGGTTTGTCTTTTCTTCTTTGCTAATATAAAGAATATGAGTCATCTTGGGAAGAAAGTTCAGAAAAAGAACAAGAACCGACAAAAATATACATTTCAAAATTAAGACAAAAAAGGTTTTTTTAGTGGCAAAAAAACCGTTATATCGATTAGGGAAAAAATTGAAAAACGAGATAGATTGAAACGACAAAATTTAGAAATGGAATATGAAGTGGAAAAAAATTTAGAAATAGAATATATTGAGAACAATCAATCGAAAAACGAAACTGAAGTCGAAAAAAATTTAGAATTTTGTGGTTTCGATTCAGAACATCCTAAAGTCGATGACTTGAAGCAATTGATTTTAAAAAATGCATTCCATACAACGCCTCGAAACTTAATCCTTGATTGGCTTTCTTATTATGAAAATAACAAAAAATTTTCATCTTTAGATGGTACTTATTAATATTACTAAATTAACAAAATGTATTAGAAGATGAGCTTCGAGAAATAGGACTTAACAAAGAATCTTCTAAATTAATTGCGAGTGTAATATCAAAACACACTCATTGGTCAGCAATTAATGCCATATATGCCTATATAGAGGACAGGCTTTATGTTTTCGAATCTCCAATGAATAAGCAACTATCAAAAGAACCTTCTTTAAAACGAGACAAGCCTTCTTCTGAAAAACAACAAGGACATAAAGATACTGGAAAAGAAGAAAATCTAGAAGATGTTCACCAAAAACAAAATACTGATATAAATCAAACATCAAAAACCTCTTCCACAAAAAAAGATGACGATTATGAATTTTGGTATCATGGGACGACCCTGTCAAATGCAAATAATATTCGAAAGCGCGGAATCCAATTAACAAAATGCACAAGAAACAATGATTTCTCATATTCCGAGAAACCGGGCTTTTATATGGGATTTAATGAAAAGGCTGCCGAAGCATGGGCTAAAAGCAGATGCGGGTTAATGAAATCCGAAAAACCTGAAGTGTTAAAGTTCAAACTCCCTCAACTTTTTTTTGAAAATTTAGAAAACTTTAAAGGGAGAAGATTCGACATACCTTTAACCACAAAAACTCAACCAGAGTGGCAAGATATTGTTTTTTTTTACCGAAATTCAAATCAAGATGATGAAATGCCAGATCATACAAAATATGATTGGATAATGGGGCCAATGTCTAAAAATCCTACATGTAAAACCCGAAATGCTTTACAAACAATTGATGATATTGATCAAGTTTGTGTGCGAAGCCAAGAATTAGCTGAAGAAGTTTATAAATATTTGTGTAATTAGATTTAGTTATCAATACATGCTCATCAACACCATAAAGTCTCGAGAATTATGAAAGTAAAAATAAAAAATCATAATTTCTTTATCAGGTTTTATTTATCAAATTACGATAGACATTTGAAATAAGTAATTCTAATATTGATTAACTTTTTTTGGTTGTCGAGTTGTTTAAATAAAACGTTGATATCATAAAAGCGTTTCAAGTTATTAAAAAATAGCATTACTCAAACCATCATTCAGAACAAAATGGAACCTTTGATTACACCAAAGAAACTGTTGGGAGAAAAAACTCTTCCTATTAAGTGTGATGTTGCTTTTATTTGTTTTTGTCCTACTCCCAAAGCATTTAGCGAGTGTGAAATCCCAATCCCTTTGAAAGAAAGATACTTTATTCATTCGAATAATTCCAACGTTTTGTTTTGTGAATATAACAAGCAAAAGTTTATTGTTATTTCTGAAGTATATGGTGGACCTGTGGGAGTTACCACAGTCGAAGAATTACATTACTATGGAGTTAAGAAAATCATTGCATTAGGATTTGTTGGTTCTTTAGATTCAAAAATACCTTGTGGAACAATGATTCGAGCAAAAGATTCTTTCAATGAGATTGGTACAACTCCTCATTATTTGAACCACGAAAGCAAATTCTCTTATCCTACTGGAAAATCTATTTTTCGCGATGATATCGAAAGTATTAATATGAAAGATGTTACAGTTTGGACTACAAACGCTTTGTATAGAGAATATTCACACCAAGTTTTACAAATGAAGGAGCTCGGTTGTCAAGTCGTGAATATGGATACTTCTCATTTCTTTGCTTCTACCGACCTTTTAAAAATTGAAAGCGAATATTTTGCCATTGTTTCAGATGTTTTGGATGAAGCATGGGAAAATGAATTGAAAGAAGCAATTGAGGACGAAAAAACATCAAAGGTTTCTTCTTCTCAAGACATTTTGATTCAAAGAATATTGTTTCGTTTATTTTGCAAATAACGATTAAAATAAAGTTGAATCATTCCAATCCCATCTTTTTTCTTTTCTTTCTTCGTTCTTCGTACGCATTGCTTTGTTGATCGCGTTTTAACTCGTTGACAATAAAAGATCTTAGAAAAGCAATATCTTCTTCGGTTGCTTCTCTTTCTGGTAGCGGTTCTTCTTCCTCTGAAGTTTTCAGCATTTGGTCGACTTGCTTCTCTATTTTATTTAAGATTTTCCTCTCCATTTCAAATTTTGCTTGTTTTTTTCTATCTTTGTGAAATCGAACCAATTGTTGACCCAAATCACTCGAAAAGAATGATTTGTGGAGCTCGATCATATTTGGAAAGATTTCTTTTGCTCTGTCGCGTCGTTTTTGCCACATTTCATCTTCTACTATTTCTACCAATTCGATTTCCGTTTTATGGTGAATTACAACCTTGGCTAATCTTTTTCGTAATTCAGCCGCTTCTTTATCGTGTCTTTCATTTCCATTGTTTATAAACCGAGTTCTTTCATACGACCAAAAATGATCTACAGAATCCATCATTATGAATTGTACTCCTGAGATCGTGTCGGTAACATCGAGATAACTTGCCATTAGATCTTGGGGCTCTTTGTCATTTTCTGTTGTTCTTGTTTCGGACAAATCAATCATTTTAAACTCTTGGAAAAAGCTCTTGTGTTCTTCTAAGACTTGTTTAAGAGCAGAGAGGTCGAGATTCTTTAATCCGAATAAACTAAACACTTTGTAATCGTGCTTTTCTTTCGAATTCTTTTTCAACCATTCTTTCATCTTATCGAAATCAGAAAACCACAAAATTCCATCTTCGTTATCTTTCTTTTCGTTTGTGTTACCCATTTGTTTCTTTTCTGCTTGTTTTCTGTCTTTTTTGTTTACGAGAAATAGTTGAGAATTCTGCTTCGTGGCACTATGTTATCGTTAGTATACTAAGTTGTCTTAAAAAAAGGATTTGTATTAGGATTCTAATTTCTTTATTTTCAAAAGATCAATAATAAGATCGGGTTTATGATTGATTACAACAATCCCGCAACGTAAAAAGAAATGTTCTATGTTTTTAACTTGAATGTCTATAATAAATGTTTCTATGGATACAAATTCGAGCTTAGAAGAAAGACTAATTTTACACAACTTTAGTTTTCTCGGATGATTATAGTCATTATACAGCACGTAGATACAATTTTCAATTCGAAAAGAAGCAACAGGTTCTATAAAGAATTTTTTAATCTCTTTTTCTTCTTTTCCATGTACTAAAAGTTTCAAATTAAACTCTTTAAAGTACAAAGATAGTTCTGAATCGAAATAAACTCCTTGTGTAGTACCAAACTTGCTTGCTGTTTCCTTTGTCTTGGAAACAACTTGTCCGTTTTCTACAGAAAGTTCTTCATAGATGATAGATACATCCGAATCGTACACTAAGTTTGGTCTTTTTAGATTACTCAACAGTTCAGATTTAAAACAAGCACCATAGATAGGTTCTATCTTTTGTAAGATTGTAAGTTCTTCATCAACAAAATAATAAGTATCAGGTTCATGAAGATGAATGTCGAGCTTGGTTACAAATAAATAATTTGATTCTAATTGAGACTTTTGGCTCAAGTTACGTATCGAACGAAATTGTTTTGTTTCTTTCGTTCTTTTGTGAGTTCTTTCAATCAAATAGATTTTTTGTTTCAAATCATAACCTTGAAATTCCCACAAATAATCTTTTGTGTAAGCGCCAATCTTTCTTTCGATGGGTTTCTTATTCAGAATAGATACTCTCGAATTTAAATGATCTTGTATTTCTTGATCGTTTTCAGGTAAAGGAAGCAAAGGATCTATCAAGTATTCTTTCCAAAGATTCCAAACAAAACGATTCGTAATCCATTGGGATAAAGTTTTACAACTCTTTCGAACACGAATAAGTTCAAACAAAGAAAGAAAAGAACAAATCGATAACCAAACATCACGACCAATAAAAAACACTTGATCTTTCTCCATTACTTTAATCACTCTTGAAAACTGTTTTTTTCAAAATGATTTATTCTTTTTTAAAAACGTAAACTTAATTTACTAACTTTGAAATGGATAGGTTCTGTACCAATCGCACCCATTTCTATGTTTTGCCTTAATGATAACAGAGTTTTGATCATTTTCTATCCAAATCTTTCGATATTTATATTTAAAAAATTCTAAATCCGATTGATCTAGCTCATATGAATTTCTTGTTTCGAGATTAACATACGTTATACCATTTTTATCGCTCACAAAAACTAAAACCCCATATCTTATAAAGAATGAGCCTCGTTGAATATGCCAACTATACAAGATTTCTAACGTATACTTAGCGAAAAATGGTGAATACACGAGATTAAACATAGATAAACAATGTTTTGAAGTAAATCCAATCAAATAAAGTTTCTTATTAATGTTTACGACCTTAACTTTGTTTCGATATAAACGTCTCACACATGAATGAATGGTTTTAGATGTTGGAAAAGCAAAGCATAAGTACCGATTATTTATGTAAATACAAATCTCTTTGCTTATGTAAATGAATCTTTCAAATCTTTGTTCTAATGTAAAAGCCGAATACTGAATTCTTTCACCCAAGTTTGTATAACAAAATACTTTATCATCTTCGATTTGTAAGTAAGATCCATTATGTTCACCAATCCATTTTGGATTAGTTCGTACTTTCTTTGATACATTTCCCAAGTCTTGTTCTTGTAATGATTTACTTGGTTCTATTTTGTTTACTTCAAACTCTACTAGTTTTATTCTTCGTTTTATACAATCATTAATATAAGAAATCTCTTCTTTGCTTTTAAAAGAAGGTGATAACAATGTCCATTTTGTAAATGGATCATATAACAAATCTTTCCATCGAGTCCAAATGATATGTAGCGATATAATAGTAAAAATCTTTTTGCAAGTTCTTCTCAATTGTAATCCATCTTTAAGATAAAGTTCATCTAAAACTATTGACCACTCATCTTTTCCTAACCATAAAATCGACTTCTTTTCCATACTTTTTTGTTTCTTCTTTTTTTTCGTTTATGAAAACGTAAGTTTTAAGCTTGATTAAACTTCACAAACAAAACGAAATTATGAATAACTCTAGCGATCAAAAGAACGATAATCTTATCAATCCTTTAGAACAATCCGCTGCAAAACCATCGGATACCAGAAAAGAAATAATAAACAATCTTCAAAAAATTCAAGCCGCCATCGCAGCTAGACCTCATAAGAAACAAACCCCACAACACCCTATACAATGAAAAACTTAATTTTTATTATTCATCAATAAACACTTTGTTTATGTATTTTATACCTTAGTAAGTTGAGTTTTCATTCACGAAAAAAAAATTACAAGATCAGTTTACTGGAATTTTAAGATGAATCGTGGGAAATTTATCATCCAAAATGTTTGTAATGATAATTTCTATAGCAGCCTCAAATTGTGCAATACATAGCTTTATGAATGCTTCAAACTGGTCCCTTATTTGTTCAATTCTTTCGGGTATCACTCCGTAAATAAAGTAAATAAACATCGCAATAATCCCCAAGCTCACTAGAGCAATGATAGACAAACAAACCATAACCCAAACTTTATAAACCTTTTTAAATTTAGAAGGCGAAGGATTGTTAGGAACTCTATATCCAAAACTAGACATGAAACACTTTTTCCAAAATAAAAATTTTTAGCTTGTTTTCTATTATTGATTTATTAGTTAATTATTCATCACCAATTTCAGAATCCAACACAATGTCCCAAGTTAACCACAAAATCAAATTGTTCTTCGTACTTTTGTTTCTCATTTTTTTGGTTTATGAAAACGTAAGTTTAAATTTCGACCATAAGATGAACACAAGCAAAGAGAACTCAAGTATATTTAACTCTAGCGATCAAAAGGATGATAAAGTTAACAATCCTTCACAACAACAACCCGTTACAAAACAATCAGATAGCAGAGAAACAATAATAAAAAACATACAAACAATACAAGCCTCGATCGCAGCTAAATCTTATAAAGAATGGACTCCACAGCATTCCATACAATGAAAAACTTAATTTTTATTATTCATCAATAAACACTTTGTTTATGTATTTCATAGCTTCGTAACTTGAGTTTTTATTCACGAAAAATAATAAGCATTTTAAAACTCAGACATCATGGAGAAAGAAGAAAAGGAGGTTAATTGGATGCTTTTGGGTTATGATTGTTGGAGAGAAATATTTCATTGGTTAACAATCCAAGAAACACATAGAGCTCGAATTGTTTGTAAAAAATGGAACGAATGGATCGTAGAATATAAAGCATTTTGGCCGTTAGAATATCCTAAATATTCTTTGTTATATAAGAACATATCCTCAGGTCGTTATAAGACAACAAAAATCAAATTAGATCATGTATGTTCTTGGATTGGAACCGATTTTACTCTTGGTATCATATGTACTAAATCTCTTGAGGAAGGGCCTGATGGTTTTTGGATTTACTCTAAAACTTCATTTGAATTATTATATCATTATGAAGGACAGTTTATTATAATGAAAGCATCCAAAGGTTTTATAATCCTTAGAGATTATAATTATAATTTTTGGTTGTTAACATTCCGACATTCTTATGAACCAAAAGAATCGATTGTTCTTGAAAAAACAACCAAGATAATCATGGGGGAAACCTATTTTAGATTTGAATATCCTTATTTTATTGTTGGTAGCGATATTGAAACTAAATTTCCTATTTTGATTAACGTGGAAACTGGTTCAAAACTTATTACTCGAGAAACTTTTACCTCTTATAATTGTCAAAATCAACATTTGAGTCAAGATTATTGTATCTATGTTTGTCAAGACCATCTAGCATCACCTTATTACTTTTTAGTATTTAAAATATCAAATCCTAAAGTTTTACATCTAAAAATTGATGTACCTAACTATACAAATTCATCTCTTGATAACAACATGCTTTTTATTACATTTGACGCAAAAGAAGATTATAAAACTATTTGGAGTTTTAATCTTGAAACGAAAGAAAAGACAGTGGTAGAAGCAAAAGGTCATATAAATTTGATAGACAAACTACTTATTACTATGGGAGATCTAGTTAGTCGTGATGTTTATGTATGGAATTCAAACTATACAGAGCTCAAAAGAATTGAAGTTCATGAGTTTAAAGTGCTTAATTATTATGATCGACTTAAATTCAATGCATCTTTGCCTTTTATATTACTTATAGGCGAAAATGGTATTCAGATTTATTTTAGCAATTGGAAAATAGCTTGTAAAATACCACACCAAACTTATAAAGACATCAAGACAGATGATGATTCAACTATCTATTTTCTCGATTATGAAGATCACCATTATTATCTTATTTCCTATGATTTTTCGATTTCCCAATAAAGTTATTTCATTGATCGTTTTCATTCTTTATTTAGTCTAACTCATTTCTTGAATCGTTTTACAGGCTAAATTGAAAACATCTTGTACATGTTTTTCGCAACAAAAGTAATTATCATATTTATCAAGTATTTTGACTCTAATATGATAAGAACATAAACATTTACATTTTAAATAACACACAACATGATGTCCAATATATTCTCCGGCCTCACTAATAAACCTTTCATCTTTTATCTTACAAACAGAAACATATCTTGACTTTTTTTGCTCTGACATATCTACACTTTCTTACATAAGAATCATTTCTTATTACTTTTGATTACAAAAATCTTAGGTTTAAAACAATAAAGGTTTTTATTTCGAACAAAGAATAGAAATTTTTTAAGTGGGTGGAATGGAACACAGTTGAGCCGCAAATTCTTTAATCTCTTGTAATTGTTCCAAGGCTTGATCTCTTTCTTTTTTCAAATCATTAATGTACGATGATGCTTCTATGAGAATATGTTCTTTTGTTCTTGCTTTTCTTTTGTATTCTTTATTAACGTTTAGAAAATATGAACTCTAAAAGATTTTTATGTTACCGAAAGGTAAAGATTCTTTCAAATCATCAAAACATTTGTTTACTCTCTTTCTTCTCTTTGCTTCAGAATGTCTTGATCCTTTGTAAGGACCTAATAATTGAAAAAAACAATAGATATTAGTATTTCATACTGTCGGACTTGATAAATTTTCGTTTGTCGTTTATGTTAGAAGGTTCAAACAATGTGTCGTTCTTAAACGATTCATCTCCGGATTCTGGTGAGCTGACGATATAATGTGGAAATAATTCACTGCTGACATTATATCCAGAACCATCGGTAAAGTTTATTCTTGAAAAAGGATCTATTTCTTTAGACATTTGGCTTCTTATTCAAGTTGCTTAGTGATTTTATTTTCAATCAAAATAAAAACTTATTCTAACTTTGGTATTAAACTCGTGAAAAATGTTTGAAAGAACTATGGTTTTCAAAGTTAGTAAAAACAAAAGTCTATTCATTGTGAATTACGTATAATTTATTCATTAAGTTTTTTCGATAAACATTTGTACTAGATGTCCAAAAATGGTCGTAATAAAAGTTTGAATATCATTTTCGAATTGTAATACGTATTGGTTCAATATTCCTTCAAAACTTTGAGTTATATCCTCTATCTTCTTTGGCATCACATTATAAACGATGTAAAAGAACGTTCCAATCATTAATACGTTCGAAACAGCTATAATAAATAAACAAGCCATAACCCAAAACTTGTAAAATTGATTAAACTGAGTCATTGGAGGCGCAAGAAGACGATAGTTTGCGTTCATAACTTTTCTTTTTGTTCAGGCGTCGTTAAATAAAAATTCGTTTTTTGTTGATGTGCTATATTCGTTTTAAAAAAACTTTACAATGATGTTTGAGACTTTAAAACTATTTGCCAAAGGTTTTCTGGCTCCATTCTGATCAATGTTGGAGAAAATCTTGGAATTAATTCTCCGTTAACTTTGACTTGTGAATTCCAATCGGCTAAAGTTCTTGACCAAGGATATAAATCAGAGCCTGTTTTCAGACCAAAATAATTAACTATGGGTTCTTCGTTTTCCTCTCTCAAAGAGATATTTACTACTACATACAATGTTCCTTTGTAGTGTTTATAAACTTGACCGGGTTTAGGTGTCTTTGGATCTTTGTTTAGCTTGACTAACTTCTTTTTCAATTCTTCGATAGGTGTATGTTCAACCTTTGTTCCTTCCATCACTTCTTTTTTTATTCACAAAAAAAAAATGAACAAACTTTTCGTTTTACAAAGTTGATAATAATGTTTATTTCAAATGACTGGGTAAACATAAAATATGAGTTTCATAGTCATCTTTTATCCATAATGCATCATATGTTAAAGATAATTTTGTTAATTTATATCTTAAATCTAAGATGGTTGATTTTAAAGTAAAATTTATCATATCAAAAATGCGCAACATTGTGTATCCTTCTATACTATTATCTATGAATGCTACAATTCCAAATCCCATTTCTATTTGGAGATTTTTGTTATTGACTGTGTGATTCTCTTTATATGTTTTGATTACTCTTTTTTTAATTGGATCGATCACGGTCTTAATAAATTCTATCTGGTTGTAATCCGTTGTATATATCAAGATTGTATTTCCAAAGACTTGAAGTCTATAATCTCCAAAAAAGGATCCTAAGATATCTATTTTTCCTTGATTGTTAGGGAACACAAGATTAACCATACAAAAGCCTTTAAAAGTAGGTTCGAAAGTTGTGTATAGAATAAACGACGAATTTAGATACAAATAAAATAGACCATCCCCATCTATCTCATATTTTTTATCTTGATAACCTTGATCATTAAATGTTCGAACATAAAACTCGTTATTTAACTTAAATAACACTGAATTTTCATGAACAAAGAGTATCTTCAAGTCGACCGTTGGAAGGCTAAAATGTTTAATTAAGATTCGATTCTTTGGAAGATCACAAGACCAAACAACATGTTTTAATTCTTTCGAACAAAGAGCTTTGTGTCTCTTCAAAAAGAGTAGAATCTCTTTTTCATCATTATGGATAAACATGTTCATCGTGGATTGTATAAAAGAATAAGTAAACCACCGATAAAACGATTTACAGACAAATTTCAACTTTATAATCTCATAGATACTAAAAAACCCAGCTATATATGTCCATTCATCCTTCCGTAAAGTTAGGTAATTCATTTCAATCATTTGTCTCTTTTGAATGAACAAAACGAGTCTAATTTATACTAAGGTTGGTAAAAAAGAGTTTTTAAGCTTTATTTTTCTGAAAACCAAAACAAATGGAAAAACAAGAAATTATCAAGGTCGTTTCGAAAGAAGGTCAAGAATTTGGTGTGAGTAAAGATGTTTGGTCTTTATCGACTACCTTGACCCATGCTTTCGAAGAATACAAAGATAAAGAAAAATTAATTACAATACCCCTAGAAAACGTAGAATCAAAAACGATATCCTATTTTATTTCTTTTGCGCTAATATACGCAACATTAACCGAAGAAGACAAACAAACCAAGATCTCGAGTTTTAACGATTGGGAAACATCGTTTTTAGAAAGTTTAAAAGAAGACGGATTTAATGACGAAGAAAAAGATCGCAACCTTAAGATAAATCTTTTAAAGATTATAAATATGGCAAACTATTTAGCCATACAACCACTGATTCAACTTTGTGCGAAAAGGATAGCCCGAGAAATTGAAGGACTAAAATCTGAAGATGTACTTAAAAAGTTTTATCTTTCTCCCGAAAATTTTTCTAAAGAAGAAAAAGAAAGAATCGATGCTGAATTGTCTTTTGAAAAATAAACCCTTTTATTATCTTCTTAAACGTCTTTTTTTAATTCGATTATGATTTATTAGACCCAAACAAATGGAAGAGAAACAACGATACGTATTCTTTGTCCAAGGAGATAAGGAAGATAACGTTTTATTAGATGTAATAGCTACATTCGAACAGGTTACGGAATATTGCAAGTTTATTATAGAGCAATTCTCTTTCGAGACCGTTCCAACTCTGATGATATACGAATCTTACGAAAAAAGAACCAAACATGATTGAAACAAACCAACTCTTTTTTATGTCAAACCAAATAAACTACTTATTTACCATGGTACTAAGTAAAAGATACTAAACATCGTAATTTTTGTTTTCAAAACTTTTTTGTTAAAATAAACTTTTGGTTTTCAAGAACGAAAAATAAGAAAGAGTTAGCCTTAACCCGTGTTTTATTAAGATGGAGGTTGAACAACCTATTACCTTACCAGAACAAGCAGGAGAAGATTTGATACAAATCAAAAAACATTTTACGATAAACCTTTTAAATAGTTGGTTGAAAGAAGATGAAGAACTGTTTTCCGACTATGATGTATGTTCGATGTTCGGAAGTCTTGAAAGATTTATCTTTTGTTTATTTAATCAACGTCATGATATTCTGGGTTTAGTAGCTATTATATACGCAAATAGTTATGTAAATGCTTCAAAAAAACTATTTACTCGTACTCAAATTGCGTATATTCTTACGATTGCTGCTTGGACTGCCGCAAAGTTTTGGGAAGATGATGTTATTAAGATTTCTAAAGTCTCCGAATTAACTGATATTCCTGTGGAAAAACTTTATAACATGCAACTCAAGTTTCTCGAAACCATTCAATGGAACTTGATGATTCATCCCGAAGATGAATTCGTGAAATCGATTGTTAAAATATGGTCCAAGTTCTTTGCATAAAAAAAGACCCTTTACTTTTTGTATTTTTATATCACACTTTATTCGAAACAATAAAACATCAACATAATCATAATAATTCACCTCCTTTTTCTTTCTTTGATCGATAAAGAATTGGTTTTTATGATCGAAAAATAAAGGGTTAACAAGACATGGATGATCGAGTTTTTATTATATGATTAAAAAAGATGTTTTTATTTTTATAAAAAGAAAAGCTAGTTACTGATTTTTAATCAAAAGAAACCATAAAATCAATTAAATTCAAACCAAGATTTGAAGTACAACTACTTGAATCAAAAAATATTTTGAAGCAAGCAAGATAGAGGTCCCACAAAAAACCAAAGAAATAGATGAAAATAACAACCTTCTTTATTCTGACCATTTGTTTGGTTGGAGTTTATGCTCAAACGGCAGAACAGCTTGTTCAGATAAACAAAATCCGAGAAAACTTGAATGGATTCAAATTCAAAATGCCACATGTCAAACCTCCTGGCTTTGATCATGCCTTTAAACGTTCTGTAGAACAATCTCAGAATCATAAGAGAGATTTCATCAGTCCATTAACTGACAACAATGACAAACTTGATACTACCAACTGTGATTACATTGTTCTTGGTAGTGGATCTGCTGGTTCTACAGTAGCAGGACTCTTAAGTAATGTTAAAAAGAATAAAGTTTGTCTCTTTGAAAAAGGACAAGATGAAAGTGTTCGAGATCCTTACGTTCAAGTACCTGGATTAAATTGGGTTCAAGCAGTTATTCCCGATGGTTCTTTAGGACCCATTGAAGCCGTACCTACTTTTGAACCTAAACTTGGAAACTTTTTTGATTACTTGTTTCTTCCTTGGGCTTTAGCTGGAGGACCTGGAGTTTCTGGATCCATTTGGAGTTGCTTTTCTAATCGAACTTTTGATGACTTGGCCGCTATCATGGGAGATTCAAGTTTAGCTGCTTCTGTTGCATTACCAATTTTCAGAAGAAATGAAAATGTTCTTCCTACCGATACTCCTCAACTTAGAGGAAACACTGGACCTATCCAAATTCAATTTTTAGATGAAAACGATCCTAATCTTGCTCCTGCTGTTGCTCTTCAATCAGCCGAATTTGGATTCCCTCTTGCTCGAGACTTTTGTAATCCAAATGGTCCTGCTGGGATCTATCCTATGCAAAGATCCATTAAGCGAGAACCTCAATGCCAAAAAACTACTGGACCTTGTAAAAGAGAAAGTGCCTACAGTGGTTTCGTTGAACCTTACATCAACAATCGAACCAATTTAAGAGTTTATACTCAAGCTAGAGTTACTCGATTGTTGTTTGATAAACCATCACCAAACCAAAACAGATCGGTCGATGGTATCGCCTTTAATTATCGAGGAAAAGGTTATGAAATTAAAGCCAAAAAAGCCGTGATTTCATCGTTGGGAGATTATAACGATGCTAAATTGTTAATGTTATCTGGGGTCGGAAATGCTACCATCTTAGAACAAAACGGAATTCCTGTTGTTAAAGATTTACCGGGTGTTGGTCAAAAAATTCAAAATGTTGCAAACATTCCTTTGATTTGGTACTTACCAATCTTACCCAATGTTACGTTTCCTCAAGGATTACAAGCTCCTTCTACTGCTTTTACTTCTTTCTTTGCTTCCGGATACCATGGAACTAAAATCGACATTGAACTTTTGTGGGGACTTTTGCCTGCGTTTTTGGTTCCTGCTTTAGGCCCTGATGCTCCTGGAGCAATCCTTCTTCTTTTTGTGATTCAATTAATCGATATTGGTGATGGTTTCATGACTCCTCGAACCACCGAACATGGAGAAAGATTCAATTATCAAGCTAACTTTGATCCTGACAAAATGAATGCTACCATTTGGGCAATTCAAAAAGTTAGAAACTCTTTCTCAAATCTTGGAGCAAGTTACCCAGCTTCTTTCGAAATCATTCCCGGAGCTGATTTAGCTTTGAATGCTAGTTTCGAAGACATTCGAGCTTACATCAAAGCCAATGACAAGAATACCCAATTCAACTTTAACCATCCTTTCTCTTCTTGTTACATGGGACCTCCTACTGATCCTCTTGCTGTAGTCGATAGTAAACAAAGAGTTTATGGATTTGAAAACTTGTTTATTGCCTCTAATGCTATCGCTAATCCTGAAACCATTCCTGATGGTCATCCTTCCAGTTATGCTACTTACTGGGGTCGAGTTCTTGCCGAAAACATCATTAACGGAGTTGTTTAATCTCATTCTTTGTTTCTTTTATATTTTTTATTGTTTGATTGTCGAAAATCCTTGCTATCGCTCACACCATGGATAGTCTATCATTTTTTTACCTTTGTTTTAAAACAATAAAAAGTTTTCATTTCATCATCTTATTCGTTGTTTCTTTTTTCAACTTCAAAAACCAAAAAGTCTTTCTTAAACTTACTTTTATTTTTTCAAAGCATGAAACCAGAGAGTACCATTCGAACACAGGTTTCAAACATCATGAATAAAACGGATTACATAGAAGAATGGCTAGACGCTATAGAACAAGTTAGAGTCTGTGACTCTCATTTAAGAGAGTTGTATTCCAAACTCGATAGAAAGCTATCCATCGAATACGAAGGACCTAAATTACATGGTCAAACAATCACTACTTGTTTACTTGAAGATTATGAAAACTTAAAACAATTTTGGTTGAGTGATGAAACGATAAAAAAGAGTTTTACAAACCCACTTACCAAAGAGTATTCAAAACCATACTATACATCAAAGATTGTTTCAAGGAACGAAACATTTGTACAGATTGCCTCTGCTTTAGTTTGTCAATACTTTTTATCAAAGCAGTCAATTGACGAACTTGGAGTTTATCAGTTGAAATTAACCGGATATCCACTAGAATCATTAAAACTTATTCAAGATTATTTATTGTTTCGAAGATTCAAATTGTATGATTTTATTACTGATCCAAAGTTTAATGGATTGATCAATGTTTATCTATGTCTCGGAGATTATATTAACAATCAAAAAGAAAAATGGCTAGCTTATTGCAATCGAAACTATGTTCCAGAAAGATTACAAACTTTATTCATGTCTTATGTTGATAACAAAGAAGAAGATAGAATTACCAAAGCTATAAACAGAGTCGATGGAGCTATGGAAATCTTTGAAACTTGTTCTTTATGGATTGACAGAAGGTTATCTGAAAAGTTTGCTAAACCAGGACTGTATGATCTATCGATTGATAAGGAAGAATTGAAAGACTATGAAAAATTAAAACAACTTTGGTTGAGCGATGAAGCTATTCAAATCGCTTATTATAATACAACATTTGAATTCTATCGACATAATTATGAAACAAAAATCAAAGAAAGAGATGAAAAGTTTGAAAAGGTTGCAGAAGTTTTAGTATGTCAACACATATTATTTCAACAAGTTCTTCATCGCGATAATATTCACAGAGTTGAATTGTTTGGATATCCAAGTCATGTTCTTTCTTCTATTAAACAATACTTGCTGTTTCGTAGATTTGTAATAAGTTCACAAACAACTGATACTGAGTTATGGACTTACTTGTCAAACGAAAACTATGAACAACAAAGACAAGAAGATTGGTTACGACATTGTTGTGAAAAATGCCTTGTAGAAAGATTAAAGAATGACTATTATTCAGCTTTCTCAAAGGAAGAAACTAAAGTATCGAAAGATGTTGCATTACTCGATACAAAAAAAGATCAAAGAGAAACACTAACCAAAGTCTTAGAAGAGAATGGTTTCTTATTTCGTGATTTGGAACGAAAGAAACGATTTATGTTGTTTATTGAAGAAAATGATCCATTTCAAGAACGAGAGCTTAGCGATACTAAAAAGTTGAAAAACCTAGATAGATATCATTGTTTTTCAATGGATCAGAGTGAGAATGGAAAGCCTTTTGAATGTGATTGGTATCAAAACAATTCGTCATTATATTGTTATTATTGCGAACAAAAGGTTTCTGGAGGTGATGGTTCTAAAACTGTTTGGGATAACCACGCAAAAGCGTGTAAAAACTATTTATATATTAAATCGAGAGCTTGGATGTTCTTTACAAACCGAGTATTTACTACCAACTATCATTGCAGTTGTGATTTTTGCTTTGTATCAGTTAAAAAGAATGAACAACTGAATGAACATTTCGCTTTGGGTTACTGTAATCACAAGTTTAAGACTTATTATGATAAATGTCTTCAATGTGGAAATGATAAAGTGCTCCACTCAGAAACAACTCGTTGGTGGTGTCATGCTTGTTCAAAAGAATTTTCAGTTTTTAAAACCAAATATCCTTCGATCGTTAAATCAATGTTGGAAGACCTCAGAACACAAGGAAAAAACAATGGAGACTCATTCATTCTTTTATAAAACCCCGTATTGTTTCTTTTGACTACTTTAAAATAAAAACAATTCTTATACAAAGTTTTTTTGACCCTCTTTTATTTCATTTCCCTTACAACTATTCCTATTCTTTTTGTAAAGTCTATTCTTCGTAAACTAGAAAATAAGCATCTAGCTTGATTCCTAGTTGCTATAAACTTTTGTTTTAGCTTGATTTCTAGCTTCGATCAGAATTGAAATTAGGCTTGATTTACACTCTGTTTTTTTCTAACAAAATAAATCGTTGATTGAATTCGATTGTTGTATTCAATCGATTGATTGAATTAAAAAGTTTTTTAAAAAACAAAAGAGAAGAGGGACTCAATCGAAGAAGAAACTTAAAGTCCTTCTACTTTTTTTCAAACGATTGAAGCAATCGTTAACAGGATTCATTCAAACGATGATAGTCTTTGAATTAACGCTCTTAATAACTCTTAAGGCCTCTTAATTAAGTGTAATCGTTTATTTAAAACAATAAAGAAGAAAACAAAGAGAACCAATGAATGATAGTGTTCTAGACATTCTACAACTCAAATAAAAGTTTATTTTCAATTGGTTGTTTGAAGATTCTTTTAGCGATTAGATGAAAAACAGATTGATTTGAACAAACAAAGTAATTAGGAAAACGGGATGAAAGAATAATGTTTATGGGAGTGATACTTTATTTATTACTATCTGAATGTAGTAAACTCTATTGGCTTCTTTTTAATAGTAACATTGTCTTCTGATGAATCTTCTTCGATCTCTATGTTTTGAACTATCCAATCTTTGCCTTCTTTTTTCAATTGGATGTGTACTTTCGAAGATGTAACAACAATAGAATTTGAGGTCATCTTAATAAGGGCTTCGTTGAGTTTAACCATTGATTTTTTATTTAAACACGATACTAAAATAAAATAATTTTTATTTGAGCTCTTTTCGACATTGAGGATCCATGTGACAATCCCAATGGAGTGTACCATCGTAACCATTCACAAAAGACCATTTTTCTGGCTCTATAGCTCTTCCACACCATAAACAACTTTCTTTCTTTGGGTTTACGGGAAAAACATCACTTTTGGTTTTCAACCAAGGAATAGAACGATTTGTTTTTGGATCATAGATCGTAGGCTCAAAAATTTCATAAGGGAAATCTTTGCGATTCAAATGTAGTAACCAATCTTTATCAAGTCTTTCAAGTGGTTTTGTTTTTTCTCCAAAAATCGTTAAAGCAAACTTTCTTAAAGGAGTTTTGATCTTTGAAATTACATCTATTTCAACATCGAGTTTCTTCCATGTCTGAAACTTTACTCCTCGATAAGTCAAATAATAAACAATTCCATCTTCAAGCTCTTCTGGATAGTTTTTGAAGATGAGACCAAAGTCGGTATCATGTTTTAAATAAAGAGATTGAAGAATAAACTCACAAACAACGATAAATGCTTCTTGTCTTTGTTCAAAGACATTCCAATCGATTTTCAGCGTCTCCAAAAGAGTCTCAAAATATTGAATTTGGTAAAAGGCATAGCTCGTCCTCACAAGACTAATAGGTCTTTGGATTCTTAACACAGAATTCTCTTCCATTCTTTTTTCTAAAATGACTTGATCAACTTTTTGATTTTTAAACAATGAAAACTCTTTACCTGCTTGTTCTTTGTTGATTCCTTCGTACGAATGAATAATGTTAGTAATTACGCTACTTTAAACTGAAGAAAATCATCTTAAAAAAAAACATAGTAATGACTTTGTTGATAATAAAAAGGTTATGTTACATCGAGGTTGTTTTTATTGTTTTTGTGTTTTTTTAAAAAATGAAAAAAAGCAAAATGCTCGAGCCTAAAAGTTTGATTTGCTTTGTTTTGTTTTTGGAGTCTTTAAGTGGTTTAAAAATTGTTATGGAATTCTTTGCTTCGAACGAGAACGAAGCTCTTAATTGGTCAAAACAATTCTTTGAAGAAATAGCTATACCTCAAGACTATATTTTAGGAAACATTTCGAGAAACTCAAAAATATTGTATTATTGGACACCTTGTTCCCCGAATGTATTTGAACCTGAGTAAGGAAAAAAACCAATTGCTTATGTATGATTTATAACTTGGATTTATTGCGAATAAGACTTTTGTGGTTTATTTTGTTCATGGATTGGAAAAATCGATAATACAAAGGGTTTGATCGAGAGCGATATAATAAAACTTGCCTTCTTTATCGACCGTAAAGTTACGATTATTTTTTAACTGCTTCATTCCCATCATATTCCACCTGTTAGAATAAATCCGAATTTCGATGGATTGTATGTTATGTTGTATAACAAATGTACAAGGGAGAACTGATTCAAATACTCGATGAGTACAATTTGGATCATTAATCTCTTTGATTAAAGAGATTTCAGAATAATCTTGATTCCATTGATAAATTCTTTTTGACCCATGACAATATTCTATCAGGTGTTTAGTACCCAAAGGATTAAAGCAAAACTCTTTTTTTGTTATTCGTGTTGATTCCATAGTAACGAGATTGTAAGATTCAAAAAGACCTAGGCTACGAGAATAAAGCATATATCTTGTTCCGATCAACCAATGATAAAAAATTTCAGGTTTTACAACTTTAAAGATTGGCTTTTTCAAATTATTGAGCTCAAAGATTTGTAATTCATCATCCTCGATTTCTATTACAAGATATCTTTCATTCATCGTTTTAAAGATGGAATTTTTAGGAAACTCTATGTTTTCCAAAATGTCTACTCCAGTTCGTACATCAATAATAGAACAACAAATCGGAGTCATGACCGCATATGGATATTCAAAATTAAGCTTTGAAATATAGAAGGAATCAATGTCCCAGAGCTTAAATTCTTTTTCAAGTTCAATCGATTCTTTTGGTTTAAAAGAATGACGAAAGTAAAGACACAATATCTTGTTTTGTTGTTCGAGAATTAAGCAATTTTTAGAACGTTTAATCCGATAAAATCCCTCGTAAGTAAATCTTGAGTATAAAAGCTCCCATGAAGTTTTCGAATAAATAGAAAACCCAATTTTGGTTTTGGGTTCATATAAATCTCCCACTACGATTACTCCTAATGGGGAATCACTTATGATGTAATCGCATGTATGTTTTAATTCAATTTTAGTTTCTTTGTAAATTCCTTTTGTAAAGTTTTCCAAAGTTTTAGAATACACTGAATATTCTAAACAATTTAATCAATAATCATGTTTCTTTTTAAAGTTTACCCATAGGCCAAAACTTTGTAACACCTGTAATCCATTGGTTCAATTTTTTACAAACTTGTCGAACTGGAGCTCTTTGTTCAAAAGATAACTTTTTGAGCTTAATTAAACCAAAATTTACAAGAAACTTTACCCATGATAGAATCTCGATCCAAATATCACGACTAAGATGAAACCAATCAATCTTTTTTTCTAAATCCATAAATTTTTGTTTCTTTGGAGCTCTTTCCTTCATTAGTTTTTTTAACTTTTGAAAACTCTTTTTTTTTGTTCCTTAGTTACGAATGTGGAACTTTTTTTTGTTGATTTACTAAGGTTTGCTTTATTGGTTTAGAGCAAAGAAAAAGATGAATCGATGGTAAAGTCTATCATAACAAGGTTGTATGTGTTTTCTAGATAATAAATTCTTGGTAGTTTCTTATCAACGCAATAACTGATGGGCTTTTTTAGTAGTTGAAAAGAACTGATTTCTCTAAAGTTTTTTGAATAAATAGTTATGTTTCCAAACTTATCAGGCCAAGAAAGTATCCAGGGGTTATTACATTCTAGACTAAATTCAAAGTCGTGTTCCAATTCACAAACAAATTTCAATTGAGAGTAGTCTTCATTCCATCGGTATAAAGTTTTCATTTGCATTAAATGTTCTAGGATTACAAAAGAATGGATAAATTGAATCCAAAGAAGTTCTTTCCATAATACAATTTCAGTTCGTTTTTGATTTTGAAGATCATAACAAATGATAGAATTGTTTCCTACACTAAATAATAAATGCTCATAAAGTTCAAGATTTTTAGAATTATTTTCAAGTATCAAAGGAGGTTTCGTTAAATCAACCAAATGATAAACTATAATATTGAGGAAATCAAAAAACAATAAATAGTTATCATTCATTAATGTGTTATAAAAACGATTGGGTTCAAGTTGAATTCTATTCAACAGAAATAAATCTTGTCCGTTTCTAACATCAAATAACGACCAAATACCATCTTTGGTTAAAACGTATGGATATTTAAAAATCCTTACATTCACTTCTTTTAATAGTAGTCTTTTCTCTACTTTTAGAGATTCATTTGAGTTTAAGATTAGATGAAAACTATACAAATGCAAATTTGATGTCTTGTCTTGAATACATAAATGGTTTTTAGTTATCCAAATGTTGCGATAAGCTATTTTCTCTTTGTACAAAACTTTAAGATTTGTCTTTGAATGTATCGTGAAAACAGTCATATCTTTGTTTTCAACAACTATTCCACTTTCAAACTCTCTTATATTTGCTGCTTTAAAACCAAGAACATGTTTTGATTCTTCATAATTAATATTTCTCAAATTCCATAATAATCGAGAATAAAGTAGATACTCTTTTTTTATCGGTTAATTTCGTTGTTGTTAAGAAATACCTATAGGCCAGAAACTTTTAAAACCAATAATCCATTCGTTAAACTTTCTACAAACTATTCGAGTTAAACCTCTTTCCTGGATTGATAACTATATCTATTAGAAACTCTGTTAATTATTATTACCAAAGAGAATATAACACACCAAACATCGCGACCTAGATAAATCCAACGATTCTTTTCCATCTTACTTCGATTGTCTTTCGAAGTAAGAAAAAAAACGTTTATTGGTTTTTAAAAACGAAAAACTTTAGAAACAAAAACAAACAAAGAAAGAAGAAAAAAAGTATTCATTGTGTTTAGAAGGAAAATGGATGTTTATCAATGGTTGTCTTTAAGTCCGTTAATTGTAGTAGCTAGTTTCTTTATGTTCTATCGTGTTCGAAATAGAAGTATAGAAGATCAGAAAGAACCCAAAGAAGAAATGATTAGACTTGGAGAGTTTAAGTTTCAAGATGTTGTAAACTTTGGATTTGTCGTATTTTTACCTTTATTATCTTACTTTGGTTTATTGGTTGGTTTTTACGATAGAGTAAATCATGCGATAATGGCTACGTTACAATTATACATGACGATTACACATTTGTCTTGGAGTATTGGCTCTGGAGAGCCCAGTTATTTACATTTTACTTATGTCGAAGGAAAGACAATTGGAAAACCCATTATGACGTTTGCTATTTTTGCGGATTACATGTCTTTCCATGTTTTAATCAATTATTGTAATTACTACAATTACAATCTTGAAGGATGGCTTTATGTTTTAATCTATTGGAACCTCTTTTCTCATATTTCGGAGCTTACTTTGATTTTATTGGCTCCTAAAACCTTTTATCTTTGGGTCTTTGCCCCGGGAGATGAAAGACTACCTTGGGTTGTTGCTTTCTTTAAATGGCTTGAAGGATATATAGATTCTTTAGGACATTTGATTGGTTATTTCGTTGTAATCCAAATGAGTGCTCCTTGCGATTACTTTATTTTGGATTCTACCATTATTTTTTATTTGGTTGTACTCTTGTTTTTAGGAACATTTGAAACTTGGACTCCAGAAACTCGACCAGCAAATTTGAAGCTACTTCCACCTGGCTTGGATCTTTTAGTCGAAAATGTTAAAATCTTTATTCTTGAACAAGCTGAACACTTTGATGAACAATAAACTACATTTATTAAAACTCTCTTTATTCTTATTATCTTGAGCTCTTTTCCAGATTGATAGTATTGTTTAAAAATCTCGAGTTTCAAGATCTTTTCTACTTGTAGTTAATCAAAGCTGAATTTTTATAAATAAAAACCAAAAAAACAAGTTTATTGGAACTTATTAGGGTCCGATGTTTGGATAGTTATATTTACTTTTCTTGCTTTTGAAGAGAGATTAAAAAGCTAGAAGAATTTTTCGTTTTCAAAACATAAAAAGAACCATTATTCTTTTCGAAACTTGTTTATTTTATTTCAAAAAAGCAAAAAAATGAATAAAATTTCAGAACAATTTTTCTTTATCAGAACTTAATTCATTCAGATAATTTTTATTGAAAACAAACAAGATAAAAATCGACTTTGTGATTGTGAGATATGGAACTTTCAACTTCTTTACCCAAAGCACGGAAAAAGAAAATTTCAGAAGAAAACAATCTCCAAAAAAATTGAAGTTGAAGATATATTCGAAACTCTACCGATAAATCCTTTAAATTATAGCAACTCAAATCTAAAAAGAAAATGCCTTGTTACATCAAAATATGTTTTTCAAAACAAAAAAAAGATATCAAAAGATAAACTTAAGTTATCTAAAAAATCCGATCCTGATTTAATTACAAGCAAAAAGAATGATAAAGAACATTGGACTTGGTATTCGAAAGAGAAATCTAATCGATTACCGTTACCCACCCATATAGATTGTATTGATACAAATTTGGAGTCTTTGAGAAAATCTTTCAAAAACTATCCATCAAATTTACCATTCTTGGTTCGAAATCAAAAAATACACAAAGAGAATTCAAAGAAGATATATTATCAATCGTTAACATTATCAGTGACAAAAACAATCGAAGAAGAAAAGCGAATAATCGAAGAAAATAGAAGTCAGAAAAAGAAAAAAAAGAACAAGAAAAAGTTTCGTCTTCCAAGGCAAAGCAAGAGTCTTCCTAAATGGCAAATCATGGGATCAGTTAAGATCCCATTAAAGCTAGATTTGGATCAAAAAAAGCTATTAAACTTTTGGTTTGGAGGTTGTAGGAAAATATGGAATGATTGTGTAAACCTAACAAGAGCAAAAACTAGTTTTGCTATAAACCTTACAAATCTCGCTCATTATTTTAAAACTATTCCTACAAATCCTGAAGATGATTGGAAAAAGGATTTTTTAGATGAAAATGGTAAACATTATACACACAGAAATGAATGGATGAACCAAATTCCATATGAGATTGTTAGTCATGTATTATCTGAATTTTATACATCTTTTACAGTTTCAATGAACCAACATTCTCATCGTAAAATGAAATATAGAAAAAAGAAAAAACAAGAATGTATATCTATTATTTCAAGATTGTTAATTGGAGGCCAAATATGTCCAAAGTATTGGAAATGGAATGGAAAAGAACTTCCACCTCTACAAGTTACTCGTCGCTTTCAAAAACAGCTTCCTGATATAAAATCTTTGAAGGATCCAGAATTTCAAGCAACAGAAAAAGGACTACATGGATTAAAGTTGATTAAAACAAGACTTGGAAAGTATTTCTTTTGTTTTGCCAGACCAAGGTGTAAGATATTAAATTCGGAAAGCAAGAGAACCTGTGTTGCGATTGATCCTGGGGTTAGAACCTTTGCTACTTGTTATGACTCTGAAAATGTTATGGAATGGGGAATCAAAAGAACAGTTTTTGAAAAAGTAACAAAACGCCTAGATCGACTCCATTCTAAATGGAGATCTCTTCGAACTTCTATTCGAGAAACTAGAAAACACTTAAAACAATTCAATGATACAAACCTCTTAAAACACAAATGGATTAAAGAAGATGTTATTCATTTAAAAAGAATCAAAAGAGCAATGTTTCGAACTCAATTACGATTTGAAAATCAAAGAAATCAGTTTCATCATCTTCTAAGCAAATTCTTAGTTAGAAACTACAGAATCATTTTGCTTCCAACTTATAGAACTTCTGAAATGGTACAAAAGAAGAAACAAATAACCAATGAATTAGGCGTTCCGACAACCAAGGAACGCAAAATAGGAAAGAAAACTGTTAGAAATATGTTAGGATGGGCATTTTATAAGTTCTCACAAATTCTTGAACATAAAGCTCAAATCTATGGCTCTGATTTATATCGAGTTTCAGAAAGATATTCTTCTAAAGCATGCGGAAGCTGTGGAATGATAAAACATGAACTAAAAGACGAAAAAATCTATGATTGTGGATTGAAGATTGACAGAGATTTTAATGCTTCGAGAAACATTCTTCTGAAATATTTTTATTCTTTTGAAAATTTATTTTGAATTGTAAAAGTTCCAGTTATTGCTTATTATAACTGAAAAGGAATCGTGTAAGGTTGAAAATATTAGCTTTATTGCTTTTGTTTTTAATTCTTGGTTCCAAATAAAACTATTAACCCCCGAAATACAATAGCAAAGTTTTCGTTTTTCATAATCAAAAAAAAAGAACAAAAGTAGTCGTACATTCATTTATGATTAAAAAACAAGATGCAAGTAGAAACTTCCGTTCAATGGATTTTGTTAGGCGGCGATCTTTGGGCTGAAATACTTTCTTGGGTATATATTTTACAACTCTTGATAATCTTATCGTTTTAGTTCTCTTTCACCAAAAGACGATATCTTAGAAGAACATGTAAGCTCTGGTATAAAGTAATTCAGGAATATAAGAATTTTTGGACATTAGGTAACTTATACCATCGATTTTAAATAATCGTACAAGAACAAACGCTTTATTATTCTATGATAAAGACAATACCAGAAGGAAAGTTTCAACACATCGAATTTAAACCCACAGTTCCTCGTAATTCTTTGTATGTAAAATCTCCTCTTGGTTTGATTTTGTTTGATCGAAATGGATTTTCTATCTACTCAAAAACGACAAATAAGTTACTTTATAACTTGGATGTTTTATTAGAAGAGTTTCAATGTTCGGAAAGTTCTATCATAATCGAAAAACCTGATTTATCTTATTGGATTATGACGTTTAAACATTCATTAATTCCAAAAGAAGAGATTAAATTGATCGAAGAAAAGAGCATTATAAAATGTACTTTTATGACCACTGGTGAGTTTGAATATCCATTTTTTGCTCTTCAAGAAACGGAGGAGAATCTCAAACTATTCGATGTTCGAACAGGACAAGATCTTCTCAAGGAGAATAATATTACAGTACCAAAACATCCATACAAAAACTTTATGCTTTCGAAAAAATATTTTGTAATAAGAACTGATAATACCGATTACGTATCCAGGTTTGTTTTTCGAACCTTAAACATGAAAGAAAAACCTTATGAAATCATAACAAATGACGATCATAGATCTTTTTTATCAGAAAACATACTATTCATTTATTACACATTGAATGATTGTTTTACGGTGATAGAATGTCATCATCTTGATACCCAAACTGTTCTTAAAGTTAATATTCCGTTTACATCAATTCGATCCATTAATGAATCTTTTATAGATTCATTTGATATAACTAGTCCCATTAAGATTTATGAATGGAATTCAAGCCTTACAAATCTCAAGTTATTAATAGATTTAAAATGCGGAAATTCTTTACTCAACTGTTTTAGCAAACACTTACCATTTTATGTTTTGTCTGAAACAGAAGATATTGAACCTGATCTTGATTTTTGGGATACTACAAAAAGGGTTCCATTATTCATTCGAGTTTATTCAAAAACAAAAGGAAACATGTTAATCGAATACAAAATATCAGAGTTTGTAAACATATTTACAGATGGAGTATCAAGAATTTATTACAAACATCACGATAACAACGAAACAAAAATAGGAATCATTGATTTTTATTGTTAGAATAAAGTATTTATTTCAATTCATTAAAACCAATCTTGTTTTTTTTACTTTTATTTTCGGAGACTACTAGTTCTTTTAACAAGATGGAAGCAGAAGATCCCGTTCAATGGATTTTATTAGGTGGAGATCTTTGGGCAGAAATACTTTCTTGGGTAACTTATAACTTTTGGTAATCTTATCGTTCTAGTTTTCTTTTAGCGAAAGACAATGTCTTAGAAGAATATGTAAGCTATGGGATAAAGTAATTCAGAACTATCAACATTTATGGTCCACAGGTAATCAAAAGGTGTAAAAAGATACTTAATAATTCTCTTTTTTTCAGAACAAAAACTCTATGTCTCTATGATGAAAACGATTCCGGAAGGAAAAGTGAAACATACTCAATTCAAACCTACAGGTCATAACAACCGTTTAGAGACAAAATTTTCATTTGGATTAATTCTGATTGATATAATGGGTTTTTCTATCTACTCAAAAATAACCAATGAGTTACTCTATAATTGGGATGGTGGGTTAAATAATTATGAATGTTCTGAAAACTCTATTATATTTCAAAGACCCGATTATTCTTATCGAATTATGACGTTTAAACATTCATTAATACCAAGAGAAGAGATTAAATGTATAGAAGAAAAATGTATATTATCGTGTGATTATTCAAGTTGTTTTGAATTTAAGTATCCTTTTTTTGCGATCCATGAAGTAGAAAAAGATCTTAAGCTATTTGATGTTCAGTCAGGAAAAGATATGATCAAAGAAAATGGAATTGTACTACAACGATCCCAAGAATTTAAGAGATTTACTCTTTCAAAACAGTATCTCGTTATTTTGGAGTATAAGTCTTCTATTGTAAAAAGTCTTCTTGTTTTTAAGACTTTATATATGAATGAAAAACCTTATGAGATTACTACATACGAATATAGTGATTTTTACTTATCAAATAATATGCTATTTATTTATTATCCATCTTTTTGCGAACATTCAATAACTATCGAGTGTCATGATCTTAATACACGAAAAGTTACAAATATTGATGTTCCACATTTACATATTCGATCTATAGATCATTCATTTATCAATGCATTTGCTTCCGGAATTTTCATAAGAATCTATGAATGGAACTCCAACTTTACGAAACTCAGAACCTTAATTGATTTAGACCCTGGAAAAAATTTACTTGAATGCTTTACCAAACTTTTACCATTTTATGTTTTATCTGAGATTGAAAATGGGTTATTTATTTTACGAGTTTATTCAAAAATAGACAAAAAGATGTTAATCGAATGTAAAGTAATCCATAATGTAGATTTTATCACAGATGGAATATCCAAGATTTACTATAGATATTATTCTGGCGGTGAACCAATGATTGGTATCATCGATTTTCATTGTTAAAATAACTCTCTCCGGTTTCTTATATTAATAAAGCGCTTAGTTTCAGATTTATTTTTTGTCTTTGGTAAATTAGATCTATAAAAACATTAACTCATGACAACAAGATTGTTAAGTCATAAATTTGATTATTTTTTGATTGGTCGTGATTGTTGGATAGAGATTCTGTCGTATCTTTCTTTTAATGAACGATGTCATTTGAGAGTAGTCTGTAAACGATGGAATAAGTGGATTTTAGAAGCTAACAACTTGTGGCCGATAAGTAACATAAGTTTTATCTAGATATTAAAAATTTCGGATTAGAATCAACTCTTTATTATTCGCTTTTAGAGAATATTCCAAATGGAAAGTGTAAGAAAACAAAAGTGAAAGTCGATCATGATTTTCATAATATTTTAACCGGTTTTTCGCTTGGAATTATCCTCATTGGTCCTTATAATGATAAAGGTTATAAAGGATTTTGGATTTATTCTCAAAGCTCGTTTGATTTGTTGTATTATTACAATCAATCTTTCGAAAAGATCGATACTTTTGAAGATCGCATCATCATTGAAGATTCAAATTTTGTATGTTGGTTGTTAAGTTTTCAATGTTTCTTCAATTCAAAGGAACATCTTCAACTCCAAAACAAAACCAAGATCTTTGAAAAAACTGAAAGATATCAAGCACATATAATAAAAACACCGTTTATATCTTTTAGTGAGCGTAAAGCGGAAGATTCGGTATTGATAGATATTCGAACAGGAAAAGACATTCTAAAGGAAAATGATGTTGACATTCAAAAAGGATCCTTTCTTTTACATTCTTATCAAAATTATCTAGTCTTTTCCAAAAAAACTTATAAGTTTCCTTCTGAACTTTGTATCTTTAAATCTCCTAATCTAAAAAAACCTATATACAAAATCGAATCACATGGTATTGGTTTTTATGATCAAAATATGTGTTTTATAAGATCGAAAACAGAAAGAAATTCACCCAAGTTTGATTGTTATGATCTTGATTCCGGAAAGAAAACAAGTGTTTTTGTTCCATCTTCGAACATACAATTGATCAACAAGAACTTTTTTATTATAGGGGTTCAATATAATCTTTATTCAATTTATTTATGGAATTCTGATTATACATCTTTAAGATTATTAAAATCTATTGATAAATGTTATCGATTTTATTTACTAGAATGCTTTTATTCATCCTTACCATTTTATACCTTTATGAGAACACATGATGAGAATGAAAGACATACTATTTGGATTCATTCTAAAAAAAATGAAAGCGAGATTATAAAAATTATTCTACCCAAAAAACACGATGTAGTTAAAGGTGATAAAAAGTCAAGGATCTTTTCTCGAATTGAGAAAAACAATAAGTTTTATCTTCATGTCATTGATTTCGGAATTTGATCATAATAAAGATTTATAAAGAATCTCATTGTCTTCCTTGATCTATTAACCCAACCATGTTAGTATGTTAAGCTTAGCATTCGTACAAGGAAAAAGAAAATTCTTTTGTTTCTAGAACCACTCAAGTCAGAAGCGCTTAACAACTAAAAAATTAAACATGAGCTCTGTAATCTCCAAAAAACGAAAGGACGTTTGTTTCAAAGAAGAATCTTCAAAGAAAGTAAAAGAAGATACAATTCATTGGTTTTATCTCGGACGTGATGTTTGGATACAGATTCTTTCTTGGGTAAAAAAACCAAAATTTTTGTTAAGTTTTTATTAGCTTTCTTTTGACGAGATATGTAGGTCTCGTCAAGTATGTAAACGATTAAACCAATGGATTATCGAGTCGAAAAAACTTTGGCCAAAAGGTATGTCTTTTTTTTCTATTTGTGCGGTATTAAGAAACATTTATCATAGATTACGATATATATTCAAGAATATTAAGAAACCTAGAACACGAAACTTTTAAACATCTACAAATTAAAGTACAATGCGAGATCTCAAAAATCTACGCAAACTCACCACTTGGAATTATCATTATAAAAAATGATAAAAGGTTTTCTATTTATTCAAAAACCACAAACAAAGTTTTGTACGATCATCCGGAGCCTGTCTATGACATATATTGTGGTAAAAATTATCTTCTTATCGGAGATTGGGATGATTGGTTCTGGTCTCTTTGCTTTGAACATTCTCACGAACCTGAAGAATCTTTAAAATTAAAAAGCCAAATAAGATTAGTATGGATAGAAGAGCCACCTACTTTCTGCTTCCCATATGCTACCTGGGATACTTGCAAAATCTGTTTTTTGGATATCAGAACGGGAGAAAGAGTTATCGAAAAACAAATTGCTAAAACAATATTCAAAAATCATAGTCCGATCTTATTGAATGAAGAGTATATCGTATACGAAGCTTTCAAAAAGATCTATATTTACGAGCTTGTCACCATTACAAAAAGTCGGATAAAGATCAGCTATGATGGCCCTATAGATCAACTGGACCTCCGAAAGCATTTATTTTTTATCAGATCAAATGGATCCGAGGCTTTAATCTTTTACCGTTACAATCTGAAAAATAACAAATGGAAGAAAATCTCATTAGGAATTAAAGGGACAAATGTCTCTTATTTAGATGATTATTGCTTTGTTGTTCGCAATTCAGAGAATCAAAAACAAATCTACCGATGGAACAGCGACTATTCGGAAATATCTCTTGTGAAAGAACTAGTTGACGAGGATGTTTCGATGGAAAATACTCTTTCTTTGAGTTATTTTCGCGGAATTCTGCAAGCCAATAACCTACATTTATATTCCAACAACTGGAAAAAATTGAAAAAGATAGAAACCCCAGGAATCCATGATTATGCTACAAGCGATGGTGCTTCAAAAATTTATTATCCAAGTCACAGCAATGGTTCTTTTTATTTAAACATTCTTGATTTTGGATTTGTAAAATAAATCTATTACGCTTTTTTTGATGCTCTATTTTTCTTGAAATAAACGCTATCAATTTCGCATTAAGTAAGCCTGTGTTACGATGTTGTTAAAAGTGAATAAAAGCTATTAACCTCAAAACCTTGATTCTCCTAACTTCAAAAGACAGTAATGAAGTTTTAGTTTTTCATAATTAAAAAACTTGGATTTTTATCAAAGGGTGATTGTTGATCGCTAGAAAAGAAAGATGGAAGTTGAACAACCTATTCAATGGATTTTATTAGGACAAGATATTTGGAGAGAAATCTTTTCATGGTTTTCGTTTCATAAAATACAAAGATTACGTCTAGTTTCATCTACATGGAATCGATGGATTTTAGAGCATAACTCTTTTTGGCCTTTAGGTATTATAAAACAAAAAATGACTCAATGATTAACGTGTTTTAAAAAAGGTTATGATGCTCATTGCTCGATTGTAAATAATCTAAAATTGGGAGGATTTAAGCATCTTAAGGTCAAAACAAATCACTATGTTCATACCATGTATACAAATTTTATGTACGGTCCTATTCTTGTTAAATCGTATGATTCTTGCTTAAACTTTTCTATTTATTCGAAAGAAAACTTGAGTTTATTGTGGATATCTGACCGAGATTATTGTAGTATTCATCATATATCGAAAAACTATATTATTGTCGAAGATAGATTAACAAGTTTTAATTTATTAGAATTTGAACAAATTACAAAGCCTAAACTTTGTTTAAGAGTTAAAAAAAGAACTATTTTGGATTGCAAGATTAATGATACTTCGTCGTTTGAATATCCTTTTATTTGTATTCCTAGCCGAAAGGAAGTTACTTTGATCGACGTAAGGACAGGAGTTGATGTTCTTGAGAAACGAAAATTAGATAATTTATACGAAATTCAATCTACAAAATTAACAAACAACTATCTTTATATTTGTTCAGAGTTTGCTCGTAGTACAACCCTGTCTATTGTTAAACTACACAATGTTGACAGTGAACCTATTCAGATAACTGTCAAAGGATTTATGAAAGCTTCATTAGACCAAGACATGTTATTTATTCATCATTTTGATGAACAATTAAACAAAGCACAAATTGTTTGTCATAACCTTGTAGATGGAACCAAGTCTTCCATAACTTATAATTCTACATTATCGTTGAATCGAATGAATGGATTTATAGTTTGTTTATCGGACACAGGATCAAAAGATTTTATTTACAAGTGGGTTGAGAATTATAAAAAGATCGAGCTTGTAACTCAAACATCAAGATTACAGTTTCCTATAAAATGTTTTCATGATTCATTACCATTGTTGTGTTATCGACAGAATCAAAGGTTTTTGATTGTTTCAAAAACAGGAAAGATAATTACAGACATAGAAATACCCAAAAGTTTTTATTCATTGGATGGAGATAAACAACATAGAATTTATGCGTTATCTAGAGAGTATAACGACTTTTATCTTCATATGATTGATTTCCATTTTTAATTCAATAAAACGAAACTTTTTTCTTCATTCTTTTAAAGTTTATAATCATGAGTTTGATTAAAACGATTAATTGGAATTTACTTGGTCGCGATGTTTGGGGAGAGATATTCTGTTACTTTTCGTTCGATGAAAGACAAAGAATTCGTTGCGTTTCTACTGTTTGGAATTTATGGATATTAGAATATAAACCTTTTTGGGCATTAGAGCATTCTGTTTATTCAAAGATTTTAAGTAATCTTGAATCATCAAATTATAAAGAAACTAATATAAAGCTGAACCATTCCTTTAGTCACATAATATCTGAAGTTGAGGATATTATCGTACTATCTTGTTTTGATACGTTTTGGATTTATTCAAAAAGTTGTTTTAAATTATTATACACATCCAGAGGATCCATAGACAAACATTCTAAAAATCATTTTATACTCGATGTTGATAAATTTTATTACTGTATTAATTTCAATTATAATAAGGTTCCAAAAGAATCTATCACATTAAACAGCAAAGTAAAACTTTACAGATCCGATCTTGCAGATTTTTGTTCGTTTGATTATCCATATGTTACGTTTGAAAACATTCATGAAACAAACCCACCTATCTTGATTGATGTTAGAACAGGAGTCGACGTTTTAAAATCTCATAACATTTCTATCCCTGAGAGTATATATTCTCAATGTGTTAGTAATGGTTATTATTTTCTTCTGAATGAGGAAGAAAACGATGAAGAGAATGATGAAGAAAACGATGAAGAAAATGAGGAAGAAGACAAATTATGGATTTTCAAGCTTGATAAATTAACGAATGTTCCATTTAAAGTGTTATCGATTACTAGCTTCAACAAATCACAATATAAGAACATTTATTTTTCACAATTCAAAAACAAAATAACTTGTCATAGATTTGATTCTGAAATAGTAACAGAGGTTGAGTTTACTGAAGAAGCAAACTTTTCTTCAAGATTTGTTCATACCAATTCAAATGATCATTCAAAAAAGGACATCTATCAATGGAATTCCGATTATACAAAACTAGCTTTATTTAAAACACTTAAACCTGCACACGGATATTTCTCTTCTATCGAAACTTTTGATCCATCTTTGCCTGTCTTTTCTTTTCAGTATAGAGTTTTAAACAATACGTTTGCTCTTACCATAGTTTCGAGAAAGGGGAAAGAATTATTTAAGTTAAATATGAATGACAATGCTTGTGGTTCGATAGACAAAGATTTGAAAATATACGTAAATAAACAGAAAGGAAATGAAACTTATTTAAGTATTATCGACTTTACTCAATAAACATTATCAAAAACTTCATTTTTATGGATTTATAGTTAATAATCAAGCTCAATCTATGCTCTATTTAAAAACTCTAATAACCTTTATTTTTGATTCAATAAAACCAAACTTTTTTAATATCGATTCCTTTTTGTTGTTTTAAAGCTTGTAAGTGTTTAGATGAGTTTAATAAACACGATTGATTGGAATTTACTTGGTCGTGATGTTTGGAGAGAGATATTTTGGTATTTATCGTTTGATGAAAGACAAAGACTTCGTTGTGTTTCTACTGTTTGGAATTTATGGATACTAGAATATAAACCTTTTTGGTCACTAGACCATTCTATTTATTCAAAGATTTTGAACAACCTTGGATCATCGAATTACAAAAGGATTGATATAAAGTTGAATCATTCTATAAACAAGATTATAGCAGAGGCTGAACAATATATTCTTATATCTGCTTTCGATGAATTTTGGATTTATTCAAAAACATCGTTTAAAATGTTATATACTTCAAAAGGATATATTCTTGATTATTCTAAAGAACATTTTATTCTTGACGATAAAGACTTTTATTATTGTCTATCCTTTAATTATACAACGATTCCTGAAGAGATTATCACATTAAACAGTAAAGTAAAAATTTACAAGTCGGGTACTGGAGACTTTTGTCGTTTTGATTATCCTTATATTACTTTTGAAAACTTTTATGAAATAAACCAAGCTATTCTGATTGACGTTAGAAGTGGTATTGATCTTTTAGAACAAAACAGGGTCTTGGTTCCAAAAGACATTAATTCTCCATTACTTTACAATGGTTATTATGGTGTTTTTTATGACGAAGAATTGTGGATTTTCAAGATCGAGAAATTAACTAGCGTTCCTTTTAAAGTCATAAAAACATCAGCGTTTAACGCAAGTCTTTGCGATGGATTTTATCTAGAAGGAGTTATGGATGGATACGAGAGATTCATAAGTTCTCATAGACTTGATTGCAATAAAGTAATAAAAATAGATTTTAAGGAAGAACCAAACTTTGAATCTAATTTTGTATATACTATATCAAAGGATCGACCAGAAAAGAAAATCTATCGTTGGAATTCTGATTATACGGAATTAACCCTATTTACAACACTTAACCAAGCAGATGGTTATTTATCTTGCATAGACACCTTTGATCCATCTTTACCTCTTTCTGCTTTTGAATATAAGGATTTGTATGACAATTTTAGCTTTATGATCTTTTCGAGAAAGGGTAAAGAATTGTTTAAATTAGACGTAGATAGTAACCAATGTCTTTCTGTTGATAAGTATCTTAAAATCTACAAAAAGACAGTAAAAGATCAAGAAATTTACTTAACTATTATCGACTTTACTCAATAAAGCTTTAATCTCTTAAAAAAGTTAATCATCTTTATTTTCATAAGTTTGTTGATCGGCTAAACTAAGAACATAAGAATTAGGTATAGCTATAGAAGATCCAACTCCATGAGCCGAAGGAAAGGTAAAGAACCAACAAGAAACAAATTTCAAATAAAACGGTATGATAAACCAATCAATCATAGTTCGAGGAATGAAGATAGCAATCTCTTTCAAGTATTTGAATAAAACCAACTTTATAAACAATTCAATGTTTCGATTCAATTGTTTTACAAATTCCATTCACTTGTAAAGTGTTTGTTTTACTTGTCGCTTAGTAAACAACTTTGTTCTTAGAAAAACTCTTTTGATGGATACTAAGACAAATAAACATTAGTAATTACTAATATGCGAAGGAAGAAAAAACTTTTTTTGTTCTCTTTGTTGTTCGTAGTGGGCCTTCAACAGTTCTAGTACCAAACATTAAAAGAAAAAAACTATTACAACATGGGCGATCAATCGTTGAATAAAAGAAATACAGAAACTTTTATTATGGATGATGTTAAAAAAAACAAGAGTGAAATCAATTGGCTTCATTTAAGTTGCGAAATTTGGATAGAGATTTTATCTTTGGTAATTTAACTCTAAACTTTTTCTTTATTCATGTGTTTTAGTTTTCTTTTGAAGAGAGAAATCGAATTCGACAAACATGTAAAACCCTTAATGCTTATATTACCGGGTGGAAAAAGTTTTGGCCTATGGGTATCTTTTATATTTATGGTTTAGATGATGATTTTTTAGAATACCCTCTTTATTCTTCTGTTTTGAAGAATGTCCGAACAGGGAAACATACAAAGACCGAAATTAAATTGGATCACGCTTGTGATGAAATCAATATTACTTCACCTTTGGGAATTATAATTCTTGGCCAACAAATTGAAGAAAAGTATAATGGGTTTTGGATTTATTCTAAAACTTTATACACTTGTTTGTATCGTTACGACAAGCGTTTTATCAGTATTTTTGTACATGAAAATCATATTCTTGTACATGATAATGATGGAATGCTCCAAAATCTTGGTTTCCTTCATCTACTCGAGCCCACCGAATCTCTAGAATTAGTGTCCAAAAAAACATTACCCGGAAGATGGAAAAAAGTTAAACTTCATTATCCTCTCGTAGCCGACCTATTACGCCCGCAAAAATTGATTAATGTTGAAACGAACAAGAACGTCTTGGAACAAATTACAGAAGATTTAACTGATTATTATATGGAAGATATCAATGATAAGTATTGTATCATTGAAGACAAAACTAAGGCTTCTTTTTTGGTTTTTGAAACTTCTAATTTCAAAAAACCTCCATTGGTGATTCTAGGAGCTAATGAGCAGAAAACCTATTTGTCTAAAGCTACATTCTTCAAGTTTAATGCTGATGATTCTAACTTTTTGGACTGCTATAATCTTGTTACCGGAAAAAGTAACCAAGTCTCTATAGAAGCTGTAGACCACGTGGTTAGAATCACGGACAAATACTTGTTTGGTGGCTGTTACGAAAATGATAAAGTTGATGTATATGCTTGGAGGTCCAATCATATTGAACTCGTTTTCATAACGAGCATTATGACTCCTTCCTTTGGTCTTAAAAACCATTTTCCTTCTTTTTTTCCTTTTACTTTTTTATGCTATTTCCGGGGAATGTTTTATAAGGCTTCCGTTTATTCAAGGGTTTGGAAAGAAGTTAGTTTTTTCTCTATTTTTGAATCAATTATTTATGACGTTCAATTTGATTCTAATGCAATGCTTTATTATATTTGTTCAAAACGCAGCTCGTTTTACTTGAATGTCCTCGATTTCAAACCTTCTTAATAAAAATTCATAAGAATTCGTACCAATTTTGGTTTTTAAATCAAGTATAACCATCATAGTTTATTTTATTCTAAATAAGTAGTTTTTATGGAAACAAAAGCGCTTGTTCAGTGGATCTTTCTAGGTCGTGATTGTTGGAGAGAGATCTTTTCTAATGTGTCATTTCGTGAAAGAAATCGGTTAAGAATTGTTTGTAAAAACTTTAACCAATGGATTATCGAACAAAAGGATTTCTGGCCTTTAGGTAAATCAAAAGAAACCGATAAACTAAGTTTTTTTTCAGAGTACGAACAATACTTTTCGATTGTTAAAAATGTTTGGAATCAAACTTACAAACAATACAAAGCACAAATAGAAAATGAATTTAAGGATATCTTTGCTCGTTTTAACTTTGGAATTGTTCTTGTTTGGTATAAAAAGAGCTCAAAGAAAGGATTTTCTATTTATTCAAAGGATTTAAAACACTTGTTTTCGTTTGATAAACAAGTAGACAGAATACAAGCTAGCAAAGATTATATAGTTTATCGAGAGAACAAAGAAGAAACTTTTCTATTAAAGTTTAAATACTCTTCAAAAGATTCATTAGAGATTGAAAGCAAAACATTAATAGACATTGGAACTAATGATTACTATTATTCTTTATTTGAGTATCCTTATTTTTCTATTCGACAAGATGGAAAGTATAAACCCATTTTGATAAATCTATTAAACCGTAAAAACCTATTGAATAAAGCTGTGATTCCAGAAGGCTTTTCTTCGGATATATTATACAATGAATACTTTTCAATAACGAATCATACTATTAGAGAAACATGGATCTATGAAATTAATCAAATCGACAAACCACCGTATAAAATTAAAACTATGAAAGCGGAAGATTTATTCATAGACGAAAAGATGTTTTTTTTAGCTTATTCTATCGGCGATTATAATGAATCTATGATAGATGCTTATAATCTTAAAACAAAGAAATATACAAAGACTGAGTTCCAAACTATATGGCCAATGTTTATAAACAAAGATTTTGTAATTACAGAGATTGATAACGGAGTTTATCATATTTTACGATGGAATCAAGATTTTACACAACTTACATTATGGAAAGAATTAAATAGCAACTGTATTCAAATTGATTGTTTTCATCCTTCTTTACCTTTTTTCGCTATCAAAATTGATGCAGGAGAATTTGTTTATTCAAAAAAAGGAAAAGAGTTAATCCATTCTCATGTATTAGACAAAGAACACTATCTTATGTTAGCGGGAGATCAATATTCAAGACTTTATTTCTTAACAAAAGAAAACGGAAACTACTTTATCAATGGAATTGACTTTAAATAAACAATGAGTTTATTACTTTTTTTGAAAAGTTTTCACAATAATGTAAGTATTTGCGAATACATGACTTTTCATATATTCTTCTGCTTCTTTTCTTGTTTTGAAGATTCCTAAAATCTGTGTAGGATCGTCTTTTTCGTGGATTGAAACCCAGTCATCAATTTCATGTCGATATTCAAGAATTCTACGAATATCGGCCAACAAAGATTCGTCTTTCTTAATGTAGTTTTTAGTAAAAGAAAATTGGTCTATATGTTCTTGGGTGTATCTATGAGCCTCAAAGAGTTTTTGTAACGACTTGTCTTCATAGTACCAATCAATAACAAAATCATAAAAGTCTTTTTATTCAAGACATTCGTTGAGTTTTACTCTATTCTCTCCGCTCACTATGAAACTACGAGCTTTCCATTTTGTATATTTTGATACACTTTATCAAACGAACAATTGTTTTTAGGAATAACATAAGTTCCTTTGCTCGTTTGTACTTTGAACAAATCCATCGCTTTCTCTTGTTATTCTTTGACTGTTTTCCTTGTTCTACGATAACCCAAACAATCCTACGATGGTTCTTAAAAAAAACTTTTCTTTCATCGTTCGTAAACGAAAGATAACACTTAATAAAAAGAAGATCAAAATGGAAGTAAAACAAAAAGTAAACTTTGTTTGTTTAGCAAAACCTAATTACAAGAAATTCATCAAACACAAACAAGATGATATTTTAACACAGCCGGATCTAAAAAGGAAAATTGTAGAAGAAGAAGAGGAAGAACTTTCTCCGACACAACCAAAGAAAGTTCAAAACACAAATCCTTATTTTGTGATTCATCAAGAGATACCCAAAAGACATGAAATCCTACTAAAAAACTTTCATAACATGATTGACCCTGATTCATTCACCGAGACGTTAGACCCTAAACAACGTTATTCCAAAATGTGGAAATTACACGCGCTTAAACTGTTAGTTTCTCTTTGGCATCCATCTAATCCCAGAGTACAAACTTTTGATTGGATAAAAAAATACGAAGAAAGCAAAACAGGAAAAGAGGTGGCCAAAATCATCAAAGAATTGAATACTATTCTTAAAAACTCTGGAGAAAACCAAGCCGAAATCTATGAAACAATTACTTCTGTTTGCTTGAAACTAGAATATTGTGTAGAATTGTCTGATGTTCAATCTTATGATTCTTCTTTTATCATTGCTTAAAATAAATGATTTATTGAATCAATCCGTTATCATAGTTGTTTGGTTTGAATTGCTTGTTTTGCTCTTTTTCCAAAATGAAACAAACTTGAAGATATCTTCATTTGAAATCTCTGATTCTTTGACTTTGTGGTTTTGTTCTTCTCTTTTTGAATTCAAAAAACCATACTTTGGTATCTTGACTATATCGTTATCTTCTTGGTTTAAAAGATAGAGTTTTTTGTGTTGTGGGGGTGGTCTATTGTCCATTCTACTGTCTTTTTCTTCTTTGTTCTTATAAAACATTAAAATCATTAATTACCTTGTACGAACTTTTTTACTAACTTACAATCTTTCTTTTTCAAAGTTCAAAAACCAAAGAAAGCGAATAAAGAGAAAGATGGAAGGCGATGAATTTAAAAACTTTTATTCAAACAATTTGGTTGATTTGGTTGTTATAAATTATTCAATTAGCGAATTAAAAGATGGAGGAAACTATGTATTGTCTTTCCCTTTAGGACATAGAGGTTCTGGCTTCTTTATTGCTATTCCTTCTGGGTAAAGAAAAAACGATTTTCTTTTATAATTCTTATTCGTTTCAAAAAAGAAAACAAGTGATTAAACTTACAATCGTATTTAAAACGGATTTGAAGTTTAAAACATTATTATTGGAATACAAGAAGAGTAACAAACTTACAAGAGAACAAGTGGATGTTACTTCATCTCCGGAAACGGATTTATACCAAATTTCTGTTTCGTATGGAGAAAAGAGCCCCGACGCTTCTTATCTCGTTGCTATCTGCGAACAGAATCAAGAAAAGCATTTACCATTGTTTTTTTATTGCCATTTAAACTTACGTAGACCCAGTACGTTTTTTGATTCATTTAATCCTATGATGAATCGGTTTGTATCAAAATCAAACATTTCTATCCAAGATAGAAAAACGTTTGATTACATTATTGTTGGCTTTGCTCGGCTTTTATGTTGGATAGCAGAAAAACAAGGAATCTTTTTACACAAGAGAAACGAATATTATTCACAACCGGAAAACTTACAAAGGTTTTCAAACTTTTGGTGGCTTTTATCCGAAAAAAGAAGTTCCAACTCTTCTATAACCTTTGAACAAGTCTGGAAACTAATATTCGCTTTTCAACCTCTTTTTGTTTCTACTCTCCACCAATGGGCTTCCGGGTAATCCTTTTACTTTTGATTTCTAAATTGTTTTCAGAAAGGTGTTTGATTTTGTAACAAAAGACGATGCTCACAAAATCTTAACTGGACAACCTCCTGGAACATTTCTTATTCGTTATAATCCTTCTCTTTTGAATTATCCAGAGAAAGATAGAATATACCTCGCTCTTTCTGGTGTGTTAGACAATGGAGTTTTAGAAGATTATATGGTATCGACAAAAGAAGATGATTATCTTTGTGCTTGGTATGAAAGATTCAAAAAGGACCAAGCATTACAAATTACGGCTTTTGAAATTCCAAAACCTAAATCTACTTTTACTTTTGGAATTGATGGTTACAAGATTCTAAACACGGATAAAGAAACTCTTCCGGTTTCTCAGCTATCTCAAATTACATATCCACTTGCCGTTGATTCTATTATCTTGAACTTGATGCCACTTTCAAGAAAGGTTAAATCTTGCGCTACCGATTTGATAATCTTAAAACACGATATTCATCAACATTTAAAAGCGTTTAATTTAGACATTGATCCAGAGAATATCTTTGTTTACGACAAGGATGGAGTTGAGCTTGTTGGTATTATTGATGGTGCTTCTTATGTTGATTGGAAACGAGAATCTCCTCTCAAAAAAGTTAGACTAGAATGATCCTTTTTTATTGTAAACACATTAATAAAACACTTTAAATCTGATTTCTTTGATCATTTCTTACATAATAATCAGATAAACTTTCTACATTGTATTTGTCCCATTTTTCTTATCCCGAGTATTAATAATTGGGACATTTACGTTATTGATTATCATATTTCCTTCATCTTTCTAACCATCTTTAAAGCATACTTTCTACCCTCTTCTACGCATGTTTTCTATGTTTAAAAAAGCCTTGTGTAAAACAAACGATTGAATGTATTGATCAATCAATTGTTTTTAAAAAAACAAAAAAGAAAGAAGGACTCAATCGATGAAGCTACTCAAAGGTTCTTCTATTTTTTTTAAAAAAACAAAACTAGCTAATGGTGTACTGCATCCGATCGCAGTATATCATTCGCTCAACGCTCTTAAGACCTCTTAATTAAGCACTGTAGATTATTCAAAAATAAACAAGATGACGGAAATGGAAAGTAAGAGTTTATAAATGAATAAAAAGACTATAAAGATCGAAAGCAATTAATAAACAAGATGTATTTTTTATTGGGTCGATTGATACATACAAGTTATCTCTTCTCTTCAAACTGTTTGATGAAGGCGATAATAAGATCACGATGACTCTTTTTTGTTAGAGTATTCGAGTTCTTTCCTAGGGTTTCGAATATCTTCCCCAAAGCCAATAAGGATTCTTTTTCTTTAACGGTATCCATTTTCTTTTGTCGGTCGTTAGTTTCTTGATTCATAGTTGTTTTAAGAAAATTTTTAAACAATAAAAAACCAAATTTGGTTTTTAATAGTATAAAACACCAAGCGTAAGAACAAGATGGATAAAGAACAAGTTACTAAAAGCCAAGTTTACTTAGCGATCGAAGATGATCTTCAAGATAAAATATTTGGAGTTAAGCCTTTTATTCGAGTAAACTATGAGTTAGAAATATTGGAATGGATGCTTCTTTGGAATAAAGGTTATGTATTTCTTGGAGAAAGAGAAGAATCAGGAAAAAAGATTAAAATAACAGTTTATTTGTTCAAGTTCTGGTTAAGTAGTTCGAATAACGCAACCCATATCTATAACATAGAGAAAAACTGCGCAAAAGGTACTAAGGTGGCCTTTCCTTTGTGGAAGTATTCTGAGGATACTTATGTTGTTTGTCCTACTAAAAACTAAAAATAAACTATTTGGCCTGCTCACGCAATTTGGGCTAGCCATGCAATTTGGGTTGTCCATGCATTTTGAGCTGTCCATGTATTATGGGCTGGTCACGCAATATCCCGGGTTTATAATGTGATCTGTCAAAAAATTGGGGGTTTCGTACTAATAGCCCAAAACGTCTAGAGAAAGAAAAGTTTTAAAAAATCGAAAACATAAACCAAGAAACAACAAGCCTTATTGTACGAAGAATGAAAAACCGTAGCTTTAAGAAATTGATCCATCCCCCAAGATCTTCTTTTCTGAGTCGCGAAAACGTATTAAAACGAAAAACCAGAGAGATTAATCTCGTCTCTGAATTAACCTTTGCCTTTGAGAATACGTTTATCGATCAAGAAAAAAAACAACGACCTTCTTTGGAAAGCGAATCTAACCAAACCGTATCTACTACGTCTTCGCTCTATACTCAGTCAGAACCTAACGTCGAACCACAAATCGCCGAAAAAGAACAAGCCAAAGAATTATTAGAAGAATCTAGTGTAGAATCGAATGTCGAGCCTGAAGAAAAATCTACTTGTCTTTCCCCAATGTCGAATATGGAATTATCTTCTGTCTCTTCTTCTTCTATGGAAACACAAAGCGAAGAAACAAGTCGATTAATACAAGAACTTCCCTCTCCTCGAAGCCAGCCCCCTCAACAAGTTCGAATAGCAGAAAAACAACCAGCCCAAGATCCTCCAGTTCTACAAAATAGGCCAATCCAAGCGTCGCAAATCGCTCAAAAACCCGAAGAAAAATCTATTATCGTCGACCCTTTGTCTACTGAAGATAAAGCGATTATGATTGATCTTTTACCTACACAAGAAAAAGCCATTATCATTGATCTTTTATCTGTGGAAGATAAAGTCACTATGATTGATCCTTTACCTGCCGAAGAAAACACTGTTATCGATGACTCTTTGCCTATGGAAGAAACTCGAGTTGCCGAAAATCAGACTAGTGAAACTGTTCCGAAAGAGCCAGTTTTTCCTTTGATGATTGAAGATTGGTTTCCATTAATACAAAAAGCTCAGTTTACTGATGATGAGTTTGATCCAGAATCTTTTCTGATCGGAACGGAATCTACTTGTTCTACCTCTGTTTCTTTGGAAACTCAGCCTGAGATCAACCAACTAGCGACGACCGAAAAGTCAAAGCCCGAGCCCCATGTTATAAAATACTTTAACCTTTTAGCCGAAGTAAAGGAGAAAATCAAAATGCTGGATGATCCAAAAGTTGACAATAGAAAATTCAAGTTGTATGCTTTAAAACTAATTCTTGGTTTTTGGGAGATTCAAGAGCCTCTTCCTGAAGAAAGAAAAAAGTTTTATGTGGACTTGCAAATGTATTGCAACAATATTTTTCTATTTCTTGATATTTGTAAAATGGATCGACAATTTATTCAATACTCAAATTCAAGAAAGAAGTTTTTGGAAGCCGCTTATGACTTATATTACGAATTAGAAAGCGAGTTCTTTTGACCAACAACCTACTTTTGTGATAAAAATCCACAGTTATTATAAATTATTTAAAATCGTTATAAACATTCTCTTTTTCTTTTTAGGACCAAGTATTCCTTCTTCCTTCAACTATCTCTTTCCGAAAACTTAAAGATACTTTCCTCCTTTTATTCAAGAAAGCTCAAGTCTCTTCAACTTACATAATAATACGATCGTTTATCTTATTTAAAACATGTACCTTTGTTTGTTCAAAAATAAAAAGAGAGTTTTTTTTCGTTCTATTCGATTTGTGTTTTTAAAAACATAAAGTAAACTAGATTTGGTAAACGACTCAAAGAAGAACACTTTTATTAAAAGAGTTTGTTAAACTAGTTGTTTGATCTATGTCCTTGTGCTTGGTTGTGAGCTTTTACTCTATTTTGAATCTCTATCCTTTTTTTTGTAAAACAAGTCGGACAATAAAATCTTCTCATAGCTTTCATTCTTTCTACGCTAATAACATTCCAAAAAGCATACACTTGTCTACATTCTTGGTTTGTACAAGTTCGATATTCTAAAACTCCTATCAATTGATAAAACTTGTTTAAAACAAAATAGACAAATTCGTAGATAAAGTTCATTTCTTAATCTCTCTCGAAAAAGGCTTTGAAGTAATAAAAACTTTAAGTAACGTAAAAAGTTGTTTATTTGTTTAATTCCAATCAACAGAAACAGGAACTTCTGATTCTAAATCAGAGACAACTATGCTTTCAGCATCGTAAAAGACAAGAGTCGTTTTAATTTCAAACCCAAAAGCATTTTGGATACTTTGTTTAACTCTAGTTCTAAGATCTTCGAGGTTCTTTTGCTTTTCAACTTTGATCTTCTTTTCAAAAGGCTTTAAATAAAGAATCCATTTCCATTCCTCTGGTTTTGTAGCAGGTTTTGGATTGAACTTGATCTTTTTTGGAGCTTGAATAAAACCGGATTGTAAAAGTGAACAGCTAGATGGCTCTAATTCATGTTTCTTTTCTTTTTTAGGGAACAACTCGATTGTTTTCAAAGGGGCTAAAGAGGCTTGAACTAGTTTTTGTTTATCGGGTTTGTTTCTTAAAACCAAAAATTTGGGTTCCACTTGTGTTTCGAGAATCCACGATAACTTGTAATCTAAAACATATTTAGTGATTTAAAACGTTTATAAAACCTTTATCTGGATTTCCAACATAGTCTTCAACAGTTTCATTATCGTCAACAATTCCGCTTAAACAGATTCTATATCTTTTATCTTCATCCGAAATAGGAATAGAGGTAGGGTAACGAATCAAAACAACTCCTTTTTCTTTTCCGTGATGTTTTAGTAATCTTTCTGAATCGGCTTGAGTGATAAAGTCGAGAATCTCTCTAAAGAAAAAATCTTAATCAAAAGGACAAAGTTATTTACCCTGAACACCATTTTGAACAAGTTTGTTCAAAGACTTCCATAAAGCATAAAAAAGAGTACCAAAGTGTTTTGAGTCCACATGGAAACCCTTCGGCCTTTGCATTTTGTAATACTTGAAGCCAAGCATTTGTTTGTAAGATAATTGAGTATTGTCGAACTTCTTCTCTCAAAGAAGTATCATAGCCTTTGTATTGAGCTCTATGGCAGAGAAGATTGAAAAGAAAGTTGCTAATTCTTTCCATATGAATCTTGTCGTGGTTGTCTAGATCGATAGGTAAAAACATGACGTTTTTAAAGAAAAAATCCATTGCATGACTAATTGCTCCTCGGTATCCGCAATTTGGATCAAAGTCATCATAAAGGTAAAAGTAAATCGGAATATCTCTCTTTTTGCTTTTCGATAAGTAATCAAAGATTAATTTTATCTTACTCTTTGTTGTCCAAAACAGAAAGAACAAAATAGTCTGGATACTCTCCGTCTTTTGAGATATGAATCTCAAATCTATGTTCGCTTGGTTCTTTGTATTCGAGGTTTCTAGTCCAATTCGGGCAAGATAATTATTTACTACTTAACATCAACTTTGGATCTTTCATTTTTAATGACAAATAGAAATCAAAGTCGGTTTCATGCTAGTTTGTATAAATCCTATGTGTATATTATTATTCTTACTCTGGCAATAAAGATAGCCCCATGGTTGGGGATAGATAGTAACAAAGGTTGGCTTTTGTAATCCATTCGAGACTCGGGAAGAGTAACATCAAAAATTGGTTCAGAATGGCTAGTTAAAGACATAGTTTTTGTGTTGTTCTTTTTGGTTTTTGTTTGAATAATGAACTGCTTTTTTGAGTTAGAAAAACGATTTTTATTACCTTCTTACTAAGGCTGAAACACTTAGTAGAAAGGTATACTAAGATACATAAAAACACACAACCTAGAGGGTCAAGAAAGAAGCTACTTTATTGTGTTGTCAATCAAAAAGAAATTATGATTTCTGATCTTAATCATAAAAGTTTTCACAAGCGTTTCCACTAGGATAGAAAACATCGCAGTATTCAGGAAGATTTGGACTCAAGCATGCAGGGGGCAAATTGAAGAAAGGAGCTCGGCTTGAGAAATAATCAATGGAAGTATAGGTTTGAATTGCATTGACTTGCAAACAAATTCCATTAGGGAATTGAGGATTAGGAGGTAAAGGAAAGATTTGTTGGAAATCAAATTCAACAAAGGGTCCGACTCCAAACAATTTGGTAATTTTAACAAACACGGGATCGTTACAAGATCCAACATCCCGAACTTCTCCAATGAATTCAGAATCGAGTATATTAGATGAGAAAGCAGTGCTGTAACCAACCACTTGGCTTGTGTAATTCCAGTTTTTCAAGATAGTGCAAACACCCAACAAATCGACTACAGAGTAATTTCGGAAAATCCAATACTTTCCTCCGCCACCCAAATCAAAAAAGATTCTTTCATTTTTGGAATCTAAAACCAAAGTAACATTGTTGGTATCAATGTTCGGACTACCAACAGTATTTGTTTTTGAAATTCCTTTCAAAATGACGTTTCCAGTAAAGTCCAAAGGCTTAAAAAGTCCATAAACTGATGGAATAACCAAAAGAACGCACAAGATAAAAAACAACGGAATCTTCATAATTTCAATTTTTGTTTTCCTTTGAATCAGCTATTTTAATAGAATGAAAAAATTATTTTTGTAAAATGAAAATCAAGTTTCAATCTAAAACTAACTTATTTGGCTTTTCATTATTGAAACGACACAATAACCTTAAAAAACAGAAAAGTTTTGATTGACAAGAAAAAAATAAATTTGATCGAATAAGTTTCTTTTTTTATTACAAGCTTTAAATGTCTCTACATGGGCAGAAAGGTTCTTTTCTAGGACGAAAAGGATGATGATTGGTTCTCGTGTGTTGAGGATGATGGTGAATCTGCATTGGTTTTCCTCCAAAGTTTGTATGAATTAAAACAGTAAATGATTTGTTTTGATTGAACGGCATAGGTTCTTTTGTATTCTTTTTTACAAAGAAAAAAGGTTTTCTTTAAACGGTCTTCTAATGTAAAAATGCGATAAATAGTTAAAAAGACTTTATTGTTTGAATGATTTTTGTAATAAATGTATCAATGTGTAAGAAAGATTTGTCTAAATTCTTCAAGTATTTGTGAGTTTCAAAGATTAGTAATGGATCAGTTGCTTTATCTCCTGCTTCTCGATAAGAACGATAATAAAAAGGATAGTCTTTTCCCAAATATTCTACTACTGCTGGAATTGGATTTACCAAAAGAGGAGTACAACGAACAATGCATTCTATAATAGTATTCGCAGCAGAAGCATCATATAGATCCAAAAATACAATGTTTTGGATCAATAATTGATCATATTCTAAATTGCTTAGTTTATTCAAAATGCTTACCGAAGAATACTCATCATTTACAGCCTGTAAAAAACCAAATAAAAACTGATTATTAAATGATTTTTGTTCACACTCATAAAGTTGGTTAGTTTCGAGTCGAAGTTTTTTGTCTTCTGATCGATCACAAAGACAATACTTGTTACAAAAATCAATTTTTATACCATCAGGTTCTGTACTGCCTAAAAGATGAAATTCACAAGGACGAAAATAGTTATCCATGTTAGACCCTTTCAATATTGCTTTTCTAATCCCTAAAGCGTTTTTATAAGAAGATAGAACCATTTTATCGGCTTGTTGGTCATAAACCATTTCGATAGGAACTCTGTAAATTCCATAAGGATTTCTTAACCAAGCTCCTATTTGTACGAGTTTTTTGTCTTGATTCTCCAAGAATTTATCAAAAGAAAACTGTTCTACCTCGATTTCTGTAGGGTGATAAACCACAAATACAGGAGGAATATAGTTTAACTTATTTACTTGTTTCAATTCGTCAAGTTCCTTCTCCAAGTCATTCTTAAGTGCTTGACTTAGAACAAACAAACACACACATTTTTCGAGGCTTTGAACGAAAGAAGGAAAAGAACATGATCTTTTTACATTGTTTTTGAATCGAGTATCAAATGTGTGATGAAAAAAGCCAACCCACGGTCTTTTATAAGGTAATACTCCTAAAGCAATAAAATGTTGGTTTTCCCAACCAAAGGTTCTGTCACAGTAACTATCTAGAATGATGACATTATCGCTAATTGTGTTTGGAAGTTTTCCCCTTTTTGGATACTCACCCAAGTTTTGTAAACAATCTACAACATACTCCCAACCGCATCTATGTGAGCCTTTAAATGAATTCTTTTCAAACCATTGAATAGACCACAGTGGTTTATCGAGGGTTAAAGGTAAATTTTGGTTAGCACTGTTTGGAGAATAAAAGTGTTTAGAAAACCAATCTTTAAACAACCAATCAATCGATTCTAAAGGTTTATAATTTTCCTTCATTACTTGTTCGGATAAACCCCAGTAGTAGATAGAATCTCTTTTTCCCGTTAAATAAAGAGAGATACATTCCGCTATAAACTGTTTTATTTCTTCCTTTTCTTTACAATCCAAGTCTTTACGAAACGCTTGATTGAAATTCATCTTTCCTTTCTTTATTTCATCGATACAAAACTGCTTATCCTTTTCAAACAAACTATCTTCAAAAGAAGAAAGAATAGACTCTAACATTTCTAATCGTTTGATACTTTCTTTTGGAGAAATATAATAAGGTGGAGTTTGTCTTGTCCTTTTGCTTTCAAGCAAAGATTTTAAACCATTTATTTGTATAGGAGCTTGTTCTTTCCATTGATTAGCTATTGTTTTTAGTTTGTTAAACAATTGATCATAGTTACATAAAATCCATTCTAGTTTCTTAAACATTTTTTGTTTGTTAAAACTCAAATCTGAAAGTCCTGTTTCTTTCAAGAGTTTTTCTACTTTTGGAGATTGTCCGATAGAGAGAAAGGGTTTATGAGTCATGATTGAAATGATATGTGCATGAAAACGACCACAGATTACTAAGTCTAAAGAATTGAATAAAGAATTCATTTCTTCAAAAGTCAAATAGCTTTGAATAAAGGTACATTGTGAATAAACTTGATCACTGAGAGCCTCTTTTGCATACTTTTCAATATTTTTATCATTGGACGTTTTTTCGTTTAAAGACACATGAAATGGAATCCAAATAAACTCTACCTTTGGGTTCTGTTTGTAAACCTTTTTCATTGTTTTGAATAACTTGTGAGTTGTTTTGTCGAAAAGAGTTTTATTTTTAACGAGATCGTAAGCAAAAGATATTCCAATCTTTTGAACTTGTTGAATCGTTGTTTTGGGTATTTTGTTATCAGAAGGAATCCAATCAAGTAAAGTTGATAAATCTGGATAATTAGAAACATTATCTTTTCCTAATCGTTTTTGTATTGTTTCTTCGTCTTGAATAAATCGAGTAGAAATATGGTCAAACATATCTAGAGAACCTACATCGCAAACTGAAGCATAAGGTAAACCCACACTCCATGCATAAATGGGTCCTTGAAAATAACTATGTTCATCGATAATTCGTTTTAAAGGATTTAAAAAGAAATCTACAAGCATATCGCCTCCACCAAAAAGAATAGTATCGATATCAGAATCAATCTTCTTTGTAGATTCGATATCAACAAGAATAAGTTCTACATTCAACTTTTGTTTTAATACCTTTTCATAAACAATCTTGAAAAGATCATCCCCAAAATTCAAACGATTCAAAAATAAACCAACTAAAACCTTCATTTTCCTTTTTTAAAAACCCGGAAATGCAATCTAATATTCAAACAAGAGGATTTTATTTCGTATTATCGATTTCGAGTTTACAATTTTTTTAATTGTCTTGCTTAACTACTTTGTTTACTTCTTCCTTGATTTTTTCAATATCCTCTTGATTAATGATTGGAAGACCTAAACAACCCACTTTTCCTTCCTTTATGTGTTTTAGTTCTAATTCTTTATAAAGTTTTTCATAAAATCGGTCTTTAGAGATTGAGAGCTTCATTTTGTTTTTTGTTTGACTCCATTTTTCAAATCTTTTGTTTCAAAAACTTTGTAACGTTTTTCGTTCAAAAATTTTGTAAAAAAATTAAGACAAAAGAAATGCAAGTAGATAAGGTCCTCGACTTTTGTATAATAGAATGGTTACCAAATGATACACTATGGGAAATAACTTTTTATTTGGAAGACTTGGAATTATTGAAATTATCTTCATGTTCAAAGAGTTTAAGAAAAAGAGTTTTGGACTTGATTAAAGTTTGGAGTCTAAGATCGGACCTTGCGATAAAACAAACACTATTAAGAAACTTAACTCATGTAGAACTTTATTACGATAATGTTTGGAATGGTGAAACTTTTAAAGATATTGTTTCAATAACATTTCACGAATCTCTAAGCAAAGATTATGAAAAATGGATTCCATTTATTAAAGCACATTGTAATACTATAAAAAAGATAGATTCGAAAAACAATGTTTATCATCTTGTTGATTTAGCGGTTTTAAATGCATCTAACTTGAAAACTTTATCGTGTCCAAATGTGTGTTTGAATGAATCTGAATATAAAATATCATATAGTATTATATCGTTAAACATTGGACACTCAAAGAGTTTATCTTATTTAAATCGATTAACAAATCTAGAAAAACTAAAGACACCTATTGTAAAAGATTGTGTTTTACCGACAACTCTAGTAAAATTGAATGTTGAAGAGTGCTTTGATAAGAATTTATCTAACTTGTTAAATCTGAGGACGCTTATAGTTGGTTCGTCTTCCGTTTCATTAGAATCTATAAAGGCTCTAAAGAATTTGGAGCTTATTATGGGCGATTTTATCTTCGAAGATACAGCAAAAAATATTCTATTTCCAAACTTGAAATATGTAACTAATTATTCGTTACAGAACATAGATAAGTTTCTTGTAAATCATACCAATATAGAAAAATTAACACTCATTGATCGAATGGGACGAGATAGCCTTTCGCCTGAAGTTATTATAAAGTTTACAAAACTAAAAGAATTATGTCTAAGTATGGAACAATTGACATTCTATAAAGTGTTGAAAACATTAACCAAACTAGAATATTTAAACGCTAGAATATTGAATGATCATATGAATCCTTCTGTCAATCAAGTGTCTTTTGACAAAGAATTATTTATATGTTTAACTTTAACAAATCTAAGACATTTAAGGGTTTCAAAAAGAATACCCTTTATTCCCACTTTACCCAACTTATCGTCTTTGATTATGCCAATGAAGAACTTTGATATGAATCAATTAACTTTATTATCGAACTTAACGGAGATTATTAATTTATTCAGAGCCGAACAGTATCCTATCATTCCCATTTTGCATCCAAACGTTAAAAGCATAAAACAATTTAAAATGACTTTGGACAGAATAGATTGTTTGACGAATATCACTTCGTTTTCTGGAACAATAGATTTAAACGTTTGGAATTCTTTAACAAAACTCACAAACTTAAAAAGCCTTCGCATTATAGACTCGTTGACTAATCAAGACTTGTTTATTATATCAAATCATTTGACTAATTTAAAGTCCTTAACTTTGTATCGTGTTACCATCAACGAAGCGAAGAAATTATCTAAACTACCAAAACTAAAAAGCTTGACACTTTCGATTAATGACTTTGATAATGATATTCGCCCGTTCCAATTGTTTCCAAGTTTAAAACAATTATACATAGCTTACTTGAGAGACAAAAAGAATCTAAAGATGGATGATTTTATTTCTGATCATTACTTTGAGTTTGGAACAATTCGAGTGCCTCGTAAACCAAGAACCCATTTACTAGACTTATAAAACCAATAAATCAATTCATTCGTATACTAATGTCCGTATATTAAACCCCCCAAAGACTTTTCTTTTTTCATTGTTACAAAACCAAAAGAAAGTAAAGCTTAACACGAAAAAAAAGATGAAGTTTTTCAAATCTGATAAAACTACAACGGAAGGATTTGATAGAGAAGTATACGAAGAAATCAAATCTTATGGATCTTTAAAGATTTCCAAACTTTTCATTCTTCATCGCTTTGAACACTTGTATCCTAAAGAAACTCAACATGAAGAAGCCATTGATTTGAGCTTAACTAAACTAGAAAAACTCGGAATCATTCGAAAACATAATGTCTATTATTGGAGAATAGAAAGTGAATTTGATTCGAAATATACTTGTTAACAAACTTTTTTTCTCAACTTTATTGAGTAGATTGTTAATCAAAAGATCTTGATTCTCAAAAAAACTAAGCGATGAAAAATAAGCAAGTACAAGACAAATGGCCTATCGTACATGATAAATGGTTGATTGTAGACGACAAACTCTTAAAAAGTCTAGAAGAACATAGAGAGTTTTGCGAAGAATTGGTAGGAAAAGTGATGAATCCATCAACAACTTATATAATCAAGTTTACAAATCTTTAGAAACAAAGTAATGTATTTATTAATCAAAAATAAAAGATAGTTTATGGAGGATAAGCACACCAATACATGTAAACTTGTTCATACTTTTTGTCAGGATGTTTTTGTATTTCTTTCATTAAGTCTTCCATATGTTTTGCTGAGTAGTTTTTTACTTTTGGATAATTTGTCTTCATAAAATTTATAAACACTTGGTTGGATAAAAGTTCTTTTGGAACAATAAACCAAACTTCTTGTTTTGTTTGCGATAAATTGTTCTCATCAAACCACCGAATGAAATCATCGAATGTAAACTTGTAAAAGGGCATCTTTGTTAGAAATTAAAAAGCTATTTATCAATACAAAACTTTATATTTTACAGATTCAACGTACAAACAAGAAACAAGAATGATCGCAATAATTAATAAAATCGAGATTGGTAAAAAAATCCATAACAAGCTATAATTTGTACTACAACAGGAACCTTGAAACGTAAAAGATTTTGGACGATCTTTTAAGCCATCTAAACCTTTTGGGGCTTTCCAGACGTCTGCTTTAATGTTTGTAACTTTAAGAATGTCAGAAACCTTTGACAATTCATTTCTTTCTACAATCGGTTTTGTAATAAAATAAATTTTATAAGGATCACGACAAAGCATTTGTGAAATATACCAATCGTATTGTACTTTACTTGGAAAAGCGTTATCAACCAAAAATTTTGCATAGCTTTTTTCAACTACATAACAAGTTGCTCCAACAAAAGGCATTGAAACAAAAATGATTCCTCCAGAGCTTCGTATTTTTGGTAATAAAGAGAATCCAAAGATTTTTGGTACAACTTTTCCAAGACTAATAAGACCCCAACCAATCGGAGCATTTACTAATACATTTCTAAATTTGCTTTCAAATAAAGAATCAAACTCTATGTCATCTTCTACGATTACACAAAAGTCTTTATCATTCATTTCTTCAACAAAATTTTTCATTGCAAAAACGTGAGAAAGATAACAACCTATGGAACCCAAAACATGATCACAAGCAAAAAGTTTTGTTTTATTTTGAACAAGTTTCCAGGCTTCTGGATCAATTAAAGAGATTTGTTCTTCTGTAAGAGATCGAGAATCAATAGCTTTAAATCTTGAAACATTTTGTATGTTAAACTTTTCAATGTTTTCTTTCATTTTATTCCATCGATCTTGAGACCTATCGAGATTGATAACTTGAATACAATATCTCATTTTTTTAAATTCATACAACTAACTATTTTGCTTTGATTCTTAAAAATTATTTATTACTTTTTTCAAGTTTGAACATCTATAGACTTTCTTTTCTTGTTATTTTTTGGCGAAAGAAGATCAATCTTTCCTAACCATAAATATCCTTCACTTTCTCTTGTAAAAACGAGTATGTTTTTATTCATATCGAATTCCTTTCCAGAATCTATCATCATTTGCGATATATAATCTCTTTCTCTCAAAATTAAACATACTCCCTTTTCTTCAGACTAATTAAATGAAACGTTAATCAATTAAAATAAAGTAAACTTACTATTCCGATAACACCAAATGGTAAAAGAGAAACAATAAAAGAATTTGGATTATATTGTCTATCGAGTATTAAAACTAGTTGTTTTGAGTATCGTTTCCATAAATAAATCAATTCCTTTCCACACTTGAAAACAATCGAAATAAAGTTATCCATGTACCTTTGAATTTTGTAAACTTCTTTTTCAAAAATAAACGTCGTGATCAGACAATGATCATTTAGCGAATAAATTTGCATCATTGAATCATCATAACCTAAAACATGATCGTCGTTTATAATAATAATTCTACGAAATCTAGCCAGATCAAGAGGAACTATCTTTTGTATTATTTGATCAGAATTTGTTTCATTACAAGGTACGTAAGTACATATATAAGTATTATTTCTCTTTTGGGGTTTTATTGATACCAGACGATTGTTGAACAAGTAAACCGAGTTTCCAAAGTTGTAAGGAAACTTGAATACAAACTCTCTTTTTTCAAAGTTATAAACGTTATCAGCTTCAAATTTCCAATTAATTAAACCTAGTGGATACCGAAACTGGCATAATTCATAACAATCATCCGCCTTTCCTTCAAAATAAACGATTGGATCCTCATTTCCTTGTTTTACTCTTAAACTTTCTATTCTTGATACTAATTCATCGTTGGATGAATAATAAATGGTTTCATTATGAAAAAAGATTTGTGGTATAATTCCACCTAAAACTTTTGATATTTCTATGGTTTTAATCTTTTCTAAATCAGAAACTCTATAGAAAGTAACTTTGGTTATTCTAGTAGCCCAAGAAGGATATTCTATTCGAATGATGATGTTATTGAATACTTTTAAATAAGGATGATGTTCATTATTATTTCCGAATCCTTCGTGATTCGGTTTCGGAATAGATTGTAATTTAGTCCATTCAATTTTATCAAAATCTATAATGTTATTTAGAATAGATTTCATATCTTCTCTTTTTAATCCCCAAAACCTTTCGTCTTCACAAATCCATTGATTCCATTCTTTACAAACTAATCTTAATCGAATCCAAAAAGGATCAAGAAGAAAGATACAAATCCATACGTCTTTGATTAATTTCATAATTCAAAAACCAAAAAAAATGAACGAGACTAAACTACATAAATATTGGATTAAATATAAACCTACTAACAAAACTTGGAAGAATGAATTTATTCAAACAATGAACAAACGATTTCCGAAACTTGAAATCAACATTATGATGAATAATGAAAAGTTCTTTAGCTTAGAACTTTTATGTAGTGAAGAACAATTCACTCAGCTTAAAGAATTAGATGGTTTTGTCATGGGAGGAAAATCTATATCACTCGACCAATAAAATCTTGATCTATTATCTCCCTCTCTCTTTTTAGATTTTATAAAAAAAAGATTTTATAATAGTTTTTTTTTTAAAGAACGAAAAGTAAATGTCTACGTCAAATCTTGCTAATCCAGCAAATTTAAGTGGATTAGAAATTGCTTTAATTGTTGTTTTGGTTTTTGTTGTTGTTGGAGTTTCGATAGCCTTTGGATTAATCTATGGTTTAACTTCTTCATCATCTTCCGTGTCTTCTTCATCTTCTTTGGCTTCTTCGAGTTTAGTAAATTCAAGTTCTATAAACGCAAGTTCTAGTGGAGCAACTAGTTCGGAAATTTCTTCTTCTTCCGGAGAAGCCAGTTCGTCAGCCGAAGCAAGTTCTTCTGCGGTTGCAAGTTCATCTATCGTTGCTAGTTCTTCTATAGCAGCAAGCTCATCGGCTCCTCCTACAGTGTATCGTACAAGTCAAAGATTGGGAGTTAATTTAACTGGAACACCAAGCAACAGTTTGGATAGTGGAGCTCAAATTAATGGACCTTTTGCGGATACACTTCCTGCCGACTTTTTTGGTTATCCGCAAGGAACTAGTTTTTTTGTATTCCTTCAAGATTATACAACTTATAGTGGGATGATTATAGGAAATACATATGGAACAACTCCTGTAAATTCAATAACTATATTTGGAGATACACCGGGTACTCCTGAAATATTAGTAGGAATATTTGGAATATCATTAAGCGCTAGCTATCCATCATTACCTATTGATCCATTTATTTTCTTTGTAGGACAATATGATCAAGTTGTAACAGGTCCTAATACTACGTTAACCGTAGATATGCTTTATTCTTTAACACTTTCACCGAGTAATTATATCTATCTTGCTCAAAATATCGACGCAGCAACAATTCCTTGGGTTGTAAATTCTTGTCAATTTGCAGGAGGAACAAGTTTACAAGCAAACGCTACTTGTAACACTGTAGGTTCTATACCCATAAGTCTTGCGTTCTTGGTTATTCGAAGAAGAACAACTGCAATTGATCTTAACGAAACTTCCATTCTTTATGCAGATAGACAAGTAGTAGGTGTTATTGCACAACCTGGAGCCCAAACAGTAGATATTGCTCTTTCTACTAGTATTTCTGGACCTGATGTAGATCCAATTTGGTTTGCTGTGGTAGAAGGAAATTTAGATACACAGAGAGTTTTAGGAGTTTTATTATTAAATCCAACAACTTTGAGACTAAACTTAATCAGTACAGCGTTAACTTCCATGACTATATCTTTCATGGCAATCAACGCAACTACATTTACAGGTTATTCCTTCGCTTAAACATTGTAACTTCTCCTTAAAAAAAATAAATCATTTAAATCCAATAGACAGAACTGTGTTTTGATTTAATTTCTAATACAATGTCAGCTAAGAACATAACCTATGATCTGATACAAAAGGCTTTTGAAGGAAAAGAACCTTCACCACCTAAATTCTTTGTAACTTATGGACCTCCAGGTAGTGGTAAATCAGTCATTCTTGCCAAGTTACTCGAACAATTTAAAATTGATAAATCAGAGATTGTTGAAATTCTAGTTGATAACTTTGTAAAGGAAGCACCTGGTTACCTAGATGAAGTTAAAGCAATTGTTGATCAACAACTCGATGAAAAGGAACAACAAAGAAAGTTAACCGATGTTTATTTCAAATATAGAAAAAACTATGGAGACGCAGTGAGTGATGGTGTTCTTTATAAATCCTTTGCTCAAAAGTTTAACGTGGTTTGGGAAACGACAGGAAACTCGATTGAGTATGCTATTAAAACAATTATGGAAGCTCGAAAGAACGGATATATAATATTTCTAATTTATCCATTTGTGGAAGTCGAAAACTTAAAACAAAGAACAAAAAAGAGAGCTAGAAATTCTGAAGATCCTCGTCTTCCTGATGAAGATTTTATTGCTTCAAGTTTTATTCGAGCTCAAAGAAATTTTAAAACCATTTCAAAATACGTTGACAAAACTTTTGTTTATAACAACAATGGAGAAGACTTGAATCAGATCAAAGCTCTTGTCACAATCGAAAACGACTATGAGAATTTTTGTTCAGATAAACGAAAGTATTGTGCTCAAGGAATCGAAAAGAAAGTTACTTGTGATAAAAGACAACTTTCTATTCTTACTCAGAAATCTGAAAGGGAGTTTGGAACTTATCTCGAAAAAGTTTGTAAGTTTGACTTGTCGAATCAATAAATCGTCTTTATTTTATAAAACTATTAGTCATTTAGTTTTTTTCAAAAGAACTATTCTCGGTTCTTTTCCATCTGTAGTTTCACCATCAAAGTTTTCTTTAGAGCTCGCTTGTTCCAATTTCATATTCAAATAAACAATAAGACTCAAGTCTTGTTCGATGATTGCTTTTTTGATTTTTTTTCCTTCTTCAAAGTCGGGAAAAACTACTTTATAATCATGAGACCAATCGACGCCATTCATCATAGGACAATAATCTAAAAAGGATGCATGATATTGAAGATCTATTGTAGGTAATAAACTTTGGAACCCACCATATCTCCATTCTTTAACAAGGCCCAAGAAAAAAGCTGGTCTTTTTTCAGAATCGTATACTCCAAACCAAGGAATTACTAGATCATGATATTGACCATCACAACCCGCAAAACTTCCTATTCCAAATACAATTTCTTCTTTGGAAAGATTCCATTCAGAGGTTGGTTTATGAGAAGGCAATAATCGTTGCCAATTTGGATTTGCGTTTAATTCTGCTTTTCCTTGACAAGGAAGACAAAATGATTGTAATGATTCACACTTTTTACATTTTCTAGCCTTTCTTTCTTCCCTAACATCAATTACCATTATCTTTTTATAAATAGTAATTTCGTTCATTTCAATAGGCTGAGTCAATAAAGCATAGGAAGACTTCAAAACACTCGATAAATTCGATTCATGTTTAATAATCAAGTTATCATCTTTTGAGATTTCAGTTCTATAACAAGACTTTCTTTTCAACGATTGCGGTATCGTGTGAGGATCGAGTTTAACATCAGGAACAGCATTCATATCGATCTCATTTTTAGTTGGAACTTTACCAACTATTCCCTTTTGAGCTTGTGTAAAACAAACCATATCACCCGATGAATTATCATAGGTCTTATTTATTTTTACTTTTAAGACATTACCATCAGACTCGATAATTGCTTTGTCTTTTTCTTCCATTTTGGCTTTTTTTGTTACTTGACTCTTACTTAATAATGTTTTGGTAATTAATGAATATAAAAAACGAAAAACTTTTTTTGACTCTTTAGGTATCTTTATTCGTAGACTTAGTACATGATTTACTATGGTTTTCATAATCACAAGAACAAAAGTAATCCTTACAAATTGTACATTCCTTCCCAAAAATAACTTTACATTTATGACAATTAATCCATACACCATAATTGTATAGATTATAATGATTAACGTCTATAGTTATTAATTCTTGTGGTTTATAAGAAAGATTCACTCTCACAGAATCGACTCTTATAGTTCTCTCCATTCCATCTTCATACTTTTCTGGAAAAGGAGCATACGAAATCCAATCTTGTATAGGATTCTTATCGTTTGTTTTTATCTGATCTCCTTCTTGATTCATTTCGAATAAAGAGATTTACTATCTTTCTAATAACTTTGTTTTTATCAGAATATTCAAAAAAGTAAAGTTTTAGCTTTATGAAAAAAAAGTTGAATGGAAGTGTGTAAAGATTTATCCGATAAAAAGACAATTATGATATTATGTTCTTTATTTAGAATTCACCCGAAAATCCATTGGCTTTGGCTTTATCGAACCACTTTTGGGCTTCTAGATTATCTTGGGTCACTCCAATTCCATCTCGATAACAAACTCCGAGATTATAATAGGCTGTAGCACTTTTATGTTCGGTAGCAGCTTTGTACCATTTGAAGGCTTCTTTTTCATTCTCTTCAATACCGATTCCATTCTCATAACAGAATCCAAGCTGCATTTGAGCTGACAAATCACCTCCATGTGCTCCTCTAAAATACCAATAAAAGGCTTTTTGTTCGTCGATTGGTGTTCCCAAGCCTTTTCGGTATAACCAAGCCAAATTATTTTGAGCAGGAGCGTAGTTTTGTTCTGCGGATTTTTCATACAACTCTTTGGCTTTTTCAAAGTCAACAGGAACACCTTTTCCTTCGTTGTAAAAAACACCCAAGTTATATTGAGCGATTTTATATCCTTGCTTCGCAGATTGTTCAATCCAGTAAATGGCTTGATTCATATTTTTAAATGGACTGTCTTCTTGTAAACACCAACCCAGATTGTTTTTAGCCTCGGCATGTCCTTGTTCGGCTGATCTTTGATACCAATAAATTGCTAGTCCCAAGTTTTTTTCGAGCCCTCCCTCTCCATTAGCATAAGCATAACCCAAATGAAATTGAGAAATTCCATTTCCTTCTTCGGCTTCTTTTTCGAGTTGAATAATTTGATTGGTTTTCATCTTTGTTTTTTGTACTTTTTGTTCTTCTGAATTATGATTTTCCTTAAACTAAAAAAACGACTTAGTAACCTCAGTACCAACCATACTAAGTATAAAAAAAGTTTTTACAGTTATTTTATTCGTACTAACGATGAAATCCATCTTTCGAAAAAGAATACAATAGTTCTTTTGCTTCTTCGTGACCTTGTTTTGAAGATTTTTCTAACCAATAAATGGCTTGATTTTCATCTTGTTTTGTTCCTGTTCCATCTAAACAAAGTAAAGCAATTTGGTATTCTGAATCCGGATCTCCATGTTTTGCTGATTTTTCAAACCAATAGAACGCTTTTTCATAATCTGATTTTTCTAGGTAATGTAATCCTAAGTTGTATTGAGCTAAATAGTTTTCTTGTTCTGCCGATTTTTGAAACCAAAATAAAGAAAGATTTTCATCTTTATCTATTACATTTAGTGCTCCATTTATCGCTTTACATAGTATGTGTGAATTGTCAGATACTCCATCTAGATAATATTTAGCTATTATGTTTTCTGAATCATGATCTCTTTTTTCAGCAGCTTTATACGCCCAATAAAATGATAGATAATTGTCATTTAGTTTAGAAAAGACCCTTGATAACCAATATTGAGAAGCCACAAAACCTTTATCCGCTGCTTTATGATACCAATATAATGCTTCTTTTAAATTATGATCAAAACACATAGTTCCGATATTAAAAAAAGCATGAAGATTAATTTGATTTGCAGCTTTTTTAAACCAAAACAATGCTTTATCTTTATCACATTCGACCTTCCATCCACCTTCATATAACATTCCTAATAAGTTTTGACAATAAGAATCTCCGTATATAGCTAATTTTGTTGTACGTTTTACATTGATTTTGGAAAACCAAAAACCTCCTTTCTTGTTATCCATAGGTAATATGTATTCGGATGTATATAAATAAGCCAACATAATTGCAAACCCCGGATAATCTGATACATTTGCTCGTTCAAACCATTCTGCGGATTCTTTATATTTTCCATCATAATAAAGATTAACCCCAATGATAAACTCTTCCCTTGCTTTAATGTTCATTCTTTTTTTTTCTTAACTACCTTAAAAAAAGAATCGTTTTTAATACTAAGTAAAAACAAAATAACGCTTTATTGATCAATAAATTCGGTGATAGAATACATCATTTCAAAAAGGGAATGATATTTATCTTTGTCTTAATTTGTTCTGGTTGTTATGTTCTTAAAAGAAACTGTTATCTTTAATTCAGAGTATGGATTGTATGTTAATCCATGAGTAAAAGGATTTCGATATTTATCATTTGGTGCAAGCCTATCATTTGGTTCTTGAATTATACAAGGAATAAATAGCTTTGGTTCTGGAATAATATAATGTTGTAATATTTCAGATTTCATGGGTTTCGTAGCAGCATCATCTAGAATTATAACACCTTTCTTTCTATTTTCTTCTCTCAATATCATGGCTTTATCTTGATTCATTCTTGTCTTTAAAAAAATTTAAAACTATTAATAAACTAAAAAGCGTTTTTATTTAAGGTAAAGATTTTACAAATCCGATGTAACTTGTTAATGAATGGTTTCGTAACAAACCTCCCCAGTTTTGTGTATATCCTATTAAATTACCATCTTGAGTATAAATAAAAGGAGAAACTTTCGTTTTTAAGTTTGGCATAACAGGAATAGGTAATTGTGGAATAATGTCTTCTGTGTTTTCTACCCTCCAATATCTTGTTCCAAATAAGTTTTCTACAGTTTCTGCATACTGTACATTTCCTACTCTAGGTTTTCCATAAGTATATATATAAATCGGTTTATTGGTAATCTTTTTTGTAAGCCAAGTTCCAACCAAAGAAGATAAAGCTCCTCCTAATGAATGCCCTGTAATTACGATTCTATCCCATGTAGATTCTACAGGAACTAAAGCGCTTTTAATCGCAGGCTTTATGCTTCTAAATAAAGTAAGAAATCCAGAATGAACAAGATTGGTTGCTGGAAGTCCTGCTTCCACGAAAGGAACTAATGGATATTGGAAATCAAGTCTAAGTTCATAATTTGTAGAAGTTCCTCTAAAAAATAAATACATTGTTCTCGAATTTGGATCATAAGCACTAAATCCAAAGTATCTAGTATCAACTCCATTCGTTATAGATGTATAAAATTGTAAAGGAGGCAGTAAACCAAAACTAAAACTCGAAGATGTTTGAACACCCAAGTTATAAGAAAAGTTGGACAAAACTTGTCCGGAAAAGAAAGCAACAGACTTTTGAAATCCATCTTCAAAAACTGTAGGAGCAGGAGGTTCGTTCATTGGTGGAAGACAAATGGTCGGATCGCTACTACATGCATTTTCATTATTCAAAGCGAAAATAAAACTAGCAAGAACATTGTCTGTATAAACGCTAACCCAGATTAAAACAGCTAAGAGAATTATAAACAAAACAGTTATGATAGAAAGAGAAACAATCAGAGCAATTTCTCTTGAATTATACTTTGAAGGTCCTTTATACTTTACACGACTCATTTTCTATCGTTTTTTTTCTTTTATTTAAAAAAAACTTTGTCTAATGTGATAAACAAAATAAACTCTGATCCAAAAGTCATGTGATATTGTTAATCTATTAAGGTACAAGAAAAAGGAATTCAAGATAATCTTTATTTTTTCAAACGTTCAAGCAACAAAGAAGGAGACTTTCATCTTTATCAGAAAATTGAAATCCAAGTTTTTTATAAAGTGATTGAGCAATAATATTCGTTTTAGAACAAATTAGTTTGACTTGAGAATGAGATGTTTTAGTTTTAACAAACTCGATGTATTTCTTTAATAAAAAGGTTCCAAATCCTTTTCTACGATAATCTGCATAAACATGTAAGTTCCCGCAGGTAGTTCCAGCAGATCCAACCATAAAACCTATTTTTTCCATTGTTTCTTTTTCAAACAATCGAATTTCGTAATACGATCCTCTTTGTTTTTCTTTTATTAAGATATTATCAAAAAGACTATTTTCCATCTTTGTGATTTTAAAACAATGATTTTTTTAGAGTTTCTTGTCTCTTCCTTTAATATGATAAAAAGTACATCGCCTACAAATCATTCCATGTTCTTCGCTTTGATAAGCAAAAGTGTTTAAATTCTTTTTACAAATAGAACATCTTTCTCCTTTTTCAATCCGATATTGACCCCAATCACAAAACCAATGCAGTTCTCCACCTAGTTTCAAAACTCCTTTTGGTTTTATACATTTATAACATATGTAATGCTTTCCACAACCTTTACATGAAACAAGACGATCATTTGCACATAAATAAATATTACATTTATCACAAAGTTGTGCATGTTCACAATCATCAGTTCCCCAAGTCATATAGTTAAAATCCATTTCTTCAAATAATAAACTCAAGTTTTTACTTCTGTTAAATTTCTCAACTTTTGAGATGAAACAAAGAGTTTAGTTTAAGAAAGCAAAAATGTCGGGTAAAAGAATAAGAAGAAAGAAGAAAAGAGATACATCGAAATATAGTAAAAAACCTTTGCGTTATAGTCCAGAGACTTGGAAGATTCTTAATGATTCGTCTTGGAAGACTGAAATTGAATCGATACCGAATGATGATAAACATTTTGAAGAAAGAGAAAGAATTTTTCTTAAACGAGAAGTAGATCTATTATTCGTTGAAGCAGAATTAAGATTTGGAAAAGATTGGAACAAACCTAAATTTGAATACGATATAGAACAACTTCGTTTTGAAGAACCTGAATTTCCAGAGCCTCAAAATGAAGAAGATACGATTGTTAAAATCAAAGTTACACCCTTTTACTCTATAAATCGAGATCCTGCAAAATCAAAGATTTTAAATGTTATAAACCAATTTTTAAAAGAATAAAAAACCATAAATGATATGATTATGTTTTATTGAATTGCTTGTTTCAAAAGAGCTTTTTAAGAAAAACTTTATAGCCGTTTTCCTTTGCTAATTTTTTCGGATAAACGAGTTTGTTCTTTCTAGAATAAAAGCGTAAATCTCCCAAACTTTTGTGTATCTTTAATACACCAGCTTCAAAGTCGTAAATATTAATGTTAATCCTTCTTATGGCTTTTTTCGCTTGTCTTATCGAGTATTCTTCAGGCATACACAACTCGGCTAAAATATCATTTAAATATTTTAGGTTTTCGAGTTTTTGTTCTACAGAAACGGCGACAGATAATCGAACGATTTTCAAATGCTTGTTTCGTGTGTTCTTCTTCCAGTTATATTCTTCAGCATGTCTATATAAAGCGAAGATTGCGTTTTCATCTTCTTTGGCTACAACTCCAATCTTTCTGAGGTAATCCATTCTTATTGTTTATCAATTAAACTAAACAAATTTTTGATTCTTAAAAACCAAACTTTTTGAGAAGAACGAAACACAAACAAAGAAGAATACTAATGTCTGGTAAAAGAATACGAACAAAGAAAAGAAAGAGAAACAAAAAGATAGTGAAACTTTCAATAGATAATCAATTGGCTATTCCGAACTTTTATGATACTCTAAGCGGAAGATGGGATATAGAACAACTAGGTTGGGACGATATAGAACTTCCTCAACCAATAGAAAAAGAAGTTATTATTGTCAGAAAATATGATACTCGAAATCTAAAACTAGTTGATTTAAAGATTTTATAATAAAGAACCATTTTCATTCATTGATCATGTATGAATTTTATTCATATTAACAATCTGATTATCTTGAACTTTTGAATCATAAAACTTTTTTTCTAAAACAAGTGATTCGATTCTAATAGTTGTTGACTTCTTCTGTAGTTCTTTGATTTCTTTCAGAGTCTTGAATCTATTCTTCATCGATTCCATCTTCTTTTTCCAAGTGTTATTTCTTTGGTTTTTAAATCGCAAAAAGGGAACTAATCTAAATGGCTTCGAAAGTCGCTATTGATTGCTGAAAAATAATCTTTTCTTTTGTTTTGGAAAACGATGATGATAAGGATTATGATGATCTTATTTGTTTTAAAGATCACAGATCTAACTTTTTAACTATATTTACGAGATCTAGCATTAAAAGATTCTTTACAATCAAGCATGTTTGTAGACGATTTATGTTTATTTGTAATCGAATGCTTCCAAGGTTTCTTGTTGTGAAGAAAAAATTGTTTGTTATCGTCGATGAAAGAAAGTTTTTTAAAAACAATGAACATAGAGTATTTGGTGAAGAGTATGACTCATACTGGGATTCTTATAGATATCCAACCAAAGAAGACTATGATGATATTAAACAATTAAAACTATTCTTTAATCGATTTTATTCGAGATTCGAAAGCAATCGTATTCGTAAATATCGTTTTGATGATAATGGGTTCGTTTTGGCTGATCTGAACTTTGGTAACTACATAAAAAAAGGATCTCTCGAATACTTTTTAGATATTTTTTGAGTTAAATCATTTTATTGTAATAAAGAACATTCTAATGCTTGTTTATGATAAAGTTCTTCATAGTACAATAAACTCCATTTACCAAGCTCCGAGTGATCGGATTCATTGCAATAAAAGACAATGAAACAAAAAAAGTAGAATAACCAAAGAAAATAGTCGTATACTTTCCAATGTCGATCCAAAAGTCTAACCAATCTCCATTTCGTTTTGAACGATCTTTTATAATTCCTTTTACAAGACTATTTGCAAGATTTCTAGATCCATAAGCAAGCAAAATAGAAAACGTTAATGAAGATAAATCAAACAAAAAAGTCAAAGACGTTGCAATCATAGAAGAATGGTTGTTCATTGTTATTCTTTGTAATCTGTTCATTGAAACTTACATTGTTAAAACTTTAGTTTTAAGTATTTAAAAATAAAGCGGAATTACGAATGCAAAGTTTTTTGGGTGGGAAACGAATGTGTAATCAAGTTTTTAAAAGATTTATTCTAATAAGTTTGAATCAAAAGAAAACATGAAGAGAACTACAGAATTTGAAGAAGACTCTTTAAAGAAACAAAAAAGTGAAGTTGATGATGATGAAAAAAAACAAACAATTGAAGAGCAATTTCGTATTGAAAGCTCACTTGAACGAGAATTGGAAGAACTTTTGGAAAAGTTTGATTGTCTTGGAATCATTTCTTTTCTCGAAAAGCAAGATTTAAATGTTCAAGCAAAACTTCTAAATAGAATTAGTGATAACAGTCCTTATTGTTCTATTCATGAAATAGCTGTTAGAAGTGATAATATTAGTTTACTTGAATGGATAAACAAAAACCACCCAAAATACATTACTACCAAAACTTTTAAAGACGCTCTTGAGTATAGATCGTTTGAGATTTATATATGGTTGAAAACAAACAAAAGTGACCTTTATACAAACTTGTCTCTTAAAGAAAAGTATCGTGGAGAAGTGAAAATCGAAAGATATTTGGAATATATGAAAGAACGAGAATCAAAAACTTTGATGGATGGATTTAGTGATGCTCCTATAGATAAAATATCCAGTAATATGGAAGAGTCTAAAGCAGAGTTTTATTTCAAAACAAACGGTATAAAATATTTTGCCGAAATATCATGGTATGATTGGTCATCTGCTTATGTTGAAATATTTGATGAATATGGGATAATTGTTTCCTGTGGTGAAGTTATTTTCAAAGAGAGAATAGCAGAGAGAATTTTATATTTGTCTGGTGTATTTCCTAGTCTTGCTGAAATCGCCATAGATAGATTAGAAGATCTAGACTATGATGTTTGGGAAAGATGTACTTATAATACAAGCGAATACTCTGGTGATGATGAATAAAGTATCTACTTTAAGAGATATTGTAGTCAACGAAAATGGAAATCTTGATCCAAAAAATCATAGTTTTAAAGTACATTAAACAGTTTGGAGAGTCTTTTTATTCAATAAATCTTGAAAATAACAAATAATATCAAGACTGTAATTGTTTAACCCTTTGAATTCTTTTTTCTACAAGTCGACAAAACTGTGTGTATATATTGTTTCCAATAGGTCGAAGACATTTGTCTTTATGATCTTTACAAAATCCTCGATTACATGAAAAACAAAATGATACAGAATATCTTTCTATTTGGTCAATTTACATTGAAAATATTTAACATAAGATTCATCTATACATTCTTCATCGCTTGGATAAAAAGGTTCCATTTATTTTCAAACCTTAATAAACTTTTTATTTTCTTTTAAACGAATGTATCAATTCTCTTTTGAGTTTCAAAATTCTCGTATTAAAGTTTCGTTTATCAAGACAAAAATAAGACTGTAACATTTTTGTTCAAGTTAGTTTGTAAGCGAAATTGGAATTAAAAGCACAAATGAATTGGGGCTTTCTATTTCAAGTGATTATTGGTTTATTAAGTGGATGGATTGTAAGACAGTATTTTGATCTTTGGAGATCAAAAAAGGATTTATCTGGACCTAGTTTTGTTTTACCGATTATTGGATCTGTTTTTCAGATGGTTTTACAACCTTATGAATTTTACGAGAAACAAAAAACTTATGGATCAATATCATGGAATTGGATAGCTGGAAAGTTGTTTATTTACACAAGAGACCCCGAGTTAACAAAAAAAGTTTTTGAAAACAAAGATGGAAAGCTACGACTTTGGTTACACATGAATGCCGAAAAGATCTTAGGACCTAATAATATAGCATTTATGCATGGCGAAGCTCATACAAAATTAAGAAACGAACTTTATGAACTCTTTAATAAACCTGCCTTGGCTCAATACCTT